>ERZ773076.1249-NODE-1249-length-11075-cov-71.075408_pt1 | contig 11075 bp, 7 predicted proteins | sample MGYA00580613_ERZ773076 | MGnify/ENA primary metagenome ERZ773076 (study PRJEB29015, sample SAMEA2738005) | human oral metagenome | biome: human oral; feature: human-associated habitat; material: dental | place: China | collected 2057 ...
TTAAAATGGACGTTGATGAAAATCCAAACACAGCTCGTGCCTTTGGAATCATGTCCATCCCAACCCTTCTCTTCAAAAAAGACGGTCAAGTGGTCAAGCAAGTTGCAGGTGTTCACACAGCAGAACAAATCAAGGCCATCGTTGCTGAATTGAGTTAAAAGCAAAGCACTCCCCATTCAAAAAGGGAGTGTTTTTTCATAGAAAAAGCCCTGTTCCTCAAATTGAGGAGCAAGGCTCTTTTTGTTTATTATTCTTCTGTGCCAAGGCAGTTTTTAGCAACAAGAGCTGCAAGAACGCCACCAACGATTGGTGCAAGAATGAAGATCCATACTTGTTGAAGGGCTTTACCACCTACCAAGACAGCTGGTGCCAAGCTACGGGCTGGGTTTACTGAAAGTCCAGTGATGTTCAATCCCACAAGGATCATAGCTGTCAATGACAAACCAATGACCAAACCAGCAATCGCACCATTTCCCTTACTTGCTGAAGTCACGGTCATGATCACCAAAACAAACAAGAAAGTTGCGATGACTTCAAACAGGAAACCACCAAAGACAGTTACACCGTTTGCCAAGGCATTTTCACCAAGACTAGCAGTTGACATACCTGAGTTAGCCAAGAGGAAGAAGACCGCACCTGACGCAAGGAAAGCTCCAACCACTTGTCCAAGGATGTAGTTTACAAGATCTTTTGATGACAATCGTTTGTTTACAAACATAGCGATTGAAACAGCTGGGTTCAAGTGAGCACCTGAAACAGTTCCGATTGAGAAAGCTGCAACCACGATTGCCAAACCAAAGGCAAAGGCAATTCCAAGGTGTCCCAGACCCTCTGTACCATTTCCAAAAACAACGGCTCCTGTTCCGATGAACACAAGCATGAAAGTACCAATTAATTCAGCGACAAATTTTTTCATTTTCTATCTCCTTTTTTTAAAAAAATCTATGTATTAGTCTATCAAAACAAACAGGTGGATTCAAGAAAAGTGCTCTGAACATATATTTTGGCTGGATATCCTTTGTTTATTATAGGGAAAATAGAGGAAATGGCCTATCTTTCAGTTTTTTTGTTGGAAAATATAGTTTTTAGGTTATAATAGGAGGAAGGTAACTTCACGATATTCTACAAGGTATAGAAAGGGCGCTGTTTATGATTGAGTCATTATCGCAGTTCGGCTTTATTTTGATGGTTTTTACTCCGTTTATTGCGGTGCCAATTTTCTGTTTCTTTGTGGGCTGGATGATTCCTAGGTCGCAAATAACGGAAAAAAGTATCATGGCTGTATTAAGCTTTGTCCTTTTTTGCTTGGTTTTGATTTCATATTATGCTCCTCAACTACTGGGAATGTTTTTTGGGGCCTGATTTGGTTCTTTATTGGTCTCCTACGTGCTAAAAATTATAGCAAGTCACAGTTCTGGATAAGGTGGCTTATATTTAGCGTCTGTTTTACAATCTATATTTTGGTTTATTTACATTTCTTCAAGTTTTTTTAAAATTTTAGATTCCACGCTTGTTCTAGGAGCAGGTTTAATTGAATCATGAAAAAACAAGACTGGGACATTTTTGTCCCAGTCTTGTTTTTTCATTCCTTGCTAGTATGCCGTTTCCCTGAAGCAATAGCATCTGTCTCAGTCATGGCTACGACTCGATCGAAACGTGTATTGGATGGCATATTCTCCATGCTATACCAATAGACATCTGCTTTCCCATATTGAGCGACATAAACTGTTCTTGTTTGTTGCTGTTCTGCTGCTTGTCTCTTGGCTTCTTGGCGAGCTTCCTCTGCCCGCTGGTTAATTGCATTTTGAACTTGTCCGATGCGATCCGTCAAGTTAGATTTTGTAGTTGGATCTGCAACGCGTTCGACTGCTGCCTGTGCTGAAGAAATATTTTCTTGAACCGGATTGTTTTCGAGCTGTTGAACTGCTTGATCGGCTGCTTCAGCAATTTGCTTAGCTTCGGCTTCTTTACGCGCTTGTTCCTCGCGCGCTTTTTTCTCCTCTTCCTGCTTTTGTTTCTGTGCTTCTTGTAGCTCTTTTTCTTTGCGTTCTCTCTCTTGCCTTTCTTTTTCTTTTTTACTGTTAGATGCTGTAGAGCTACTTGTAGAGCTAGTAGTTTGTGATGACGATGAGCTAGTCGAGGAACTATTAGATGTAAATTTTGTTATCTGGCTTTGTTCTGCCTGCTCTTTAATAACATTAGGAGTTAGTTTACCTACTGCATAGCTTCCTAGTATTCCGATAATAGTAACAGCAATAGCGATATTACGCTTTCTAATATTCGGCTTTCGTTTTGTGAATCGCCAAATACCAAAGCATCCTCCTAGGAACATCAATGGCATAGTGATTGGTGCAAGAATGATGATGAAGAGAACTGCCAGAACAAACAGTATTTTCTTCAAGGTCGGCTTTTCAAAAATTTTTTTCAAATTAAAACTCCCTTCGGATATTTATCCAAGGACATCATATCACAAAAGGGAAGCGTTTTCAACAAATGATTTGTAGTATTTGAAAATATAGATTTGATTTTGTTCTTTAAAAGAATAAAGAATCAGACTCAGATGATTCATCGGAGTCCGATTCTAAAGATATGAGTTTATTCCCCCAACTCCTCACTGTAGGCAATAATCTGATCAACTGTGCCGGACAAGAACTGGATAGTATCGCACAGTGGTTTATCTGTTGAAATATCTGCTCCGATAATCATAGCTGACTCAAGCGGAGTCTTGCTGCCGCCAGATTTGAGCAGCTCAAGCCAGTCACGGGCACCATTTTCGTCATTTTTCAGGTGGAGGTAGCCAGCAGTAGAGATGACTAGCCCAGCAGAGTAGGTGTAGCTATATAAGCCCATGTAGTAGTGGGCTTGGCGCATCCAAGTCAGGGCAGCGTCGTCGTCAATCTCAACGGCATCGCCCCAGAATTCTGTCAAGACTTTTTTCATGATAGCGTTGAGTTTGCTTGCACCGAAGGTTCCGCCTTCTTCAATCAAAGTATAGACCTTGCGTTGGAAGGCAGCTTCCAGCAAGTGAGTGATGAAGTTGTGGAAGTAAGTATCCGTCAGACGGTGAGCCAGGGCAAAGCGTTTCTGGCGTGGATTGTCGAACTGGCCTTCCAGATAGTCGCTGAGCAAGAGCTCGTTAAAGGTAGACGGTGCTTCTACATAGTAGGTGGACATGTGGGCGTTGAAATAGCTTTGGTGATTGTCAGAGAAGATGAACTGACCGGAGTGGCCAATCTCGTGAATCAGAGTATAGACATCGCTCATACGGCCAGTCCAGCTCATGAGGACATAAGGGTGAACCCGATAAGGATCAGCAGCATAGCCGCCAGAGTCCTTCCCAGCATTGGCCGCAAAGTCGACCCAGCGTTCTTCCTTATAGCGAGCAACTTCTTGACAATACTCTTGTCCGAGTGGCTCGACTGACTTCATGACGAGGTCGTAGGCATCATCAATGCTGACTTCGGGATTGAGCTCGCTGTCCAAGTCCAGCTTCCAGTCGGCAAAGGTCATTTTTTCAAGTCCATTTACCTTAGCGACATGCTTGAGGTATTTCTGAGCTACTGGAGCAAATTCACTCATAATCAAGTCGATCTGCCGGTCAAACATAGAGCGATCAACTTCTTGCTCAGCTAGTAAGTAGTCAAAGACAGAGTCATAACCCTTCATGTCAGCCAGTAGTTTTTCAGACTTGACCTGAGCCAGGTAGGTAGCTGCAGCAGCGTTTTGATGCTGACGAAGTCCTTCTGAGAAAGAGCGGAAAGCTTTTTCACGGATTTCTGCATTTTCATGGTTTTGGTAGAAATTCTCATAGGTGACAAAGCTGTTTTTGTATACTTTGCCGTCCACTTCAAAGTCAGCCATAGCAAAGTCGCCAGCCCGCATCTTAGTGTAAATATCCTGTGGACTGTAAAAGACCTCGCCCAGATTGGTCAAGGCTTTTTCGACATCCGCTCCCAGATAGTGGGCTTTTTTGATTTTAGCTTGGCGAATGGCTGAGGTCAAATGGGGCTCTTGTCCTAGTCTCTCTAAGACAGCCTCGTCTGCGCTGACCAGAGCGTCATCAAAGAAACTGAGGGCGACATTGGCTTCTGTCTCAAATTCCATGGCCGCTTGGGCAATCTGCGCAAAGCTCTCGTCACCAAAGTCAGTGGTCTGTGGCATAAAGCCATAGTTGCCGATGTAGCTGATTTGGATATAAATCTGCTCTAACTCAGCAAATGCCCGTTCAAAATCTTCGAAAGTGCTGAGCTTGCCTTGGTAATCACGGACGAATTTCTGGATGTCCTCTCTGGCCTTCTCAATGGCTCGCAGGAAGTCCTCCTGGTCTTGGTAAAGGGCCGTTAGGTCCCAGAGTTCATTTTCCGGAAATTCAGAACGATGTTTTTGTTCCATAGTTTACTCCTTTTGATTAAATAGCTATATTCAGTATAGCAAAAAATCCTTTAGAATGCCTTGCTCATAGGAAAAAATTAAGGAAATATGACTTTAGCTGTCTGCTTAGAAAAAAGGAGTGAACTTGTTGAGAATATCTAGAAACAGTTGATAGTTCTGAAATTTATGATGGGGGTTAAATGAAAGGCACTATTGAAGAAATTTAAAACAAATATCTCAATTCTTAACACTACGTTTTAGATAAACGGTGAAATAAAATTTTGCTGATATACTAAGCATATCAGAGTATTGCATTTCATGCAATACTCAACACTAATAGCCTTAAAGAATATAAAGAGCTGCATGAACAATTATCAGATTAATGCCTATATTCTTAATTTTAGTTAAATACAGCTAGTTAGTGATAAAGGAGGTTTATATGGAAACAAGAGAAGAAATTGTTTCAAAATTAGGGTTAATTCGTGAGAATATTCTGGGATTTATTCAGGCACGTTCACGTCAAGTTGCACTTGTTAATCAAATGCGAACTGCCAAATTAATTCAACAAGAAGAATACAGTGATAACACGTTATCTCATAAATCTTTTAAAATCGCATTTTCAGTCATGGTATTTTCAAGTGTTGCAATACTTTTGGGAGATTTATTATATGTTTTATTGTTCGGGGCTGTAAATCGATTATTTAGTGACCTCTTCTTTGAGATTTTGTTTATATCGGGATTCTTATTTTTATTGTATCGTCGTATGAAAGGTTCCAAAGATAGCTGGATATATCCAGCAACACTCATTATGGGAGGGATTTTACTTGTATTCCCACTACGTTTACTTCTGACTCCTAATCCCATAACAATAATTTTACTGGGCTTATCTGTTGTAGCGACATATTTTATTATTCAAAATAAGTTGGATTTAATGATTGCCCTTGCAAATAAGACTATTCGTAGTGAAAATGAACAGCATTTAAGAGACTATCAAGCAGTAGTTACAGAAAATCAAAGATTAGATTTGGCCTATCAGCAAGAGGGTCAATTAATGGAGAGGTTTCGTGATCAGGCTTTAGCGATTGGCCAAGGATGGTATCCCAAAGATTACTATGCTCTAGACGCAGTAGAGTACTTAATTCATGCGTTTGATAATTTTAAAGCAGATAGTATAAAAGAAGCAATAAATCTATACGATACTCATCTAGATAGAGCGGCACGTCGAGCATTTGAAATGGAAATGCTTGAACTAGAAAAGGAACAGATTATTAATCAGGAGAGAATGATTAGACTTCAAGAACATGCTAATATTTTAAGAGCACGTCAAATTGCAGAAACACAGGAGGCCGCTGCAGCCTCGCGTGCCGTAACAAATGAGCTTGAGAATATTCGTCATGGAAGATGAAAGATTTAGGAAGGAAATGATTATGAATAAAAAGTTATATTTATTGTTATGCTCTAGCATATTCGTCATTGGTGGGTGCACATCCAATCATGAGAATCAACCTACACTACAGGAAGATACTAAAGTTTCAGGCAACAAGACTGGTACAGAGTTAATGAACGAAATGGAGAGTGTTGGAATAATTGAATTTTTCAATAGCACCCCTAAAACGATTTTGTATGGAATTTCAGGTAGTGATGTCAATAAAAATTCTGAGGTTAAAGCAGTATACATAATTGAAAAGGGGAAAATGACAAGGTATATTCTAAAAGGGTATAAAGATAATACTTTATCAGCTCTAAAATCCAAATCTGATGAAGAAATTCTAAAAATTGCCCAAGAATATGATGAGAAATATTTTGAACAGAGAAAAGAGAAAAAAATTAATGCTGCTAATGAGGGGATAAAATTATCAGAGGAAAATATAAGTTCTGGAAAAGATGATGAAGATTATGGCCAAAGATCTATTGAAAATTATAAAGCAGCAAGAGAATTTTATTCGAATTTAACTTATAAACAATTTAGGAAACCAAACTCAGATATCAAGTTGAAATCAAATGTTTGGACTGATTCATCAGGTAATTATGTATTCCAAGAGAGTTTGATTCATATGCCATATGTGGATATACTAGATATTAGTGTGGATTTTGAATGGACAAAAGCGGCAGTTGAAAATGAAATCAAAAAAGCAGATTATGTTGATACAAAATTTCAAGCTACACCAACTTATGAAAGTATGCCATATATCATTTCTGGGGAACAATGGGTAGGTATTAGAACTGAGAATATGCTATTGAGTAGACAACTTGTCAAGAAAAAAATAAGTTTTGGCCTTGATAAAATTGGAACAAAAAATGTTATAGAGGAAGATTGATTTTCTTTGATATGTTTATATGAACTACATAAATTTTAATCTATTTCATTCGGAGGGGGTTCTTTAAATTATGAATAAATCAACAAAACAAGGTATTATTATCGGTGCTGCTATTATTGCTACAGTGGGGCTATCATCAACTGTGAAGGCCGATGAGACGAGTGTGTCTCAACCACAGGCTAAAACACCGATGAGTGTTTCAAATGAGGATAAAATTGCTGAAACTACAAAAGAAACAGTTGATATGGCAAAGGCAAATGCCGATGAAACAGCTAAAACTGTTACTGAGCAGGAACAAGTTGTAAGTGAGATCAATCAAAAAGTTAAGGAAGCTGAAACTACTGAAAAAATAGCTACTGAAACATACGCTAAAACAAAAGAAATTGCAGAAAAAGCAACCCCTGAAAATATTTCAAAAGCTGAAGATGTTATTAAAATTAAAGAAGAAGGGGTGAAAATTGCTGAAGAAGAATTGAAGAAAGCTGAAGGAAATGAGAAGTCAGCTGAAAAAATAGAATCTGAGTCAAGAGAAAATTATGAAGTTGCTACTAAAAAAGTTGAAGCTGAGAAAGCAAAAGTAGAATTAGCTAAGGAAAGAGTTAAGAAAGCTGAGCGTAGTTTAGAAGAAACAACTTTGACAAAAGCTCAAGAGATAGTAAATATTGCAGGCAATAAGCTTAAAGAGGCTGAAACTATATATAAAGCAGCTCAAGCTGAACTGACTCGTGCTAAAGAATTTGATGCAGAGCGTCAAGTAAAAATAGACGAAAGAAAATCAGCTCTAGATAAGCTAAAAACTGAGAAGAATATTTTTGCTCTTGAACAAAGTCTCGAAGATGCCAAAGCAAAGGTTGGATCTAAAGAAAAAGTTCTTGAAGAGATGAAGGCTAGGTTAGATGCAGCTCAATCTGAAATTGAAAATGCTAAAAAAGCACTTACAGATGCACAAGCTGCCTACGACCTTGTTCTTAAAAAATTTGAACAAGATCGTAAATTGCGTCAAATCGTCATTCCAAAAGACTATGCTCAACATGACATCAATGATCTTGCATGGTTTGAAGCAAACCAAAAACGATTTTTAGATGCACAACCGAAAAACAACGCATCTGACTACGACATGCCTCCAATCGGCTCAAATGCCGACAAGGTTGATCTTGCAAATATGACCAATGCCCAACGTCGTGAAATTGCCGAATTCGTCGCTCAAATGATGAATGACATTCAAACTCAATACTGGACTCATCGTGACCCAAGTAAGGTCCTCTCGACCGTTAAATTGACCGAACAAGGCCAAGCTTTAGCTCAAAAAGTTGCCGATGGATACAGCGCCTTTTATGCAGCAAACGGAGGTACTCCTGACAAATTCAACTTTGCGAAAAACTGGGGGCACCTCTACGATGTTCTTAACAAGTACAGCGTAGGCGAATCACTCGGTAGCTTGTCGCCAGTATGGTATCAAGAAAACCGTAATGGTTACACCATGATGACTTTAAAACAGGACATCGCTACTGACATCCGCATGATGATGCTTGAAGATACAAGATCTGCCAATGGTCACGCAAAACACTTGCTTGATCCAAACGCAAACGGTGCAGGTACAGGTGTAGCTGTCAGCACAGGTTCTATCAACATCATCAGCATTCCAAAGCGAACTCTTGACGTAGCACCACTACCATCTACTTACAAGAACACCGATCAAGACGCTGAGACTACTTTGAAACAAAACACAGGCCTTTCTGTGGCAGAAAAAGCTCTTGAAAAAGCTAAATCAAAGAAAGACCAAATAGCATTAGCTGTTAAAGATGGTGAAACCGCATTAGTAGCTGCTCAAAAAGCTCAAGAAAATGCGCAGACAGCACTTAACGCTGCAAACAACGCCATTGCTAAAGCTCAAAAAACTTACAATGATGCACTTGCTGTTAAGGAACAAAGCCCGTCTGCTCAAGCAAAGGTTGATGAAACAGCGGAAGCTCTTGAAAAAGCCAAAGCTGAACTAGTAACTACTCAATCAAATCTTAACAACTTGCAACAAGTTCGTGAGCAGCGTGAAGTTGAATTAAAAAATGCTAAATCTAGATTAATTGTTCAAGAAGGAGCTTTAAAAACAGCTCTTAAAGAAGCAACTGATGCAGAAAATGATTTGACAGAAAAGGGACTTGCGATTATAGAAACCAAACAAAGAGTTGAACGTATCAAAGAAGTAGTTAAAGAAGCAGAACAAGCGGTTAAAGAAGCGAAAGCTTATCTGGAATTGCTTAAAAATGCACCTATAAAACTTGAAGAAGCTGAAAAAATCTTGACAGAAGCTAAAGTAAAAACGACCGAAGCAAAAGTAAAATTAGAAGCTGAAATCGCTAAATTAGAGATTTTAAAATCAAAAAATAAAGTTGCTCAAGAAGACTACAAACGCGTTTTAGAATCCTATAAAAAAATTGTTATATCAAAAGAATTGGAATATTCAATCCGCTGGGAACAAGAACATATTCATCATGAAGAAGGCAACCATCGTAATGAAGTTATTCGCCATGAAACATTCCACAGCAAAGTGGAAGTTCCAATTGTAACTAAGAGAGCAACGACGCCAATTGCTACTCATGTAAAACAAACAGATACTAAAAAATTACCTTCTACTGGTGATTCTGTAAGCACTCTTGGGCTTATGGGCATTGCAATGGCGGTTTTAGGTTTTGTAGGATTGAAGCGTAAGCGAGAATCAAAATATTAAAATTAGGCAACTCAGTAATAAATGATTTGAATAAAAGCAAATATAAATGTTTCAAGAAAAAGGCTCTCAAAGCCTTTTTCTTTTGGCTGAAATTGTGGTAAAATAGAGTCTGTACGTGCTTGATACAAAGATGAGGATATAATAAACTACTAAGACCATGATATCAAAGCTAAAATGCTGAGAAGGTTAGTTGTCAGCTGTGATTATGCTATGAGCTTTTGATGGTCTTAATATCTTGATCTTTGTAGCCAAGGCGTATGAAAAAATTTGAGCATGTGCTCGGCAAGGAGTCTTTATGACAAAACAAGTTTTTAAAACCGTTTTTGCAGGTCGTGAGCTGGTAGTTGAAACCGGTCAGGTTGCAAAGCAGGCAAATGGCAGCGCCGTTGTTCGATATGGAGAAAGTACCGTTTTAACTGCGGCAACCATGTCCAAAAAGATGGCTACGGGTGACTTTTTCCCATTGCAGGTCAACTATGAGGAAAAAATGTATGCGGCTGGGAAATACCCTGGCGGCTTTATGAAACGGGAAGGTCGTCCGTCAACAGATGCGACTTTGACGGCTCGTTTGATTGACCGTCCGATTCGCCCTATGTTTGCGGAAGGTTTCCGCAATGAAGTTCAGGTTATCAATACTGTTCTTTCTTATGACGAAGATGCCTCACCTCAAATGGCAGCGATGTTCGGTAGCTCTCTGGCTCTTTCTATCTCAGATATTCCTTTTAATGGCCCTATCGCAGGAGTTCAGGTCGGCTATATAGACGGTGAATTCATCATCAACCCTAGCAAGGAACAAAAAGAAGTTTCACTTTTGGAACTGACAGTGGCTGGTACCAAAGAGGCTATTAACATGGTAGAGTCTGGAGCTAAGGAGCTGTCTGAAGATGTCATGCTGGAAGCTCTTCTCAAAGGGCACGAAGCGGTCAAAGAATTAATTGCCTTCCAAGAAGAAATCGTTGCGGCGGTCGGCAAGGAAAAAGCTGAAGTGGAATTGCTGCATGTTGATGAAGAACTGCAAGCAGAGATTGTCGCAGCCTACAACAGTGACTTACAAAAGGCTGTTCAGGTGGAAGAAAAGCTGGCGCGTGAAGCAGCAACTCAGGCTGTCAAAGACCAAGTCACAGCAGTCTACGAAGAAAAATATGCGGACCACGAAGAATTCGATCGTATTATGCGTGACGTGGCTGAAATCTTGGAGCAAATGGAGCATGCTGAAGTGCGCCGTTTGATTACCGAAGATAAGGTTCGCCCTGACGGTCGTAAGGTCGATGAAATCCGTCCTTTGGATGCGGTTGTTGACTTCCTTCCTCGTGTACACGGTTCTGGTCTCTTCACTCGCGGGCAAACCCAAGCCTTGTCTGTTCTGACCTTGGCACCAATGGGAGAAACGCAAATTGTGGACGGTTTGGATCCAGAATACAAGAAACGTTTCATGCACCACTATAACTTCCCACAATATTCTGTCGGAGAAACAGGCCGTTACGGTGCGCCAGGCCGTCGTGAAATTGGACACGGTGCTCTTGGAGAGCGTGCCTTGGAGCAAGTCTTGCCTAGCTTGGAAGACTTCCCATACGCTATCCGCTTGGTAGCAGAAGTCTTGGAGTCCAACGGTTCTTCCTCCCAAGCCTCTATCTGTGCGGGCACTTTGGCTCTGATGGCAG
>ERZ773076.1250-NODE-1250-length-11075-cov-3.471234_pt1 | contig 11075 bp, 7 predicted proteins | sample MGYA00580613_ERZ773076 | MGnify/ENA primary metagenome ERZ773076 (study PRJEB29015, sample SAMEA2738005) | human oral metagenome | biome: human oral; feature: human-associated habitat; material: dental | place: China | collected 2057 ...
CTCTCCTTGGATGAGGGCGGCACAACGGCATACATACGCATTGACCGTGAGGAGTTTGACCGCGTGCTCAAAAACATATGGGAAAACAGCAGCAAATATCGACGCGGCGACCGCGTGCATGTGCAGATGATGCTCGTCGTCGAGGGCGACTTCCTCGCCATCCGTGCGGACGACGACGGCGTTGGCGTCACAGCGGAGGATCTGCCCAAGCTCTTTGATAGCTTCTATCGTACGGATACGGCACGCACGAACGTTGCAGCGGGCAGCGGGCTCGGACTTGCCATTGTGCGCCGGATCATGACGGCGCTCGGCGGCAGCGTTCGCGCAGAGCAGTCACCGATCGGAGGCCTCTGCATCGTGCTTTTGCTGCCCATCATAAAGGAGGGAAACACGGAATGAAAAAAATACTGCTGGTCGAGGATGACAACGACATCGCAGAACTCGAGCGTGACTATCTTGAGGCAAGCGGCTTTGCCGTGGACATCTCTGCCGACGGGGACGAGGGCAAACGCCGCGCGCTCACGGGCGAGTACAGTCTCCTCCTGCTGGATGTCATGCTGCCGGGCGCAGACGGCTTTGCCATCTGCCGCGCCGTGCGAAAGGAACTGGATATCCCCATCCTCATGGTATCCGCACGTCTCGAGGACATCGACAAGATCCGTGCGCTCGGTCTCGGTGCGGACGATTACATCGTCAAACCCTATTCGCTGGCCCTCCTCGTGGCGAAGGTGCGGCGGACTTTGGCGAGGTCGGCCTCGGGTTCTGCGGGCGGGCGTGAGGCCGGCGTCTACGACGACGGATGGCTCGCCGTCGACCTCGAATCCTCCCGGGTGAGCGTCGATGGCGCGGAGATCCCGCTCGCGGCGATGGAATTCGACCTGCTTGCCTACCTCGTGGCCAACCGGGGGAGGGTCGTCGAAAAACGGGAGCTGTTGAACAAGGTGTGGGGCGGCGCCGTCACGGGCGACGGCACTTTGGCGGTCCACGTGCGCCGCCTCCGCAGGCGAATCGAGCCCGACCCCGAAAATCCGGTGTACATCTGCACGGTGTGGGGGAGGGGATACCGTTTTCGGGAGGGTGGGGCGTCCTTGAAGGCCGGAGAAGCGCCCCCGAGAACTGGAGAAGCGTCCGCGAGAGCTGGAGAAGCGCCCGCGAGAGCCGGAGAAGCGCTGTGACGACGCGAGACGCCTCGGCGATTCCGGCTAGGCTGGCAGGCGGCCGAAGAAGGAAAGGCCAGGGGGCGAACGGCGGGAAAGGCCAGGGAGCGGACAACCGGGGGAAGGGCGGCCGATGAAGGGCGCCGTCGCCGCTGTTGTCCTCGCGGCAGCCGCCGCTCTTGCGATTCTGTTCGGTTCCGAGCCCGCCAAGGGTTTCAAGTCCGACGTCGTGCCCGCCAACGAGCTCGTCGAAGCGGTCGAAAAGTCGTGGCCCGACGCCCGCGCGGCCGACGCCCGGACCGGTCGGCGCTTTCCCCAGGTCACCGTCGTTGGAGACGACGGATCACTCGTGTACTCGCGCGGCAGAAGGATCGACGGCGATCGCGACGCCATGCGGACGGGAGCGGTCGGTTTCGAGCTTGTCGCCGGAGGGCGGCACGTTGGGCGCATGTGGATTTACAACGGATGGGTGGAGAAGGAGGAAGAGGCCCGGCAGGCGGCGCTCCGGCTGGCGGGCGGAACGATCCTCGCAGTGGTCTCGTTTTGCCTTCTCGTCGTCGCGGTGTCCAGGCGGCGCCTTCTGCGGCCCTTCAAGCAGTTGAGTTTCTTTGCGCGCGAGGTGGCACAAGGCAATCTCGACGTCCCCTTGCGGATGGATCGGAACAATGTGTTCGGGCCGTTCACCGAGGCATTCGACATCATGCGCGACGAGCTCGGCCGGGCGCGCAGGGCCGAAGCCGCGGCGAAGGAGTCGAAGAAGCAGCTTGTGGCCGAGCTGGGGCACGACATTCGCACGCCTGTCGCCTCGATCGCCGCCACCGCGGAGCTCCTCGAGGCGACGGAGGCCAGCGAATCCAAACGCGAGAAGATCGAGGTCATTCGTCAGAAGGCCGGTCAGATCGAAGAGCTCATGGCGGACGTCGCCCGGGCCAACCGCGAGGAAATCGCCTCCCTTCGGGTCGCCCCCGTTCCTGTCGGCAGCGAGGACGTAGAAAGGTGGTTGAGGGCGGCAGACGCGGACGAGGCGATGGGGGACTTTTCCCTGCCGCACTGCCTGGTTTCCGTCGACCGGCTGCGCATGCGGCAAGTCTTCGACAACGTCGTCGCCAACTCGCGCAAGTACGCCGGCACGCCCATCGAAGTAAAAGCAAGCGTCGACGAGCACTTCCTTCTCATCGTCGTCCGCGACCGCGGCCCGGGCGTGGACCGCGGAGAGATCGAGGCGATCTTGGGCAAGGGCGTGCGGGGTTCGAACGTGAAGGGGGTGCCCGGCGAGGGACTCGGCCTCTACACGTCAAGCTGTCTCATGGAGCGCATGGGCGGGGCGCTTTCGTGCTGCCTGGCCGACCCCGGCTTCGCCGTCGTCCTTGAAATTCCGCTCGCCAGGTGAGGCATGCGGGCGGGGCGCAAGGTTCGGCTCTGCCGATCGAGCGGCTCTTCGCTCCGGGCGCACCGGCAAGGCGCGCCGAAATATAGGGCGCGCGCCGTTCAGAATCTTGCCGGCAGAGTTAAGAAACAGTTAAGAATTGCGAAAAGGCTTCGTAATCGGTTGTTGCGTACCTTGGAAGCATGAACGCAACAGAGAACCGCAACGCGGTACGCGAAAAGAACAATGACACGGCGCAATCTGAGGGGGAAACGTCGCACTCCAAGGACGTGATTGTGACGAAGAAGCTTTCGAAGACTTTCTCGCACAAGGGGACCCAGCAGCATGTGCTGAAGAACCTTGACCTGACGATCCGCCGCGGCGGCTTCACCGTAATCATGGGGCCCTCCGGCGCAGGAAAATCCACCCTCCTTTACGCGCTTTCGGGCATGGACAAGCCGTCCCTGGGAAGCGTGGTGTTCGACGGCGAGGACATCACAGAGCTCAGCCAGGACAAGCTGGCGGTCTTCCGGCGGACTCACTGCGGCTTCGTCTTTCAACAGATCAACCTTCTCGACTCGATGTCCCTCACGGACAATGCGATGGCGCCGGGTTTGCTTGTCGGCAAGCGGAAGGCCGTGGCCGCCCGCGTCGATACGCTGTTTGACCTCGTGGGCGTCGACGAGGCGACCAGGAAGAAGTTTCCGGGGATGGTTTCGGGCGGGGAGGGCCAGAGGGCCGCCATCGTCCGGGCCCTTGTCAACGAACCCGACGTCGTCTTCGCCGACGAACCCACCGGGCAGCTCAACTCCGAAAACTCATTGCGCATTCTCGATCTTCTCAGCCGAGTCAACCGCGCAGGCCAGACGGTGGCCATGGTGACCCACGACATCAATTCGGCTTTGCGCGGAGACCGCATCCTCTACCTGCGCGACGGGACGATCCAGGGCGAATTGAACTTGGGCGCCTTCGAGACCGCGGACAAGGACCGCCGCGACCGTCTCGCCGCGTTCCTCGAGGAAATGGGGTGGTGACAATGCGCCGCATGTTCCTCAAACGAAGCCTGCGCAGATCGGCCGGACAGTTCGTCATCGTCGGTCTGCTCGTGGCCATCGCTTCGGCGATGCTGCACCTCGCGGCCGTTCTGATCCTCCAGTATCCGGCGACTTTGGACGACGCCACAGCCAAGCTCAACACCGAGCATATTTTCATCCTGCTCGAGAACGAAAAAGGCTCCCGCGACGCCGAGAGAATCGCCAGAGACGACGGCCGGGTCAAGGATCACATACTTCTTCAGACGCTGCGGGCAGGCGCGACCTTCGAGTACGACGGCAAGGAGCAGATCAGCGCCGTTACGATCGTTGAACAAGACAAAGACACGCGCATTGGACGAAGCGGAGTTGTGGCCGAAGATTCCAAGCGTCACGCCGACCCCATATGGCTGCCGTATTCCTTCAAGACGGCCGGAGGATACAAGCTCGGAGATCCCTTTGAAATGACAGTAGGCGAAGTCAAACATCGGTATCACATTCAGGGATTCCACGAGAATCCCGTGAGCGGCGTGATGGGCTCGATCCAGGTCGAGTTTCGGGTGAAAGCCTCCGAGGCCGCCGCTTTGGCGTCGGCTCCGGGAATGAACCGCGTCTGGCAGCTGAGGGCGCTCGTTAAAGACGTGTCGCAGGCGGACGACGTCGCAGCAGAGATCTCTTCGAAGGTGACCAAGGCTGCGGTGCAAAGCGGGAGTGCAAGCCCGGTTCTCGTGAGCGTCGGGTGGAAGCTGCTTTCCTCGGTGCTGATGATCCCCGCCAACGTCCTCATTTTCTCCTTCATTCTTTTCGCGGCGATCGTCGCCTCCGTGGTGGCGGTCATCGTCAGATTCGCCATCCGCTCGGTCATCGTCCGCGAGATGCCCGCGTTGGGGACGCAGAAGGCCCTCGGCTTCCGTTCTGGCCACATTGCCCGGCTGCTCGCTCTGCCCTTCGCGATCGTCGCCTTGGCGGCTTCCCTTGCGGGAGCCGCGGTCGGCGTCGCCCTCTTCCCGGCGATACGCCAGCTGGTTGAGTCCCAGTCCGGATTGCAGTGGTCTCCGAAGGTCGGCGTCGTCGGAGTGGGCGCGGCGGCGGGAGCGATGCTGGCGGTCGTCGGCGTCACCGCCCTCGCGGTCGCCAGAAAGGTGCGAAAGATACCTCCCGTCGAGGCCTTGCGCGGCGGGGAGGCCACACACTCATTCCACTCCAATCATTTGCCCCTGCGAAAGGCACGCGGGCCGCTGACGCTGGTGCTCGGTGTGAAGTCCGCACTTCAGGCCCGGGCTCAGACGATCATGGTGGTCATTGTGATCGCGATGGTTGCTTTTGCCTCCGTCTTTTCCGTGGCACTGTACTCGGCCCTGTTCAAAGATTCCCGCAAGGTGGTCGGCATTTTCATCGGGGACCGGCAGGACGTCACCGTCTCGGTGCTGAAAGGCCGCTCGGTCGAGGCCGTGCGCAAAGACCTGGGGGCGATGCCCGGAGTCGAGCGTGTTCAGATCTTCGACAACACCAGGAACGCCGACGTGTCCGGGCGCACGGTGTCACTTTCGGTCGCCGATTCCTATCCCTCCTCGAAGGGCAGCCGGTCCGTCTACAAGGGCAGATATCCGAAGTCCGCCAATGAAATATCCCTTGGCGGCAAGTTCGCGAAAAGCCTTGGCGTGGACGTCGGCGACGAAGTGACCGTCGATTTTCAAGGAGGAAAGGCGACCTACCTCGTGACGGGTTTGACGCAGACCGTTGTGCGCATGGGCATGGTCGCCTCGGTCACCATCGACGGCGCCAAGCGCATGAACGCCGCCTACCAGCCGAAGTACGCGACCGCTGTCCTCAAGGAGGGGCAAAACATCGACGCCTTCGTCGGCAAAGTGAGAACCGAGATGAAGGGGCGGTACAACTACGTCGTCAACTCGTATGCGATCTCCGAGTCCTACGTCGCTCCGTACCTAGCGATGAGTAAGACGATGTCCTTCGCGATCTTCGGCGTGGCAGGGTTTGTGACGATGCTGGTGATCGGTCTGGTGGTCAGTTCGGCGATGGTACGCTCGCGGCGCACTTTCGGAGTGCTCAAGGCTGCGGGATTCACCAATGCCCAGCTTATGCGCCAAATGCTCGCCTGCTATCTTCTGCCCGTTGCAATAGGCGGCGCGATCGGGATCGCGATCGGAAGTGTGACCGCCATTCCCTTATTCGAGGGTTTGCTCCGGTCCCTGGGAGTCGAGCGGCTGGATGCAGAGATGCCGGCCCTCATGGTCGTCGGCTTGGGCATGACGCTGCTTGTTATAACCGCCCTGCTCGTCATGCTCCTGGCCCACAAGACGCGCACGGTCACATCGAGGGAGCTGCTGACGGAGTAGGGACGGTCGTCGACGAGTGCATGCTCCGGGGCGTTGCCGGTCGGATGGGCCGACGTCGAACTCACCGAACGCAATGGAGCGGCTCACGACGAAGACACGTCGCCTCCGCCTCTGACGAACGGCGCAGGGCGCCGAGCGGATACGGTTTTCCGGCTTGGCGCCCTGCCGCGTTGGCAAGGTGGAATTTGAACGGCGCCGGCGAGGCGGAATTAAGTTCCACAGATTGTTTTCGCGGTTTCATATTTTGAAACTCTGAAAACGCCCCCGCCTTTTCGCGGGCTGTGGCATACTTATGCCAAGCGACTTTGCCATAGCCGAAACATCACGCATTGGAAGGAAAACGGGTCCATGGTCTCGTTTCACGAACTCGAGCGGTGGAGTGATGCGCCGCTGTATAGCGCCGCCTCGGAAGCGTCCGGGCTGGCAAAGAGATACAAAGACGTGGGCGATCAGATCCTTGACATCAACAATGCTGATCTCTCGGGGGAGTTCGTCGAGGCCGAAATGCGCAGGCGGAGGGCGCTGGCCGACGATGCTTCGGATGTGAGTGCGGCGTACCAGAAAGCGCAGACCGATTTCGAGCAGCTTGCCCAGGCGGTGTCCAAGCTCGTCACCCAAGCGAAGCAGGTTTCCTCCATCATCCACACGGCAGGGGGAGTTCTCACGTCTGACGGCAAAGTTCGCAATATTGACCCCAATTGTCAGATCAGCCTCGATGAGCTCGTGACCAGTGGAGCGAGTTTGTTGAATGAAGAAACCGATCCGGGGCGCAGGCTTCAAAGATTCGTCAACGTCTGCCTCCAGAAAGGGAGGGACATTCTTGACGCTGCGGGCGATCTATACGACAACCTGGCGCGCATTAAGAAAATGGCGGTGGGGCCAAAGCCTGAGATCTTCGGGTGGGGCTTGAAGAAACCCAATTCGAAATGGGGCGTTGAGGAGGTCAACGACTGGTGGACGGCGATGTCCGCGGAGGATCAGAAGAAAATTATCAAGGAGCACCCCGACTGGATTGGCAATCTCGATGGCATTCCAACCATGGCTAGGCACAAGGCGAATGTTCTTCGTCTGGAGGCCGAGCGGGATGCGGTCAACCGCAGGGTCGAGGAGCTCGAGCGCGAGCTGAAGGAAAAACAGAGAGAGGAAAGGAAAGCCGCCAAAGAGGTCAGAGACAACAGCCCGTGGAACCGGCAGGGTCCTCGGCATGAGCTGAGCGAGAGCGATCCTCTAAGCCCTGATCGGCGCAGCAAAGAGCTGCGGGCGTTGCTTCAGCGCAGAGCTGAGCTCAATGCTCTGTCCCTGAAGTTTCCCTGCCCTAAGAGCCCCGCCGAACTGGAGGCGCTTCTTGACAAGAGCTCGGCCGATTACAGCCTCATGGCTTTTGATTCTCCCAAGGACGGTCATTTGCGGGCTGCTGTGGGGATTGGTGACGTCGATCATGCAAAGCACCTGCAGGTGCACACTCCGGGCATGAACTCCAGTGTTTATGGAAGCATCGCCCAAAGTGACGGTCGATGGGGCGGAGGAATCAGGGATATGGATACGGTTCTCAAAGCCGCGAGGGCAGAGACGGCAGCTGACCATGGTGAAAGCGGTGAGGGCGTTGCAGGGGTCTACAACCTCAACTACGATGCGCCGTCGATGGGAGAGTCCTTGAATCCTGATCGAAGTGTTCTGGGGTCGAAACAAGCGGATATCGGTGCGCGCAAGCTAGCGGGTTTGTGCGATGGGCTTCAGGCGACTCATGCGGGCGATCCCCATATGGTCGTATCGGGTCATTCGTACGGATCGACGGTAGCGGGGAAGGCCCTTAGGCAGACTACCGCTCCAGATGACTTTATCGCCTACGGATCGCCGGGGTTTGAGGCGGTGACGAACTCGGAGCTCAATATGGTCCCCGGTCACACAAGCATTGGCGGCGCGGAAGACGACACGGTGGCGTGGTCTGGATGGCATCAGAGCTTCGGCCCGTCGACGCCGGAACCTCATAATAACCTCAACTACGAGCATTTCAGCACAGACAAAGCCACCGATGCTGACGGTGCCCACTATTCTGGATCGGAAGGGCACTCTGAATACATGAACAATGCCGAAAACGGGCAGATGCGGACCTCGGTGAAGAATATCGCCAGCGTTGTCGCGGGCAACGGCATCTATTTCCCGGAGCGTTGACGATGCGCCGTGTTTCGTCGACAGTTGGCGGCGTTGTTGGGGCTCTTCTCCTATTTTTGTCTTCCTGTGTCTCTGGAAAGGATGAGAACGTGAACGGCGATGTTACGCCCACGCGGGTGAGCAGTCTGTCGATTGTCGAGGAGCGGCGTCAGACGATCGGCCTCCTGTTGTCGTTTTACGACATGCTGTCGAAAGAGTTCGGGGTCGGCGAATGGAAGCCGATGAAGGTTCAGGCGCAGGTTGAGGAGAGTCTGCGGATGAACTGTCCAGTGGGGTACTCGTCTGAATACTATGCTCTTGCTGTTGCTGGGCCGTTGACACCGGAGAATTGGGATGCTGCTTTGGCTCGGATGGAGGCGTTGGCGAAGCCGTTGGGTTTCGGCCCTGCGAGGAAGGATCCGCCGGGCAGAAATGGGGGGCGGTCGGCCTTCTTCACCCGCCGTGATGGAGCACGAATTGAGATCGGATATAAAACTAATAGTTTCATCCGCATCGAGACCGGGTGCGCGAAAGGCGAAGTGTATGAAGGGTGGCCAGCTGGAACGGAGGCTGTCCCGGAGCGGCTGCGAACCACTGGGCGGCATGAGGATGGCAATCCGCCCGAAACGTGGGCTCCCTACTCCCCGCCTGGTTCGCCCAGCGCCGCCCCGACAAGTTCTTTTGTCAGGACTCAAACCAAGGGAAAGGAATGACGATGGTCGATAGGCTCCGGTACGACCCTCAAATCGTGGATTCGATGCTGTGGAAGTTTGACTCCGCCGTCGAACAGGTCCGCGAATCAAAAGGCGAAAGTGAGATCGCTGCGAGCGCAGGAGCTTTCGTGGGAGGCGGTCTGGAAGGCAAAGCGGAACAAGCGGCGCGGAGCGTCGCCGAAGGTCGATCGGACTATCTTCTGCGGCTTGGCGCTTACAAAGAGGCCCTTCTCAAGGTGAAGAGCAAGGTCGAAGGCGCAGACGCCGACTCTGCTGACGGCTTCAAGCGGCCTCCGCGTTGGCGCAACGAAATCGTTTAGCTGCGGCTCGGACGGCGACGGGGTCTAAAGAGCTTGCAAGCAAAGGGTTTGCAGTGAAAAGCCTGTTGCCTGGTCGGGCTCCTCGGGCAACGATGCCTGAGTGCGACAAAGCGGTTGTTTGAGGGGATTTGCAAGTACTTAACGTGGACTTGCACCGTAATGTTTTTTCTAGCTAGTAGGTTGTGTGAAAGAGGCAAATGCGTCGTTCCGAACCTTCTGATGTGTTAAGAGATGCAATCGTAGAAGCCGTACCGGAGGATGTGTATATAAATAACGAATATTTCGATCGATATTCAGCTCTTGCTTCCGATGAAAAGTGGTGTCCCGCCCTCAGCGAAACGACGTCGTGCCCCGACTTTTCCTTGTGTTCTAGCTTATCCTATACCTAGGACTTTAGTCCCTTCATCCATTTTCCGATCCATGAAATGGTTGAAGTCCATGAGCCTCCTTGCGGTAGGCCAAGTAAATCACGATCTCACGCAGGTAAGGCTGAAAAGCTCACCACCATCCTTTTAACGGAAGGCAATCTACATGAAACGCAGGATTCGACATGTGTCCGCGATCGCCTCTTTCCTTTCCCTCATCTCCGTGGCCCCCGCCGTCGCCGACGTCGGCGCTTCGGGTCCGGCCCCCTCATCCGCGGGGAAATCCATCGGTCTCCGCGTAGGCGAGGATCCCACGCCCGCTCCGGGGAACTCGGGGAACTCGGCAGGCTCGCCCGGGGGCTCCCAGGGAGGGACCGATGGATCCCAAGGCAATACGAACGCTCCCAGGAAGTCCTACGGCGTGAGGGGGTATTTGGTCACGAGGAAGGCCCCCGCGCGCTCGATTGCGGGTTTCAAGACTACGCGGGATTCTTATCATTTTGCCATTGACGGGAAGGAATACACCCTCGAAGCGACTCCGCAATACAGGAACCCCTCGGTGGCTCTTGCACGCTTCAAAACGACACATGCGGCCTCTATCGCAAAGATCCGTGCGCACTTCAAGCTCCCGGACCTTTCGGAGCAGACCGCCACGCAGTACGTCAATGCCCTTTCGGATCAGGTCATGGCCGCGAACACGCCGGTGTCTTCGGATGAGATTTTCGCCGTCGCCGATTTCTCCTCCACCCTGGCGGCTCCCGCTGACAACGCCAAGACGGAGCAGGTGCTTCCCAAGCTCGTTTATGCGACGAAGACCAAGAACGTCTCGGCGATCATCCGGACCGGAGGCATTCTGGACAGCACGATTCCCGCGGCTTCCAAGAAGAACGTCACCCTCACCCAGAAGCTCGATTCGATGACCGGCGGCCTTAAGATGAACCCTGGAGGGTCGCAGCCGAGCCCGAGTGCGACGCCGACCAGCCCCGACGGGAGCCAGCCGACCTCGACCGCTTCACCGTCCGCTCCGAACGGCGAGCAGCCTAGTCCGAGTGCGACCCCGACCAATCCCGACGGGAACCAGCCCAACCCGAGTGCGACGCCGACCAGCCCCGACGGAAGCCAGCCCAGCCCGGGCACAACCCCCGCCGCCCCGGCGCAGCCTCAGACGAAAAAGCTCACGGTTCCCAATGTCGATGCGGCCGTCGCCTACGCCAAGAAGTACGCCTTCACGCCGAATACTCAGCAGTACAAGTACTTCGAGCATGCGGACTGCACAAACTTCGCGTCCCAGATTCTTGCGGCCGGCGGCCAGCCCACTGACGCTTATTGGCACCCGCACCCGTGGGGCGACTCCACCAGGCACACCTACTCGTGGGCGGTGGCCAACGCCTTTGCCCGCCACTGGGGCCTCAACCAGGGAACGACCAGCTGGACCGAGTTCGCCTCTCGCGTCCACCGCGGATCCTTCGTGGCTTTGGCTTACTCGAACGGCAAGGTCTACCACACCGCATTCGTGACCGAGCAGGCTGACGTCGTCAGCGACGAGTACGGAACGTATCGGACCTTCGCCATTGCCCAGCACACTCGCAACTACGAGGGTTGGGTCCACGGCAAC
>ERZ773076.1254-NODE-1254-length-11056-cov-5.319335_pt1 | contig 11056 bp, 9 predicted proteins | sample MGYA00580613_ERZ773076 | MGnify/ENA primary metagenome ERZ773076 (study PRJEB29015, sample SAMEA2738005) | human oral metagenome | biome: human oral; feature: human-associated habitat; material: dental | place: China | collected 2057 ...
GTTGATGTCGACGAGGTCGGTCCCTCCCTGCGGTACGCCACCGCGCAGGTCACCCGCACCAGTGGTGGGGGCCAGAGCGGCGGAAACTGGCAGGGCAACCAGAACCAGGGTGGCGGACAGAACCACGGCAGCCAAGGCGGCTACGGCAACCAGCCCCAGCAGGGCCAGGGCAGTGATCCGTGGGGCAGCAGTGGCGGAGGCTACGGCGGCGGGAACCGGGGCGGCAACGACCCATGGAACCAGGCGGCCGCGGAGGAGCCCCCGTTCTGATCCACCCGCACAACCGACCCGCCGGGTCGGCTGGCACATTCCGTCTCACGACGGGCTTCCCACTGGGCCGGAAAGGCCCGCAAGATTAGGAGAGCACCACAATGGCCGGTCCACAGCGCAAGTCTGTGAACAAGAAGAAGATCATGCCGGTGAAGACCACTCGCGTGGCCAACATCGACTACAAGGACATCGCGACGCTGAAGAGGTTCATCTCGGAGCGTGGCAAGATCCGCGCCCGTCGCGTGACCGGGCTGTCCGTCCAGGACCAGCGCAAGATCGCGCTGGCCGTCAAGAACGCGCGTGAGGTGGCCCTGCTGCCCTACGCCTCGACCGCCCGCTGATCGGAGGAAGAACAGATGAAGCTCATCCTGACCAGCACCGTCGACAAGCTCGGCATCGCCGGCGACATCGTTGAGGTCCGCAACGGCTACGGTCGTAACTACCTCGTCCCTCAGAAAAAGGCCATTGTCTGGTCCAGAGGCGCTGAGAAGCAGATCGAGGGCATCAAGCGCGCTCGTGACGCCCGCGAGGTCCGTGGCGTCGAGCATGCGCAGGAACTCCGCACCCAGATCGAGGAACTCACCATCAAGGTTCCGGCCCGCGCTGCGGAATCGGGTTCGCTGTTCGGTGCAGTCACCGCCGCGAACGTGGCCCTGGCCGTGAAGAAGGCCGGTGGCCCCGCCATCGACAAGCGGTCGGTGTCGTTCGCCAAGCCGGTCAAGACCGTCGGCAACCACGTCGCATCCATCAAGCTGCACCCCGCGGTCACCGCCCGGGTCGGTTTCGAGGTGATTCCTGCCTGAGGCAGGGCGAAAACCAGCGGAGCCCGATTCCTTCCAAGGACCGGGCTCCGCTGTTTCTTTCCCTAGTCTCCGGTCTTGGGTAGGCCGGGCGATGCCGGGAGAACCGGTGGTCGGGGCAGAGGCGGAGCGGGCAGCTCCTCGGTCTGGGGTGCGGTCGGTTGTTCACTGCTTCCCGGGGGTGCGGTGATTCCCCACTCTGCGGGGTCCTGGCAGGAATCCCCGACGCCGTTGCCGTCGAGGTCATCCTGCATCGGGTTGGACTGCTCAGGGCAGTTGTCGAACTCGTCGGGGATGGTGTCGCCGTCCCGGGTGATGTCCAGCAGCGCGGATGCTGTTGCCTGGAAACCTGAGTCGTCGGTGACCCTGACTCGGACGTACCCGCTGATCTGTTGTGAGTAGGTACGCAGGACGCGTCCGTCGCTGGTTGTCGCGTCAAAGGTACCGTCGTCGTCGAAGTCCCACTCGAATCGGGCGATTTGTCCCCGGGCTGAGAAGCTGGGGCGGGCATCCAGCATCAGGTTCTCACCGACCTTTCCCACGTACGGGCCCTGCAGTGTTGCGGTGGGGGAGTCGGTTGTCTCCGTGGCGGAACGTGCGCTGATCAGATTCGACGGATCCTGCATGAGCGCTGCGATCCGGCGATGTCCTACCAGGTTCGGGTGGTACCAGTCGGTGCTGGAACCAGACATGATTCCGCTGATCCCCCCACCGTCGCCGTGGTCACCCGAGGTTTCGAGGAACTCGTTGATCCAGCGGTGCTTGTTCCTGGTGAACACTCGCGGGTCCGGTTCGTGCCCGTCGAAGGCATCTGCGACCTCCTCGATGAATTTCACGCGCCCGGGGAAGTCCTTTGTCAGCTCGCCGATGATCCGTCGCTGTTCCCTGATCGCGGCCCGTCCCAGTTCCCGTACCCCCCGGGCGACGTCGAAAGACACCGCCCCGTCGGGCAGGAGGTGGGGACGGTCCAGGGACAGCAGGGGATAGGCCAGCAGGATCACCTGCGACGCGGGGTTTCCGGTCATCCGTTCCGTGAGGAGCCGGGAGATCTGCGACTTGAGCCGGTCCAGCATCTCGGGAAGTCTGGACGTGGCCGCGGCCACGCCTTCGCGGCACTTCGTCCCGTTCGCTCCGCCCAGTGCGCCGGGGATCCGAGGTCCGAAACAGTTCGCGATGATGTCGGTGAATCCCAGCTCGTTTCCACCCGCGGTCAGCAGCACCAGATCCGTTTGGGGTCCCACGAAATCAGCTTGGGCGCGAATGGTCAGCTGGCACTCGTAGGTGTATTTCCTCGTCCACGGCAACAGGCCATCGCTCTCCCGTAGGTGGTGGTCGACGGACAGGAGGTCGTCGCCGGCCGCTCGGGCGGAGCAGGCGTCGGTTTCCTCCAATCTGGCTCGGGCCTCCTCGATGGAATCGGCGGCCACTTCCTTGGCGGACTGTTGGGGAAGTGCCCGCGATGAGAACAGATCATCGATGTTTCCGCCGGAGCAGGCACGGTTCTGGTAGCTGGTGGCTACGCCCTGGGAGTTCGCCCACGACGCGAAGAGGGAACCCCAGTTGTTGCTGCTGCGCAAGCAGGAAGGGGGACCTTGGTGATTGCTGAGGCCGTTCCCCGAGGAGTAGGAATCCCCGAGGTGCACGATGGACAGGATCTGGGGTGCCTCCGTGTCGGAATGCGCAGGCACCACTGATGACGGCATCGTGAGAAGAACGAGTCCCAGAACAAGCCACGTCCTGAGTCGCATCCGCTGCCTCCGTTCGAGAAGCCGCCTCGACGGGCCGGCGGTGTGGCCGCTTGATGGCTGCTGCCCTGATGGGTAGCGGCAAGGGTATCACGGCCTACCTGAGGCGGAATGACGCATGAGCGTGGCCCCGGCTCTGGAACAGGAACCGGGGCCACGCTCATGGTCTACGCGCCGGTGCGGGGCAGACCTGGGTGGTTCGGGGTCATGGCCTGTCCTGCGCAGGGGCTTCCGGAACGAAGGACGCCGGCATGCCCGGCTGCTCTGCAGGGTCGGAGGAGGCAGGTGTGGAAGAGGAGGAAGCGGATGGGTCGGAGGAGGCGGGGTTCTCCACGCTCTGCGGTTCCTCAGGTTTTCGCGTGTCGGGTTCCTGACAGGCATCTCCAACCCCGTTGTGGTCGAGATCCTCCTGCACGGGGTTCGAGATCGTCGGGCAGTTGTCGAACTCGTCTGGAACGGTGTCGCCGTCCTGGGTGACGTCGAGGCGCGCGGATGCGACGGACTGCCGACCGTTGTTGTCGGTCACCCGGACCTTCGCGAAACCATTGTTCACCGTGTCCGTGTACGCATGGCTGGTTGAACCGGTGGCGGTCGTCTCATCGTAGTTTCCATCCCCGTCGAAGTCCCACTCGAACTGGGTCACCTGACCGTCGAACGCGTAGCTTCCGCGGGCATCGAGTTCCAGTTTCTCACCGATCTTGCCCATGTAGGGTCCCTGAAGCGTGGCGACCGGGGCATCGAGCAGAGCGCCGACCTGTGCGGTGGCCGCGGCTTCCAACTCGGTGCCATCGGCTACTGTCAGAGTGCTGGCTTCGGCTCCATGGCTTCCGGAGGTCTCCTGCGACGATGCTCCGGTAGGGGTGTCGATGGTCAGTACCTGTGTGGTGGAACCTGCATCCGCCTTGGGAACGATATTTGTAGACCGGGCCTCATCCATGGAGTTTGCGGCGCCAACCATGACCGTGGTGCGACGTACCCCGGAACGCCAACCCAGGGATGTGGTGGCTTCCTCAGTTGGTTCCGCGGTGGCCTGGGTGGGATCCAGCGTCGCGACTGCATCGAGAAAGGTGGTGGTGTCCGCGGTGAAGGGCTGCGCCACCCTGTGCTGTCCGGTGGCGTCCGTGGCGATGAGCGCGAAGCGTGCGGAACTCGTCTCGTTGGCTACCTTGTCGGTGGCGGAAGAGATGGCTGCCCGGACCTGATCGATCTGGCTTGAGAGGGGACTGTTGGTGTTGACGACGAAGGCCATGTCCACGTTTCCGCGACGAGCACCGATCTCCTGCGCGCTGGTTGTGTTGGAAGCGGTCTGGGCGAGCTTTGACATCTCGCGATGCCCGATTAGATTCGGGTGATACCAGTCTGAGGAGGTTGTCGAGAAATTGCCCTTGACCTTGTTGTCGGAGCCGTAATCCCCTTCAGTTTCCAGGAACTCGTTGATCCAGCGGGAATCGTTCTTTGCGAACACCTGGGGGTCAGGTTCGTGGCCGGCGAAGGCTACCGGGGCGTCTTCGACGAATTTCACACGTCCGGGGAAGGTGGTCTCGAGTTCACCGATGACCCGTTTCTGTTCGGTGACCGCCAACTGGCCGAGTTCCCTGATGCCGCGAGAGGCGTCGAACTGGATGCCGTCGTTGTTTAGCACATAGGCCCGGTCTGTGGACAGAAGAGGATAACTCAGGAGCATCACCTTGGAGGTCGTGCTTCCTGTCATCCGGGTGGTGATCAACTGGGCGATGTTTTCCTTGAGCTTGTTCAACGTGTTCGGGAGGTTGTTCTTGGCAGCGGCGATGTCGTCACGACACTTCACGGCGTGGGCGCCGTCCATGACGAAGGGAATCTTGGGGCCGAAGCAGTTCGTCATGAGATGGGAGAAACCAAGATCGTTCCCGCCCATGGTCATGAGAACGAGATCGGTCTGGGGGCCAACGAAATCAGCCTGTGCTCGAATCGTTATCTGGCACTCGTAGGTATAGTCCCTACCCCAGGGCCACCAACTGTTGTTTTTCTTGAGGTGGTAATCGACGGACAGGAAGTCGTCCCCGACGGCTCGGGTGGAACAGGCGTCGGAGGAGTTGAGTTTGGCTTGGGCCTCCTCCGCAGAGCTGGCGCTCACCCCTCTGGGGGACTGCTTGGGAAGGGTGTGAGACGAGAACAGGTCCCCTATCGTTCCTCCTGAACAGGCGTGGTTCTGATAACTGGCTGCGATGCCTTGTGAGTTGGCCCAGGAAGTGAAGAGAGCTCCCCAGTTCCGACCGCTACGCCAGCAGTCGGCCGGGCCGTGGTAATTCCCGGCGCCGTTTCCGGCGGAGTAAGAGTCGCCGAGGTGGACGATCGAAAGAGTTTTGGACTTCTGATCCTCCGAGTGGGCGAGTGTTGCATTAGAGAGCAGCAATAGGAATGCGGCGCTCAGAGTCAGCCATGGTCTGACGTGTTTCTTCATGACACCCTTTCATTGAATCATGAAATTGATTGTTCCGGAATGCGTGCCTGCATCACCTGAGCTTATTGAATTTTTAACTCTTGATGTGGGCGAGTCACGTGGGACAGGGAAAATGATGTGACAAGCTTGTCGCGAAACCATCTCCTCTGCGAAATGGCTGCGATGTAACATGTCACGGCATCACGCTATCAAGGAAAAGGTGTGTCGGGAACTAGATGGAAAAATCTCAGAAAAACGGAACGTCGTGTGTTGCATGGTCAGGGATGGAAGATCCTCCAGGCCGGGGCCGGCATTGTGTGGGTCCCGGCCGTGGCGGATCTCACGTCAGGGTAGGGGTCAGTTGGCGGAGAGGGTGTCGTGGCTCTTCGAGCCACGTGGCAAAGGGGCGCGGGGTGAGGAAACGCACCCGCAGCTGGTCCCGGAGCGCATCCGCGGTGAGGCCTTGGGCACTCACGCTGACCTGGAAGTCCATTGTTTCGCACGTGTAGGTGAGGATGTCCTTCGCTGTCGTGGTGTCGACCTGCTGCAGCGGCGTTGTGAGTCCCATGCCGGTGCGCTTGACCGTTGCCTCTTTCCGGGTCCACAGCGCACTGAGGTCGTTCTTGCGTTGCAGATGTCTTCCGAGGCGACGTTCCCCCGGAGCCGCCATATAGTGAAACAGATCCTGCTCAAAGGAGACGGGGCCTGATATGTCAACCCCCACCGGCATCGGGGCCAACGCGCAGGCACACAGAGCCGAGTCGTGGGACCAGTTGAAATGCAGGCCGGAATCCTTGCTGAATCCCGGTTTCCCGAACCTGCCCACCGTTATCATCGGTAGTGGGCGGCGGTGGCGCTCCGTCCACAGTTTTTGAAGTTGCGCGAACACCACGACGCTTGTGTAGCGATCCACCCTTCTGTCGTAGTTCTCGCTTCGTTCCTGTCGCTCATGTGGTAGTAGTGATTTCAAGGTCCTGAAAGAATGAGCGTCAAGTGTATCCGCGTCAGTGATGACGAGATCGATTGTCATGTTGCCTTCTCCAAGATCAGACACGCATTATGTCCCCCGAAACCCAGCGACAGGGAAACAGCGCATGCGAGTTTGGTTTTTCTGGAGGCTTTCAGCACTACATCGATGTCGATGTGTGGATCCAGCTCTGAAGTGCCAACCGTGGGTGGTACCTCATCGCGAAGTAGGGTGAGGACCGATGCGATCGTTTCCAGGACGCCTGCCGCCCCCATGAGGTGGCCGGTCATCGATTTTGTCGAGGTCACGGGGGAATGAGGCCCAAACGCTCGGGAGATGGCTCGGGATTCCACGCGGTCGTTCTTGACGGTTCCTGTGCCATGAGCATTGATGTGTACGGTTCCTGAGGTGGGACCGGCTTCTGCCAAGGCGTCATCGATGGCCCGGTCCACGGCCGCACCATCGTCGGAGGGTGCCGTGATGTGGAACGCATCCGTGGTGTTCCCATAACCCGTGATCCGTGCAAGGATCCTGGCACCGCGGGCCCTGGCGTGATCCTCCCGCTCCAGGACCACGGCTGCACCGCCCTCGCCCATGACGAATCCTGCCCGGGTCCTGTCGAAGGGGAGGCTTGCGCGATCAGGGTCACCGACCGGGGTGAGCGCGCGCAGGTTCTGGAATCCCGCCATGGCCAGCCGGGTTCCCAGCATCTCCGCCCCGCCGCACACCATGGCATCGGCATAGCCATGACGGATGGCACGGGTGCCTTCGCCGATGCTCATGGCACTCGACGCGCACGCTGACACGTGAGCGAGAGACGGGCCATGTGCCCCCAGCTCGATGGCGGCCATTCCGGCCAGGATGTTGGTTGTCCACTTGGGAATCAGCATGGGGGAGACCCTGCGCGGCCCTGTTCGTTGTAGGGTTTCGTATTCGTTCACGACAGTGGTGGCACCTCCCAGGCCCGACGTGAGATAGACGCCGAGCCGGAACGGATCGACCTCTCCGAGCACACCCGCCTGGGAGACAGCCTCGCGAACAGCGGCCAGGCCGAAAGTGGTGTAAGGATCCTGTCGACGAAGTTCCAGGGCTGAGAAGTGACTTTCCGGCTCGAACCCCGCCACGGGAGCGTCGACTTGAACAGTCAGGCCTTCTTTTCGTTCCTTGGGGAGGGGAACAATGTCGTGGCGTCCCTGGAATAGGTTTCTCTCGAACTCGTCAGTGGTGACGCCGAGGGGGCTCACCACACCCATGCCGGTGATTACCACGTCGTGCATGATGAGAGCTCCTAGCGGCCGGTTACAGGCTGTGCAACCTCTTCGAGGCAGTCGAAGAGATCCTGCACGGTTGTGACTTTGTCAGTGAACTGGATGGTCTGCCCCAGTTCGTCCTCCAGCTTCATGGAGAACTCAAAGACACCGATCGAGTCGAGCCCCACGGCATTCAGGTCATCCTCAAGGGTGAGCGTCTCCGGGGTGCGGGTGGTGAACTCGGCCAGGGCGATGATGAAATCGATTTCGGTCATGATGGTTTCTCCTTGTGTCGTGAGGTGGGGTGTGAAATGGGGTGTCGCGGCTGTTGAGGGCGCAACCAACCATGGGGTCAGGAGCTGAGTTGCTCTCCTGATCCGTGTTTCGGGGTGTTCTGTGTGTTCTGGGTTTAGAAACCGAGGCCGCGCAGCCAGGCCAGAAGGTCGTCCTCGCGTTGTGTGGCGTGTGCAGGATGCCAGCGGTTCATGGAACGCGAGTCCACGAGCCGCCCGTCTCTCAGGTACACCACTCGGTCCGCGCGGGCTGCGCATGTCGGGTCATGGGTTACCATGACGATGGTCCGCCCATCGGCGTGAACTTCAGACAGGGCGTCCATGACCTCGGTGGTCATGGAGCTATTTAGCGCTCCGGTGGGTTCGTCGGCGAACACGATGGTCGGTTCACTGGCTAGTGCCCGGCAGATGGAAGCGCGCTGGAGCTGGCCACCGGAGACCTCCGTGATTCCGTGCTGCTTGACGTGTCCGATACCGAACCGGTCGAGCAATGCATCCACACGGGATGTTGCTTCGCTGGCTCTCTTCGGGTCAGCCTTGAGGGCGGGGAGCAGCACGTTGTCACGGATGGTGAGATTGGACAGGAAATACGCCTGCTGGAACACGAATCCCATGCGGGTCAGACGGACCCGGCTCATCTCCTTGTCGCTGAGACCGGTCAGGTCCCGCCCTTCGAGACGCACCGTTCCGCTGGTGGGCCGGTCCATGCCGCTGATGCTGTAGAGCAGGGTTGACTTGCCGGACCCGGAGGCCCCCATGATGACCAGGAATTCTCCTTCGGTCACCTGGAGATCGACTCCGTGGAGCACGTGGGTCGGTGGGTCTGTGGTGGTGTAGGTCTTAGTGATTTCAGTGCAGTCGAGTGTGATGGTTGGCATGATCGTCTCTCTTACTTGGTGAGCCATTCGCTGGATTCGCCGCGGCGCAACCCAGCGGTGAGCGGTACGGAGGCGAGGAAGCCAACCGTGATGAGGAGCAAGGGGTAACCGATGTAGACCAGAAGCGGATTGGGAATGAAACTCAGATTGGTCAGGCCGATGCCGGTCAGTGAGATCAGTCCACTTATCAATCCTTCTCCCAGAGTGGCCGCGAACACAGTCCCGATGACGGTGCCGACCGCCACGGTGAGCACGGTCTTGAGCCTGACCTGGCTGATGAGCTCGTTCCTGGAGAACCCGAGCGCGGACAGTACGCCCATTCGGCGGCGTTCCCGGGTGAGCCGCAGCTTCAGGAACAACCCGGTGATCAGGGCCGACACCGCCAGGCCGAAGACGAGCGACAGCAGAGCGGCGCTGCGGAACGCATCGGTTACATATGACAGGGTCTGTTTCACGTACTCCTGCATCGGGACGATGCTCGCGTGCTTGTACTGTGCGTCGTATTCCGCCGCGATCGTCATGGGATCAGCGCCACCGACCGTCTCGGCGTAGATGACGTAGCTTGCTGCTCCCTCCGTGACGGAGCCCTGCATCTTGGCGGTGTGGCCGCCGCTGGTGACGTCCTGGTAGGTGCCCGATATCGTGACGGTGCTCGGTTTCCCGTCGAGCCTGATGGTCATGGTGTCACCGGCTTTGACGTTGTATTTCTTCGCATTCAACGTGGACAGCGCGATTTGACCGTTTTCCGGGCGGCTGCCGGTGAGGAACTTCACGGTGTTGGTCGAGTAGTCACCGACCTCCACGCGCAGCGTCTCCCAGCCTTCTTTTCCTTGGGTCTCGTACAGGACGTTCGCGTAGGTCCGGATGTTGGTGAGGCGCTGGTCGTTCTCCAACGCTCTCACGAGCTCGCCACGTGTGGCCTCGACTTCTTTCGAGAACTGCACGTCAGCGCGGATGTCGGATTCGGGAGCCCCCATGTAGGTGACGAACTGCGGGCTGGTGAAGGTGCTGAGCAGGTTCATGGGAAGGATCAGCAACAGCGAGGCCAGGAGGAATACCAACGGAATGAGGATCCACTGCCCCATCTCGGCGCGCAGATCTGCCAAGGACAGGCGCCGGTTGATGCTGCCGTGTCCTGCGCTCAGACTGGTGCTGCGCGCCCTGCGAGCCAGCTTCGCAGCTTTTCTCGCGGTCTGCTGGTCATTCAGGGTGCTGCCGTGCACCAGAGCATTCACCACCTCGATGCGACGGATCCCGCGCAGGATGCCGCGGCAGATTCCGACGACGAGGAGATACATCAGCGCCAGGGCGATCACGGGTGTCAGTACGGTTGCTAGGCCGGGAGTCGACGAGGCGTAATTTTTGACGATGCTGGCCGTCAACAGATTCGTGGCGAAGATGCCGAGCAGCCCACCGATGACGCATGCCAGGAGCGCCATGATGCTGTACTTGCCCAGGTAGAGCCCCGTGATCGCTCGCGTGGGGAGCCCGATGGCTCGCATGACACCGATCTCACGGACCTCGTCCTCCATGGTTCCCCGGATGACGAAACGCAGGTTGATTAGGGCGATCACCACCAGCAGGAGGCTGGCGAAGACCAGCGCCACCGCGACGAGCCCGTCGCTGAACGCGTTGATCAGACGGATCATGTCGAACGTGACGGCCTGGCCATTGCGGGGAAGGGAGTGGTCCGAGTCGTATGCCGTCTGCAAGGCGCTGGCCTTGGAAGCATCCGTGAGCCGGTATTCAACGATGATCTCGCTGCTTCCCCCGCCCGCGGACTCGAGGGCGGCAAAGTCGTCAGGGGAGATGACGAACCGGGTTGCGGAGGACAGCGAGGAGGCCATCTGGGAGTCGCGGACGAAACCCGAGATCGTGAAGTCGCGGGGCCCTGTGTCCGTCTGGACCGAAAGGGTGTCGCCGGCTCGGAGGCCGAAAGTGTCCTGGTAGGCAACGGGGACGTAGACCTCCCCGTTGCGCGGTTCCACGACGGTTCCCGAGCCGTCCAGCAGGTGGTCGAATTTCTTGTTCTGCGTGATGAACAGGTTGTCGATGAGGCTCGCTGCCAGGCTTCCGGATTCACCTGTCGAGGACCGGGACCATGTCAGAGAGGAGGAGTCGTACCCCACCATGTTCTCGATGAACCACGAGTCGATCTCGGGATGTGTGGCTGCGAAGTCGTCGAGAGCTTTGGCGTCGTAGTCCCCGGTGTGCATCTGCAGGAAGTGAGGTGGTTTGGCCTCCTCGAAGAGCTGGTTGATGCCGCCGAGGAGGCGTTCCATCACCATGCAGCCGGTTGCCATGAGGAAGGCGCTGAGGACCAGGATGGCCATCAGGGCCGTGTTGACACCCCAGTTCCTTTTCAGATCATTGCGGGAGTACCGCAGGTACAAACGGTCTTTCATGCCAGGCTCCAGACGCCGGGGATCAGCAG
>ERZ773076.1256-NODE-1256-length-11036-cov-4.137146_pt1 | contig 11036 bp, 12 predicted proteins | sample MGYA00580613_ERZ773076 | MGnify/ENA primary metagenome ERZ773076 (study PRJEB29015, sample SAMEA2738005) | human oral metagenome | biome: human oral; feature: human-associated habitat; material: dental | place: China | collected 2057 ...
GGTACGACGATCGTCATGGCGACGCATGACAAGAACATTGTGGATACGATGAAGAAGCGCGTCATCGCGATCGAGGGCGGGCGCATCGTGCGCGATGAGGCGAAGGGGGGGTACGGCTATGAAGCTTAGGACGACGGAGTATTTCGTGCGCGAGGTCTGCATATCGATCAAGCGTAACAACTGGATGTCGTTCGCCTCCATCAGCACGGTCGCCGTATCGCTCTTCGTGCTCGGCATGTTCCTCATCATCGTGCTCAACATGAACCGCATGGCGTCGATGCTTGAATCACAGGTGCAGATCAACGTCTTCTTGGACGACAAGCTCAAGGGATCGGAAATCGACGATCTCGAAGACGACTTGAAGAAGATGCAGGGCATTGAGAGCGTGCAGTATGTGAGCCGCGAGGATGCCATCGTGCGCCTGAGGGAAAGGCTCGGCGACCAGAAGTATTTGCTCGATGCGCTCGGCGACAAGAATCCGCTGCCGAATGCCTTCGAGGTCACGGTCAAGCAGCCGACGATGGTGGAGACGGCAGCGAAGGCAATCGAGAAGTTCGGCGGCGTCGAATCGGTGAAGTATGGGCAGGACGTCGTCGAGCACCTCTTCGACATGACGCGCCTCGTGCGTATCTTCGGCTTCACGCTCATGCTGCTCCTGGCGGGCGCGACGCTCTTCATCATCTCGAACACGATCCGCCTGACAGTCTTTGCGCGCCGCAAAGAAATCGCCATCATGAAATACGTCGGCGCGACGGATTGGTTCATCCGCTGGCCGTTCCTCTTGGAGGGCGTCGTGCTCGGCTTCTTCGGCGGTGTCCTCGCTTCCATCGCGCTTCGAAGCATTTACGGGCTGATCACGGCGAAGGTTTACAGCACGTTGGCGTTTCTGCCGCTCATACCGCAGTACCCGTTTGTCAACTTCATCAGCCTCGTGATGGTCTTGAGCGGCATGGGAATCGGCGCGTTGGGCAGCACGATTTCCTTGAAGCGATTCCTCAAGGTATAGGAGGCTTTTCTCATGTTTTTTTATCCCGTAGGAGGGAAAAAGGGGAAGAAAGCGGCGGCAGCGCTTCTTTCTGCCGTCTACTTGATGACGCTTGCGCCGCTCGCGCAGGCCGAGACCTTGGAGGAGCAGCGCGACGCGCATATCGAAAAGGCGGAGCAGGCGCAGAAGAAGAAGAACGAGATCGAGTCCAGGATCGAGGGGCTTTCCGAAGAGAAGCGTGTTGTCGATGAGGCGGCAGACGAGGCGACGAAAGCCTACAAGGACGTGAAGAAGGAACTTGACGCGACCGAGACGCGCATCGATGAGAACGAAGACAAGCTCAAGGTATTGAATAAGGACTTTGCCGTGAAGCGCGACCAGCTCGCCAAGCGCGTGCGCGACATCTACATCAACGGTCAGATCAACTATCTCGACGTCCTTTTCGGCGCGAAGGATTTTCAGGACTTCTTTACGCGCATGGATCTCTTGAAGCGCGTCATTCAGCAGGACTACGACCTCGTGCAGGTCGTGTTTGCGGAAAAGACTGCGATCGAGACGTCGCAGAAGGAATTGGAAAAGGACAAGGCGGCGAAAGAAAAGCTCGTCGTCTCCGCTGCTGGCCGTAAGAAAGAGGCGGAGAAGAAGCAGTCGGCAAAGCAGGCGATCATTGACAAGATGGAAACGGATCGCGCGACGCAGGAACGCATCATCAACGAGAATCTTGCGGCATCCAAGGAAGTCGAGCAGATGATCCGAAACAGCCGCTATCAGCCGGCGTCTCCCGCCCTTTCGGGCGGCGGAGCGCTCAACTGGCCGCTTGGCGGGCCGATCACCTCGCCCTTCGGCTGGCGCGTCCATCCGATCACGGGCGCGAGCCGCTTCCATTCGGGCATCGACATCGGCGGCGACTACGGCGATACGATTCACGCGGCTGGCGCGGGCATCGTCTCTTATGCCGGTTGGATTTCGGGCTATGGCTATGCCGTCATCATCGACCACGGCGGCGGCATATCGACGCTTTATGGGCACAACCAAGCGCTCCTCGTCAGCGAAGGGCAAAGCGTCTCGCAAGGACAGGCGATCGCCGAATGCGGCTCGACGGGGAATTCCACAGGGCCGCACTGCCACTTCGAGGTTCGTGTTGACGGCGAACCTGTCGACCCCATGGGGTATCTTTGATAGGTGGAGGATATTTTGAAAAAGAAAACGGTTTTCCTGCTCGTCGTCGCGACGGCTGTCGTGACGCTCAACGCGACGATCTTCGGATTCTACGCCTTGATGGGGTTCAATAATCAGAAGACGAAGGATATACTGCGCTTCTTCGGCGCTCTGCGCTTCATCGAGACGCAGTATGTGCGTGACGTCGACTATACGAATCTCATCGACGGCGCCATCTCGGGCATGGTCAAGACGCTTGACGATCCCCATTCCATCTATCTCGATCCCAAGATGTACGAACTCATGCGCTCGCATACGGAGGGAAGCTTCGGCGGCGTCGGCATCGTCATGGGCTTCAAGGACAACAAGATCACGGTCATTTCCGTCATGGAGGGGACGCCGAGCGAGGCGGCGGGCATCAAGACGGGCGATGAGATCATCGCCGTCGACGGTGTGCCGACGAGCGAGATTGAGCCGGAAGAGGTCGTGCTGCACATTCGCGGCGAGATCGGCAGTGAAGTGACGCTCAGGGTTCGCCGCGCAGGCGAAGAGGACAAGGACTACGTCGTGCGTCGTGCGACGATCCAGGTGCATACGGTCGCAGGGCAAATGCTGCCCGACACGGACGGCATCGGCTACATCCGCATCGCCTCGTTCTCCGAGCATACGGCAGATGAGTTCAAAGATGCCTATCATGCGCTGGAAAATGAAGGCGTCAAGGGCATGATCATCGACTTGCGCGAGAACCCCGGCGGACTTGTGACGAGCTGTGTGGCGATCGCCAATATGGTTGTACCGAAGGGACCGGTCGTCTCCGTCGTGCAGAAGGACGGAAGACGCGAAGAATATGAATCGGAGCTCTCGGAAGAGAAATATCCGCTCGTCGTGCTTATCGACGGCAACAGCGCCTCGGCGAGCGAAATCCTCGCGGGCGCACTGCAGGATACGGGCGCGGCGACGATCGTCGGCCAGACGTCGTATGGCAAAGGCTCCGTGCAGGTCATCTTACCGCTCTACGATGATGATGCACTGAAGCTCACGATTGCCAAGTATTACACTCCGTCGGGCAGAAGCATCGACGGCACGGGCATTGAGCCAGACGTTCGCGTCGAGCCGCAGGCGGACGGTGCACAGGACGTGCAGCTCTTGAAGGCAATCGACGTCATGAAGGACAAGCTTGCCGGCATTGGTGCAAATGTAATATAATCAAGAAGAAGGGGGATGAGATTATGGCACAGATTTGTCTGAGCATTGATGATGATGTGAAGCGGGAGGCAGAACAGGTGTGTGAAGACATGGGGATGTCCATGTCTACTGCAGTCAACATCTACCTGAAAAGGCTCAGCAGAGAAAGGCGCATCCCTTTCGAAGTCATGGCAGAGCCGTTTTGGTCTTCAGAAAATGCGGCGATTCTGGATCGGAGGATTGCAGACATAAGAGCGGGAAGAAATGTGTCTGAGCATGAACTCATTGAGGTGTAGCGGTGCGAAAAATATGGCATGATGAGGCGTGGGCTGAATATATCGAATGGCAAACCAAGGATAAGAAAACACTGAAAAAGATCAATAATCTCATCAAGGACATCGATCGAAACGGGTATGACGGTATAGGAAAACCGGAGCCTTTGCGCGGCAACTGGAGCGGCTTTTACAGCGTGCGCATCGATGAGAAGAATCGGCTTGTCTTTCAAATATCCGATGGCGTGTTGGAGATTGCTCAATGCGGTTCTCACTATGGAGACAAATAAGAGCGGCATGTATGAGATACAGATGGATATTATGATGAATCGCTGCGCCAAATTGCGCAGCGATTTCTTATTTGGTACAAATGAGGAAAATGGATTCATTTTTACGATTTTTATATAAATTTTGCCATATGTTCTATAAATATGTGCTATAATAGACAGGCATCCATTCGCCTGCTTCATGGGCGCAAATTACTATAGGGAGCGATACTATGAAAAATGAACACAATGAGTTCATGCAGCATGAGCTGCGATTACCTGAGCTTACCGTGCGCGGCATGCTCTTGGGTGCCGTATTGACAGTGATCTTTACGGCATCGAACGTCTACCTGGGGCTGAAGGTCGGCCTGACGTTCTCGTCCGCCATTCCGGCAGCTGTCATTTCGATGGCCGTCCTCAAGATGGCGAAGGATTCCAATATCCTGGAAAACAACATGGTGCAGACGCAGGCCTCGGCGGCCGGCACCTTGTCCGCGATCATCTTCATCATTCCGGGCATGCTCATGATCGGCTACTGGCACGGCTTCGAGTTCACGCAGACGCTTCTCGTCGCGGCTTGCGGCGGCTGCTTGGGCGTGCTCTTTACGATCCCCTTGCGCCGCGCCATGGTCGTGCACAGTGATCTCGCTTATCCCGAGGGCGTTGCGGCGGCGGAGATCCTGAAGGTCAATGCGCATGATGAAGATGGCAAGGGCAAAGGCACAGGGCTCAAGGAAATTCTGTCGGGCAGTTTCGTCGCGGGTGTCATCGCGCTCTGCACGAGCGGCTTTCAAGTGCTGTCGGGTGCGCTTTCTGTCTGGATTCCCGTCGGGCGCGGTATGACGCAGTTCCCTATCGGCTATTCGTCGGCTCTCGTCGGTGCAGGCTACCTCATCGGCATTGCGAGCGGACTCGCCATGCTGGTCGGCATCCTCATCGCATGGGCGGGTTTCGTCCCCTATTTCACCATGACCGAGGCACTGCCGGACGGCATGACGCTCCAAAAATTCGCCGGTGCCGTCTATCAGCAGAAGGTGCGCCTCATCGGTGCGGGTGCAATGGGCGTTGCGGCGATCTGGACACTCATGACGCTCGCCCGCCCCGTCATCGACGGAGTCAAGGAGTCCATCGCAGGTACACGCATGGACGACACAGAGAAGGGTCTGCACCGCATGGACATCGACATGTCGATGAAGAGCATTGCGCTCGTCTTCGGCGTAACGGTCATCGGTCTCCTTGCAATCTTCTACCTCTTCGTCTCGCCGGAGAGCATCCCCCCGAGTCAAAAGCTCATCTTCACCGTTGTCGGCGTCGGCGTATCCGTCCTCATGGGCTTCTTTGTCGCTGCCGCCTGCGCCTACATGGCAGGACTTGTCGGCACATCCGCGAGTCCGATCTCGGGCATCGGGATCCTCGGCATCATCGTCTCCTCACTCGTCATGTACGCGCTGTGCTCCTCGTTCGGCATCTTTGATCTGCCGGGCGGTGAGAAATTTGCAACAGCAACCGCCATCTTTACCACCTCGATCATCCTCGCGATCGCCTGCATCTCGAACGACAATATGCAGGATCTCAAGACGGGCTGGCTCGTCGGAGCAACGCCGTGGCGCCAGCAGGCCGCGCTCCTCATCGGCTGCGTGGTCGGTGCGCTGGTCATCGCCCCCGTGCTCAACCTCCTCTACGAGGCATACGGCTTCCCCGGCGCCATGCCGCGTCCGGGCATGGATCCCGCGCAGGCACTCTCCGCACCCCAGGCCGTGCTCATGACCACCATCGCGCAGGGCATCTTCTCCAGCAAGCTCGCGTGGGAGTATATCTACATCGGCATCGGCCTGGGTGTTGTCCTGGTCCTCATCGATCAGCTGCTCAAGCGCACGACGAAGAATCTCGTCCTGCCGCCGCTCGCCGTCGGCATGGGCATCTACCTCCCGCCCGTCATCCAGACGCCGCTCGTCGTCGGTGCCATCCTCGGCTACTTCCTCAACCGCCATCTGCGCAAAACCACAGGTGCTGAGGCAGAGGCGGCAGGCCTCCGGCGCGGTACGCTCTTTGCATCGGGTCTCATCGTCGGCGAGTCCATCGTCGGCGTCCTGCTCGCAGGCCTCATCGTCCTCTCCGTCTCGAACGGCGGCGATGAGAATCCGCTCGCAATGGTCGGAAGCGACTTCGCAGATACCGCCGAGATGCTCGGCCTCGTCGTCTTCGTCGGCATCCTCGCCCTCTTCAGCAAGATCGTGCTGAGCGGGAAAAAAGCCTCGTAACATCATAGGAAACGCAAATACGCCGGCAGAGTCTGCCGGCGTATTGTTTTTTGCACATATATTATATAATAGGTGCGGGGAGGAATTTTCCATGCAAAATTGCATCTTCAAATTTTATCGGGTGCTGCTGGCCGCTGTCCTCATCCTCGGAAGCGCTGCACAGGTCAGCGCAGGAGGTGCGCCGCCGCTCACACGAATTGCCCCCATCGAACTCTGCGCAGAGGAGACGGGCTGCATCCCGGCACCGGAGGACTATCCGAACCGTCTGCCCGAGGACATTGTCTTTCGTGGAGAGCATCTCATCGTACGAACACGCTTCATCGGCTCGCCCGCATGGTCAACAGTAACCTATCGGAACGGCACAGAGACGGGCCCGACGCTCGGCTGCACCGAGCTTGCGCGCACGCCGCTCACCGACGGCACCCGTACAATCATCGGCTACGAACAGGTCGTCATGATCCCGCTCGATCAGCCCGGCACAGAGGCGTTCGACCTCTGCATCACCGCGGCCGATGCAAGCAGCGGTGCACCGCAATGCGCCTGTATCCGCGGGATTCGGACAGAGAAGCGCGGATAACATAAGGATCACATCTCAACAACTGAATCAAATACTGTAAAGGAGTTTTCGGCTCCAATGAATTCTTTTCCCCCGACAGAATGCCCCCATAAGCACGATCAAAAAGCGTTGCTTATGGAGGCATCGTGTATCCTATAACTTTTCCCTTCGAATCTTGGGCAGCAGGAAGCGAAGGAGGAGATAGGCGAGGATGCTGCCTGCGCCGGTGGAGATGAGGAAGGGGACGATGTAGACGGTGTAACTCGCGGGATTCAGTCCCATGAGGAAGGCCGCGACGGGATAGGCGGCGAGGGCGCCGAGGATGCCGGTGCCGAACGCCTCGGCGATGCAGGTGAGGCCGATTCGCCGCGTATAGTGGTAGATGAGCCCGCACAACAACGCACCGATCATGCTCCCGGGGAATGCCATGAGTGTGCCGACTCCCGCGATGTTGCGCAGGAGGCTCGCAGCGAACGCAGCGCCGACGCCCCAGAGCGGTCCGAGGAATACGGCAGCGAGAATGTTGACGAGGTGCTGCATGGGCGCGCAGCGGCTGCCGAGTACGGGGAAGCTGAACACGCCGCCGAGGACGGCGGCAGCGACGAAGATGCCGGCGAGGGTGAGTTTACGGGTTCGTGTGTCAAGCATTGATAATCTCCTTCGATAAAAGCGGCCCTTCTGCCGCTCCGGCGAGTGGTTCCCCTCCTCCGCCGCAGCGGGGAAGGCCGGAGCTTACACGATAAAGCGGCTCTTCAGGTCAAAGGTATGTGCGAGCGGGCCGCTCCCGTGTCCGAGGTCGAGCCCCGCCGCGAGGGCGCCGGAGAGATATGCCTTTGCCCGCGCGACGGCGGTGTCTGTGTCTATGCCGCGCGCGAGGTTGGACGCAATGGCGCTCGAGAGGGTGCAGCCGGTGCCGTGGGTATTCGACGTCGCGATGCGCCGTCCCTCGAACCAGCGCGCGCCCGTATCATCGACGAGAAGATCATTCGCATCATCAACGCTGTGCCCGCCCTTCATCAGAACGGCCGCATGCGTGCGTTCATGGATGCGCGCCGCTGCGGCGGTCATGGCAGTGCGGTCTGTGATCGCCATGTCGGCAAGCACCTCCGCCTCGGGGATGTTCGGCGTGATGAGCGCCGCGCGGGGCAAAAGCTCGCTGACGAGCGCCTCCACGGCATCCTCGCTGATGAGACGCGCCCCGCTGGTCGCGACCATGACGGGGTCAACAACAACATTTTTTGCGTCATATTCGTCAAGTTTCTCCGCGATGACATGGATGAGTGCGGCGTCCGCGACCATGCCGATCTTGACGGCATCGGGCGGAATATCGGCAAAGACGGCGTCAAGCTGCGCCGCGAGGAAGGCGGGCGGCACGGCAAGGATATCTGTAACGCCCGTCGTATTCTGCGCGGTGAGTGCCGTGACGGCGCTCATGCCGTAGACGCCGTGCGCCGTCATGGTCTTGAGGTCTGCCTGAATCCCCGCCCCGCCGCTGGAGTCGCTGCCCGCAATGGTCAGTGCCGTATGCATTTTCATCATAGTCCCCTCCTCATATGCTCGTGATCTTCGCATGGTCAGCGAGTTCCTGCGCCGTCATGCAGCAGATGGCGTCAATGATGCGCGTGCGGTAGGATGCGTTGCCGTCGTACTCCTCCATGCGCGCCCGAGCCAGTTCGCCCGCGGTGCCCATGAGTGCCGCGGTTTCTGTGACCGCTGAAAGAGGCTCAGCAGGCGCGGAGGCAAGCGCCGCCGCGAGGAGCGCGGAGAGCTGGCAGCCCGTGCCCGTGACCTGCCCCATCTCGGGATGTCCGTTCCGCACCGCATAGCAGTCCGTTCCGTCCGAGATGAGGTCAATCGCCCCCGTGACAGCGGCGATGCAGCCCGTACGTGCAGCAAAGCCGCGCACAAACGCAGCAGCCTCCGCAAGATTCTCCTCGGTGACGGCATCCGCCGCGCTGGCATCAACGCCCTGTGTGCTGCCGCTGCCGACGGCAAGCGTGCGGATCTCGGAGATGTTTCCGCGCACGACCGCAGGACGAACTTCATCGAGAATCTGCAGGGCCGTCTCCGTGCGCAGTTTGCTCGCGCCCGCACCGACGGGGTCGAGCACGACGGGATGACCGAGCGCCCGTGCGCGCTTTCCGGCAAGGAGCATGCTCGGGATCGTACGCGCGTTCAGTGTTCCGATGTTGATGCAGAGCCCCGCGCAGAGTGCCGTGATCTCCTCGGCCTCGGCGGGATCATCCGCCATGATGGGGCGCGCGCCGATCGCGAGCAGGACGTTCGCGACGTCGTTGACCGTGACATAGTTGGTGATGCAGTGTACGAGCGGGGTCGTCCTGCGGATCTGATCGATGATAGATGTATGCATGATATCCTTTCAATTGATGCGTTTTGACCGCGCGCTGCGGCGAGGTTGGCTTATTCCTCTCCCCCTTTTCCGAGCACACGGTGTGCGAGGAGTGCGAGTACGAGGGTGGCGGCCATGGTCGGCAGTGTGCTGCCGACGGGCGTATCGAGCGTCATGAGGCAACGGTAGCAGAGAAATCCGACGAACCAGACACCGAGGTTGACGGCATGCACGCTGCGCCCCGAGGCATCCTCGCGCAGGAGGAAACAGCTCGCGATCTGTACGGCAATCATCGGTGCAAAGACCGAGCCGATGATGTAGAGGAAGCCCGTGATGTCGTCCATCGGATAGAGGCAGGCAGCAGCGGCACCGAATACGGTCACGCCGATGCCGACCGTCTGGCCCGATATGCCGCGGACGATGCTCTCGCTTGAGACACCCGCCGAGTAGGCGTCGAGATAGGTCGTCGTCACCGTTGAGAGGACGACGACGCCGAGCCCGGCCGCGCCGAGTCCCGCATGGAGCATGATCTGCGCGATGTCATTTTCGCCCGTAAAGATCGCCGCCCCCATGCCGATGAAATACATCCAGCAGCTGACGAGGCCGTAGACGAGTGCGCTGACGGCCGCAGCCGCCGCGGGTTTCTCCGCCGCGCGCGTATAGTCCGAGATGAGCGGCAGCCACGAGAGCGGCATGGCAATCGAGAGCTCAAGCGCCATCGCAAAGCTCATCGCCTCGCCTGCGGCGCTGCCCTCCGCTGTGCCCGCCCCGCCCATGATGACGCTGCAGAGGAGCACCGTGAGGAGGAAGAGCCCCGTCATGGCGACGGCGTTCACGCGCTCAATCTGCAGAATGCCGATGCGGACCCAGACGATGATGAGCGCACCGATCACGAGGCACCAGAGCCAGTGTCCCGCATCCATCACACTGTTGGCCGCAAGCGCACCGTCGTAGATCATGATCGATGTCCAGCCGACGAGCTGCATGACGTTCAGCACCGCAAAGAGCAGTCCCCCGCGCGCCCCGAACGCCATCTTCACCGTCTCCATCGCGCTGCGCCGCGTCCGCGCGCCGATGAGCCCCGCGAGAAAGAGCAGGAAGCAGCCGATCACATGCCCTGCGATGATGGCCGTACCGCCCTCGCGGAACCCCAGCGGTGCAAAGAATGTTCCCGTTAAAATCTCCGCGAGCGACACGCCCGCACCGAACCAAATAAGTGCATTCGCGGGAATGCTTGTCCTCTTTTCCATGACAGACTCCTTTATTATATGAAAAAAACGCGGCCATGCCAACTGACATAGCCGCGCTGCTGTGCGCATGTTTATCCCTACGTTGGCATTACCCAAATCAGGTTCCGGGTCGGGACGCATCGTCCCCTCTCAGCCGCCGCATGGCAACTCCCCCTATTCGGTTGTAAATTGTCTATTTACTGTGCGCTCATCGAGAGCTCGATGAACTTGTTGCCGAGCTTCGCCTTCTGCAGGACTTCCTCGGTGATGTCCGCGCCCGCCTCGACGATGACAACGCCGTTGTCCATCTTGATCGTGCGCGTCGCCTTCTTGCCGAGCAGGAAGCGGCGGTGACGATCCTCATTCACGCGGTCCGCGTTCTTATCCTCAGCCGGCTCCTCAGCGGCCGCTTCTGCCGCAGGAGTCTCTGCCGGCGCATCCTCTACCGCGAGCTCCTCAATCGTGGGCTCGGCGGATGGTTCCACCGCCGCAGCCGTATCCTCTGCCGGAGTCTCAGCGGAGGCCGCAGGCTCCTCGGCAGCAGGTTCTGTTGCCGGCTCAGCCGCAGGCTCTTCTGCGGACGTTGTCACAGCGGATGCCGCCGGCGCATCCGCTGCGTCAGATTTTTTTCCGGCGTCCCCCTCCGGAGAGATGACCGTAACTTCCTTGCCGAAGATCGAGACCTGATCCGCCGTCACCTCGGACGTAGAGCCCTCGGGCGCCGTGATCTCGCACTTTTCGATGCTGCCGTCCTTGCCGATGAAGATCTCGGTG
>ERZ773076.1259-NODE-1259-length-11020-cov-4.870771_pt1 | contig 11020 bp, 11 predicted proteins | sample MGYA00580613_ERZ773076 | MGnify/ENA primary metagenome ERZ773076 (study PRJEB29015, sample SAMEA2738005) | human oral metagenome | biome: human oral; feature: human-associated habitat; material: dental | place: China | collected 2057 ...
GATGGAAATATTTTTAACCTCTGCTACCCATTCACTCCCTTCATAATCTCAACTCAATAACCATTGAGAGGGAGTTTTAGAACACCGCTTTCAGGCTGCCTTAACCATTCCCGCAATCCTACCGTTTTTAGTCTGCAAAAAGCAGTAGGGCGAGCATGGGCGGTAAGTGGTAAAATTCGCGCAGCTCAACCGCTTTCAACCCCAATCTTTGCCGTTTCCCCCTTTCTCAAACTTCCACCCCCTACAAACCGCATAAAATCAATAAATCGCCGTAAAGGCATCTAGGAAGCCCGTAGATTGAATTTAACCCATACCCCTAGCAACCCTACAACTAACCAACTGAATAGCGCCTAAAAACGCTTCTGTGCGCCAGCAATCGCTACTTAAAAAAAATAAACCGCTCCGAACGACAAACTTTCTTGTTCGGGGCGGCGGTTTTTCAGTCAGCCGTTTTTTTCGCGTTTTTTTAAAAAATCTACTCCATCCCAAGCCATCCGATGGCTCGCCCAGCGTTCCAAAATAGTGGGTATTTCCTGATAATTCCAGCCATTTTTCACAATTTCGGGATGCTTTTGGTAGGCATCCAACAAGTCATCAATCTGAATGAAGTACGCTCCGTTCTCATCAAAATCGCCGAATCTATGCAAATTTTGGCACTCCCCAATCAACCAGTCGGCGAAAAATGGGTTATAGCCGTATTCCCCGAGCTGTGGGATAGGGGTGGGATTTTTTGCTTCGGCTTTCTTTTCCTGTTGTCGCCATGTTGTAACCCAGTAGCTTACGATTGAGGCGGAAACTTTACGCCCTTGCTTTTGGGCTTCTGGTTGGAGAATTTCGGCGATTTGGTAGAACGGATAGCCCTTACTTCGGAGCATCAGAATTTTGTTTTTGAACGGCAAAATCCAGCCATTTTTGCGACTTGGGTAGGGAGGTGGTAAATTTTCCATTATTTTCCTTGCCATATAGGTTTGCTAGGGTGGTAGGCGTGTCTAAATTTAACTATACCGAGCTAACGACAGTCTTCCAGCTCCGACGAATCCCCCAGTTTTCACGCTAAAAAACAAAAACCGCCGTAAAGCGGTCTATTTTGCGCTAGGATTGCGTTTAACCTATTCAGGTAGGGTTGTACCAGGCTATGCAAGAAACGCAATCCTAGAAGCTCCTACATGCCTTGCTGCGCGTGTTTCACTTCGTCTTACAAATAACGGTCTTCGTTTGGGTCTCTAAAAGGTTTATCTTTGCCTAATTTCCTTAATTTGGCAAAGGGGTTTCTTGGTTTAACTTCTTCAACAGTTTCAGAATTTTCTACTGGTTCAGATTGAGTAACTGGCGTTTGTGGGCGGCGTTCTATGGTTACAACGCTAGGCGGAGTTTTTGCCATTGTTGGCACTGGTTTAATTTCGGGTTCTACCGTTCGTGGTGTCGGCTCTGGAGGATAGCGGAGCAAATAGCTTGAAATTAGCTGCTTACTCACTTTCTTGCCGTTCAGAGTTGCGGATTGTTCTAAACGTTCGGCGATTGTTTGAAGCGTTTCGCCACGTTGCCACATCATCAAAATTTCAGCGCGGTGCGAATGTAGCCATGTCTTATTTTTTCGGTTTTTAATACGTGGTTGTTGCAAATTGTCCATTTTTTTCTGTCGCAAGTTCGTCATAACTTTGTCGCAAATTTGTCATAAGTTTGTCGCAAATTTATTATAAATTTAAAGCAAAAACAACAACTAAAAAACGTAAAACTTGCGACAAAACTACGACAAACTTATGACAAAACTATGGCAGGATAGCCTAAAGGCGAAAAAGGTAAACCTTTTTTCAGGCGCGAAAACGCGCCAAGATTGCCGACAAACGGCAAAGGGTGGGAGAGCGGAAAACGACAGAAACAAAAAAATCCTGCGGCTCAAACAAGACGGAGCATTGCCAAGGCGTTAGGGGGGCTACCCTACCCGAAGCCCTAAAACGCACAGAAAACGCCGCAGCGCGCCAAAAACTGGCAGAGCTGCGGCGGATACTGGAGAGTAAAGGCGGTTAATTTAATTTCAGGTTGGAACTTTCCAATTCAAATTTCTGTTTTTCCAGAACCTGATTGATTTGCTCATCAGACAATCCGGCTTCTGTTAGGGATATACGAAGTTGTTCAACACGTTGAAGGAAAGCCTGTTTGGCTTGATGCACACCATCAGCGATGAATTGTGCGTTCAAATCGCTTTCAAGGCGGTAAAACTTGATGTTTGAAATACAAGAGTAAAACCAATCAAAACGAGCGGTCAGTTCCTGAATGGCTATTGTTCCGTGTGCTTCGCTGATTCCTTCGCGTCCAAGGTAAACACTGCCCTGAATGTTTTCAAATCCATGTCTAGCCAAGATGTTTTTAATATCTGCGTAAGCGTTGTTGTAACTGTTTCCGTGGTAATTGTCTTTCAGGCAGTTAGTATCCATGTCAAAGGTAATCAGGTAACGGCTCATAATTTTTCTCCTGTTGTCAGGGTTTCAGGCGGCATTGCCGCTTCATACGCTTTCAAAAATTCCTTTGGCGGCGTGCCTATCATCATTTCCAAAAACTTCTCTTCCGAAATCAGCCCACGTTCCCGCAGGGCAATCAGTTTCAGTTCCTGTTCCATGAATTCGATCTGATGGGCAACCGCTGCTCGTTGTTCTTCGGTTTCTTCTTCCCAGTGCTCGGAAAAATTCCTTTGCTCTCCTTCGCGCACAAATTCGCCGCTAGCCAAAGCGCGGCCGATTTGCGCCGGGGCAACGCTGGTATTGGTGGCCGCGCAATGCAGCACACCGCCGCTTTTGCACCATTCCGAACCGTCCGAAAGGCGGGTATAGCGCACGCCGTCAGGCAGGGCTTCAAACTCTGCCAGCAGGGCGGCCGCATTGTCTGCGGCGGCCTGCTCCACTTCCGTTTCCCTGCGTTTCTGTGCGGCTGCCTGATTGCGCAGGGCGCGGGTTTTGCGCTGCTTTTTGGCTTCCTGCTCGGCAGCTTTGGCGGCTGTTTTTTGGTTGAAACGCAGCTGTATCCACTTAAACGTCCGTTTGGATTTTTTGAACGCAATATCCAGTTCAAAGTCTGTGTTTTCGTTGATTTGCTCGATGGCTTTATCGATTACAAAACGTTTTAATTCTCCGTTTTGTTTGTACTTTTCTCCCAATCCAAGCAGCATGCGGAAGTCATCAATCAGCATTTCCTTGTAAAACTGCCCCTGCCCTGCCCAGCTCACGATGAGCTCGTAAATGCGGATGGCATGGAAACTGGTCAGCTGCACCACGTTTTCCAGCCGATACTTGGTAAAGTTCGCTTCCAGTTGCGACAGATAGGGCAGGATTTCCTTGGCAAAGCGGATATCCGCATGCCCGTTATCGGGGTCGAATACCACCGACTGCACAAAGCGCGTCAGCAGCTCCTTGTTGTCGGGTAGGTCGATACGTACCTTGCGTTCAAACAGCCGTTCGCAGGCATCCTTCAGGTCTCGATAAGCATTACGCTGGTCGCCCTTTGTATAGAACAAATCGCGGGCTTGTTCCACCGAAAGCCTGAACACCGCATCTCCCGCCAGCGTTTGGCGACTGTCAATCTGGCTAATGCAGGATATAAGTACCCGCTGTTCGTTTACGGTCATGGCGTAGCTCGCCATAATCAGTTCGTTGGATTTCACGACCAGGTTATTTTTCAAATTTTGGGCAGGCAGCATAGATTAAAAAAGACAAAATGAGCAGAAAAAGAGTTTAAAAAAAGAACACATAATTGTCAATCTAAGATGCGTCATTTTCTCTTTTTTGAAAGGCTAAGTTATTGATTTTAAGATAGAGAAAAACCCCTAAACAAGAATAAACAAGATTAAACATTCGGCGTGCCGCCGCCGAACCCCGAAAATTTGCGCAAAAAAACCCAATTTCCACCCCCCGAAAACAACCCACCCCGACCGCCTATCGGCGGCCACCCCGTGAGGGGAAAAAAACGAGCGGCTTTGCCGCGATATGGAAAGCGGCTTTCGCCGCTCGGTATGCGGGGGCGTTGCCCCCACACCCCCAGTCTCGCCGCCGACGGCTCGGGAAGCAGGGGGCGGCCTACGGCCTTTTCCTGCTCCCTTGCCTTGAGCGTGGGGTCGCTTCCAGCCAGTCAAGGGGGTATTCGTAAACGCCCTGCGGACGTTTACAAAGCTTCCCCCTTTACGACTAGACAAGTCTATGAAATATATAAGAATTATCTAGCTATGACAGGATAGCCTAACGGCGAAAAACCTATATGCTAGCGCATAGGTTTTTGACGCGCCCAGCGCGTTATGATTGCCGCCGAAGGCAGTAAAGGAACAACAGAAAAAAGAAAACCGCCCACTCACAGAGTAGGCGGAGAACTATTCAGCGGATTAAGACTTCACAAATTCTGTGAAATCCGACCATTGTTCAATGCGGAACGCCCGAATATCACGGACGGAATCAGGAAACCAAGGCAGCAGTTTCAGCGCAGAGATGGCAGAAAAAAGGTTAGCCATATTCTCATCTTGGCAGGTGTACAAACTGCCCTGCACACGCTCAAAACCGAATTTGCGTAGAGTAGCGCCAATATCCGCATAGGCTTGTGAAACGCCTTTCGGGTGTTTTTCGGCGGTATCGGCAACCACCAAGTCAAAAGAAATTGCGTACATTATGCAGCTTTCGGGTCTTGGACAATATGGGAAAGTTTGTATTGCGTGTGTTCTCCGCTTTCAGGCAGCTCAATATTTACAAGCCAATCGCCGTCAGGAAGCTGTTTAGCAGGTGTGCCGACAATGTACTTTACGCCGTAATCGCCGAAAGTACGGATAGAGCCTGTTGGGATAGTGTTTACTGTTGGTTGCATAGTCAGCTCCCCATTTGAATAAATAATTTTACAATTATATCATTTAGTTATCAGGTAACCCAAGACAGATAAACCTCCCAGAAGTTAACTCGCGAGTGGGTTATTACACGCTTTATCCGTATACCATTATCTACAAGGGTGATGAAGCAGACCAAAAGGTTGTGATTTTGTTGGTTGCGCATACTGTCTCTAAATAAAATATGGCGCATTCGTGTCTCAAATTGCCGCATTTCAGTCAAATATTGACTCAATTTTGTCCCATTTTTGACCATTTCTTGTCTAGTTTTGTCCTAAATTAACCTGTTTTGTTCATTATTACCCATTTTTAACCATTATCTTGACCTTAATTTCAACCGTTTTTGTTGTTGGCATACTATTTAACCTAGACGCAGGATAGGCGGTCGCCGACAGAACAGTACCGTTAGGGGTGTTTTTGGCACCTGTTGCCTATCCTGCGTCTAGGTTAAAACTGAAGTTGTTTTGCTTAAAGCACCATTGCCGAAACAGAATCCTATTCTGTTTCGGCAATGGGTTAATCCGCGCTTTTTTTAAAGAACTGCCACCATTTGCGCTGTTGGGTCGTTTCAGTGCTGGCTTGCTGCTCTTTATGTTCTAAGAGCAGCATGGCTTGTTTCAGGCTGCCTACATGGTCTTTAAGGGCAGCATTTTCAGCTTCCAATGCGGCTAAACGGATGCGCATTTCTGCGACATCAGGTGGAATATTGGGGGCGACATCCTGTGTCATGTGCGCATTTTTGTCCGCGTCATTTGGCGCATTTAAAAGCGAACCATAAACCCTTAGAAGCTCCGATGTGTCTAGCTTTTTGCCATTGTCGCATTTGCTTAATTTGCCTGCGGCAATGTCGCGCTGTATGGTGCGACGGCTTTTGCCCACCAGTCGTGCGGCTTCGCTAACGGATACAATTGCCATGCTTTTTTCCTGTTTCATCAATTGTTTGCTGTTTGCTTGGTTGTTTAGAACGTCCAGCTTACATTAAAGCCATACACTTTGTTGGCGGTGTTGAAGTATTGGGGTTTGTGAATGGGTTTGGCGGCAAACACATCGTAGCTTAATCCTTTTTGAAACTGTCCGCGTACACCAATAGCGGCACCCATTAGGTTTTTGCCTACAAGGTATTGCGCAGATACACCTGCAACGTGTCCCGCATCGAGTGCGGCATAGATTTGATGTCCTGTACGGTATTGCCATGCCAGTTCATTGCGCCAATACCACCCGCGTTCGGCAGACAGACTCATTTCGCCGTCAAAACCGCGTACGGTGTAGCGTCCGCCAATGGCGAGTCGGTCTAAAAGCAAGAATGCCCGCGTTAATGCCATGGCAACCGCTAACACTGCCATGCAAGCCTATCAAACAGGTCAAGCTATTAACAAAATTCAAAGTGGCAAAACCAGTGCAACCTCTGTTGGTGTTTCTATCACCTATGGCGAACAGAAAAATCGTCAAACCAGCAGCAGCTACCATACAGAAAGCCAAGCGAGCCAGCTTTTATCGGGAGCTGGTCCGGTGGTATTGATGGCAACAGGTCAAGGCAAAGACTCCCAAATCAACATCACAGGTTCCGATGTCATTGGTAAGGGCGGTACCCACCTTTACGCTGATGGTGGCATTAACATACAAGCAGCAAAAAACACCCACTCCGAGCACAGTCGCAACAGCAATAAAGGCTGGAATGCAGGGGTGAGCCTCAACTTTGGCAGCGGCATCTCATTGGGTATTACCGCAGGCGGCAATAAAGGCAAAGGTTATACCGATGCCGAGCAAACCACCTACCGCCACAGCCATGTCGGTAGCAAAGAGGGGCCCACAGTAGTCATGAGCGGTGGCGACACCAACATTAAAGGTGCCCAAGTAACAGGCAAAGGCATCACCGTACGCGCCGCCAACCTCAATATAGAAAGCCTACAAGACACCGCCGATTACCACAGCCGCCAACAAAACATCAAAGGGCAAGTAACCGTAGGTTATGGCGCATCTGCCTCAGGCGATTACAGCAAAAGCAAAATCAACGCCGAACACCGCAGCGTCAGCGAACAAAGCGGATTGTTTGCAGGTGATGATGGCTTTGATGTCCAAGTAGGCGGACATACCCAACTCACAGGCGGCATCATTACCGCCAGCCAAAGCGCAGAAGAGCAAGGCAAAAACCGCTTCCAAAGCGGCAGTATCAGCCAAATCGATCTACACAACATCAGTAAATACGACGGCAGCAGCATCGGCTTTGGCACAAGTGTTGCCGTAAGCGGCAAAACACTGGGGCAAGAACAACAAGCAGGCAAAATCCAACTGAGCGACGTAGCCCGCCAAAATGCATCAGGATTCAGCAGCGGCTACGGGCGCGACAAAGACCACCAAGAGAGCACCACAAAAAGCGGCATAGGCACCCGCAACATCATTCTCACTGATGAGACAGGACAGATCGCTAAAACAGGCTACGGAACAGACAAAGCCATCCAACTGGCATACACCGACATCCGTACCGAGGATGCCAGCCAACAATCAGGCAGTCTGAAAAACCGATTTGATGCGGACAAAGTGCAAAATGAGTTGGATTTGCAAAGAACCGTAAGCCAAGAGTTCAGCCAAACCAGCCAACAAGTCAATAAAGTCATCAACCAAAAAATAGATGCCATTAACAGCGAACTGGAAAAAGGCAACCTCAGCGACGCAGAAAAAACCAAACTGGAAACCCAAAGAGACAACTGGCAATACAGCAAAGTATTGCTCAACATGGTTGCCTCAGGACTGTCCGCACCCACCCAAAACGGCGTAGGCATTGCCGCCGCCACCGCTGCCCCAGCCGTATCCTATGAAATCGGACAATACTTTAAAGCCCAAGGACAAGAAGGCAGCCTGAAACACATCGTAGCCCATGCCATTTTAGGCGCAGCCGTATCCGCAGCAGGCGACAATAACGCCCTAGCAGGAGCCCTAAGCGCAGGAGGCTCAGAGGCGGCTGCACCCTTGATTAGCCAATGGCTGTACCAAGAAGCCGATGGCAGCAAATTGACGGCGGAGCAGAAAGACACCGTTAATGCCATCACCAGCGCACTGGGGGCAGCAACGGGGGCGGTAGCAACAGGCACAGCAACCGATGTGGCGCAGGGCAGCTTGAATGCGGGCAATGCGGTGGAGAATAATTTTGGTGTGATACCTCTCCCTGCACCAAGTCCCGTTCTACCATTTCATAATTCATCATCAGGAATGACGCGAGAAGAGCAGTTGCTTTTGGGGCGTACTTCTACTGATGCAAATGAAGAGGCAGCACGAGAATTAAGTAAAGCAGCTTCAAAAGCTGGGCGATTGATTAAAGCAACAGATGGTGTTGTTGTTGGAACAGTTATTTGTCTTTTTGATTCTCGCTGCCCCAGCGTTTCAGAAGCATCCCAAAGTATTTGGGATGATGCAATGGGAAATCAAAGTAGCGGTAGCTCTACTGATATTGAACAGAAATCAACTCAGAATACTGTTCAATCCAGCAACCAATCTCAAGCAGCGGCTGGTGCGCCTATGCCACCTGATCCCGATGATGAAAATAATCATCAGCAAAAAACAAGCTATAAACCTAAAAATTCTGTTGAAAAAGCAATTAGAGATTCAAATGGAAATCTACGCGGCTATAAAAATAAAGGAGCAGGAAACGATGTTATTACAGTTAATAATGGGGAGTTTTCACAAATTAAAGCGGAATTAATGAGTAATATTAAAGGAACGCCAAAACCATTAGGTAAAAATGGAATGGTTTATAAAACAAAAGATGGAGGCAAATTTGTGATTCGACAATCAAACAATAATGGGGAAACAATTGATATTATTAATGCAGAAAGTTATGGATTACCTAAGAGCTTCCGCATCCATCAAAAATAAGTTTAAATAATCAAATTATTATGGTATGTATTATGAATGATTTTTTATATAACTTAATTAATTATGAGCCGCAAAATAAAGATAAAACATTGGAATATTTTTTAGAAATATCAAGCAATGAAATATTTTTTGATGATGTTTTTCTTTTTCGCCTTTTAAATTGGAAAATAAAAGAGTGCTCTAGCAACGAAAAAAAAGATGCTATATTAATAGCAATTATTTTATATGAGATAATATGGAGAATCTTAAAAAAAGGAGGAGAGCCAAAAGACGAAACAGGCACATTTCAACCTATAATTAATCAATATAAAGATAATTATATAAACAAACAATTGGCAATGGAAATTACCCTGTTCCAACTCCAAAATCCCGAATACGGGAAAGATTGGTTCGGAATTTGGTTTTATCAAACTGATTTAACAAAAAAACTATATTTAGATACTTTGGGTAGTGCTATGGAGTAGACAAAGTTGCGTTACTTTATTCTCATATTGGTTATTTTTTGAGAAATTTAGACAAATCCCGATTCCGCACCTTCAACACATCTTTCTTATCATCATAAGTCAGTCGGTAATCGGGCAAATCATTGCTGGTAACCAACTCTTTAATCGCCTGCCTAAAACGGCGCAGCGTTGCCATACTGCCTGATTTCCTATGCAATATTTCCAGAGAAATGTGCCATTCTTTTTGCTTACCGCAATGTTTGGCACATAGCTCATAAATGCGTCTATCCAGCGGTTTACGCAGCCTGAAATAATCCGCCGATATGGTTTTAACCTGTTTCGCTTCTATGGAACGAAACAGCCAATCAGGCAGGGTTACTTCAATCGCAATAATCGGGCTGTTTTCGTCTGTTTCGTCTTTGTAAATAATATCTACCTTATCCAAAAGCCCAAAGTTGCTTTCTAATCGGTAATTCCCTGTTTTTACGTTGGTTATAATTCTTGTGCCCGCTAACCTAAACAATGCTTCGCGGAGCAGTTGATAGTATCTTCCGCTGGTATTTCGGTTTGTAGAAACAAGAAAATCATAAGCCGTAAAACGCACAACACGGTTAATGGGTTCGTTATTATTTTGAGCATTTATCAAAGCAGAAATGCAGTAAATCCAAACATCTTTATCGTAAATCGTGGCGCAACCAAACGAGCTTGGCATAATGGTAATTGTGTTTCCATTATGTTCGTAAAACCTATTCCGAGTATCGCCATTTTTTAGCGCAAAAATCGGATGCTCCATACTGGCTAAATCATCTTTGAGCGAAGCATCAAATACATCAATCACAAAAAAATCAGCGTTAGGATGGCGTTTGGGCGATAAGTGGGATTGAACAACAGCCGTGCCCTGTTGTTGGTTTTCAGGTTGCCTTTGAGCATTGTTGGGATTCTTTTTGGCAATCTCTGCCATACGCGCCGCTAGAATATCTTGGGCACTTTGTTTAGAATGTGTCATGTGGTTAGCCTAGGTTAGTAGGTTAATCATACGCCCCCTTGTTGATGTTCACGCATCACTTGGGGGCACTTTTGTTGATGAAAAACCGTATTGTAATATCGTCATTTCAGGTACGCAAATTTATCGGCATTCTAGGTACAAACTATCGGCATTTTAGGTACATAGCACGTCATTTCAGGTACATTTTCGGCATTTTGGCACGTCATTTCAGGTACACAAAACTCGTCATTTCAGGTACACAAGCCCATCTGCGTTCCTTTATCCATGCGCCCTGCGCAACCCGTAACACGCGCGCGCGTTTTAACTTATTCTTTTAACACACTCACTCACACTCATGCGCATACCCGCGATGGAAATATTTTTAACCTCTGCTACCCCATTCACTCACAGCATAACCTCAACTCAATAACCGCAATGGGAGGATTGTTTTAAAGCCCCACTTTTCAGGCTGCCTTAACCATTACCTTAGCCCTACCGTTTAGGCCTACAAAAAGCAGTAGGGCGAGCATAGACGACAATGGTAAAATTCGTGCTGCTCAACCATTTTTACTTTTCTCTAAACGCCAATCGCGTTTTTCTCTCTCAAATCCATTTATTCCGTCCTTTTTGTTATCCCGCATCTCCCCTAAAATCGGTAAATCGCCGTAAAGGCACCTAGAAAGCCCGTATATGGCATTTAATGTCATCCATCCTAGAACCCTACCTTGTACCAAACAAACAGCGTCTTAAACCATCTCTGTGCGCCAGCAATCACTATTTAAAAAAACAAACCGCCCCGAACACCAAACTTTTTGTTCGGGGCGGCGGTTTTTCAGTCAGCCGTTTTTTTCGCGTTTTTTTAAAAAA
>ERZ773076.1260-NODE-1260-length-11016-cov-9.070888_pt1 | contig 11016 bp, 9 predicted proteins | sample MGYA00580613_ERZ773076 | MGnify/ENA primary metagenome ERZ773076 (study PRJEB29015, sample SAMEA2738005) | human oral metagenome | biome: human oral; feature: human-associated habitat; material: dental | place: China | collected 2057 ...
AGCAAATTTTACCAGAACATGGTGAGATTCATTTCAAAACAGATAATCGTGGTCTTTTTGAATATAGCTTAGTGAGCTTTTCTCAATACGGGATGAAACTAAATGGTGTTTGGTTAGATTTACACGCGAGCGACTTTGAAGATAATGTGCTGACAGAGTACGAGAAAAAATTTGTCAACAAAGGTCAAGTCATCTATCGAGTTGAGGCGGAGTTTTAAGGTGAAATAGATAATTGAAAGAGGCTGGACAAAAAGTGTCCCAGCTTCTATCAGATTTAGTAATAAACGAATAACGCAGTAGGTGATTGGGCTCTTCATTCGCTGTTCAAGCTCGGAAGAGCACTTTTGGCGAAAACTTCGTTTTCTTCATCTGCAACCTTAAACAGCTTGATAACTGTTTAAGCACTCCCTTTTCTGATTTTCAGGAGAAAAGATTGCTAAAAGACAAGAGGAACAAAAGAATGTCTCAAGCGACAAAATGAACTTTAGAAGCTTCATTTAAACATTTTGTTATAAAAGCTATTAACAAAATTTACGATTCAGGACATTGTAGAAGATTGTGGTATCAATCGGATGACCTTTTATCATAAATATATATGTGTGTGATTTGGTAGAATGGTCTTGTTTTGAGTTTGCTAAAAAGTAAAACGTTGCTGTCCAAGTAGATGTTCAAGAAATTTTATTAAATAGTAGAACTTTTCTCATTTTGTTCTTTTCTCTTGTGCTTGATTAAGTTTTTATTTATAATAATTCTAAATAAAGTAAAAAGAGAAGGTTGACGATGATGAGAGAACAAGAAATTGATAAGAATTTTAGCGGTCGGCTTAATATTTTGCGAGCTGGAGTATTGGGGGCCAATGATGGTATTATTTCTATCGCGGGTGTGGTAATAGGGGTAGCAAGTGCAACAGAAAGTATTTGGATTATCTTTCTTTCTGGGTTAGCAGCAGTCTTTGCGGGAGCTTTTTCCATGGCAGGTGGTGAATATGTATCTGTCTCCACTCAAAAGGATACGGAGGAGGCTGCAGTTGTCAGAGAGCGAGATCTTTTAATGAAAAATCCAGATATTGCTAGGCAGTCGCTCTATGCAGCTTATATCCAGAATGGCGAGTGTGAGACTTCTGCCCAGCTTTTAACCAATCGAGCTTTTTTAAAGGATCCTCTTAAAGCTTTGGTAGCGGAAAAGTATGGTATTGAAGTGGAAGAATTTACTAATCCTTGGCATGCAGCAATCTCCAGCTTTATCGCTTTTGTAGCAGGAGCTATCTTTCCCATGCTGAGCATTGTCTTCTTTTCTGCTAGTTATAGAATTCCGGCGACAGTAGTCATCGTTGCTTTATCGCTATTGGGAACGGGATACACCAGTGCCAAGTTAGGAAAAGCACCGATAAAAAATGCCATGATTCGAAACTTAGTCATTGGACTTTTGACTATGACAGTAACTTATCTTGTAGGTCAATTATTTGCTATTTAATTTCGAAATAAAAACCCTTTATGAGGAGTGATTTTGATTGTAGGGTATTCTATTTGACTTTATAGTCAATTCTTTTTAGAATTATCTGTCAACCACAATGCTGAAATCAATCAATTTTCTTACGATTGATAAGTATAATAGCATCAAATAAAATGCAAGAATAAATTTTCTTGTATTTTCCTTTTTCTTATGCTATAATGTAGATAATGAATATGAAAGAGAGGCGAGGAAATATCTTCGCCTCTTATCTGTGAGGAGGTGTAGTCTTATCACAACGATTGTCAAATTAGTAAAAGAAGTTGTTGAACCAGTCGTTCAAGAACCGTATGAATTAGTGGATATTGAGTACGGTAAGATGGGGAGCGACCATGTTCTTAGTATTTTTGTAGATAAGCCGGGAGGAATTACTGTAAATGATACGGCAGAATTGACGGACATCATCAGTCCACTTTTAGATATGATTAAGCCGGATCCCTTTCCTGAGCAGTATTTTCTTGAAGTAACTAGTCCAGGGTTGGAACGTCCGCTGAAAACGAAAGAACAATTAGCAGATGCAGTTGGGCAATATATCCATGTTAGTCTGTATCAAGCAGTTGATAAAAGTAAAACCTTTGAAGGAACATTGCTTTCTTTTGAGGAAGATCATTTAACAATGGAATATAGGGATAAGACGCGTAAGAAAGTTGTTCAAATTCCTTACAGACTAGTATCTAAAGCAAGATTAGCAGTCAAATTTTAGCAAGAATAAAAAGAAAGGATTGCTTTTGTTTCCGCAAAAGCTAAAAAGACATGAGTAAAGAAATGCTAGAGGCCTTCCGTATTTTGGAAGAAGACAAAGGGATCAAAAAAGAAGACATTATCGAAGCAGTGACTGAGTCACTTCGTTCAGCTTATCGTCGCCGTTATGGTCAGTCAGATAGTGCAGCTATTGAATTTAATGAAAAAACAGGAGATTTTCGTGTCTATACAGTTCGTGAAGTGGTGGACGAAGTTTTTGATAGCCGTTTGGAAATCAGCTTAAAAGATGCTCTTGCCATTAGCTCGGCTTATGAACTTGGTGATAAAATCAAATTTGAAGAAGCACCGGCTGAATTTGGTCGGGTAGCAGCTCAATCTGCTAAGCAAACAATTATGGAAAAAATGCGCAAACAAACGCGGGCAATTACTTACAATAAGTACAAAGAACATGAGAATGAAATCATGTCAGGAACAGTCGAACGCTTTGATAATCGTTTCATCTATGTCAATCTTGGCAGCATTGAAGCGCAGTTGTCTAAACAAGATCAAATTCCTGGAGAAGTCTTTGCTTCGCACGACCGCATTGAAGTTTTTGTTTATAAAGTAGAAGACAATCCTCGCGGTGTAAATGTCTTTGTTAGCCGCAGTCATCCAGAAATGATCAAACGCTTAATGGAGCAAGAGATTCCTGAAGTTTATGACGGAACGGTTGAAATCATGAGCGTTTCTCGTGAAGCAGGTGATCGAACCAAGGTTGCGGTACGCAGTCACAACCCAAATGTAGATGCAATTGGTACAATCGTTGGACGTGGTGGCGCAAACATCAAGAAAATCACCAGCAAGTTTCATCCAGCTAAGTATGATGCAAAATCAGACCGTATGATTCCTATTGAAGAAAACATCGATGTGATTGAGTGGGTAGCAGATCCTGCTGAATTCATCTACAATGCGATTGCTCCGGCAGAAGTGGATCAAGTCATCTTTGACAGTCAAGATAGCAAGCATGCTCTTGTCGTTGTGCCAGATAACAAATTGTCTCTTGCAATCGGTCGTCGCGGACAAAACGTACGCTTGGCAGCTCATTTGACAGGTTACAGAATTGACATCAAATCTGCAAGTGAATTTGAAGCTATGGAAGAAGCAGGTGAGCTGGGTGGATTTGCTGAAGAAGCAGATGAATTTGCAACAATTGAAAGTCCTGTAGAAACAGAATTTGTGGAAAGTGAAGTTGAAGCAGCAGACTAAAGGAGGGAAAGAATGGCAAAAACAAGAAAAATCCCTTTACGAAAATCAGTAGTTTCTAACGAAATCATTGACAAGCGTGATTTACTCCGCATTGTCAAAAATAAAGAAGGTCAAATTTTCATTGATCCGACAGGTAAGGCGAACGGACGTGGAGCTTATATCAAACTTGATAATGAAGAAGCGCTTCAAGCTAAGCAAAAACGAGTCTTTAATCGCAGTTTCAATATGGAAGTGGAAGACGATTTTTACGATGAACTGATTGCTTATGTGGATCACAAGGTCAAAAGAAGAGAGTTAGGTCTTGAATAAGCAAAAACTAGCAAATTTACTTGGCTTAGCACAACGAGCAGGTCGCATCATATCGGGTGAAGAATTGGTTGTTAAGGCAATACAAGATAAGAAAGCAAAGTTAGTCTTTTTATCCAATGATGCTGCTCCAAATTTGACCAAGAAAATTACTGATAAAAGTCATTATTACAAAGTAGAAGTATCAACCGTGTTTTCAACACTGGAATTAAGCACCGCAGTAGGCAAGGCAAGAAAAGTGCTTGCCATCACTGATGCTGGATTTACAAAGAAAATGAGGTCTCTTATGGAATAGAAGAGGAGGACAAGATTTGTCTAAAGTAAGATTGTACGAAATCGCGAAAGAACTAGGAAAAGAAAGCAAGGAAATTGTGGCGCGTGCAAAAGAGCTTGGTATTGAGGTAAAAAGTCATGCCAGTAGCGTGGAAAGTGAAATAGCAACACGTATCACAGCTAGCTTTTCTCAAGCAGCAGCTCCTAAAAAAGAAACGACTCAAAAGCCGACTCAATCGTTGCCTAAAGAGCAACCTTCAGCTCAAACAGCAGCGAAAGAAACGACCGTGGCTGAGAAGAAAGCAGAGCCGAAGGCAGCAGCTCCGACGCAAAAGTCGGAAGTGGAAATGAAGTCGGCGCCTGCAAAACCAAAAAGTCGTAATTTTAAGGCTGAACGAGAGGCAAGAGCAAAAGAGCAAGCAGAACGACGGAATAAACAGCAAGACAATCGTCCGCAAAAACAACAAAATGGCGATAAACGAAATCGAGATGAGCGCAATCAGCGTAATGATCGAAGCAATCAAAATCGCAATGACCGAGGAAATCGCAACGAACAACGCGACAATCGCAATCATCGGAACCAAGACAACCGTCGCCAAGGGCAAAATCGTTCACATGCTACAAATCAAAACCGCCCTCAAACGAATCAAGGACCACGCATTGATTTTAAAGCACGTGCAGCAGCTCTGAAAGCTGAACAAAATGCTGAATACGCTCGTGGTAGTGAAGAACGTTTCAAACAAGCTCAGGCTGCGAAAGCAGCTCAACGCGAGCAGAATAAACGGAAAGAACCTGTAGAAGAATTATTCAAAGTAGCAGCTCCTATCGTGGAAGCAACAAAGCCAGCTCCACAGCCCCAAGTTGCTCCTGAAGCGAGTCAGACTCCCGCAGTTGACACTCGTCGTAAAAAACAAGCTCGACCAGACAAGAAACGCGATGACTCTGATCGCGAAGAAGATGGTCCAAGAAAACAACAAAAGAATCGAAGCAGTCAAAATCAAGTGAGAAATCAAAAGAATAGTAATTGGAATCATAACAAGAAAAATAAAAAAGGCAAGAATAATCGGAACAATAACCAAACTCCAAAACCAGTTACAGAACGCAAGTTCCATGAATTGCCAAAAGAGTTTGAATATACAGAAGGCATGACCGTTGCAGAGATTGCAAAGCGGATTAAGCGCGAACCTGCTGAAATTGTCAAGAAACTCTTTATGATGGGAGTTATGGCAACGCAAAATCAATCGTTGGATAGTGATACCATTGAACTCCTCATGGTGGATTATGGTATTGAAGCTCATGCTAAAGTTGAAGTGGACAATGCAGATATTGATCGTTTCTTTGTGGATGATGATTATCTTGATCCAGATGCCTTGGTAGAGCGTCCGCCAGTTGTGACCATCATGGGACACGTTGACCATGGGAAAACAACACTTTTGGATACCTTGCGTAATTCTCGTGTTGCTACAGGTGAAGCAGGTGGGATTACACAACATATTGGTGCTTACCAGATTGAAGAAAATGGTAAGAAAATTACCTTCCTTGATACACCAGGGCATGCGGCTTTTACTTCTATGCGGGCACGTGGTGCTTCTGTCACAGATATTACGATTCTTGTCGTAGCAGCAGATGATGGAGTCATGCCTCAAACGATTGAAGCGATTAACCACTCAAAAGCAGCAAATGTACCAATTATTGTAGCGATTAACAAGATTGATAAGCCAGGTGCTAATCCTGAACGGGTTATCGGTGAATTAGCTGAATATGGCGTTATGTCAACTGCTTGGGGCGGTGATTCTGAATTTGTCGAAATCTCAGCTAAGTTCAACCAAAATATTGATGAACTGCTCGAAACCGTTCTCCTTGTAGCTGAAATTCAAGAGCTAAAAGCTGATCCAAAGGTTCGCGCAATTGGTACGGTTATCGAAGCGCGCTTGGATAAAGGAAAAGGTGCAGTGGCAACTCTGCTCGTTCAACAAGGTACTTTGAATGTGCAGGATCCAATCGTTGTCGGAAATACCTTTGGACGTGTACGTGCCATGACCAATGACCGTGGACGCCGAGTGAAAGTTGCGGGGCCATCGACACCAGTATCTATCACAGGTTTAAATGAAACACCAATGGCTGGTGACCATTTTGCCGTATATGAAGATGAAAAAGCAGCGCGTGCAGCTGGTGAAGAACGTGCAAAACGTGCTCTCATGAAACAACGTCAAGCAACGCATCGTGTTAGTTTGGAAAATCTCTTTGATACCCTTAAAGCTGGTGAAGTCAAGTCTGTCAATGTCATTATCAAAGCAGACGTGCAAGGTTCTGCCGAAGCCTTGACAGCTTCCCTTCAGAAGATTGAAGTGGAAGGTGTTAAAGTAACAATTGTTCACTCAGCAGTTGGTGCGATTAACGAGTCGGACGTGACTCTTGCAGAAGCTTCAAATGCCTTTATCATTGGTTTCAACGTTCGTCCGACTCCACAAGCTCGTCAACAAGCAGAAGCTGATGATGTCGAAATTCGTCTTCACAGCATTATTTATAAAGTCATCGAAGAAGTAGAAGATGCTATGAAAGGGATGTTGGACCCAGAATACGAAGAAAAAATTATCGGTGAAGCTGTTATCCGTGAAACCTTCAAGGTTTCTAAAGTCGGTACCATTGGTGGCTTTATGGTGGTTAGCGGTAAAGTAACGCGTGATTCTAAGGTTCGTGTGATTCGTGATGGTGTTGTCATCTTTGATGGTGCGCTTGCTAGCCTCAAACATTATAAGGATGATGTGAAAGAAGTTGGCAATGGGCAAGAAGGTGGTCTTATGGTTGAGAACTACAATGACATCAAGGTAGACGACATGATTGAAGCCTACATCATGGAAGAAATCACAAAATAAGATATGAATGGAAGAGAGACAGACTATGATTTATTGAAGTCTGCCTCAACCTTTTTCTAAAGTAAGTGAAAGGAGATATCATGGCAAATCAATTTCGTGTGGATCGTGTGGGCATGGAAATCAAACGTGAAGTCAATGAAATCTTGCAAAAAAAAGTTCGTGATCCGCGTGTTCAAGGAATTACCATTACAGATGTGCAAATGTTGGGCGACTTGTCAATGGCAAAAGTATACTACACGCTGATGAGCAACCTTGCTTCTGAGCAAGAAAAAGCTCAAATTGGTTTAGAAAAAGCCAAAGGAACGATCAAACGTGAATTGGGTCACAACTTGAAGATGTATAAAATTCCTGATTTGACATTTATCAAAGATGAATCCATTGAATATGGGAACAGAATTGATCAAATGCTCCGTGATTTAGATCAAAAATAAGACGTGATTTTAGCTATATCAATATATTTAAAAAGAAAGGAAATTTTATTTTTCTTTCTTTTTTTGATAAAAATGCTAAAAAAGGCTTGTTACTTTTACACTTATCCTTTAAAATAGAAAAGGAGATAATCCGCTACAGATTTTTCGGAGGAGAAAAGATGTCCATCAATTGGCAGCAAATTATATTTAGCTTTTTAGGCGGTTTAGGACTTTTCCTATATAGTATTCGGATGATGGGAGATGGTTTGCAGCAGGCTGCGGGTGATCGGCTTCGTTATTTCATTGACAAATATACCAGCAATCCATTTTTTGGTGTTCTAGTTGGAATTGGTCTAACAGCCTTGATTCAGTCAAGTTCAGGTGTGACAGTTATTACAGTTGGATTGGTGAGTGCAGGTCTTTTAACTCTCAGACAGGCAATTGGGATTGTCATGGGGGCCAATATTGGAACAACGGTAACCTCTTTTATCATTGGTTTTAAACTGGGCGATTATGCATTACCCATTCTCTTTTTAGGAGCGATTTGTCTCTTCTTTACCAAAAAACGCTCTATCAATAATATCGGTCGCGTTCTATTTGGGGTGGGGGGTATCTTCTTTGCTTTGAATTTGATGAGTGGTGCTATGGAGCCATTGAAAAATTTAGATGCTTTTCGTGAATATATGATAAAGTTAAGTGGAAATCCAGTCCTTGGTGTGTTTGTAGGAACAGGGATTACATTGCTCATTCAAGCTTCGTCTGCTACCATTGGGATTTTGCAGAATCTGTATGCAAGTGGCTTGATTGAGCTAAAAGGAGCTTTGCCAGTTCTTTTTGGGGATAATATCGGGACAACAATTACAGCAATTATTGCATCATTAGGAGCCAATATTGCTGCTAAACGTGTAGCAGGTGCCCATGTCACTTTCAATGTGGTCGGTACTGTTTTATGCTTGATCGTTTTAGGTCCATTTACGAGCTTGATTCAGTGGTTTCAAACAGCTCTCCATTTAAGTCCAGAAATGACCATTGCCTTTGCTCACGGAACTTTTAATGTCACTAATACCATTATTCAATTTCCATTCATTGGTTTGCTGGCTACTTTGGTAACGAAGTTGATCCCAGGTGAAGATGAAGTTGTGAAATATGAACCGCTTTATTTAGATTCGATTTTAATTAAACAAGCTCCGTCTTTGGCGCTTGGAAATGCAAAAAAAGAATTGCTGCATTTAGGAAGTTATGCAATGCGCTCATTTGAGCTAGCTTATGATTATATTGTGAACAATACTGAAAAGTCAGCAGACAAGGGACACAAGGTAGAAGAAGCAATCAATAAGATTGATGAAGATCTCACACGTTACCTCATTGATTTATCTAGTGAGCCTCTTAGCCAAAAAGAAAGTGAAGTACTGACAAATATTTTGGATTCATCTCGAGATTTAGAAAGAATCGGGGACCATGGTGAAGCGCTGATTAACTTGACTGATTATATCCGTCGGAAAAAGGTGGAATTTTCTCCAGCAGCTTTGCAAGAGTTGGAATTGATTTACAATATGACGCTCAGCTTCATAAAAGAATCATTGAAGTCTGTAGAAGATAATGATATTGAATTGGCCAATAGTTTGGTGGCTAAGCATGAAGCGATTGATAAAATGGAACGAAAGCTACGGAAAACGCACATTCATCGTCTGAACAGAGGTGAATGCTCTACGCAAGCTGGGGTGAACTTTATTGATATCATCTCTCACTATACGAGAGTAGCGGATCACGCCATGAACTTAGCGGAAAAGGTCCAAGCGGAACAAATTTAAGATTGAGAGACAAACTGCTGAGGTGGTTTGTTTTTTTGTACCCTACTTATCTTTTATGATCAAGTAGAAAGTTTATTAATAATGACTCTGTGAGATCAAGTTGGGTACACAAGAAAAAGTGGAACATCTGTGCTGTAATACTGGCTTGACTCTGTTATCAATCCAATGTGATAGAGCAAATAGAGGTAGAGTAGAACTTGAAAGATGTCACAGTTTATCTTTCTCAAAGCTTACAAACTCTAAACCAGTTCATCAAGGAGAAAAATACCAATTTCGGAATATACTTTTTACTTTTGATTAAATCTTTCTTGTAAAATTGCATTTGTTAAACTATTCGAACCTCTTATTGCTGGCTATCAGTAGATTGTGGGTATTGAATTAGAAAAAGTTTTTGGTATGTTTTGTAAGATAAACTTATGTTTTTGATGAAAACATCACTGTGATGAGGGCTTGTCATAACTAGTGGTAACGAAATCTGCTCTGAAACTAGTCATATAAAAACCAGTCCTCATTAAGCGAGGACTGGCTAGTTGTTTAGTTTGTTATTAGAACAATATATCAAAAGTTAGTTTAACCACTGTGTGCTGAATGGTATACATAAATAATGTAAGAAAACCTATAAATTAGCCTTACTGCATTATTCAAAAGTTACCTTAATTGGTATTTTGGCAACAGTTTCTGTAATATCATAAATGACTTCTAAATTGCATTCTAAAACTTTTGGTTTGGTAATACTAGCTGCTTCTAAAGCATTTATTGGTAATTTAATACTACCTTCAGAAGTAGCAGAAGCTTTTAAGGTATCAGAGCAAATGATAATTTTGTGGTCATCATTATTGGAAATATTATTGACTTTACCATTACGAGTTTGCACTTCATATTCTTTATTGGAAGTATTTTTATATGCTAACTTAAGGGTATATTCATAATCATCTTTTTCTAGCCCTTTATAGGTAAGTGTGACACCTTTGCCTTCGTAAATAACTGTGTCAATAGCTGTGGTAGAAAATTCAATGGTTTTTGAGCTTTGTTCTGCTTTTTGACTAGAACTGGTCTTGGGTATTTCAGAAGATGATGTGTCTGTTGATTTCTTATTATTACCGCAAGCAACTAAAAGCAGAATGGTAAGTAAGGAGACAGCGACTGTAAAGACTTTCTTTTTCATGATACACCTCCAAAGATAAGTGTGCTAGGCGCAGACTAAAGTCGTTTAAAGCCGATTTGTCTCTTTTAAATTGGGAATCAGCTCCTTGCGACAAAAATCAACACAAAATACTTTTTCCATATTTATTATAACACAATACAGATAATTATTCAAATAAAAGATAGAACATAAAGACTTAAATAAGGTAGTAACCGGAAAGTCGAATATAAACTTGATGGTTTAGGTTGAGTGCCTTAATTGATTCATTTGACAGAAATTATCTATTTAGTACTAAAAATATGAAAACAACAAGAAAAAACAAGACGACTATAAGGTTGGTCTGAATTTAATATCGAAAAATATCTAGCAAACAAGACTTGCAAATGGAATGAGTACTAGTATCTGTCCTAAAATAAGCAGCATCAAAGTCAGCTCCTGCCAACATGGAATTTAGATCACTCTTTTAAACGAAGTGTATTACAAGTTTGTTAAATGGACAGTATAGAAAATAGTATAAACAGTAGTGTTTATACAATCACTTAAAATCTAGCAAGATAGGTCTATACCATTTACAAAAAGAAAAGAAAGCGATATAATGAAAGAGACATAATGAACAATGCGAGAGTGATTTAAAATACCATTTACAGTTGTCTAAAGTGACAGCTTATACAAACTCTCACTGAAAGAAGGAGGTTTTATTATGCCTAAATATATTCAAGCAGATCGATTTTTCTATCCCC
>ERZ773076.1270-NODE-1270-length-10971-cov-3.092067_pt1 | contig 10971 bp, 10 predicted proteins | sample MGYA00580613_ERZ773076 | MGnify/ENA primary metagenome ERZ773076 (study PRJEB29015, sample SAMEA2738005) | human oral metagenome | biome: human oral; feature: human-associated habitat; material: dental | place: China | collected 2057 ...
AGGATCGGGATGAGCCAGAAGGCGCCATTTGTCGGCAATAGCAGGGCTATTGGCGCAAATGGCAGCGCCGGATCGCCCGAGCATGGGAATCAAAGTGCCGCAGGACTTTTGCAGAGGGTCCCCAGGGAGGCGGCGATTTCAAGAGTCAAGTGCAACAGGAGACCATGGGGCGTGGGGATCGCAAAACCAGATGTCGATGTTCAGGCGCCCGCCGATACGTGCCTGCATGGCGGTGCACCCACTGCCGTGCTCACTTGAGCAGCACGCCCAGCAGAACCCCCAGAAAAATGCTGGCGCCGAACCAGTTGTTGTGATTGAACGCGCGGAAGCACCCTTCCCGCGTACGGGTGCGGATGAGGGTGTAGTGATAGGCGGCAACACCGGCCGCCAGCACGATGCCGATCCAGTAGGCGGGATGGAGCTCCTCGCGGGCAAAAACCCAGGCCAGCAGCGCCAGCGATGCGCCGTAGCAGCCCATCACCGCCAGCACATCGTGGCGGCCAAAGGTGATGGCCGAGGTACGGATGCCGATCTTGAGGTCGTCATCGCGGTCGACCATGGCGTATTCGGTGTCGTAGGCGATGGTCCAGAGGATGTTGGCCACCAGCATGATCCAGGCCGACAGCGGCACGGAACCGGTGAGCGCGGCATAGCCCATCGGGATGCCAAAGCCAAAGGCAATGCCCAGATACGCCTGCGGAATGGCAAAGAAGCGCTTGAAGAACGGATAGCTGCCGGCCAGGATGGCGGCCACGACGGCCAGCCCCCACACCAGCGGCCCGTAGGGAAATACCAGAGGCAGCGCCAGCAGGCTGAGCACCACGAAGACGGCCACGGCCTCCCAAGGAGCGATCTGGCGCCGGGCCAGCGGCCGGTTGACGGTGCGGGCCACGGCACCGTCGAAGTCGCGGTCGGCAAAGTCGTTGATGGCGCAGCCGGCCGAGCGCATCAGCACGGTGCCCAGGCAGAAGGCAAAGAGCGCGTAGAGCGGCGGCCAGCCATCGGCCGCCACGAAGAGTGCCCACAGGGTGGGCCAGATCAGCAGCAGGATGCCGATGGGCTTGTCGAGGCGCACCAGCCGGATATAGAGCGCCAGCCGCTGCCGGCAGGGGTGGTGTCCCCCGCCGGACGGAGAGGATGCCGCCGTGTTCACGCCGGGTCGATCCCCAGCAGGCGGGCAGCGTGCCGGGCCACTACCCACTCCTCATTGGTGGGCTGCACGACCACCTTGACGGCGCTGTCGGGGGTGGAAATGACTGGACCGTTCCGGGTGTTGGCCTCCTGGTCCAGCCGGATGCCGAAATAGCTCATGCCTTCGAGGATGCGCCTGCGGATCTCAGCACTGTTCTCGCCCACGCCGGCGGTGAAGACCAGCATGTCCAGGCCATTCATCATGGCCACGAGTGAACCGATCTGGCGGATGACGCGCCGCACGTACAGGCTCATGGCGTCGCGAATACGCTCGCCCACCGGGCCTTCCTCGTTTTCGCGTGCCAGCAGCACCCTTGGCTCGGGCGTCAGGCCCGACACCCCCAGCAGCCCCGACTTGCGGTACAGCATGTTGGTGACCTCGCTGACGCTGAGCTTCTCGATTTCCATGAGGTAGAGCACGGCGCCGGGATCGAGCGCACCGGGGCGGGTGCCCATCATCAGACCATCCAGCGCAGAAAAGCCCATGGAGGTGGACTGGCTCTGCAGGTTTTCCATGGCGCAGAGGCTCGCCCCGCTGCCCAGGTGGGCGACCACGACCTTGCCACGGGCGATGTCGCCATACTGTTCGGGCAGCGACAGCGCCATGTATTCGTACGACAGGCCATGGAAACCGTAGCGGCGCACGCCACGCTCGTAGAGTTCCCACGGCAGTGACAGCTGCTTCTCCACCTTGGGCATGGTGTGGTGGAAGGCGGTGTCGAAACAGGCGATCTGCGGCAGGTCCGGCAGATCGTGCAGCAGCGCGGCGATGGCCTCGAGCGCATAGGGCTGATGCAGGGGCGCCAGCGGGATGTAGCTTTCCAGATCATGCAGCACCTGTTCGTCGATGCGCACGGGCGCACTGTACTTGGGACCACCGTGCACCACGCGGTGGACCACACCCAGCAGGGTGCGACCATGCAGCTGCTTGCGAACCTGGGCACGGATGTAGTCGAGCGCAGCCACGTAGGGCGTACGGTCGCCCTCCTCCGGGGTGACCAGCGGCCCTTCCGGGGTTTCGCTGTCGGCGTAGGTGGTGTTGGGGCCTCCGATGTCCACCGCACGGCCGCTCCACATCGGCTGGCGGGGCAGCGGGTGCACGCCTGCGTCATAGAGGGCAAACTTGATGCTGGAGGAGCCGCAGTTCAGAACGAGGATGAAACCTTCACTGGGGCCCGAAGCCTGGGAGACGGAATCTGGTTGTTTGCTCATAGCGTGACGTTCAGGACGCTGCACATGGGGACCGGTGCAGACAGATCGGAAGAGGAACTATTTGCGAAGTATATAGTGCTCCGTGCCTTCATTCGCTGCCATGTCGCCAGAATGTTCCGGATACCGCCACGACAGCAAGGGGATGTGCCATTGCCCCTGGTCCACCTGTTCAACGCCATCCTCCTTGCTGGTTGGAAAGCTTCATCTTTCCCGAAATTGGCCATGTGACCAATCGGGTTTTTCCCGAAGCGGTTTTACCCTGAGAGCGTGTGTCCTGAAGCAGTCTGGCGTACCTTTGAATCAGTCTGAGCGTATCCTGGAGCGGTCTGGAACGTATTGTGAATCGTCTGGGCCGCTCTGCCGCAACGGGGCGTCCATGGGTTCTGGCTGGGCCTTCAGCCGCATGGCTGCAGAGGCACCCCTGGCAGGGAACGGGCGCAGGCATGAAGGAGGGATCAGGAACGCGGCGCAAGGCGGGAACGTTCGTCGAACAGCGACTGGCAGTCGAACAGGGGCCGGGCGTCGAACATGGAAGGCAAGCGGCTGCGAACCTGCCCGCTGGCACGGTCCCCATGGCCTGATCCCCTGCCCGTCCGGGTCTGGCGCCAGGAGCGGGAGGCACCATGGCAACCTGCAGCCATCGAGGTGCGCTGGGCACTTATGTCACCGGATGGGTGTGAACGACGGGTTCGGGCAGTAGACATCCGGCGCAAGGGCCGGCCGTCGGGATGCGTGGCTTTACCATCGGAGCGGGCCAATTCGGTGTCGGAGCGAACGGGATGGGCACGGGTTGGGTGATGATCGGCGCGGGTTGGGTGATCCGTGCTGTGTGAGGCACGGGCGCTGCCATGCGTGCTGCGCGAAGCGCTCGTGGCGCCGCCCGTCCTGCGCAGGGCGCGGGTGCCGGAATCCGAGGACACGACTGCCGGATGACCCACGATGGTTTCAGCCGGGACGACCAATGGCAGTGTGGCGGAGGGTTTGCCCGCTGGTGCAGCCGATACCTGCCGCCGGAGCGGTAGGATGGCACGCAAGCCTCTCTCCGGCGCCTTCTGGCCGGAGGTCACTGCCCGGGCTGGTACCTGGGCACCCCGTAAATGTGTTGGCGCGTGGACCTTCCCGGTCTGAAGGTGCGTGGCATCCTGGACGGATGAGGAGGCGGACCGCAAGGTCAGTCCGGCTGCCCGCCATTGTTGCAGGCGCTTCGGGCCAGCACCTCGCACGCGGCGGGCGAAGTCCTCGAAGCTGTCGAAGGGGCGTTCGGTGCGGGCGGCGATGATCCGTTCAGCCATGGCAGGGCCCACGCCTCGGAGCGTCTGCAGCTCCCCGACCGTGGCGTGATTGGCATCCACGGGCCGGACGGAGGGCTGCGCAGAATCGTCCGGAAACGGATCGGCCCCGGACTTTGCATGACGGGCATCGGGTGGCCGGATGGACGCCCGGACGTGATCATCCGGAAACGGGTCGGGCTGCGCGTGGTCTGCATCCGGAGTCAAGGTCCGGGGTGACGCCTGGGCGGCGGACGGCCAGATGCCGGTCCACAGACAGGCCAGCATCATCAGCAGGGCCAGGGACCGGGGCAAAAGCAGACGCAAAGACTGGGGCAGAAGAAGATGACGGTGGGAGGTGGCAGGCATGGCGTTGTCCGGCAGGGGAAACACCATGCTAGGAAGGATTCGGCCGGCTGCCTATCGGCCAGATGGACAAGTGTGCGCGAGGTCACACGCCAAGGAAGGAGGCCCTGCCCGGGAAATACCTTGGAAGCCTGCAAAGGTTTCCCGAGCGCTGCAAAGGTCTCCGGGCGCTTTTGAGGGCATGATCGGGATGAAGCCAGAAGGTTGCCATGGCGGCAGTGGCGCAGCGCTGTCGGCGGCAAACGGCAACGCACTGGGCCACCCGGGCATGGGCATCAAGGGACCGCAGGGCTTCTGCAGCGGTTGCCTTGCCAGAAAATGCACCTTGAAGGAAGTCCTTCAGGACACAAGACCTTCAGGACACGCTTTCCTCGCTGGAGCGCGACTGGTAGCTGTCCCAGCTGCCACAGCCCGGGCACTGCCAGTAATACTGCTGGCCCCGAAAACCGCAGATGCGGCAGCCATAGTGGCTCATGCACTGGGTGAGCTTGCGCAGCGAAGCGGCCAGGGCGTCTTCGTCGAGGTCTTCGACGGTGGTGGCACCCGTGCGGTTGCCGCTGCGCGAGAGCGACAGCAGCACCTCCAGCCCGTTGAGCGTCGGGTGCTCGGTGACCAGCTGGCGCACCCACTGGGCCGCGGCCGGCTTGCCATCGAGGCGGGCCACTGCCTCGGACATGGCCCGCAGCATGGCGGGTGACTGCGCAACATCGAGCCGCTGCATGCGGGCGATGGCCAAGCGAACCCCGTCGGCACCACCAACGGCATCGGCCGCCTTGAGCCAGTGATCGACCACACGCTCGACCTGCTCGGGGTGCTCATCGGCCAGTCTGGACCAGACCTCGATGGCCGCGGCAGGCTGCCCTTCCGCCAGGGCGATCTCGCCTTCGACGATCAGCGGACGCGGATGATTGGGCCGTGCCTCGCGGGCCTGCTGCACGAAGCGGTGCGCCTGCTCGAACTTCTTGCTGCGCAGCGCCGCCATGGCCAGCTCGCAGGAGGCCTGGGCGATGATCAGCGCCGGGTCGAACCCGGGCTCGGGCGGCGTGGGGCGGGCCAGTTCGATGACGCGTTCCCAGTCGTGGCTGCGTTGGGCGATTTCCAGCCGCTGTCGCGAGGCGGCCTCGGCATATTCGGTGCCCTGCAGGCGATTGAAGCTGTCTTCGGCGCGGTCGACCAAGCCGGCCTTCAGGAAGTCCAGCCCCAGCTCATACAGCGCATGGGCACGGGTCTGGCCGTCGAGATCGGCACGGTCGACGAGGTTCTGGTGCACGCGAATGGCCCGGTCGGTCTCGCCCCGACGCCGGAACAGCGAACCCAGCGCAAAATGCAGTTCGCTGGCCTCGGGCTCGATGCGAACCACGTCGACGAAGGCATCGATGGCCTTGTCGGACTGCTCGTTGAGCAGCAGGTTCACGCCGCGAAAGTAGGCATTGCCCAGCGGTGCAGGCTGGTCGTCCAGACGTTTCTCGCCGCGCGAGGCCAGCCAGCCCAGTCCGAAGGCGAGCGGAATGGCCAGCAGCCACCAGTATTCGAACTCCATGGGCTCAGCGTACCGTCAGACGGTCGGCGGAGGAAACACCCAGCAGGGTGGCATCGTCGGAGACATGGCCGGATTGCTCCTGCAGGCGGGCCAGGTCACGACGCAGACGCTTGAGCTGCCGCCCCTGGCGGATGCTGCGCGGCACCACCGACAGAAAGCCCACCAGCAGCCCGAACAGGAAGAACAGCAGCAGGAACACCACCAGCGGGCCGTCGAGGCCCAGCTCCTGGTTGCCGAACACGCCGAGGTGCACGGACTCGGTGTTGCCCAGTGCAAACCCCAGCAGGGCAATGAAGATGACGATTTTGAGCAGCCAGGCGATCACGTGCATGGGCAAAGGACCGAAGGAATCAGGAAGCGGTCGCGTGCAGCGCCCCGTCAACGCTTTCGCGCAACTGCTTGCCGGGTTTGAAATGGGGAACCAGCTTTTCCGGTACGGGAACGGGTTCGCCGGATTTGGGGTTGCGGCCCATCCGCGAATGGCGGTGAGACAGCGCAAAGGTGCCAAAGCCACGGATTTCGATGCGGTGGCGGTCTGCCAGCGCCCTGGCCATGGCGTCGAGGATGGTACGGACGGCGTATTCGGCGTCCTTGGCGACCAGCTGCGGGAAGCGTTCTGCCAGCTTGGCAATCAGCTCCGACTTGGTCATCGTGCCGGGTGCCGACTGGTCGTCTGCGTCGAGAGGATCGGTCACTGCCATCTTGAGTATTCAGCTGGGGGCGCCACCTGAAGGCACCCGGGATTCTGCGGCACGGCCGCCTTGTCCTGCTCGCCCACGTGGCGTTGCACGGAAACGAACAGGTCCATGACACGCCCTATGATAAAGGAAGCACAGAAAAACTGCCCGGCCCCCTGCCCTTCGTCTGGAAGGCAGGATGACCGGGCAGCCGTGCCGGCCCAGGGAAGGCCACTGGCCTCCCCTTCGGACGGTGGGCCATCCGGGGATGACCCGATGGACGATCAGGAACGGTCCTGGTTGTCCAGCTTGGCACGCAGCAGGGCACCCAGGTTGGTAGTGCCGCTGACCGCCGAGCTTTCGGCCATGCGCTGCATGGCGTCGGCCGTATCGGCGTTTTCGCGTGCCTTGATCGACAGGGCGATCGAACGGTTCTTGCGGTCGATGTTGATGATCATCGACTCGACCGTGGCACCTTCGGTCAGGTGGTTGCGGGCGTCTTCCACACGATCGCGCGAGATTTCGGAGGCACGCAGGTAACCTTCGACTTCCGGTTCGATCTGGATGGTGGCACCGCGGGCATCCACGCTGGTGACGGTGCCGGTGACCACCGCACCCTTGTCATGGGTGGAGGCAAAGTTGGTGAACGGGTCGCCCTCGAGCTGCTTGATGCCCAGCGAGATGCGCTCGCGCTCGACATCGATGCCCAGCACCACGGCTTCCACTTCGTCGCCTTTCTTGAAGTCGCGCACGGCTTCTTCACCCGACTTGTTCCAGGACAGGTCGGACAGGTGCACCAGACCGTCGATGCCACCGGGCAGGCCGATGAACACGCCGAAGTCGGTGATCGACTTGATGGAACCCTTGACGCGGTCGTTGCGGCGGTGGTTTTCGGAGAACTCCTGCCACGGGTTGGCGTGGGTCTGCTTCATGCCCAGCGAGATGCGGCGACGGTCTTCGTCGATCTCCAGAACCATGACCTCGACCTCGTCGCCCAGGCTGACCACCTTGCTCGGGTTGACGTTCTTGTTGGTCCAGTCCATTTCGGACACGTGCACCAGACCCTCGATGCCCGGCTCGATCTCGACGAACGCGCCGTAGTCGGTGATGTTGGTGACCTTGCCGAACATGCGGGTGTTCTGCGGGTAGCGACGGCTGATGCCGACCCACGGATCCTCGCCCAGCTGCTTGATGCCCAGCGAGACGCGGTTTTTCTCCTGGTCGAACTTGAGCACCTTGGCAGTGATTTCCTGGCCGACCTGCAGCACTTCCGTCGGATGACGGACACGGCGCCAGGCCATGTCGGTGATGTGCAGCAGACCATCGATGCCACCCAGGTCGACGAACGCACCGTAGTCGGTGATGTTCTTGACCACGCCCTGGACGATGGCGCCTTCGCTGAGCGTCTCGAGCAGCTTGGCGCGCTCTTCGCCCTGCGACAGCTCGATGACGGCACGACGCGACAGCACGACGTTGTTGCGGCGGCGATCCAGCTTGATGACCTTGAACTCGAGGGTCTTGCCCTCGTAGGGGGTGGTGTCCTTGACCGGACGGGTGTCGATGAGCGAACCCGGCAGGAAAGCACGGATACCGTTGGTCATGACGGTCAGGCCGCCCTTGACCTTGCCGGTGACCGTACCGGTGACCAGATCGCCGGACTCCAGGGCGAGTTCCAGCTGCACCCAGGCAGCCAGACGCTTGGCGCGATCGCGCGACAGGCGGGTTTCGCCAAAGCCGTCCTCGAGCGAGTCGATGGCAACCGATACAAAATCACCTTCCTGAACCTCCAGCTCGCCGCGGTCGTTGTAGAACTCCTCGACCGGGACGTAGCTTTCCGATTTCAGGCCGGCGTTGACGACCACGTAGTTGTGGTCGACCCGGATGACTTCGGCGGTGATCACCTCACCCTGCCGCATCTCCTGGCGCTTGAGGGATTCCTCGAAGAGGGCGGCAAAGCTGTCTTCCGATGCCGGATTCTGGGTAACTTCAGTGCTCATTGATATCCAAAAGATTCTCGCCGGCGGCGTGGCTGTCCATGCATGCCACGACCGGCCAGCGGTGTTGCGGAAAATCCCGGCCCGCCGGAGCGTGACGGCGAACCGGGCACAGAGGCTGCCGTCATGGACACGGCAGCCTGAAAACCCTGATCTGCACGCTGCGGCACCGGGCCAGACCACAGCCAACCGGTCAGGTGGCCATGATGCATGGCTGGCAGGATGGCCAGGTCACCGTGAGCAGGACCACACGGAAGGCCGCGGCCCGATGCTGCGCCCGTTGTTGGACGCTCACTGCCGCTGCTGCCAGGCAGCCAGTACCTTCTCCACCGTTTCGTCGATGGTCAGGCCAGCCGAATCGAGCCAGAAGGCATCGGCCGCGGGCTTGAGCGGGGCAATGGCCCGGCCGGCGTCGCGGTGATCGCGCTCCTGCAGATCGTGCAAAATCTTTTCAAGTTTAACAGAGAAACCCTTTTCCAGCAGCTGTCTGTACCGGCGCTCGGCGCGCGCCTGTACGCTGGCCGTGAGAAACACCTTCAGCGGCGCGTCGGGAAAGACGACGGTACCCATGTCACGGCCATCGGCCACCAGCCCGGGTGCGCGACGGGCACGGTGCTGGATGACGTTGAGCGCCTGGCGCACGGCCGGGTGGACGGCCAGCCGCGAGGCCTGCAGGCCGATACCGTCGGCGCGAATGTCGGCCGATACGTCCACACCCTCCAGCAGCACCTGACCCTCGGGGCCGAACTGCGGATCGAGCGATTCGGCGGCACGCACGGCTGCGGCCTCGTTGGCCCCGTCCTCACCGGCCTGCACCAGCTTCATGGCCACCAGACGGTACAGCACGCCACTGTCCAGGTAGTGAAAGCCCAGCTTCTTCGCCACCAGAACGGCCACGGTCCCCTTGCCCGACGCCGTGGGACCATCGATGGTGATGACCGGTACCGCATGATTTTCATGGTGTTTGCGGGATTCGTGCGGGGCGTGTGCAGACATGTCGGGTCTCCTTCGGGATGTCCGGGACGGGCCCGCGCCCTGCCCCGGCCGGAAGGCCGGCTGCAGGGACCGGCCAGCCCCTGGGTCGATGGTTGAAAATCAATACCCTGATTGTCTCACCATCGCCCGTTTGCCGCACCGGGGATTCGCGCCGGCTACCCCAGCACCTGCACGCCCAGCCCCACCTGCCGCGCCAGATCGACGAAACCGGGGAACGAGGTGCCGACGTTGGCCGTGTCCTCGACGCGAATGGCGCCACGACTGCGCAGCGCCGCCACGGTGAAGGACATGGCGATGCGGTGATCGCCATGCGACTGGATGGTGCCGCCGGCAAACGGCGTGGCCTCGCCACCCCGCCCTTCGATGCGCATGCCATCGGGCAGCACCGTGACCGGAAAGCCGATGGCAGCCAGACCGTCGGCCATCACCTGGATGCGGTCGGATTCCTTCACGCGCAGCTCTTCGGCCCCGCGCAGCTCGGTCACGCCCTCGGCGCAGGCGGCGGCAATGAAGAGCGCCGGGAACTCGTCGATGGCCAGTGGCACCCAGGCCGGGTCGATGGCGATGCCGCGCAGGTGCCCACCCCGCACGTGCAGGTCGGCCACGGGCTCGCCCCCCACCGTCCGGGGGTTCAGTTCGGTAATGTCGGCGCCCATGGCCCGCAGCACGTGCAGCACGCCGATCCGCGTGGGGTTCATGCCCACATGACGGAGGATGAGGTCGGATCCCGGGCAGATGGCGGCTGCCACCAGGAAGAACGCGGCGGATGAAATGTCGGCCGGCACATCCACCTGCGTGGCGCGCAATGTCTGCCCGCCCTTGACCGAGGCCGTCGCACCGTCGCGCCCGACCCGTACGCCGAAGGCCGTCAGCATCCGCTCGGTATGGTCACGCGTGGGGGCCGGCTCGGTCACGCGGGTCTCGCCGTCGGCGTAGAGTCCGGCCAGCAGCAGGGCCGATTTCACCTGGGCGCTGGCCACCGGCATGGTGAAATCCACCGCCTTCAGGCCGCCCACCGGATGCACCTGCAGCGGCGGTTTGCCCTCGTGACTGTCGATGCGCGCCCCCATGGTGGCCAGCGGATCGATCACCCGGCGCATGGGACGGCGCGACAGGCTGGCATCGCCCACCATGCGGCTGCCGAAACGCTGGCCCGCCAGAATGCCGCACAGCAGCCGCATGGACGTACCGGAGTTGCCGCAGTCCAGATCATCCACCGGCGCCTTCAGGCCATGCAGGCCCACACCATGCACCACCACCCGGCCATCCACCGGCCCGTCGATCTGCACCCCCATGGCCTGGAAGATCTGCGCGGTTGCCAGCGCATCGGCCCCTTCCAGAAAGCCGTTGACCACCGTGTCGCCTTCGGCCAGTGCACCGAACATGATGGCCCGGTGCGAGATCGACTTGTCACCCGGAACCCGGATGTCACCGGAAACCTGCCCCCCCGGGGCCACTTCGTATGCCTGAAACATGAACAAATTCCTCCCGATGAACACCGGTTTTTCCTAGACTGTCGGTCGATCCAGCAAGAAGAACGGCTGGAAGGATTCCGCAACGCCCCGGGCCGGAACGTACACCCAGCTCCTCCGGCCGCAGGCATCAACCTGGTCAAACGGTTATGTTCAACTGGTTTCGTCAATCGAGCAAATCGGCTCCCCGCATCGTCCCCCGCGCCGTCGCCTTCCAGGCCGTGGTGCCCGAGGCCAAGCCGCTGAGCCCTGCCC
>ERZ773076.1275-NODE-1275-length-10933-cov-5.921125_pt1 | contig 10933 bp, 12 predicted proteins | sample MGYA00580613_ERZ773076 | MGnify/ENA primary metagenome ERZ773076 (study PRJEB29015, sample SAMEA2738005) | human oral metagenome | biome: human oral; feature: human-associated habitat; material: dental | place: China | collected 2057 ...
CAGCGTTGCCTGCGCATCCTGGCGATGATGCGCTTCGTCCATCCGGACAGCGAGGTGCGGGTCGCGGCGGGCCGGGAGCAACACCTGCGCAGTCTTCAGCCGTTGTCCTTGGAGATCTGCAACTCGCTGTTCCTCGGGGACTACCTCACCAGCGAGGGACAGGCCGGAGCCAAGGACCTGGCCATGATCGCCGACTATGGATTCACGGTTCTCGGCCAAGAGGATACCGGCCCCGAGGTAGATGTCCGACCTGTGATCAGGAGTCGTGGGGTCGGGACCCTGGAACCGGCGAACGCCTAGGCCCAGTTCCGAGGCGGGGTCTAGGCACGGCGTTTGAAGAACGAGCGGATGCCCTCCCGGTGAACCGCTGCCACTGCGGTGAGCGGCAAACCGGCCGGGCAGACCTCGACGCACTCGCCGTAGCTGCTGCACGGCCCGAACGACGCTTCCAGGGCGTCGACAACGGCCCGAGCACGGCGGGTACGTTCCACCTTGCCGTGCGGGAGCATGGCCAGGTGCGCCAGTTTCGCACCGGCAAACAGGTGGGCTGCCCCGTTGGGGCAGGCGGCAACACACGCCCCACAGCCGATGCAGGCGGCGAAGTCGAGGGCCAGTTCTGCTTCCTCGTGGCCGACCAGGAAATCGTCGGCATCCGGCGCGGTCCCAGCCATGACGTCGATGTGACCACCGGCGCGGATGATGGAGTCCAGAGCTGCGCGGTCCACCACCAGGTCCCGGACCACGGGGAAGGCCCCCGAACGCAGCGGCTCTATCCGCAGTTTCGTGATGCCTCCGAAGGCTCGCAGGTGCTGCCGGCACGACGGGGTATTCGGGACCGGGCCGTGGGGAACGTCATTCACGGTGACCCCGCAGGCCCCGCACACCCCTTCCCGGCAATCCGACTCGAACGAGATGGGTTCCACGCCCTGTTCGGACAGCTGGTCGTTCAGTCGGTCCAGTAATTCCAGAAGGCTCATCTCAGGGGTTGCATCCGTCACGACATGGGTCTCGAATCGCCCCTCGGACATCGGCCCGTCCTGTCGCCAGATCTCAAGTTCGACCCTCATCGGTAGTTCCTCACCTGCAGTTTGACGCTCTCGAATCGCAGCGGCTCCTGGTAGCGGCGATGTTGGCCAGCCGGGTTGGTCTCCCAGGCCGAGACGTTGCACCAGTGTTCGTCGTCACGTTTGGCCTCCCCGTCCGGGAGGGCGTACTCCTCACGGAAATGCGCCCCACAGGACTCCTGGCGATCCAGCGCATCCGTGATCATCAACTCCGCCAGCTCCAGGAAATCGGCCACCCGTCCCGCCTTCTCCAGCTCCTGATTGAGCCGGTCGTCGGTGCCTGCCACCCGCACATCACTCCAGAACTCCTCGCGCAGCTCCTGCACCTGCTCCAGGGCCCGTGTCAGCCCGGCCTCGCTGCGTGAAACCCCGCATCCCGCGTAGAGGATCTCGCCGAGACGGCGATGGAATGTGGTGGGTCGGGTGTGTCCGGGGTTGTTGACCAGATGATCGATGCGCCCGCGCACATCATCCAGCGCATCCGTGGCCTCGGGAGCATCCACGTCGAGGAGGGGTTGTCCTGCCAACCCGGCCAGGTAGTTGGGAATGGCCAAGGGCAGCGTAAACCACCCATCAACGCAGGCGCTGAGCAGTGAATTGGCCCCGAGCCGGTTTGCACCGTGGTAGTTGTTTCCTGCCTCTCCACCGACGAACAGCCCGGGGACGCTGGTCATCTGGTTAAAGTCGCACCACAACCCGCCCATAGTGAAATGGGCTCCTGGTGCGATGCGCATCGGCTCCTCGTAGGGATCCTCGCCTGTCGCGTCCCGGTACATCTCGAACAGGTTCCCGTAACGCTCCGCGATCACCGCCCTGCCCAGCCGGGAGATGGCGTCACGGAAGTCCAGGTAGACGGAATTCTTGAGCGGCCCAACTCCCCTGCCAGCCTCGATCTCCGTGCGGGCGGCCCGGGAAGCAATGTCACGTGGAGTCAGGTTGCCAAACGCTGGGTAGCGCCGCTCCAGGTAGTAGTCACGCTCGGCTTCCGGGATGTCACCAGGGGCACGCTCGTCACCCGGGGTTACCGGCACCCAGATGCGTCCGTCGTTGCGCAGCGACTCACTCATCAGGGTGGTCTTCGACTGCCACTGGGAAGACACCGGCAACGCAGTGGGATGGAACTGAATGAAACTCGGGCTGGCGAAGAAGGCCCCACGGCGATGGGCCCGCCACGTGGTGGTGGCGTTCGAGTTCATCGCCAACGTGGAGTGGAAGAAGACGCTTCCGTAGCCACCGGTGGCCAACACCACCGCGTGTCCCGTGGTGATGCTGATCCGCCCGGTCACGAGGTCGCGCACCACCACTCCCTGGGCCCGACCATCCGCGACGATCAGGTCCAGCATCTCGTGGCGGGTGTGCAACTTCACCGTGCCTCGTTCCACTTGGCGCAGCAGGGCCTGCGCGCCGGCGATCTGGAGCTGCTGTCCGGTCTGACCGCGTGTGTAGTAGGTACGAGAAACCTGTACACCACCGAAGGAACGGGTGGCGAGCTGCCCGCCGTATTCGCGAGCGAACGGTGCTCCGATGGCGTTCATGTGGTCGATGACTCGCACCGATTCCTCGGCCAGGCGCCACACATCGGCTTCTCTTCCTCGGAAGTCACCACCCTTGACGGTGTCTGTGACGAACCGAGTCAGCGAGTCACCATCCACCTTCCGGGCGCGGGCGGCGTTGATACCGCCCTGAGCGGCGACGCTGTGTGCGCGGCGGGGTGCGTCGTGGAAGGTGAAACTCTCCACCTTGTAGCCCAGTTCCCCCAGCGCCGCAGCCACACCGGACCCGGCCAATCCGGTTCCGATCACGATCACGGTGTACTTCTTGCGGTTGGCTGGGCTCACCAGTTTGTACTCAGCCTTGCGGCGTTCCCATGAGGTGCGGGGGTCACCGTCGGGAAGGTGAGGGTCGAGCATCCCGGTAGCCAGCATCTCCACGGGACGTGGCCGGTTGGTCGTCGCGGTCATGCGATCACCCCCACCAGCACCAAGAGGGGAATCAAGGCGTTGCCCAGCACCACGGCTAGGGCCAGTAGACCTCCGAGGGCCACCCAGACGTGCCTGAACCGACGGCCTGTGATTCCGAGGTCCTGCAGCAGAGTGCGCCAGCCATGCTCAATGTGGAAACCCATCACCAGCATCACCGCCATGTAAAAAATAGCCATCCAGGGACGGGAGAAACTGGCGACGAGATTCGCATAGGCGTGCATCTCGGGATCAGGATGTCGGAAGGACACGGATGCCAAAGGGCCGCCCACCGTCAGGTCGCTGAGGTGCACCAGCACAAAAGCCAGGATCAGAATTCCCCCAGGCAGCATGAAGGCCGCCGCACGGGTGCGATTCCGATGCAGGCCACGCCGATGAGCACCGCGACCGCGCCGTCCCCTCAACCACAGAGTCAAAGCAGCCGAGACGTGCAGCAGCAACGAAACCGTCAAAGCAATTCGCAGCGCCCACAACACGCTCTGCTTGGGAAGCAGCGGGTAACCAACCTCACGCAGCCACGCCGCATAGTGGTTGAAGGCGTCCGCCCCCGCGTAAACCTTCAGGTTGCCGAACAGATGCACCGCCACAAAGGCGACAAAGAGCACCCCCGTGACCGCCATCACATGTTTGAGCACGAAATTTGAGGGCCCGCGTCGTCGTGTTCCCGCTGGGATGTCCACCGTCGTTGTGGTCATGGTTCAGTCTAACTGACCGCTTCTCGCCATGTGCGCCCGCATGGACTTTTCACGGAGCCGCGGAAAGGGTATTGTTTGTCCTCGCGCAAGCACCACTAGCTCAACTGGCAGAGCAGCTGACTCTTAATCAGCGGGTTCAGGGTTCGAGTCCCTGGTGGTGTACTGGGCCGGGAAGCTGGCCCGCGCACCACTAGCTCAACTGGCAGAGCAGCTGACTCTTAATCAGCGGGTTCAGGGTTCGAGTCCCTGGTGGTGTACGACGCGAAGGCCCCAGGAACCTGGGGCCTTTTGTGAATCATGTGTGGTTCCGCCGCCCCAGCGCGTAAATGGTGACGGCGAACAACGCCACTCCGAGGAGCGCACCACCGATGACCATGAGCCGGTCGGTACGCCAGCCGTCCTCGTCGCGCAGCTCGCCTTTGATGGCCTGGAACTCGTTCGCCACGAAACTCTTCGCGTCGTCGAGACCCCGTTTGGCGATGTTCGCGGGCTTCACGGAATCAACGAGGTCTTCCATGGCGCCTGCCAAGCTTTGACGATTGCTGGCCAGCTCTGCGCGGATCTCCTCCACGGTGCGGCTGGTGTCGCTGTCCATTGCTTCCCCTTACTTCAACGATCGGATACCAGCTTAGAGGCTTCCGCGCGCCGTACACTGTCGGTCATGACTGCGCGCCTCACCCCGGGATCCCCGGCCCCTGCTTTCACCCTACCGAACGCGGAAGGAGCCCCAGTTTCGCTCTCCGATCACCCTTCTCGCGCTGTCATCGTCTACTTCTACCCTGCGGCGATGACACCAGGTTGCACCACCCAGGCGGTGGACTTCACCAGCGCGCACGCCGCCTTCGCAGCCGCCGGCTACACCATCATCGGCATCTCCCCGGACACAGTTGAGAAGCTCGCAAAGTTCACGGCGGGCTCCGATATCGGGTTTCCCCTCCTATCCGACCCGGATCGCGACGTGTTGAACGCCTACGGCGCCTTCGGGACCAAAAAGCTGTACGGCAAAGAGATCGAAGGAGTGCTGCGCTCCACCTTCGTCATCGACGTGGATGCTGAGGGTAACGGAACCATCCGGGTCGCCCAGTACAACGTGAAGGCGACGGGGCACGTCGCGAAACTGCGCCGTGAGCTTGGTATCTGAGTTCCTCACCATCGACTCCGACGTCAATGATGGAGTGGACGTGGAGCTGGAGGTCAAACGCTCCCGGTTCCTCACCCGGCTGCGCCGCGTTACTTCGGAGGAAACCGCTCGTGCGGTAATCGACGAGCGGCGCTCCAGGTTTTTCGATGCCCGCCACCACTGTTCCGCCTTCGTGCTGGGAGCTGAGGGCCGCGCCGCCCGTTCCTCGGATGACGGAGAGCCGGCAGGAACTGCAGGAGTGCCGATGCTCACTGTGCTGACTTCCAACCACCTGACCGATGTGGTGGCAGTAGTGACCCGCTACTTCGGGGGCATCAAACTCGGCGCAGGCGGGTTGGTGCGGGCCTATTCCGAGGCCGTGGCCCACGCGGTAGCGACGGCCGGAACCAGACGGGTGGAGCTGTGCACCTTGCTGGGAATCGACGCGGACTTCGCGAACATCGGCACGCTCGAGAATTCACTGCGGGGCGCGGTCCTGCCCTCTGGAGTCAACGTCACGGTGGAGGGGGTCGATTGGGGAGACCGCGCCCGGATCACCGTTGCGGTTCCGGTGATGGCCACCGGCGAATTCAACGCCTTCCTATCAGCCCTCTCAGCTGGATCCTTGACAGCTCACCCGACAGGTCAGCGCTGGGTCGATCGCCTCGGCTGATCATCCCCCGTCTCGGTACGCTTCGCCACGACCGGGTGGCCCAACACCAACACCAGCACGAATCCGCCACCCGCAACCCACGCGAAGGGGGCGTAATTGGTGATGGGCAGCAGAATGCCCGTCGCCACGACAACGGCCAGCAGCCCCATTCGAACGTACTTCAGCACATCGAGGTCCGTCCGCGTCCGTTGGTCAACGCAGCTTCCGGGGATGGGAAACGCCCGCGACAACGAGCACACGAACGATCAGCGGCGAGATGATGCCGGTCGTGCTTCCCCCACGCGGCGGCTTGTGGCCACCACCGAAGAAACAGGAACGCTGGTTCCCTGCGAAGACACGCGCGAGGCCTCTGCACGGCTGGACGACCGGGGCTGCATCTGCTGATGCCCCTGACGAGGTAGCCGCATACTCTAGGAACCCTCTGTTCGCCTTGCGGCTCCTGGGGAGAAGCTGCGGTCGGCTCGTTCATCTTCTGGGGATCCGTCCTGGGGCTTTCGTGTTTGCTGTGCAGGCATCACAACCGGCCCTGCCCGACTGTCAGGATCAACCCTACCGGTCGCTGCCGAGGCCGCGGTGTGACCCCTTTCGCGAGAGCCACCCCGGTTGACGAAAGTGAATGCACCATTTTTCTGAAAGACTGGCCAAATGGTTGGACAGCGAAAGATTCCTTGGAAAACAGCAGTCGCGGTACCCAGTGCCGTGATCGTTCTGGGTTTCGTCGGTCTCGCGGCATTGGCGCCGCGTTGGTTGAGCAATCTGTTGGAGGCGGCGAACACCTCCGTGGTCAACGGATTGGGCTGGTACTACAGCCTCATCGTCGCGGGTTTCGTCGCTTTCGCCCTGCTGGTGGCCTTCGGACCGTACGGGAACATCACCCTTGGCCCCGACGACGAGCCCCCTGCCTACTCGTTGGTGAGCTGGTTCGCCATGCTCTTCGCCGCAGGCATGGGGATCGGGCTGGTGTTTTGGGGCGTTGCGGAGCCCATGAACCACTATGCCACTCCCCCACCTGGCACCCCGGATGGCACATCCGACGCCGCGAAGGCGCAGGACGCGATGACGACATCCTTCCTGCACTGGGGACTGTCCGCCTGGGCCGTCTACATCGTCGTCGGGCTGGCCATCGCCTACACGGTGCACCGCAAGGGGCGGAAAGTATCCCTCAGGTGGGCACTCGAGCCTCTGTTCGGCAGGCGGGTGCGCGGCTGGCTTGGGGATGTCGTCGATGTGTTCGCGATCGTCGGAACCCTGTTCGGGGTGGCGGCCTCCCTGGGTTTCGGGGCCTCCCAGTTCACATCCGGCCTGGAGTACCTGGGGATCCTCAAACCTGAGCTCTGGGTGCTGCTCATCGTGATAGCCGTCATCACGTCGTTGGCCACCTGCTCGGTGCTGAGCGGCCTGGACCGTGGCATCAAGTGGCTTTCGAACGCGAACCTGCTGCTGGCAGCGGTGCTGGCCCTGGCCGTGCTGCTCCTTGGCCAACCGTTGTTCGTGCTGCGTGAATTCGTGCAGACCATCGGCGACTACCTCAGCAATTTCGTGCACCTGAGTTTCCGCACCCTGCCGTTCCAGGGAGAAGCCGGCGAGTCCTGGCTGGGGACTTGGACCACCTACTACTGGGGCTGGTGGATCAGCTGGTCACCGTTCGTAGGGATCTTCATCGCCCGCATCTCGAAAGGGCGCACGGTCCGGGAATTCGTGGCGGGAGTGCTGGCCGTGCCGACGCTGGTGACCTTCCTGTGGTTCTCGATCATGGGTGGGACGGCGCTGTGGCAGCAGCTCCACGGGGCTGGTGGCCTCATCGGGTCGGACGGAAAGGTCGACGACGTCAAGGCCTTGTTCCAGGTGCTGGAGCACATCCCTGCGAGCAGCGTGCTGATCGTTGGATTCCTGATCCTGCTGGTGATCTTCTTCGTCACCAGCGCCGACTCCGCGGCCTTCGTGGTGGACATGGTCGCCACTGGTGGAGAACAGGATCCTCCCGTCCTGACCCGGGTGACGTGGGCCGTCCTCGGCGGTGGTATCGCCGCCGTGCTGTTGTGGGGTGGGGCGATCTCCGGTGGGGAGAACCTGACCGCTGGCCTCAAGGCGTTGCAAATCATGACGATCCTCGCGGCGGCGCCGTTCAGCGTGGTGATGGTGTTGGCCTGCTTGGCGACGCTGCGCGCGTTCAGCAACGAACACCGGCAGCGCCTGCGGCTGGAGAACCGGGTGCTGCGCCGGGAGATGACCGAACACGTGATGGACAAGGTGACCGAGCACGTGAAGGAATCCGTGGCCGAGCACCTGGACGGCCAGGAGATCACCGTGAGTGAGGAATCCGCTTCAGGAGAAAGCAAACGCCGGCCATTCCGGATCCAGCTTTCCAGACACAGGAATCACACCTCGGAGTAGCGGCCCTCTCTGGCCTTGTGCATGGAGCGTATGGTCAGGGCTGAATGTGGACGGCGTTCCAGCCATCCACATTCAGCCGGGCCAGGACCCGGTCGTGGAGCCTGCCGGACTGGCCCTGCCAGAACTCGAACTCGTCGACGTCGATCCGGTATCCACCCCATTCCGGCGGGCAGGGAACGTCTTTCCCCTCGAAGCGTTCGGATGCCTGAGCTGCCGCCTCGAGCAGGTCGTCGTGGGAGACGATGGGTGCGGATTGCCGGGAAGCCCACGCCCCCAGCTGACTATTCCGGGGACGTTTGGCGAAATAGGTTTCGTTTTCCTGACGACTGAGTTTCGCCACCGCCCCCACAGCACGTACCTGACGCATCAAGTGAGGCCACCACAACGTGGCCGATGCAACCGGATTGGCAGCCAGCTGCTCACCTTTCGGGGATGTGTAGTGGGTAAAAAAGACGAGACCGTTGCGACTTACTTCCTTCAGCAGCACCACCCGGGAACGCGGACGACCGTCGGCGCCAATGGTGGCCAACAGCATGGCGTTCGGTTCCACCTCATCAGCGGCTATCGCCGTTTCGAGCCAGAACGTAAAGAACTCCCAGGGATCGAAGGAGGTCAGGTCCTGCGGGAGCGCATCCCCGGAATAGTCTCGTCGCACATCATGAAGGCTCATGTCCTCAGTCTTCCAGAAGCTGTGCGACAGCCCCGATGAGGGCCTCCTGTCGAACACATCACACGTGCGTAGATACTGGATACTGACGACCAGTTTCTTCCCGGCCCGCTACTGTTGTTGGTATGGCTGGCGATAAGAACCTGCGTATCGGCGATGCGGAACGCGACGAGGCAATCACACTGTTGCGCGAGCACATGAGCGCGGGCCGGATCACCGCAGAGGAGTTCGACGAGCGCATGTCCTCCGCATTGACCGCGAAGACCAAGGGCGAACTCTCTGCCTTGTTCAATGACCTTCCAGGACGTGGGCCAAGCACCATGTACGGAGCACCCGCATACGAGACCTCGCACTCACGAACTCCACTCCAGCCCACCACTGCGGGGCTCCCGGCACGACGTTCCTCGTGGACCATGTACGCCATATGGGCCGTAGCGATAGTGGGATGTATCATATTTCTCCGCTACTGGGCCGGATTCTTGGTTCTCATGCTCTTGTTGAACCTCGCATTCAACAGGAAGCTGAGCAAATCAGCTGATCACACCCTGCAGCAACAACCACGAGAACTTCGTCCCGCAGAACGTGATGAGCTGGTGGCACTGATCCACCAGGATCGAAGGATCCAGGCCATCAAGCGTTACCGGGAAATGACCGGAGCAAATCTGCTCACCGCGAAGAATGCCATCGAAGCCTTACAGAACCAGCTGGGGAGATAGTCAGTCTTCTGCACCACTTTGCCCACAACACACCGACATGCCCCCAGGGGGTAATGCGCTGAAACGCTGTGGGACGATGAGCCCATGCTGGCCCTCGCGAAGACGCACCCCGGCCCAGGCCTGGAGTTAGTTGACATTCCCGTCCCCTCCCCCGGCCCCACCGAGGTCCTGATAAAAATCCGGAGCACTGGGATCTGCGGCACCGATGTACATATCGACCGCTGGGACGGTTGGGCGGCTCAGACAGTCACCACCCCACGCATCTTGGGACACGAGTTCTGCGGCACCATCGTCGAACTCGGTTCGGCTGTGACCAATTTGGAGATCGGGCAGTTCGTCTCCGGCGAGGGGCACTACGTGTGCGGACGATGCCGTGCCTGCCTAGCGGGAAAACGTCACCTCTGCCAGCAAACCCGGGGAATCGGCTACCACGTCAACGGCGCATTCTGCGAGTACTTCGCCATGCCCGCAGCCAACATCTGGGTGCATCCACCGGAACTCGATCCGGATGTCGCCGCCATTTTTGACCCCTTCGGCAATGCCGTCCATGCCGCGCTCCAGTTCCCGGCCCTGGCCGAGGACGTCCTGGTCACCGGCGCCGGCCCAATCGGGATCATGGCCGCTCTGGTGGCGAAGTTCCAAGGAGCCCGGAACGTCGTGATCACCGATCTCAGCGACGAGCGGCTCGCCCTGGCAGAAACCCTGGGAATCACATCAACGGTCAACACCGGTCGGGAGGACCTGAGAGAGGTTTACGATCGCTTCTCGATGAAGGAGGGGTTCGACATCGGGTTGGAAATGTCCGGGTCGGGAGCAGCGCTGCGTTCCATGATCGACCACATGACCCACGGTGGCAGGATCGCACTGCTCGGCACCCCTTCACAGGAACTGACCGTGGATTTCTCCAAGATCATCTTCAGCATGCTCACGATCCAGGGCGTCACTGGCAGGCAGATCTTCGAGACCTGGTACGCCATGAACTCCCTGATCCGTTCCGGACTCGACATCTCAGGGGTCATCACACACCGGTTCCCTGTGACCCAATTCGCCGAAGCATTCGCCATCGCGGGCGACGGCCAATCCGGCAAGGTCGTCATGCACTGGGAACCGTGATGAACGCCCTCACTTCCACACCCATTTCGAAAGGCGCAACCATGACCTTCCTCGACGATGTGACCTCCCAGCTCGACGCTTTGCGCGCCGAAGGCCTGTACAAACACGAGGAGCCGCTCACCACGGCTCAGGCGGCACACGTTGGCGTCCCGGCTGGGAACGTCATCAACCTGTGCGCGAACAACTATCTGGGGCTCGCGGACTCGTCCGAGCTGATCACGGCTGCCAAGGAAGCTCTCGAGCGTTGGGGTTTCGGCATGGCCTCGGTGCGGTTCATCTGCGGCACCCAAACCCAGCACCTGGACCTCGAGGCCGGACTGACCCGGTTCCTGCGCCTCGGGGCGGAGGGATTCGACACCATCTTGTACTCATCGTGTTTCGACGCCAACGGCGGACTGTTCGAGACTCTGTTCGGAGCCGAGGATGCGATCATCTCGGACGAGCTCAACCACGCCTCCATCATCGACGGGGTACGCCTGAGCAAGGCGGCCCGTCACCGGTACCGCAACCGG
>ERZ773076.1276-NODE-1276-length-10928-cov-3.453049_pt1 | contig 10928 bp, 10 predicted proteins | sample MGYA00580613_ERZ773076 | MGnify/ENA primary metagenome ERZ773076 (study PRJEB29015, sample SAMEA2738005) | human oral metagenome | biome: human oral; feature: human-associated habitat; material: dental | place: China | collected 2057 ...
CCGCCAGCCGGCGCCATCACGCTGCGCAAAACCCAGACCAGCGGCCCGGTCGAAGAGTTCCCGCAGCCCTTCGGTGTCCAGCCCCTCGGCCTCCAGCATGTCCTGATGCTGCTTGTGCGTCTCGGCCAGCAGCTCGCGCGTGACCAGCCAGTCGGCAAACCGCTGCAGTGTCTGCCCTGCATTGGCCTGCGTATCGAAAATGACCATGAACAGCAGGGCCAGCTGCCGGCTGATCCGGTTGATGGGGGCACTGGCCGACGGCGTGTGGAACCACGCAAATCCCCGGTGATCCACGCGCAGCGTGTAGCCCAGCGACGAGAACAGCAGCGTGTAATCGGCCTCGTGCCTTTCCAGCTCGGCCCACAGCGCCGGATCGGCCACGCGGTTCAGGTGCCGGCCCGCCAGAAAGAGCCGGAACAGCGCGTCCAGCGAGGCGAGTGGCCCCAGCGCGGAGGCCAGGGGAGAAGATGCGGATCCGTTCATGGAAAACAGGGGAAACAGGAAAAATGGGGGAGCCAGGTGCAGATGGCATCCTGCCCTGACAGCAGATTCATGTTGGTACGCAGCAAATCAGGCATTTTTCTGGGATGTGCCCACCCCCGCGAATGAGGCATGATGGTTGAGGCTGATGTGCATGTCAGGCATTTTTGGGCGACGGTACGGCAGCCACGGCTTCATGGGGGTGATGCAGCACACGGATGGCATGCAGGTCGAGCTGCTGTGTGGTGCTGGCCGGCGTGGTCTGCCAGGGCACGTCACCATGCTGCAGGTCATGAAACAGCCGCATCAGCGTGGCATCCTGCAGGTGGCCGTAGCTGGCCTTCAGCCAGGCCAGCAGGTCCGTCACGGGCAGGCTGGCGGCCAGATGGCTGCGCAGCGCGGCCTCGTCCACCACGTCGGGCAGGGGTACCGTTTCGGAAGCAGGCAGGTCCTGCGGAAAGGCAACCGCCTGCGGCCGGTAGTGCCGGGCTGCCGCCATGATGTCGCGCACTTCGTCTCCGGCCTGGATTTTCAGGCCGCGGCCATTGCGCCAGACCGGCAAGCGGCTGTCTCTGGCCGGACGGGAAAGCACCCGGTGCAGCCCCTTCTTGCGTACCGATTGCAGCAGGGAGGCGATGGCACTGGTGAGTGCGTTGTGCTGCAGCGCCTCCTCGCGCAGCGGCAGCAGGATGTCTGCGCACTGCTGTGCCACGATCCGCCCGAACCGGCGCAGCTCCTTGGCCTGATAGGACACCTGCCGCAACTGCAGCCGGTGCGAATACAGGCTGCCCTGGATGGTGAACTGCTCCAGCGCCTGGTCCAGCGTGCGCTCGGCGGCCTCCAGATGCTGGTAGAAACTGCCTTCCGGCCCCGTGTCCATCATGCTGTTCATGGGTTCGACATACTGGTCGTACGCCTGCAGGACGCGCTGGTAGCGCTGGCTGGCCGGCATGTGGGCGTCGGCACTGCGGGCATTTTCGGCCAGCTCCTGAATGGCATGCCGGTCCTGCTCCAGCTGCAGGCCGATCTGCCGGAACAGCTCGGCCAGCTGGCTGGCTGGCCAGCGCACGCGGTCGATGTCGTGCCGGACGATGCCCTCGGCCAGTGCTTCCGTGGCATCGCGGATGGCGGCGACACGGGCCTGCAGGACGGCGGTCAGGCCCAGCTCGTGCTCGCGGGTCAGGCCACGCACGAAGGTGAGGACATGCGGATCGAGCTGCAGATCATCGCTGCGCGGCACGGTCTGCAGCAACGTACTGTTGACCATCTGGCGCAGAAGGGCACCCTGCTGTTCGGCGTTCAGCCCGGGGTTGCTCCGTGCGATGCAGGCACGCACCTGTTCGGTCGTGAAGATGGGAAACTCACGTGACAGGCGTGCCAGCACCTCGATGGTGTCCCAGTGGGTGTGGAGGGCATGGACCAGGGCGCGGGGGGTGATCATGGGGGGATTCTAGAACGTGCCATGGGGCCGGAGCGTGTCAGGGGGTCGTTCATTCCTGTGCTGGCCCTGGTCGTGTGTGGCCCTGGCCGTGTGCCGGCAAGACGCCATCTGCAGGGTTGGTCTCCGTGCCAGGCAGGGTAACGCCGGCCGTGCACGGATTCGGGGTTTGCCCTCATCGGGGGGCGTCCGGCGAGGGCCTCTGTCGAAGCTCCTTCTCGAGCAGCTCCTGCAGGGCTCTCATCACGTCTCCGGCGTCCTGCCGGGCAGAAGTTACCGGCGGTGAGGGCGGGTTGTTCCGGCTGCCATTGAGGGAGCTGCCGGCATAGGTATGGTCGGCATCGGTGTGGCTGGTATGGGCGTGGCTGGTGTCGCTCCAGTTGACAGGTGCCTGGCTGGCATGGGAGCTGCCGGCCGGCGAAGCGCCGTTGCAAGAGGCGTTGATGTGTGAGGTGCCGTTGCGGGAGGTGCCGTTGTGGGTGGCGTTGATGTGGGTGTTGCCGGCATGGGCGGAACCTGCCGGGTGACCGTCCCTGGTCAGGGCTTCGATGGCACGGTCGGCGAAGGCCGGTGCACCGGGCTGGCCGTTCGGGGGCAGCGGACCTGCCGGGTGTGACCGGCCTGCCGGATGCGAGGCGGCGTGCCGGTCGATGTGGCCCAGGTTCCGGGTTGGGTCTATCTGGTCACGGACCCGCTGTTTCAGCACCTTGGCATCGGGAAAGCCGCCGTCGGTCTTGCGGTCCCAGATGGGCACGCCGTTGCAATGGATCTGGAAGACGCCTCCGGTGTCGGGGATCAGCGTGACGCCACCGGCCAGATCGGTGCCAAAGGTGGAGAGCAGTTCCTGCGCCATCCAGCCGGCGCGGAGCATCCAGTTGCAGAGGGTGCAGTAGCGGATGGTTATGGTGTGGGCGGCCATGATGTCTCCTTGGGGGCGCGCATGCGGGCTGCCCCCGTCAGGGCGTCTTTCCTGGAGATGTCCATGCCAGACTCCCTGACGATAGTCTGCCTCACCTGGGTGGCGGATGGCCAGAAGGGTTACATGTCCGTGGGGGGAGCAGGGGCCCTTGTCTGGTGTTCCAGTTCATTCGGGTCGGGCTGCAGCTGGTCGAGCCGCAGCAGTTCTCCGGCAGAAAACAGGTGTTTCTGCATGCTGTCCCGGGAGGCTTCATCCAGCGAGGCAATGTGTGTGTTGCCCTGGTCGGCCACCACGGCAAGAACGGTGTCGGCCGGTATGCTGGTGTCGTCCAGCAGGTCGGGGCTGTGGCTGGTCACAATGATCTGGGTTTGCCTGGAGGCACGGGTCAGCGCCTCACGCAGTGCCGCGCTGGCAGCTGGGTGCAGTGCGGTCTCGGGCTCTTCAATACCTACCAGAGAGGGGGCGAAGTCCCGGTTGCCCTGGAAGAGGGCGGTCAGCACGCCGAGCGCGCGCAGTGTGCCATCGGACATGTTCTGGGCTTCGAAACGCCACGGCGTGCTGTCTCCTACGTCCTGCCGGAATTCCAGGGTCTCCTTGCTGCTGATCTGCTTGCGCTGAACACCGTGAATCATCGGCACCACAATGCGCAGATACTCCTGGATGGCATCCAGTTGTCCATCACCGACACGCTGCAGGTGGCCTATGACACTGGCAATGTTCTCGCCCTCTTCCTTGAGGAGCTTTCCGTCCTGTGGGGTTTGCAGGTCACGCATCAACCGGGGGGTGAGGTTGTAGAAGCGCATGGAGGCCAGTGCGTCGAACACCGGACGAAATGCGGCCGTACCGGAAACAGCGACCAGGGCCAGACGGTCTGAGGTGATGGCGGGGAAGGTGGACTCGCTGCTGTGCTTCAGGGTTCCCCGTTCGACCTGGTAGGCCGGCCCCCGGCCGATGCCCCCGATGATGCATTCCTCGTTCTGTACTTCGTATCCGCCGTTTTTCAGGGCGCCGATCCGGAATGCGAAATGTCCCTTTCTGCCATCCGGCAGGCGGAAGTCCAGCCGGATGCCGAAGTGGGTGGGGTGGCCGCGGGAGCGGCGCCGGACTTCGTTGATCCCGCCGCGTTCGTTCAGTGCATTGTCCAGTGAGCCGTTGAGGGCATCGCTGACCAGCTGGAGCGCGTCCAGAAAGTTGCTCTTGCCGGCACCATTGCCGCCGACCAGCCAGGTCAGGGGGCGGAGGAGGACATCACAGTGGCCGATGCTTTTGTAGTTTTGCAGGATGACCCGCTGCAGAAAGACGGGGGTGCTCATGGCATGGGCTTCGGGCTGGAGGCTGGGCTGGTGGGGTGAGGCTATTGTGCCTCAACGGGCGTACCTTCCGTCCCCGTCGGTTCGGAGGCTGTGAGGGGCCAGGTCAGGGTAGTCCGGTTCCGGTGTTGTCCGTGACTTTCCGGTAGCCGCCCTTGGCTGGGCCATGGCGCTTCGGGCAGCCGGCCGTTTAAAGCCGATGGGCGGTGGATGGCCAGAAGGGGTACATGCCGGTGGGGGGAGCAGGGGGAATACCTGCGCTGTTCAGTGATAGTCTGCCTCACGCTGGTGGCGGACGGCCAGGATGGTCACGATTTCGTCGGGCTCGATTTCGAACAGGGCCACGTAGCCGCTGGCTCCGAAGGGGATGAGCAGCTCGCGAAAGTAGGGGGAATCGTCCGTAGCCTTCCGGCAGGCGTAGGGGAAGGTCTGCAGCGTTTGCGTGGCGAGAATGATGGTGTCCAGCGCGCGTTGTGCAATCCGCAGGCTGTCTTCGTCACGCATCAGCAGCCAGCGGTACAGCTCGCGCAGATTTTCTTCGGCCTCTTCCGTAAAACGAACGGTGTAGCGTTTCATGCTTTTCCGGTCGAGACCCTGCGCAGACGCTCCTCATCGAGCAGCGTCTGCAGACCGTTGATGACTTCGTCGGCAGAACGGTAGCGACCCGTGGCGTGTGCCCGCTCCCGGGAAGCCATGGCCCGCTGCAGGAAGTCGCGGTTTGCCTTGCGCAATGCCACCTGGTCGCGAACGGCCTGCTCGATGAACTGCGAGAGGGTTTCGTTGGGGGCCAGGACGCTTTCGGCGTCCTGGCGGAACTGTGGATCGACACGCAGGGAGGGCAGGGAGGCTGACTTCATGGTGGAGGGAATGTGGCTGATATCGTGATGCGTTGCATGTGCGATGCGCCATCTTAGGGTATCTGGTGATGGCAGGCAAGAGAGTGCTGCATCCGAATGGTTGGCCCTGCTCCTTGGCTGAGGGTATCCCACCCATGGGAATGGGGGAAAGAATCCCGGCTACGGTGGAGGGCGCTCTACAGATGCACTGACTGCTGCGCAGGTGTTGTCGAGTTGACTTTGTAGTCAAAGCAATGTATATTCGTTCACAACACGGCCCCTCTCGTGAGCAAAGTAGTATGAGTTCACGCTGAGGGGTTCTTTTTTGCCTCTTCCCAAATGGCTTGCCAGTCGTCAGGCGCACCCATGCCTTCGAGGTTCAGCCCGACATGATCCAGCTGAGGGAAGCTGGCCAGGTGGCCCTTCATCCGGTCTGGCCAGTTGGAGTTGGGGCATATTGTTTCCAGCAAATATTTAACAATAACTAACAAAAGATAGCAGCGTGCCCGGGCATGACTGTTTAGCTCGAAGTGTTTTACCCATGATGGATTGAGGAAGTGCTGTTCGGTGCGGGGTCCATCATCGACGGGTTGCTGACTGGTTTGTTCGGAATGGTGATTGGTGCTGGGAAGCCTGGGTTGGTCAATGATATTCCTGTTCCACAGGCGTCCATGGTGCGCACATATGTTGCGCAAATGGTTGAGGCTTCTGAGCCAGCTCGCAAACACTCGCCCGTTGCTGATGCCATATTTCTGTGCGATGGTATCTTGCTCACCCTCACGCATGCCACCAAACAGTTTTGAGAGTGTGCCGAAGTCCCATACCTCGCAGGCAATCCATATCGCAAGAGGAAGGCCGTACCTGTTTTTGTTGTGGCTGATGAATTTTTCTTTTGAGCGACTGATCAGTTGGGCGTGTTTGCCAAGCCATGTGTGGTGCGCTGTGACGCCTCTGTTTCCGTCCAGTTTGATGCTGAAATCTTCGTGAAGCAGTTCTGGCTTGAGATAGGCAAAGGGATCAAGTTTTCCCAGTGTATGGGAAATGTCTACCCTTAGTGCAATTTCGATTCGCTCCATTGCGTCCATGACCAGCATGCGAAGCTGCTTGTCAAAGATGTACAGAGCAACGGTGTCATGGAAAGATGTGCCTGGACGGAATTTGTCGAGACTGATCTTTTCTTCGGTTACTTTTCTGGGCTTCTTGAAGTTGGCATCAGGTGGGCATGCCTTGTCACTTCTTTCGCGAAACGCATGCCAATATCCACTTAGTCGGTAGTATCCGATCCTTTGCAGGTGCTGAAGAGCCAAAGCTTGGTCTGTTACGATCATTCCACGTGATTTCAGAAGGTCAAGTTGCTCGGAGTAGCTCTTCCAGTTTTTTGGGTAACTCATGGATCGGATCCAGGGGGCAAAGGAGGCAGTTGCTGATTCAGTGCCTGGCGCTATTATGCGCCGGGATGGCAGTGCGATATCAGGTGTCAGGCGCGATAAGCTGACCAGTATCGTCCGTGACTTCCCAGTAGCCGCCTTTGGCAGGGCCATGGCGAACCAGCTTGCCGGTGCGTTTGAGCTGGTTGATGTTGTACTTGATGCCATCCTGGCTCAATCCGGTCATCTGGGCCAGCTCGCTTGTACTCAGGTGTGGCTGTTGCCGAAGTATCTGAAGCAGGGTTTCTCCCGTCTTCTGGCGCCGCCGGACCTGCTGTTCTGGTGCAGTTTTCGGGGTAGTTTTCGGGGTAGTTTTCGGGGTAGTTTTCGAGGGGGCGCTTTCTGCCCCGGCATGCCGGGCCGACGGCCGTGCAAAGCTGACGATGAACAGCCCGGCCACCTCCCGGAAAGTGACATCGGGCGCGTTTGCAAGGATCAGCGGCACGCCATGGCCCCAGGCTTCCACCAGATGGATACGGCGCAGCAGGTCGGCAATCAGCGGGTTGCGCCGGCGTGATACGCCGCCCCGACGGAGCTCTTCCAGCGTCAGGTTCTCGTACAGTTCGCCGGGGTTGCGGATCTCGACCCGGTCACGATAAACGGCGACCTGTACATAGTCCGGGTCACGCCAGTCGCGGTGGCAGAAGGCGTTGATGATGGCTTCCCGCAGTGCTGGGACGGCAATTTCGGGAACGTCGACCCGGCGCATGCCATCCAGCCGCATGCCGATGTGGATGTTCTTCAGGATGAACTTCTGGGCTTCCTCGATCAGTTCCAGCAGCGTGCCGTGGAAGTCGTGGCGGTCGAGAATGGTTGCGCTGGTCTGGGTGGCGAACACGGCACAGCGCAGTTCGATGTGTTCATCGGCAAAGAACAGCCGGGCGGCGTTGACGGGATGGCCGTCGCGCAGCAGGCCCAGTTTGTCCAGCGTGTTGGTGGTATTGTCCCAGGCAAGACCTGCCGTCTGCACGAACTGGCGAATGCGCGCCTCGTTCAGCGTACTCAGGGGCTGATCGATGGGTTCGTTGTCCCAGCGCATGGCTGCACGATTCTGGCGCAGGATCAGGGTTTCCAGCTCACGGGCGCTCATCTGCCGGTCTTCATCGGCAACGCGCATGTAGGGACGCCCATGGGCATAGTACGGCCTGTCCTGCCCGCGAGCCCTGACGCGCAGGCAGCTTTTGCCGTTCACTTCCTCCCGGGTGATTTCCGGATAGATGCGCGGGTCTATGCTGGCAGCAATGGCCTGTGATACATCGCGCAATGTCTTGTCGTTCTGGTCCAGGCCCACCGCCTTGCCATTGGGGGCGATGCCAAACCACAGTTCAGCCTCGCCATGCTTGTTGAGCATGGCGGCCAGTGACACGATGCCCTGTTTGAGTTCCGCCAGGGATTTCTTGAGTTCGACGGTTTCGCTTTCCGTCATGGATGAGGCGTGTTCCATCGGTGTGAGGCCAGATGTCTCCGGTGATGGCGTCAGGCAGGAACCACAAGCCCTTCCCATTGTGTTTCCTGACATGGGCGGAGGGGCTTTCTGATTTCTGGGTGCAGGCGGGCCAGGTATCGTCTGGCCGCCCACCCTGTCTTACACATTGAACAAAAAGTTCAGCACATCCCCATCCTGCACCACGTAGTCCTTGCCTTCGGCGCGCATCTTGCCGGCTTCCTTCGCGCCGTGTTCACCCCTGTACTGGATGAAATCGTCGAAGGCGATGGTCTGGGCCCGGATGAAGCCGCGTTCGAAGTCGGTGTGGATGACGCCCGCAGCCTGCGGCGCGGTGGCGTTCTTGTGGATGGTCCAGGCGCGCACTTCCTTCACGCCGGCGGTGAAGTAGGTCTGCAGGCCGAGCAGGTCGTAGCCGGCGCGGATCAGGCGGTTCAGACCCGGTTCCTGCAGGCCGAGGTCGGCCAGGAAGGCAAGTTTGTCCTCGTCGTCGAGGTCGGCCAGTTCGGCTTCGATCTGGGCGCACAGGGCCACGACAGGGGCATTTTCCTTTGCGGCAAATTCGCGCAGGCGGTCGAGATACGGGTTGTTTTCGAAGCCGTCTTCGGCCACGTTGGCCACGTACATGGCTGGCTTCAGGGTCATCAGCCCGTAGGGTTTGAGCAGGGCTTTGTCCTCATCGGACAGGTCGAGCGAGCGGGCGGGTTTGCCTTCGTTCAGGTGGGGCTGGAGTTTTTCCAGCAGGGTGGTCAGACGCAGGGCTTCCTTGTCACCGGCGCGGGCCTTCTTGATTTCGCGGGCGTGGACGCGTTCGATGGTGCCGAGGTCGGCCAGCGCCAGTTCGGTGACGATGGTTTCGATGTCGGCGATGGGATCGACGCGGCCGTTGACGTGCACGACGTTGGGATCATCGAAGCAGCGCACGACGTTGACGATGGCGTCGGTTTCGCGGATGTTGGCGAGGAACTGGTTGCCCAGGCCCTCGCCCTTGCTGGCGCCGGCCACCAGCCCGGCGATGTCGACGAATTCGACGATGGCGGGCTGGACCTTCTGCGGTTTGACGATGTCGGAGAGCTGCGCAAGGCGCGGGTCAGGCACTTCGACGATGCCGACGTTGGGTTCGATGGTGCAGAAGGGGTAGTTGGCGGCTTCGATGCCGGCCTTGGTCAGGGCGTTGAAGAGGGTGGATTTGCCGACGTTGGGCAGGCCGACGATGCCGCATTGGAGTGCCATGGGGTGTCCTTGTTGCCGTGGGGCTGGGTGATTGCCGTGAGGCGTGGGCCGCTGGGAGGCCAGGTGAAATGGGGGAGGCCGGGTGATGTGGCCCAGCCTGGCGTGAAGTGGATTTTAGAGCGTGTCATGGACTCATTTGTCCCCGCAAACCCCCTTTGGACGTGCGGGACGAGGTGGTATGGCCGCAGAATCCTTCAATGGCAAGGCACGCACCACGGCCGGGCACCTGGGGTCGAGCGCTTCAGGCGTCTTCCGGTGCGCTCCTGCGCGTCTTCTCGCCCGCTTCTCCCTTCGGGCTGCTGCCCTTTGCTTCCTTTTTGGCCTGCATGGCCGGGTCGGCGCTGTGCAGCTGCTGGGTGGCGATTTCCCAGCCGTCACGAAACAGCACGGGCAGGTGGTCGACGCTGCGGTCGATGGCCTGTTCGATGAGCTGCTGGTCGGCGGCGCTCGGGCGGCCGAGCACGAAGTTGATGACGGACTGGCTGACGTTGAGTGTGCGAGGGTGGCCGATGCCCAGTCTGAGGCGCCAGTAGCGCGGGGTGCCGAGGTGGGCGGTGAGGTCACGCAGGCCGTTGTGGGTGCTGGAGCCGCCGAGCTTGAGGCGGGCGGAGCCGGGCATGAGGTCCAGTTCGTCGTAGGCGACGAGGATGTCCTCGGGGTCGATGCGGTAGAAGCGCGCCAGGGCGCCGACGGCCTGTCCGGAGCGGTTCATGTAAGTCATGGGCTTGATGAGGCGCACGACCTGGGCGCCGATGCGGACTTCGCCGACATCCCCGAAGAATTTGGTGTCGGGGCGCATCTGGCCGGGGTAGTGGCGCAGCAGGGCGTCGATGAACCAGAAGCCGGCGTTGTGCCGGTCGCTGGCGTGCTGGTCGGTGGGGTTGCCCAGGCCGACGATCAGGCGGGGGGCGTTCATGAGAGGAATGTTCCGGGGCAGGCCCAAAATCAAACGGGCCGACTGGCGGCCCGTTGGTGAGGTGCTGTTTCCGGGCCAGTGCGCTCATTCTGTGCCCCCGTGCCTTTCGGCTGGCCTGCGTCCATCGCCAGGGGCGTGGGGCGCAGGGAGGGGCAGGTCGTGCGGACTGTTGCCTGGAAAAGACCGGCTTACTTGGCTTCGCCTTCGGCAGCGGCGCCGTCGGCGGCTTCACCGGCGTCGGCATCGGAGGCACCCACCAGGGTGGCCGAGGCCAGGACAGGGTCGGTGCCCGGGGCGACGATCGGGGTGACGCCCTTGGGCAGCTTGATGCCGCTCAGGTGCATGGAGTGGTCCATGGTCAGTTCGGCCAGGTCCACCTCGATGAACTCGGGCAGATCCTTCGGCAGCACCGAGACTTCGATTTCGGTCATGACCTGGTTGACCACGGCCTTGTTGAGCTTCACGGCCGGGGAGATCTCGGCGTTGATGAAGTGCAGCGGTACCTTGACGTTGATCTTCTGGTTGGCGGCCACGCGCTGGAAGTCGACGTGCAGCACCTGCTGTTTGTACGGGTGCCATTGCACGTTGCGCAGCAGCACGCGCTGGGTCTTGCCGTCGATGTCCATGTCCAGAATGGACGAATGGAAGGCTTCGACGCGCAGGGCGTAATAGAGGGCGTTGTGATCCAGGGCGATCTGGACGGGGGCGGCTTCGCCACCGTAGACGATGCCGGGTACCTGTTTGGCGCGACGGAGGCGGCGGCTCGCACTCGTCCCCACGTCTTTGCGTGTCTGGGCAGAGATCTGCATTGGGCAGTTCCTTGATGTGTCTGCCGGTCCGCGACCAGAGCCGGCAGGGGTTGGGATGACCCGGCAGGGCCGGGCGAGGGGTGTCGGCCCGCATGATGCCCTCCTTGGGAGGTCAG
>ERZ773076.1277-NODE-1277-length-10920-cov-13.323240_pt1 | contig 10920 bp, 25 predicted proteins | sample MGYA00580613_ERZ773076 | MGnify/ENA primary metagenome ERZ773076 (study PRJEB29015, sample SAMEA2738005) | human oral metagenome | biome: human oral; feature: human-associated habitat; material: dental | place: China | collected 2057 ...
ATTCTTTTCTGTGTGCCTAATGTAAATGCTACTATTTTCATGATATCTCCTTTATTACTAACACGCTTAATGTCTTTAACATCATTTTATTTATTTTCTTTTAATCTGAAACTTTCAGTAATAGGCACACCAGCCTCTGTTGGAATGTAAATAATTTGGTCTTTACTATCTTTCAAAGTATCAACCCATAACCAATGAATGTATGCCTCATTACCTTTCAATGATTGACCGATAATTTGATTTGCTTTTGCAGTACCCTCGGCACGTTTCACTTCTGCTTGTGCTAGGCTTTCAGCACTATCTAATTTTGCTTTAGCCTCTAATACTGCAACTTGTCTGTTCTGTTCTGCCCTTGCAAGTTCTGCCTCACCCGCCTTTTGTTGTTGCCACACCATATACATCGGAACACCAAACGCAAAACTCCAAACTACCGCACCAATCATAACTACTACCAATAAAGCTGATACAATCTTATTCATGTTTATTTCTCCTTTTATTTTCATTATTTTCTTTGTCAAACCAAAACATTTTAGGTCCACAACACGCATCTAAAATCTTCATATATTCTAAATCTCTTTCACATTTACTATGGCAATTTATTTCTCTAAACTTACACCCTTTGCATGGTACTTCCATAGTTGTCTTACCCATTTATAAAATACACTATTTCCCTTATAAATACTTCGTCTTATTCTAGCTATAAGTAATTTATCAGAAGGAATTGTTATGTACCCATAATGTGGTATGAATATCCTTTTACCTTCCTTTGTTCTGTACTTTACTATATGATCATGTGCTTTACACACATTTCTATATCTATCATTCATTCTCATATCCCTCTAATTTATTTCCTATTACTTTTACTTTGCCATTATTTACAATGAACGCTAAATCAAAATCTAATTCTCTACCTTTAGCAACTGTATTACACCGCCATTGATATTTATTGCGACTATAATAAACTTCTGCCACTAATGGAGTATCCTGTATTGATTTGCAATCAAACTTTATAATGTCATTTTCGTATATGCGCTTTCCAATACAATCTTTTGCCTCACTACCTCTGCATAACGTTCCGTCCTCAATTGGTATCCATGAGTAGTTATCATTTTGTACTGCTAATAATCTAATTTGTGAGTAGCTTTGCTTTATTTCATCACTACTCACCCATTCAGTTTTATTAGTACCTAATCTAAGGCCTTTATATATGATTGGTTTCATGTTGCCTCCTCGTTTCGTGCTATACCTTCTCTTTCACAAAAGCCTTTTAATATCATTCTTTCAAATCCCATTTTTCTTGCTACTTCTGAAAAAGATAATCCTTCGTTTATTAATGCTTTTAGCTTATCTACATCAACTCTTCCTTTTATCTTCTTTCTGTCAGATAAGCCAAAATGCTCTTTTAATGCATCTTTTATTTCCGTATCTGTATATATCGTTAGCCCTAACACTAACCAATTCATACAATTCTTTTGAATACCTGCCATGCTTGTATTTTGCATGTTTTCCCCTCCTATTTTGCATAAACCTTTGTTGGACTGTATGCAGGGCAATCTTCACACTCTTCTTTTTTTAGCCAATATAAAGTGCCTGCTGTTTTGCCTTTAAATACTTTTATCGATGTTTTACCTTTTGGGCAGGATGGTTTCACCCATAGCGCACCACTTTTTGCTGGTCCAAATGAATGGTTACATATCGTTCTTGGTCTACCTCTTCGCATTTATTTCCTCCTAGAATGGAATATTTTCATCATCATCTACAAACCCCTTTTCAAAATTGCTTGGTGTGCTTTCATTTTCTTTCAACCCATATGTAAGGACTTTGGCCACAATCTCTGTAATGTATCTTTTCCCTCCGTCTTTTTCATATGATCTAGTTCTTAGTTCACCATTTACTGATACAAAATCACCTTTCTTCAATCCACTGTATTTTTCCGCATCAACCCAGCATACAATGTTGTGGTATTGTGTACTCTGTTGCTCATTTACATATTTATTTGTTGCCATTCTAAATGTAAGTACTGGCTTTCCTGTTTTTGTATATCTTAATTCCGCATCAGCTACTACATTACCGCTTAAATACACTTGATTTATATTTATCAATTTGTTTTTCCTCCCACTTTTTACATTCACTACTAATTACGCATAGAGAAACTATTGCCATTCCTAGCATTATCCCTATGACGATTCCTATTCCTAGCAGTTCCATGTTTTACCTCCTCAATTCTTATCAATCTATAAAATCTATAAGGATAACCCTCATCAGATACAGCTTCAACTACACTGTCTGTTTCCACGTAATATCCTTTTGGGGGTTGGATATAATCTCTCCACTCGCTTGGCTTCAATATTTCTGTTTTTACTTTTGGCTTTTCTAAATTTTTGCTACTATTCCACCTGCGCTTGAAGGTATTCTCCTTTTCCGAATAACATGCACTGCGTTTTTCTTTTACAAAGTAGCTTGCTAATCTCACTGCATCTTCTGCTCTTCCTTGATACAACATCAACTTATGCATTCCATGTGGCCAAAGTTCATTCAATTCATCTGAATATAGTTCTGCATTATTGATGATCATGTGGAAATGTATTCTTGTTTTTCCCTCCGCTATGTAAATGTATTTCAATTCTTTATCCAGTTTTTTATATCTACGTTTAAGCCGTCTTATAAAATTCTGAATATCTTTCTTTGCATCTTCCCATGTAGCTGGCTGTTCTCTATATGTAAGAGTGAGATAACAATCATTTGTAGTGAAGTTATTATCAATCAACATACGCAACATTGCCTCTGCTTGCTTTTCATTCTGCTTTTTCTGTGCTTCTTGTGTGATGCATTTCTTTTTTACACGTTTTCCATTCCGTCTATATGTCCTAGAGGTATGATAATCAAGCACCTCTATCATATTTTTGGATATGACTTTTCTGCGTTTCCTCATCGTAATGTATCCTCATGGTCGATTTGTTAATATGTTATATCTAGTTAATTAGGAAACACCAACTTTATCGGTATTTCCTAGTATTAGCACGCCATGTATGATATAATTACGTTAGGATTTGTGCGTAATTTACGTGCTAGATTAGGGCTCTTTTCTAGGGCCCTTTTCTTTTTCCTTTGGATAATTGCAATGCATGTCTCCTTGACTGACTTCTAAATACTGACATGCATCGCAATGTTCCATATGAATAGATCCTTTAGCCTTCCTACAGTAATGTATGTAGTGATGGCTTTTTTTATTGCCTGTATCACTACAGATTGCACAATATGGTTTATGCATCATGTAATTCACTCCATATGTATCGCCTTACTGATTCCATTGTTGCTAAGTGCCCTTCTCGTATTGGCCCATTCCCTGTGATACGGATATTCCATCCATCCTGTTTTTGATTTAGGAATATTACTCTTCCATTACCTAGAATGGTGAAATTTAACAATTGATGTTTGCGGTTATAAGTAAGATTTTTAATTTTTTCTCTTAACTCATTAACCTCTGTCTCATTGAACTTTAGGTATCTTCCTAGCAGCGTAAGCCCTCTTTCTTTTGTATTCATGTTTCATCACCCCCTTTAATGTGCTTAACATAAATATGATGGCCCCTGTTAAAAGCATCATCAAAACATTTAATAATATATTCCATCCATGTAGAAACTCTATGCCTCCACATAACCCTATAATCATCACCCATAACACTAACTGTATATTGGTGATAATATCTAACTTAGTTCTCATTGCTATGCCCCCTTTAACCACTTCATATTCTGGCCCTTCATCCAGGCTTCGAATTTATCTACGTGAACAAGTGTTTGTTGTGGCCCTAGTTGCATACATATTTCATTGAACTTTCCTTCATTGCGGATCATATCTACTCTTCTGTAGATATACATTCTGCTGCGCCCCCATATTTTAGCTAGTGTGCTAATAGGCACATATTTAGGTTGAACACTTTCCATTTCTACTACTCCTTTTAATCACGTCTTATATTTAAATAATCCACGTTGACTTTTATCCCTTGTTCTTTTAACTCTTCAATGCCTTGCTCTAATTCATTCTTTGCTTTAGATACTCGTTCATATGCTTTAATAAACTTTTCTCCTTGCATTTTGTTTATATTACCTTCAAGTTCAATTACTAACATAAATAACCTTCCTTTTCATTTATATTTCATATTCTTTTCAAAATTGGTATAATTATCTCCGAAAGGAGGTGCATCAATTGACTAACTTTTTTAAAACATATGAAGGTTTAATTGCCGCAATAACCAGCTTGCTATTTGCAATCTCACTTTTTCTTATTTCTCCTTCATCAGTTCTTCCTACTTGGATTTGCATTATGTTAGGTGCAATAATTCTCTTTATGATTTGGGGCTTTCTAATTTGGAAGAGAAAACTACCAGAAGTCCCACCATCATTTTTAGTCAATATGATTCAAATTACTGACGACAATCATATTCTCTTTGCTTCAAATATGATTGATTTTTTTCAAGTCGATAGTTACTTTACAATCTATTACAAGAAGAATAATATTGAACGTATACTCGGTATTGGCCGTGTCATTCATATCCAGAGCAATAACATTGTTCAAGGTAAAATTATTTCTCCTTCAAAAGAACAATCTCTACTCTGTGAAGAGTTAAGAATTGTACCAACGCTATCTTTGAAAGAGTTGTCTTACCTTCTAGAGTATGAAAATATGCGCTAATATTATTCCAGTGATAGTTCCTGCTGCTATCCCAAGTCCAACTTTTAATAATCGATAATAATCCATCTTTCCTTTCCCCTTTCCATGGAGGTATAAATATGTCAAACCAATTAAAATGTAAAGTCGCTGATATTATAGATGACTACAAATTAGTACTTAATGTAGGTAGCAAACATAATGTTGAAAAAGGATTTCGCTTTTCTGTATTTTCTATATCTGAATCTGATATCATAGACCCAGACACTAACGAATCTCTAGGAAAATTAGAAACTCCTTTAGGTACAGGCAAAGTTATCCATATCCAAGAAAAAATGTGTATCATTGAATCCGATATGTATTTAAAATCTACTAGCAAAATAACTAAAACAACAAAACCTGCTGGTCTACTTCCTATGTACGATCAAGAAATTGTAACCGAGGAAATCCCTAATGAAAAAATACATAGGCCATTTGATGTTGTTAAAGTTGGTGATTCAGCAATTTATCTTCCTTCTTTTACTAAATAAAATTAAGTTTTTACTTTTGATTAGTGGTTCATTTAAGGATGAGTAGCAAATAATCTCGAGGCATTTCTTTGAAGGGCCTCTTTTTCTTTACCCTCTTTTGTTTTCCATCCTTCTAGCACCCCTAATGCAATTAAATATTTTTCAAAAGCTTCTGAATTATCATCTGTTTGATTTTCTAATAATTGATATAAACAACGTCCTATCAATTCGCTAAGTACTTCCATTTCATTTTCTTCAATTGTTATTTGCTCTGTGTTTTGCATGAACTTTAATGCGGAAACATACCTTTGTACATGTTCAGCATTACTTGCAAATTCTATACACTCCATTAAGGATCTAATCTTCTTAATTGTTTTATCCTTAATGATTTTTAATTGAATTTCTTTCATTTGATTTCACCTCTTTGTTTTATTTTCATTATTTATTCATGTATAATGTTTTTTGATAGGATAATGACATATGCTGAACTACTTGGTAACAAGTAGATGTAAAGGATAAAAAACCTTTACGATAACATCTTGGTGGTTCAACCACAATTAGAAATTCTTAAAAATACAAATAAAGCTATTTCTATGATTCAATCTTCTGCAAATACTCAATTCGCAAAAGATTTTACCCTTAATTCTCAAACACAAGGAGCTTTGGCATTAGCACAAAATGTAGCTAATAACCCAATGCTTCAATTAGCGAAATCCTCTGGTATCGCTCAATTCCGTGATTTTGGTTTAAAACCGATTTAAATTTCTTGCATCAATTGGAAAAAGAAAATCATGCATTACAACTTGCAGAAGAAAGTCTTCGTATTTCAAAGGAATCTGCTAAATATGGTAAATTTGCTGCATGGTTAGCTGGCATTGGTATATTTACAACAATAATAATTGCAATATTAACCTTTATATTCTCGTAATATTTAGAATCGTTAGGATTACTGCAATAATAAACATTCCCAAATTCACTCTTGCGCAATATCTTATGTCTTGTAATCTCGCCTCTAGTGATTGGTCTTTTTTATATTTCAAGGCATTAAAATATTTAACTATAATCCATTTTTTTGAGCCACATGATGCGGCTCTTTTTTTTTATTCATTTGATTTCACCTCTTTATCTCCTTTTTAGTGCTATAATGACGTTGAAAGGAGGTGATTTTGTGGGTTTTGAAATTAATGGATTTGATGAACTAATAAATCATCTTTCAAATATTGAAAATAATGTTTCTAATTTAAGTAAAACTGATAGCCTTAGTTTTGATGAAATCTTTACTAGCGACTTTATGTCTAAACATACTAACTGCAAGTCCTTTGATGAATTTCTATCCGCTAGCGGTTTTACTCAATCGTTTGAAGATATTCCAGATGATGATTGGGATACCTATGTTTCACAGCATTCAAGCTTTACATCTTGGGAAAAAATGATGGATACTGCTGTAGAACAATATGTAAGTATAAAACTTGGTTTTGAATAACTTTCTTAAAAGCACACTATACGATCTGGTGTGCTTTTATTTTTTTTACTAACTTATTAATCTGTTTTAGCTTTTTAATTGCACAATCTAATTCAGATGTATCTACTTTTATTTTTACTGTGTATTCTTTTGCACTATTCATATTTTCTTGCTTTTCCTCTTTTAACTGATTTCCTACATTATCTATATGTCTCTGTAATGGAGTTTTCAATTTGATTTCACCTCTTTCATTTTTTATCGCTTCACCATTAGAAACTAATTATTTTTTATATTCTTTTGTATAAATTCTACCTACATGTTTCGTCATCTCCACACCTCCTATTCTGATTACCCTTCTTTAACCCATTTCTTTTTCTTGTGCTTTAATTAACGCTTAAAGCGTAATCAATAAACAAAAAAATTTATATCATCATATTTAACCCCATAAAGTTTAGTTATTTTTTCAATCATTAATACATTGGGAAATGCTTTCCCACGTTCATAACGTTGAAGCGTAGATACATCAATTCCTAGTTTTTCAGCAGATTCTTCTTGTTTCATTCCTTTATTAACTCTTAATGCTTTTAAAGAATATTTCATAACACCACCTCCTCCTTTAACACGATTATATAACGCTTAAAGCGTTGTGTCAACGCCAAAAGCGTTATATTTTAAATTTTATATTGTATTTTTACCGCTTTAAGTGTTATTATTCTATTAAAGGTGGTGATACAATGAGCGATTTAGGAAATAAAAAAGTGTTTGCCAAAAACTTACAAAAATATATGGATCTATTTAATTTAACCAGAAAAGATTTATCAATCAATATTAATGTTCCATATTCTACAATATCAGATTGGCTTAATGCCAAAAAATATCCACGCATAGATAAAATTGAATTATTATCACATATTTTCTCAATAGAAAAATCTGACTTAATTGAAAATAAGTCTTCCGTATCATTACCATCTGATACGTTTCTCCCTAATTTTAAAAAGATTCCACTACTTGGTTATACCGCCGCCGGGAAACCCATTATTTCTGAAGAATCTTTTGATGGCTATATTGATGTTGAAGATAAATACAATATAGATTTTTGTTTGCGTGTCAAAGGTGAATCTATGATTGATGCAGGTATTAATGATGGTGATATCGTTTTTATCCATTCACAACCTACTGTAGAAAACGGTCAAATTGCAGTAATCCGCATCAATGGTGATGAAGTTACTCTGAAACGCTTTTATAAAATCCAAAATGGTGTGATGTTGCAATCAGAAAATCCAGATAAGGTTAACTATCCACCAATGATTTTTACTGAAAATGATATCGATTCATTTTTTATATTAGGTTTAGCCGTCTTAAAACAATCAGAAATCAAATAAGGCTAAACAAATGAATTGTACTAATAAATCACAAATGGACGTTAATAACTTTACTGTAGAATTATTATCTGATGAACTTATTATGGATCATCGTGATACCAACTTATATAATTTAGCTAGAACAGTTGGTTTACCTATTGGATTAGAATCTTTAAAAGAAATTGAAAGGATTAACTTTCATGGAAAAAATCAAATTTAATTTTATAGACGAATCTGGTGTAGATAAAGAATTACTAAGTAATATTTATAGCTTGTCAGAATTAGCTGCTTTAGATGAGGATACTCTTCAATCAGTCGATATAGACGGCATTCGTTATAGTGGTGTGTATATCAAAAATGACGAACTAACCTGTAGTAAATGTAATAATCCATTGCCTAAGTTAAAAGAACAGCTACATATCCATATGGATGATACTACAGATAAATCTATTTATCGTTGTAATTGTGGGCAATATATTATCAAAACATATTCAGCTAACTAAAATAAAAAATGCCTCTTACTCTGCGCCAACAGAATAAGAGGCCACGATACACCTAAGAGGTATACCGCATCAACATCAATTATTATACCATACCTCTTAGGCTTATTTGCTATACCATCTGATATATTATTATCTAAACTATCCCCTTATATTATCCAATTAACTACTATTAAGTTAACCTAATGCACAATATAATGTTAGCTAAGGAGGCGAATTATTAGATGAATGATTTAACGACGTCACAGCTAGATCGACAAAATATTTTAAATAACTCTATTGCGATAAAAGAAATTGAACATGAATTAAGCAATTATATTGGTGGAACTATCTGGAAAAATCAAATTTGGTTTACCAAGGAATATTTAGCCAATTTCTTTCAAGTTGATATTAGAACAATAGAAAGAATTATTGAATCCCATAATAAAGAATTAACATTAAATGGATATAAAATTTTAACTGGTGAAGAATTAGCCTCATATAAACTGACCGACATAAATGTCGGTCAGACAAGTAGAAATCTAGCTATATTCAGCTTTCGTAGCTTCTTAAACGTTGCTATGCTCTTACAAAATAGTCCTATTGCAAAAAAATTACGATCACAAATTCTTGATATTGTCATTGATGTATTAACAGAAAAAGCCGGTGGTCATCGTACCTATATAAACCAACGGGATCCAAATTTTCTCCCTGCAGCATTTACTACTGAAAAAGTAAGAAAAGGTTTTACACAAGCACTGAGCCAATATGTAAATATGGGTCCATACAAATATGAATATTTTACCAATAGAGTCTATAAATGTATATTTTTAGAAAATGCAACAACTTACCAAAAAATATTACGTTTAAAAAGTAAAGCTAACCTACGTGACACCATGTACAGTGAAGTATTAACTAATATTGCTGCAGTTGAAACATGTATTGCTACTGAAATCACCAATCAATATGAATCAACCGGTCAACAATTAACAAAGGAGGCCGTAGATATAATCATTGATAATATCGCTAAAAGCCCTATGATGTCTATTTATTTTGAAAGTGCTAGAAGAACAATGGCCACATTAGATAAAGGCCTCCGAGATGCATATCATGGGAATCTAAGTGAATATATCTCTTCGGTATCATCTGAAGAGTATGAACGTTTTCTAGGAGAAAAAAGCAAAAGCTTAGAAGAACAAATTAAAGAGCATCGTGACATCTTTTTAAGACTTAAGGATAAATAGCAATGATACGTTACATGGAGTTCGAACACGTTATCAGGGCCCATGATGCAGTACTAAAAGAAAGTGGCGGAGCATCAGGCAATATTAACGAAGATTACATAAACTGTATTTTAGAATTCATCAAAAATGATGATTACTATCCATCTTTTATAGAAAAATTATCTTATTTAGTATACTCTATAGCATCTAATCACTGTTTTCTTGATGGAAACAAACGCACTGCAATTGCAATAGGCATGTACTTTTTAATTATAAATGATTATGATATACCAACCATAAGTAAATTTATAAAAATTATGGAAAATGCAGTACCATTTGCTGTAAGTGGAATTATTTCAAGAGAAGATCTAACCGAAATCATAACTATTATTCTATGGGATCTTGAACCTTTCGAATCCGATAAAATAAAATATATAGATAAACTATCAGCAAAAGTTAATAAATAAAAATTTCTCTATGCACTAACAGAATAATGGGCAACAATACATCAATTTTTATACCATAATTATTAAGTGTTATAGATAGTTAAGTCTAATATTTTAATATTTTTTAGACTATATACTTTTATAGTCCAGTAAATCTGCTTATATTGGACTATATTTTTTAATAATCCAATATACATAAAAATATTAGATAAAATAAAAATGCCCCTATCTAGCTACTACTGGATAGAGGCTTGATGCCTTAGAGACACCGCATATTTATATTATACCATACCTCTAAGGCTTATTTCTTATACTATTTTTAGCCTAGGAGGTATTTTTAATGTGGTGTGAAACCGTAACTACCAAAGCTGGTATTACTAAGTATAAATTTCAAGAACGTTATATAGATCCATATAGTGGTAAAACCAAAAGAATATCTGTTACCTTAAATAGTAATAGTAGACAAGCCTACAAAATCGCACAAGCTGAATTACAAAATAAAATTGACTTGGCCACTAATACAGATATTGCAAAAGATATGACATTGAATGATGTTGTCTCTGAGTATTTAGAATCTAAACGTGCCTTTAGAAAATCATCTACACAATATAGTATGGATAATCTACACAAACAGATTATGAAATGGTTTCCTGCTGATATATTGCTTTCTAAACTTTCACCATACATTATCCAAAGTACTTTTGATAAATTTGCTTACCAGTATTCCTACAATTATACAAAACTGGCACTTAGTCTTATTAGACAATCATTA
>ERZ773076.1279-NODE-1279-length-10915-cov-3.873849_pt1 | contig 10915 bp, 8 predicted proteins | sample MGYA00580613_ERZ773076 | MGnify/ENA primary metagenome ERZ773076 (study PRJEB29015, sample SAMEA2738005) | human oral metagenome | biome: human oral; feature: human-associated habitat; material: dental | place: China | collected 2057 ...
AGCGCCGATCTCGCGAAAAGGATGCGGGCACCGGTCCCACGGACAACGGCACGGGTGAACGCTCTGACGGCGGGAGCAACGACTCGGATGGAAAAGACGACTCTAAACACTAAGACACGGGGTACTAGAGATTTTTCATAAATATTGTGGGCGGTATTAAACACCCGGTAGGTGTTTAATACCGCCCACAATACATTAATCACGCAGATAAAACTGCTCTCAAGAAATATCACGCTATAAACATATTCAACTCACGGTATTCTCCACTCGGCATATAACAGCGCAGAGCCAGCTCGTCAGTCATCGAGAGCCGTTATCTCAAGCGTGTGAACCGCTAAATGACATCCCGAAGATGATAATCACGCACCAGAGTACTTTTTGCCGCATCATATACCGGCGAAATACCCTATGTATAAATCACTCTCGGTTTCACGCCCCAGATTACAACCCCGAATATGAATGCAAACCCGAGAAGAAAATATTCACAACCGTGAAATTAAAGATAATGCATGCATAGCCGATAATAGACAGCCATGCCGAGCGGGGGCCTGCCCAGCCGCGGGTGGCGCGCGCATGCAGATACGCCGCATACACCACCCAGATCACGAAGGTCCACACCTCTTTGGTGTCCCAGCCCCAGTAGCGTCCCCACGCGTGATTCGCCCAAATCGCACCGGCGGCAAGCGTAAACGTCCACATCACAAACGCCAGCGCGTTCATGCGGAACGCAAAATTCTCTAGAGCCTGGGCGCTCGGAACCAGGCGCATAAACGCCCATCCGCCCGACTTCCCGTTCAGGATGCGCTGCTCGCGCCTGGTCTGCACCAGCTGCAGTACAGCCATCGCGAAGGTAATCGTAAACACCCCGGATGCTAACACCGCAATCGATACGTGAATTACCAGCCAATAGCTTTGCAGCGCAGGCTTCAGATGCCCCACCGGCGTGGGGAAACCAATTGTGGCGGCGCACAGCATAATGAGCACAAGCCCAGACACCAGCGTGCCCACGAAGCGCACATCGCGGAACATGAGGGTTATCAGAAACACCGCAGACACCATGAGCGCGCCCGTGGTGCAGAACTCGTACATGTTCCCCCAGGGCACGCGCTGCGCTGCGATACCGCGCATTATCACGGCGGCGGTGTGCACGAGAGCGGCAAGCACCATCACAACCACGGCGATGCGCGCGGCGGGGCGGCGAACGCCCGTGTACAGCATCGCAGAATCGGCAACCTCACCTTCGAGAGCCCGTGCGGCAGCACCCTTATACCCCATGCCGCGTTCGCCGGTGCCCTGTTCGGTACCGCCCGTGCGAACCGTATCCGCAGAGGTATTCGCCGTCGCGGATGCGCCAGAAACAGCGCCTGCACCAACCTTTATCTTCGCCTTGACGCTGGGTTTCTGTGCGGTACCCTCAGACCGCCCTTCCAGGCGCCGTGTCACGCGCGAGTTTGCCACCACATCGGAGGTGAACGCAATAAAAACGACGGTGTAAATCAGCGCCGCAATGTACATAAATAGTTCGCTGGAGCGCGCTAATGAGTCGTTCAGCATCGGCTACTTACCCTCGTTTTCATCATGGTTATCATCATCAAATTCTAGCCCCCAAGCGGCGGCGAAAGCATCGGTGAGGCGTTCGGCCTCGTTCGCAAGGCGCGGATCTTCCCCGCGTGCCAGCAAACCGTATTCGACCACGAGCACGCCATCGGCGGTGTGGGCACGCACCCATACGCGGCGGCGCGCCACGAAAAGCGAGACGATAAGCCCGACGAACGCGACCACAAAGGAGTACAGAACAATATTCTGCCCGGGGTCGTGGCGCACATCCAGACCGACATAGCGTTTATACCCCAAAAACTCGATCTTTCCCTTGTTATCGGGCAGCACGGCTTCGGGGTTCTGCGCGCTCAGTACAATGCCGTTGCCCTGTGCCATGGAGTTCAGCTCTTGCAGTTTAGAGGTATCGAGTACGTACACATTCTGCGGCTGCCCCGAGTTGAGCCCCAGATCGCCCGAATAGGACTGGAAAATCAGCATGGGGTTTGCGGGGGCGGAATCTACCGAGTGGGGTACGGTGGTGCCGCGCGCATAGTCGCCGGTAGGCAGGAACATGCCCACAAAACCGAGCTGGCTGGGTTTGGCATCCGGAACCTTGAGCACCACCGATGAGGTGTATTTACCGTCCGTGGTAATGCCCACCACGGTGCCCTCATAGGCGACTTTACCTTCGCCGTCCGTCACTCGCACCACGGGCGCATAGCCGTTGCCCGAGAGGAAAATGCTGGTACCGCCAATATCGACCGGTTCGTTCACCTTGAGGGTCTTCTGCTCGGTGCCACCCTGCGGGTCATGCACCGTCAGCTCCGCCTTATAGTCAAGGTCTTGCCCGTAGGTGTGGCTGTCTTGCTGGCGGTCGTAGCGCACCTGAAAATTATTGAGCGTAACCGCATACGGGGTAAGCCAGTCGGGGTTGTAATTCGTGCCGGGGGTAAACGAATCGTAGCCAATCAGCGAATTGACGAAAGTTTCATCCTGAACCAGAATTTTTTGTCCGCGGTACCCATAGAGCGAACCGAAGGCGACCCCTACCAGAATGCCAATCATCGCCACGTGAAAGAGAATATTGCCGATTTCGCGCAGATACCCGCGTTCAGCACCGACCGAGTAATGGTCGTTCTCTTCGTCCCGAATTTCAACTCGGTAGTGGCTCTTTTTCAGGATGCGCGCCGCATCCTCAATCGCACCCTTGGCGCTCAGGTTCAGCCCGGCATCCGCCACGGGAATCTCAAGCTGACGGTGCACCGGCATACGGGAAAGGTTTCTGGGGGTGCGTGCCGGGGGCTTACGCCAGTCTTTCGCGTGTTTGATGGCGCGCGGGGTTACGCATCCGATCAGCGAAATAAACAGCAGCAGATAGATGGCAGAGAACCACGCCGAGGAGAACACGTCGAAAAGCTGAATTTTATCGGCAAATTCGCCCCAGCCGGGATGGTTCTTAATGTAATCGGTAACCTTGGTAGGGTCTTGGACACGCTGCGGAAAGATCGAGCCAGGTACCGCCGCTACCGCCAGCAAAAGCAGAAGCATGAGCGCCGTGTTCATTTTGGTCAGCTGAGTCCAGCACCAGCGAAGCATGCCCACGAACCCGAGGGCTGGCGCATCCTTGCGCGCTGATTTACCGGTTTTCTTGGTCTTCTCGGATGCGTTCACGGCACGCCCGGCATCTGCGGTTTTGCCCGCCTTGCGGTTTGCGGTGTTTGTATCCTTTGCCTCTGTTGAAGTGTTTTCATCGTCGCTGTGTTCGGAAACCATGACAGCCCTCCTTTCTTAGATCGGTAGTTCGTAGGCGGGTAATGCCGCCTGTATCCATGACATCAGCTCGGTCCACAGCCCCGTCATGAGCAGTACCCCGATCAGGATGAGTACGGCACCGCCCACCCGCTGTATGCCTAGGCGATGTTTTCGCGCCCACGCCAGGGTGCTCACTCCCCTGCCCATGCCCCATGCCACGAGCAGAAAAGGAACGCCCAGACCCAGACAGTATGCGAGAGTCAGAACGACTGCCTTGCCGGTGCCGGAACCGCCCGTATATACGAGGGTCTGCACGGCCGCGAAGGTCGGCCCGATGCAGGGTGCCCATCCCAACCCGAAGGTTATGCCCAGAATCGGTGCACCCCACAGCCCGGTGACCGGGCGGCGATGCAGGCGTTTATCGGTCTGAAAGATCGAGAGCCCGCCCAGAAATACGATTCCCATAAGCACAACCAACGCGCCCAGAATCATCGTGACCCAGGACTGCCCCTTAAGCCAGGGTGCGGCGCCGAGCTGGGCGAGGACAACCGAGAGAAGCACGAAAATAGCGGAGAATCCCGCGATAAACAGGGCAACTCCGGCGAGTAACCGCCAGGTGGCTTTGCGGCGAGTTACAGCATACTCATTCGGTGTCTGAGCTTTACTCTCTGCTGTTATAGGCGCAGAAGCGCTGTGATTGTCTACTACATCCTGTGTTTGAGGTGCCGTTGGCGCTAAACGCCGCGCCGCCGCCGGGTTCACGAGGGCGAAAGTTTTCGCATCCACGGGCTCCGCCGCATGCCCTTCAGCTTGTGATGCGCCCGTTGCCGGTATATTCGCCCCGGTCAGCCCCGCAACATATCCTAAATACCCCGGAACCAGCGGCAGCACGCACGGGGAAGCAAAAGAAATAAACCCCGCGAGCGCGGCAAGCGGTATCGATAGCCACAGCGAGCCGTCTAGCACGGTTGAGCTGATGCTCGCCACGGGGAGCACCCCTACCCCGGCAATAGCGATGAGCGGCTGAACGGGCGTGTGCGGCACGCTAGGCACCCTTCGTCACGGTCTCGACGAGGGTTTTCAGGATGGACGGGTTAGCCTGCCCCAGCACGCGGGATGCCACGCGCCCCTTCTCGTCCAGGATCACGGTGGTGGGCACCGCCTGCGCGGGTACGTATTTGCTGAGCGAGAGAAGAACCTTGCCCGTAACGTCTTTGAAGGAGGGGTAGGTGACGTTGAAGCTGCGCTCGAAGGCTTCCGCGGTGTTCTTCTCGTCGCGCACATTCACGCCGTAAAAGGCGATTTTATCTTTGAATTCTTCGGAGAGTTTCTGCAGGTCGGGTGCTTCGGCGCGGCAGGGGGCGCATCCGGCGTACCAGAAGTTCAGCAGTACCGGTTTACCGCGCAGGGATTCGGCGGTTACGGTTTTTCCGTCGAAGAGTTCGCCGGTGAAGGCGACAGGGTCACCGCGTTCGGCTTCCTGGTATTCGGTGACGGAACCATCGCCCGCGATATAGCCTTTGTTATCACCCGAATTTGCCTGTTTCGCTAGGGAATCATCGCTGGATGAGCACGCCGAGAGGAGCACAGCACCTGCGGCGGTGGCGCAAATACCCACACCCGTATGCAGAAGCGCGCGGCGAGTGAGTGGGGTATTTGGCGTCGTGGGTTTTGGCATAGGGTTCATGCTTTCCTTCCGTGCCAGCTGGTGGCGGCATCGGTGTGTGCGAAGGCCTGCGTTCTTAAACTATAGGAGACTAGCTTCCGGGAAGCTGAATCACGCCGCCGTACAGGGGCGAGGCGGGTTCGGAGTATCCGCTCACCTGCGGCATTTCATGGTCAAAATCCGTGCTCTTAAAGTCGAGGGAGGTGATCGAGGCAAGGTTACACTGGCGTGTGCGCGGGTCATGCTGCAGCAAGCGGCCTTCTAACCCCAGGCGGGTGACCCAGATGGGCAACTGGTGCGAGACAATAATCGCTTGTGCGCCTTCGCCGCCTTTGTCGTAAGCAGTGCGTGCCGCATCCTGAATAGCGGATGCCATGCGTTTTACCTGGTCAAGGTACGGTTCCCCCCAGGATGGGCGCAGAGGGTTGTAGAGTTTGCCCCAGTGTTTACGATTGCGCAGAAGACCCTGCCTGGTCACGTGCTCGCCCTCAAAATAGTTATCGGCTTCGATAACCCGCTGATCCGCATGAGCCTCCAGACTCAGCAGCTCGGTGATTGGCGCGGCAGATTCGCGGGTGCGCAGCAAGGGTGAGCATACCAGATGCACAATCTTGGCACCGTCCTGCGCGCGCTGAGCAAATTCTTGGGCGCTCATGCGCACCATCTGCTGCCCCTTCTCGGAGAGAGCGTAGTGCGGCAGACGGCCGTAGACAATGCGTTCGGGGTTGTGAACTTCGCCGTGGCGCATCAGGTGAACCGTAACCGTGGGCTGAGTAGTCATTCTCTCAGTTTCTCAGACTTTCGGCGCTACCCCAAAATATATTGCGAAGTGTCCGGTTAGCGGGCAAGTTTCTTGTCAAGAATCCTGCGCATGCGTTTGGGGTTAATACGCCAAAAATCCTTCGCTTCGCCGTCGATGCGCAGCACCGGAATTTCGGTCTCGTGGCGTTTGAGCAGATCTGGGTTATGGGTAATATCGAGCTCGGTATAGTCCAGCCCGTACTCGGCGCAGATTTCGCTCACGGTTAGGCGCGCATCCTCGCAGAGATGGCATCCGGGACGGGTCAGAAGTTCAATGACAGGTTCAGGCATAGTTCCCAGTGTATACCTGTGCAGCTTCTTGAGTTTCTACCGCGCGATCTTGTGTGCCCACGTCTGCACGCGATATATGATTCTTGTTCGCACATATGCTCGGTCGGGAATATATACAGGTCACAGCGCCACATCTAGGTTCACGCACTGGTGCGCCAGAGGCAAAACACCCCGCATCCTTGCGGTTGAACCTGCTGGATGCGGGGCGCAGAAGCCTTAATTACTTCTTATTGCGGCGCTGGTGGCGAGTCTTGCGAAGCAGTTTACGGTGCTTCTTCTTGGACATACGCTTGCGGCGCTTCTTAATAACGGAACCCATAGGATTTCCTCACTTTTCTAGACCCGGCCAAACCAAACCGGTTTGGTAGCTACCCGGGTATGTTTATACCGGTATAAACGCTCTAAAAGGCATTTTAGGCACAGCAGTGCCCAGGCGTTTTGAGAACGCTACCTTCCTAGGGTACAAGGTAATAGCCTATTTTCACCATTTGAAGGGCAGAAAACCTTCGATTTTGCGAACTTTCTCTCGCCCCCGATGTCTTTTCCACCGCAGCGGATATACATGAGGCGGCGAGAACCACGGATGCATACTCCCGAGTTCCCGCCGCCGCAAATGCCAAATGGTGGCGCGATAGCGCTAGTGGCGCCTCTTACGGTTCTTCTTCCCCTTCGAAAGGGCGCTGGCAGCCTTAGAAGTACCGTTCTGAGCCGGTTTTTTAGCCTCGTTTGCGGGATCCTGCTTCTTTGCCTGCTTCTTCTGAGCAGCAGCCGCTTCCGCCGCATGCGCACGCTCGACAGCTCCCAGGACGTCGAAGCCCTCAAAAGGATTCGGAGCACCGTTAGCGTCTACTGCCGTCAGGGCCTTCTTGTTAGCGGATGCAGACTTCGAAGCGCTGCCTGCTACGGGCGCAGGCTTTTTCGTCTCGGGTTTCTTCGAAGCCGGTTTTGCCGATGCCTGGGCAATCTCCGAAGGCGACGGGGCGGGTTTTACCGGTGTTTTCTCGGTATCTGCCTGAGCCTTCTGCTTGGGTTGAGATTCCACAGGCTTATTCTCAGTTTCGTTCACCGCAGAAGCAACCGGAGTCGAATCGACACCGCTCAGATTAGCCGTTTCTGGGCGGGCAACCGCTGGAACGGGCTGCGGTATGGCTGCAGCCGCCACCGAAACATTCTTCGCCGGAGCCTGAGAATCTGAATCCTTGCGATTGGGGCGTTTAACCGCCACGGGCTCAGCGGTCGGGGTCGGCACCGAATCGGGTGAAGGCTCGTCCAGAGTAATCGCGCTCTGCAGCTCAGAACGTATCTCTTCCGGAGTTTCCTCCAACTCGACATTCGCCGCCGCCCTCTGAACGGGCGCATCCGAAGGTTCTGCCTTCACAGAGTCAGAAGAATCCGTCTGAGGAGTTTCTGCGGCGGGTTTCTCGTGCTTCGCCGAATCTACGCTCTGTGCGGGAGCGGATGCGGGCTTTTCCGCAGGCTTAGCAGGCTTCGAATCTGTCTTATCCGAAGGTGCTGCCTCCGGCGCGGGCTCGGCGCTCTTAGAAGTTGCATCGCTCGATGGCTTCGAGGGTTTCGACGCCTCAGCAGGCTTGGGAGCCTCTGCCGCCTTCGCGGGTGATGGCTGAGCCGCTGGTTTCTTCGGTTCTGTGGAGGCTTCCCGCTCTTGCTCAGCCGCCGAAGACTTGGAAGTCTCGGCAGAGGCGGCGGCAGGGGCATCCTCAGGCGATGAAGCAGAAGCGGACTTAGGCTCTACCTTGGGAGGTTCTGTCGCAAATTTCGCGTTGTCTGCGGCTTTCTGCTCGGCCGCCTCCTGCGCCTCAACCAGCTTGACCGCCTGGGTATGCGGCAGATCAAGACCGAAGTAATGGCGAACGCGGCGAATCAGGCTGATGCGCTCGCTCGCGGGCTTCTCCGCTTTCTCTGATTTTTCGGACTTGCGCGGCGAGAACTGCGCGGGTCGCACGGGCGGCACGTTTCGGCGCAGGGGTGCACGAATAACATCGTCCTCCCCCTCAGCCTCGGTCTGGGTTGAGGTTCCGTTCTCGGCTTGCTGTCCCATGGTGCGCCACGGAATAAGGCCGGTCGCCACAAGCTCTTCGGCGGAGATTTTACCCACCGGAGCCTTCTCGACATAGACTTCCCTGACGTGTTCTTGTTCGTCAGGCGTCTCTTCAGCGTCTTTATCCTCGGTGCTTTCGATCGAGTCTTCGTGAGAGGCAGAGTCGTCCTGCGATTTGCCCTGCGCCTCTTCCGAAGACTTGGATTTTTCGGATCCGTCAGCAGACTTGTCGGGAGCCTTTTCTGCCGTTATCTCTTCAGCAGATTCTTTGTCCTGTGCATCGTCAGATGCAGACTCACTGGACTCGTCAACCGGCAGAACGTCATCCTCAAATTCGGGCTGCACGCTCTCAAGCTGGGGTTCGTGCGCCGCGGTTTCCTCCAGGGGATCGATCGGAGACTCGTGGGTGCTCTCGACGGTTTCCTGCTGCTCGGGAATGTCAGCCGTAGGAGTATCACCCATGTTCTCGGCGGATGCGGTTTCCCCTGCCTCGTCTTCCTCGAAACCCACAGCCACCGGGGTCGGCACGCGCACACGCCCTTGACGACGGCGTGAAACGGTGCTTCCTTCACGAATAATTTTTGGAAGCTGCGCGGCCGGAGATTTCTCCTGCTCAGCCTTATATTCTGATTCGGGAATATTCTTATCGGTATCCTGCTCAGGCTCCGCTTCCTCGTGTTCTTCCACGTCAGCGTCGGATTCGGGCTCTTCGGAAGAATCAGTGCTTTCCTCGGAGTATTCCTCCTCTTGGAACTCCTCGTCATCCTCAGAGAGGTCACCAGGCATACCGTTCGGGGTATTTGCTGCCTGATCCAGTTCTATGCCAGCTTCGGAGTATAGCTCTTGCAGCTGGTGGGCAATTAGCTCGCGCGCGGTGCGGGCATCGCCATCTTTGACAGCGTCTACAATGGCACGGTTTTCCACCCGGATGCGCGTCATCGTGCTGCTCCACAGCGGCAAACGTCCCATAAGCGACAGCAGGGAATCGAAGGAAGACTGGCGGATCGCAACCAGCAAGCCCACGACCAGTTCGTTACCCGCCAAACGCACCAGCCGGTGGTGGAAGGTCAAAAGCTGGTCAAGAAACTCACCAATACTCAGAGTATCGTCTTGGAGCGTCTCAAGGGCCTCATCAACCTCATCAAATGAGACCTTGTCGGGGTCAATATTAGATACCGCCCAGCTCTCAAGCAGGATGCGGGTCTGCAGCATATCGCGGGTTGGGTAACGCGATGTAGACATATGCAGACGAATGGGCCCCGCAGCCGCAGCCGCCGGTTCCTCATAGAGATAAGGAATGATCTCTTTACCGCGCCCAGAGTACAGGCGCATCAATTCCATATCTTCAAGGGTTTTGAGTGCATCTCGGGTTCGGGAACGCCCCACACCGATGGCGTGGGCAATCCGCTGATCGTCAGGAAGGCTTTGACCGAGCTGAATATTGCCTTCAAAGAGCTCGGTCTCAAGCCAGCGCAGAATCTTGCGATGAATAGCCAATGAGAACTCCGTTTATACGAGTTAGAGGTGGGATGCTATGAGAACCGTCGTGCACGCGTGCGGTCTATACCGCACAACACCACGAGACGTATGCTGTGAAATATCCATGTTACCGGCGCCTTCCGAAAACGCGTGAAAGCAGCCCGCGCGGGGGTTCTTTCGGGGTATCTGCAGTGCCGAATGCTGAGGTGTATTCCGTCTGCGTCTGGTACGGAAGTTCCTCGTTCTTACCAGATTTTTCGGATGCCGTGCTCTTCGTCTTATCAGAGGCATCGGCTGCCTCTTCGTCCTCTTGAGGACGGGCACCCTGCACGGAACTCATTTCCGGGGTGACGACGGGCAGCACCGCCGTGAAGGTCACGGAATCTGATTTGACCGGCGCGTTCTCGGCGAGTTTAGCTTCAACAGCCTTAGCCTCTTCGGATTGTGCCTGCGTCATATTCTGTGCGGCGGCAGGGGCGGCTTCCGCTGGGGTTTCAGCACCCGATTTTTGCGGTTCCTGAGCGGTTGACGATGACTCTTCCACCTGAGCCGCCGGCTTTTTCTCGGGCTCCTGAGTTTTTGCTGCAGCACCTGTGGAGGCGGTACCTTTAGCAGACCTAACCGTTGCGGGTTTTGCCGGTTCCTTGGTATCGGGCGAGCCAGCGTTCCCCTGACCTTTCTCGGTCTGCTTTTTCTGCGCAGTACCCTGTAACGCACGTTCCCCATTTTCCGTGCTCTTTTCGGCAGTGTCGATGCCGTAGCTCACGGTAGAAGATGTGCCGGGCTGGGTGGCGGTTTGTGCGTTGGTCACCGTGGTTTCGGCGGGCTTATCCTCGGGTTTCTTCTCGGATGCAGCCGCCTGTATCGGGGATTCGGCGGGTTTCGCAGCCTGGGCTGGGGTTTCTTGAGAACCAGTGTGCGCTTCGGTTTTCGCACCGGGTTTTCCGGTATGCGCCTGCGCCGCCCGTTCCGAACCCGGCTTCGGGGCAGAAAGCTCTTCACGGACCGATTGTGCCTGAGTCGATTCTGTTTTCGCGGCGGTTTGAGCCTGCGGCGAAGGTGATTCGGGTTTCTGAGGCTTTGTCTGAGCACTCTTGTGAGCATCCTTCACGGGCTTTTGCGCTTCGGCCTTCGCGGCGTAAGAGGTCTGTTTAGACTCGGCGGAGCTCGGTTTCGCGGGCTTAGCGCTCTCGGATTGCTGGGCAGGCTGCTGAGCGCCTGAAACGTGCGTGCGTTCTTGAGTCTGTGCCTCAGCGTGGAGCTGTTTCGTATCGTACGAACGCGCGGGAGCCTTAGCCGACTCAGTACCCTTCACAGACGGTTCAACG
>ERZ773076.1281-NODE-1281-length-10898-cov-5.494513_pt1 | contig 10898 bp, 8 predicted proteins | sample MGYA00580613_ERZ773076 | MGnify/ENA primary metagenome ERZ773076 (study PRJEB29015, sample SAMEA2738005) | human oral metagenome | biome: human oral; feature: human-associated habitat; material: dental | place: China | collected 2057 ...
GCCGCAGGTCGCCCGATGTATACGATCATGTGTGGCTTGTATATGACAAGGACGACTTCTCCGACGAGAATAGCCAAGCCGGTTGTGCAAACGCGTCAAATGGTGGTATAAATCCTGCTGATAGCACCCCGCGTGCGAGCAGCAATGCAGCGAGCCAGGCGGGGTCATCTTACTTCCCACTTCCCCACGCAATAACATTTGATGAGCAGCTGCCCCAGATGGAGAGGCGTGGGCTTGTCGTTGAAGACAGGGATTTCGCAATCTCTAAGCTGCAAGACCTGAGCTACTATCGCCTCTGCGATTGACTGTCACGTCGACCCGTCAATCGACAGGACCTGAGCATCACCATGACCGAACGCCTCCGTGTGGTCGATGATGAAGACGATCCTCTCCTTCGACAGTTTTTCGACGAGCCGCTCCAGCTCGCGCACCGCATCGGCATCGAGGCCTGTCGTCGGCTCGTCGAGGACGAGGACGTCCGCACGCCTCACCAGGGCCCTCGCAAGCGAGAGCTTCTGACGCTCGCCGCCCGAGAGGGCATAGCCGTCCTCGCCGACCACGGTCGAGTCGCCGTCCGGGAGGCGAGCCACGAGGCCGGCGACCCCGGACTGCTCGAGCGCGCGGGAGTAGTCTTCCTCGCTCACTTGGCCCAGGCCGTAGGTGACGTTGTTTCGGATGGTGTCGTTGAAGACGAAGGGGCGCTGCGACACGCAGGCGCAGCGGGCGAGCCAGCTCGCCTCGTCCATGTCCTTGAGGTCGATGCCGTCCACGCTGATGGCCCCGTCGTAGCCCCCAAGCAGCCTGAGGAGGATCTTGACGAGCGTGGTCTTGCCGCTGCCGTTGTTGCCCCTCAGGATGACGAGGGACGGGTTGTTCGCACAAAAGGAGAGGCCGCCAAAGAGGCGGCGCCCGGAGCCCGGATAGGAGAAGGAGAGGCCGGACACCTCGATCCTGCCCACCCTGCCAAGGACGGCAGCCCCCTGCCCGGGAGCTGCCTCGCCGCCGAAGAAGGTCTCGTCGATGCGGCGCATGCCCTCCAGGGCGGGCTGGACCGTGAAGGCCAGCGACATGGCCCCGATGATGGGGGCGTAGACCTTCCCCACGTACTGGGCGAAGGCGATGGTCTGGCCGAGCGTGAGCGACCCCTGCACGAGCCGCCACCCGCAGAGCACGTAGACGAGCACCTGCATGGCCGTGGCGAACACCCTCATGAACTCCGTCGTCGTTCCCGAGAGGGTGCTCTGCCGGATGCCCGCCTCCTTGAGCCGCTCCCCGCGGGCAAGCATTTCCTCCCGCTCCTGCGCCCTTCCCCCGCCGAGCCGTATCTCCTCGCGCCCTCGGACCGTCTCGTTGAGCTTGCCGGACCAGTCGGCGCCCGCCTCAAGGGACGCGTTGACCGCCTTGCGAAACGCGGCGGTGGCCCAGGCGACGAAGAGGCCGAGCAGGAGGCACGGGACGCACGCCAGGGACAGGACCACGATGTCCATCGACGCGAGGATCGCGATCGCGAAGGCCGCCTGGAGAAGTGTCCCCAGCCAGCTGAAGTTGCTTGGTAAAAACAGGGACGAGACCTGGCCCGCCTCGCCGACCCGCGAGGCGACGTAGCCGCTGCCCTTGTCAGAGAGGAAGTTGACCGGGAGCGAGAGCAGCCTGTCCACCACCGCGTCTCGGTACTCTGCCGCCACCGTCTGGCCGACGAGAGCGAACTGCCTGGTGGACACCACGTTGAGCACGCTCTGCGCGACGGCGGCGGCCGCGATGCAGCCCGCCCAGAGCGAGATGCGTCCGAAGTCCGCCGCAGAGAAGCCCTCGTCGATGAGTCGCTGCAGGAAGAGAGCCGGCAGCAGGGCCACGAGGGACCCGAGGACCGTGAGCAGGGCTGCGGCCAGCAGGCGCACCTTGTGCCTGAGCATGAGCGATGTGAGCAGCCTCATATCGTATCCTTCCCCGCGCTGCCTATGCGGGAGCGCGGCACGTGCGGTGGCACGTCACCGGCACCAGCCCCTCGTGCTCAGACCCGAGCTGAGGGGGCCCAGCACATCCGACTCCACCCCGCCTGCACAGAGGCGCAAGCCCCTCTGCATATGTGGTCCCGCACTCGTTAGGCCCGCTCGTCGGGGCAGATGGCGAAGACGTGGGCGGGAAGGCCCGTCGCCCCCTCGATGCGCGGGAAGCTCACGAAGGCGATGGCGCCCGACTCGGGCACCTGGTCAAGGTTCGTCAGGGCCTCGACCTGCACGTGGCCGTGCGAGAGCACGTAGCGCTCGGCTGCGAGGTCGCCTGCGAGCGCGGCCTCCACGGACGCGTCCGTGTCAAAGGTCTCGTGGCCGTTGGCGGCGATGCCCCTCTCCTCATAGAGGTGCCGAAGGACGGGGATGGTCCAGCCGGGGCAATGCTCGGCTCCCTCGTCATCGAAGTTGTTCATGGCGTCGTTGTCCGGCCAGCGGGTGTGCCAGTCCGTGCGCAGGGCGACCAGTGAGCCCTCGGGGATACGCCCGTGCCGCGTCTCCCAGTCGGAGACGTCGTCGAGCGACACCGCGTAGTCGACGTTGTGGGCGACCTTGTCGCTCACGTCGATGACCACCAGCGGAAAGGCGAGTGCCTGGTCGAGAAACGCCTCCGAATTGGGCTTGCCTTTGACGAAGTGGCCAGGGAAGTCGATGTGGGTGCCAAACTGCCCCGGGAACGTGAAGGACTGGATCTGGCAGTCGAGGATGGGGTTGCCCCAGTCAAAGATCACGGTGCCGAGCTTAACGGCACCCTCGGGCATGCCTCCCCAGTAGGGGCTCTCGTTGTTGAGCCTGTGGGAGAGCTCGACCCACCTGTGTCCCTTGAGCGTGTCAAGAAGGCCCCAGAGGCCCGTCGTGCTGCTGTCTGTCATGGTGATTCCTCCTGCGGCCCTGTGATGCCGCGCATCCGTCTGTTGGGGACACCATCCTAGCACGGGCGGGTGGCCTCCCTGGCGTGACTGGACGTGCCCACCAAGACGTCGAGGGTGGCGTCTGCCTGGCGTCTGCAACACGCGTGCGACTTGGAGCGATCTTGTCGGCAAGATCATACCAATAATGTGGTTCTCTCCCACATAATAGCGAGCAACATCGTGTATCTGTCACCACTTATAGGGATGATATATGTGGTAGAGTGAATTTGCACAAGGAGTTCTGCGTTGGTGCCAGCGATGATCGCGATCAGGTGCGAAGGGTTGTGCGCAATGGAACGAAAGCTCATGGACCGACTTCTGGCATGGAAGGACGATGCCCATCGCAGGCCGCTAGTCTTGAGGGGAGCACGACAGACAGGCAAGACATGGCTTTTGGAGGAGTTTGGCAGACGAGCGTTCAGATCCACGGTGCGAATTGACTTCATGCGGGAGCCGGCTCTCCAAGGGCTGTTTGCCAAGGACCTCGATCCCGCGCGTATCGTCTCCGAGATCGAGATCGTTCGCAATACGAGCATCGACCCTGCGACCACATTGCTTTTCTTCGATGAGGTCCAGGAGGCTGCGCGCGGCCTTACCGCCTTCAAGTACTTCTGTGAGGACGCGCCCGAGTACCACGTCGTGGCCGCCGGTTCGTACATGGGCATAGCCATGCGCAAAGGCGACACATCCTTCCCCACGGGGAAGGTCACGCTGTTGACGCTGCACCCCATGAACTTCATCGAGTTCCTCCGAGGGATTGGTGACACGCAGCTGGCCGACTATGTTATCTTCGCCGATGGAGCCACGTTTGCAAGCATGGGCAAGGTCTTGCAGAGTCGCCTGGTGGATCGTTTGCGCACGTACCTGGTGGTTGGGGGGATGCCCGCTGCTGTCTCACGGTACGCCGAGACGGCGAGCGTCCGGGGCGTGCGCGACGTTCAGACAGACATCACTGAGGCATACGTTGCTGATTTTGCCAAGCACGCTCCCGCTCGCATCCTCGAGCGTATGCGACTGGTGTGGGCCTCCCTTCCCGCACAGCTTGCCAAGGAGAACAAGCGCTTTGTGTTCGGCGCGTTACGCAGGGGGGCGCGTGCGCGTGACTTCGAGGAGAGCATACAGTGGCTCGAAGATTTTGGTGCCGTGATCAGGGTGCCCCGTGCGTCGGCGCTCAGGATACCTCTGGCCGTCTATGAGGACAGGGCGGCGTTTAAGCTCATTGGCGTGGACGTCGGCCTGCTCGGCGCGCAGTCCGGTCTGCCGGAGGCAGCGGTACTCGACGAGGGCAGGGCCTTTACTGAGTTCAAGGGATCGCTGACAGAGGCGTTCGTCGTTCAGGAGCTGGTGTGCGCAGGACTCAAGCCCTACTACTGGTCATCTCCCGACAGCCGAGCAGAGATAGACGTCGTGACGCAGATTGGAGCTCGGCCGACGCCCATCGAGGTCAAGGCAGCCGAGAACCTCAGGTCAAAGAGCTTGGGTGTCGTCGCCAAGCGCTTCGGCCTAGATAGGGTGGTGAGGACGTCCCTTTCGGGCTATCGCGATGAGGGGTGGATGGTCAATGTGCCCCTGTGGGCGGTCGGGCAGTTGGGAAGGCTGCTCTAGGGAGCGCTGATTGCGTCGGATGAACATACAGGGATGCGCACTCAGGTCTGACTGGCAGCGCGAACCTCCGGCGGCCTCCAATCGGCGGACGATACGGACGGGCGACCCATCCTTCACGACCGTACTGTCCAGGGCCTCAACGACAAGTGGACGCGTTTAGAGATTGCCCCCGGAGTTAGGGTTTACCTTCCAGTGGCCTCGCGTGCCGCCGACGCGCTCGATGACCTTGGCCTCGCGCAGGGACCGCTGAGCGCGCTCCACCTGCCTGTCGCTTCGCTGGATCTTGGCGGCTATGTCCTTGGCCGAGGCCTTGGGGTTTGCTCGGATCTCGGCGAGCACGACGGCCTCGGTGCCAGAAGGACGTCGCGCAGGACCTCCGACGTCCCCGACACCACCTCCGACATTACCGACATGACTTCCGACGTCTCCGACGTCATCCCCGCCGTTTCCGACGTCGCCCCTGAGCCTCACGTGAACGGTGAGTCTCACGCGGTCGGGCTCGCCAAGCTCCTCGAGGAGGGGGTCGGCGACGCTTGCGTAGCGCGCGGCGTACCTGAGAACGTCAAAGCCGCTGCCCGCCTTCTCTCCGAGCCCAATGAGGTTGAACATCTTGAACAGCGTGGGATTGCGTGGGTCCGAGACGCCGCCGCCTTCGATGACGTCTGCGGCAAGTCTCAGGCCCCCAGGGTTTGAGAACGTGACGTTCCCAGGGTGCCGTATGACCACCACGCCCGTGCGACCATAGTAGTCGGCATGGACAAGGGCGTTGACCAGGCCTTCGCGCAGGGCCTTGTGTTGCGGCGTGTCGCTCACGCGATGCATCGCAGCGTCCAGCTCGAAGGGCACCGGGAGCTCCCGCGCAAGCATGGGCGAGGCCCTGCGGTAGAAGTCGTAGACGTTTCCGCTCCACTCTCCGTCATCAGAGCTTATGCGGTCGTCCCAGCGCCGCCTTGACTCCTGCCTTCGGCAGTCGAGGAAGTAGTTGGGGTACTCATCCGTGATGCGCCACGCCTCACCAAACATGAGCAGGCCCGCTCTCGTGGGATGCACCATCCCGTCCTCAGCAGACCTCCCCACGGCCCCCAGGCGCAGCAGGAACTCCTCGTTTCCCAGGTGCGTCCAGGGATGGTCCGGGCGGTAGCCAGCGAACACGTTGCGATACGCGCCGATCGTCTCCGCGCTCAGCGCGTCGAGGTCAATGGCGGGCAGTACCAGCTTGTCCGTTGCCCCCTCAGCGCTATCACGTGCCATCGCTCGCAACTCCTCGGCCGTGCAGTGGTAGTCGCCGTCCCCGTTGCGCCTAAAGCTGCCGCGCTTGGGGTTGTCATTGATGTAGACGGGTCGTAGCGTGCGATCGGCACGTGGCACGTAAACGAGCAGCAGAGACTTCCCATCGATGGACTCTTGCGTGATGTCGGAGTCAAGCAGGAGGTTCGTGCTCACTTTCTGCTCGTTGTTGAGACCGTTCCAGAGGTCGCGCCTGAGCGCCTCAAGGTTCGCGATGCCGATGGCCCTCATGGTGCCATCGCTCTTCTCGGCGGCACCAAGGACAATGAGACCTCCTTGGGTATTGGCGAAGGAGGAGTAGGTCTCCCAGAAGCTCCTGGGGAGGCCGCCTTGCGCCTCCTTGAACTCGAGTCTGTTGCCCTCGCGGTATCGCCAAAGCTCCTCTTGCCCAAACATGGCATCTCCTGCCGTAGCCGTGCGTCCCATGTCTTGTCAACGTCCATCCAAGTCTACACCCTGTGCCCTAAGATGCAGCTGGGCGCCTCTTCTTGTGTGGCAGCTCGAGTCATCGTCACCGCTGTCCGAGCTACCACTCGCCTTTGAGGGTGTCCTTCCGCCTATGACCGCGTGTGGATGAGGGAACACCCGCAGTCTCATCGGGTATCATCTCGTCAGTTTCTTGAAGATCGTGATCATCCGCGACGCTGCCAACGTGCGGGGGCACCAAAAGCCCCTCGGCGTGCCTCGCTGCGCTCAATACGTCTGGCACAACAGACGATCGGGAGCGATTTCGAAGAAGGTGCGAGGCACGCCTGCCCCGTCCCGGGATGCGCCTGCCAAGGTCAGGAGGAGGACCATGTCCGAGAACCACAACATTGAGTACAAGAGCTCCTGGCGCGATGACTGGCTCAAGTGGATCTGCGGGTTCGCAAATGCGCAGGGCGGCGTCATCTACATCGGTGTCGACGATGATGGCAACGTGCTCGGGCTCGACAACCCGCACCGGCTGCTCGAGGACATCCCCAACAAAATCGTCAGCGTCTTGGGCATAGCACCGGCCGTCCGCATGGCGGGCAGTTCGCACGGCACGTTCATCGAGATCGACGTCGATCCCCAAGCGTTTCCCATAAGCTGCAAGGGTTTGTACTACATGCGTGTGGGCGCGACCAACCAACTGCTCAAGGGGGCCGCGCTTGACACCTTTCTGCTAAGAAGGCAGGGGCAAAGCTGGGACAGTGCTCCGGCGCCCGGCCTTTCGCTCGATAACCTTGACAAGGGTGCGATGGGCCGCTTCGTGGACGGTGCGCGCAGGAGGGGGCGCATACCTGACGAGGCCACCTTCGAGGGGCCGGGCGAGCTCATCGCGCACCTGAAGCTCATGAGGGACGGTTACCTGACCAATGCGGCCGCCCTGCTCTTCGCGCGGGACCCGGAGGCCTTCGTCCCGGGAAGTTCCGTGAAGGTCGGCTTCTTTGAGGGGCCAGAGATCCTCTACCAAGACGTCGTGGGCGGTCCTGTCATAGAGCAGGTGGACAAGACGATCGACCTGCTCTATGCTAAGTACTTGCGGGCCAAGATCTCCTATGACGGGATTTATCGCGTGGAGCGGTTCGCGTTTCCTCGTCCAGCTGTGCGTGAGGCCGTGGTGAACGCCGTGGCACACAAGCATTACGCCTCGGGCGCTCCGGTCCAGATTCGCGTATACGATGATCGGCTCATCGTCGGTAATGCATGCGTCCTCCCACAGGGTTGGACCATCGAGAGCCTCCTTGGCCTCCATGCGTCAGAGCCGCATAACCCGAAGGTCGCGAACGCGTTCTTTCTCGCTGGTCTCGTGGAGGGCTGGGGACGCGGGATTCAGAAGATATTCACTGAGTGTAAGCTCGACGGCATCGAGCCGCCCGAGTACGGTCTTGCTGGGGGCAGCCTGCTCGTCACGTTTAGCGCTCCTGCCAGCCGTGTCGTGCGGACGGGTAGGGATCCGGCCGCGCTTGGCGCGACTTCGGACGATGGGCCGTGTGACAGGCTGAGCTGGGGCAGTGAGTCGGACAATAGATCGGACAACGGCAGCGCGTCGGACAATAATTCGGACGATAGATCGGACAATACGCCAGGCAAGGTGCATGAGGACCTCGACAAGAGGCTGGAGAGGCTGATCCGCGCCGATTCGGGCATCACGCAGTTATCCATGGCAAGGCAGCTGGGCGTTGCCCGCAGCACCGTCGCGCTTGCCCTGAGGCGGCTGCAGGATGACGGTCGTCTCAGGCGCATCGGTTCGAGGAGGTCGGGCGAGTGGCTCATCGACGAGGGTGGGAGCGGGAGGGGCTAGCCCATGGCCGACGCGGGTACGACAGCGAAGGCCGGGCAGGTCACGGTTGTCCCTTGTCGCACACGTGGTGCTTGGGAGACGTTACAACCAGCGGCGGCCGTATCCCTCTCGGGTTGCAGGGACGACACGGCTCGCACGGGGCGGATATGGCGGGGACACGCGGACGCCTTCTTGACAGGCTGGAGCTGATGACGTATCCTAAAGCCCATCAGCGCCCACCCAAGGCTACACGTTGTGTCCTGAAATGCGGTGGGCCATTTCCTTACTCTTTGGCTGGAACGTGGGTGCACAATAAGAGCTTCAAAACTGTTGCTGAGATGAGCGAGTTGCTCGTTCGGGATCGTGGTTTGGTGTGTTCGGATATCGATGAGCTCAAAAGGTTTCTCAGTCGCGTAAATTACTATCGCTTTTCTGGATATGCCAGAGAGTTCCAACGTGACCCTAAGTGCGGCAACAATGACTTCATCACTGGGTCGTCCTTTCAAACAATAGTGGGTCTCATGCAGGCCGACTCAAAGCTTCGCCACCTGTTGCTTGAGCAATTGGGTGTCATTGAGATGGCCATCAGAGCGAGGCTTGCGCACGAATGTGGCCGTGTCTACGGCTCATCTGCGTATTACCTTGATGTTGGTCGTTACAGTTGCCACAAAAAAGGAAGCAATCAAGGCGCTATCAATCCCACTAATATAGTCAAAGGGATTCTTTCCGACCTTGAGCGGGACAAGAGTCGTATGGTTGAACATTACATTGACTCGTCTGTCGCTGGCAACGATCTCAAAAGTCGATGTCAGCGCTATCGGAACGTCCCAATCTGGGTGGCGGTCGAGGTTCTCTCATTTGGCCGGATTTCCAAAATGATTACGTATAGCAGGAATACAAGCCCAATCAAATGCGTAACTCAGTCACTGGGCGTTCAGTGGGGGCCGTTTGCCCAAGTGGTCCATTCGCTCTCGGTTCTGAGGAACCTGTGCGCACATCACCGTCAGCTTTGGAACAGAGGACTGGATATACGGTGCCCAGTACAGAGGAAGCTCAGGCCGCGCACCATACAGTTCACAGATGACAGCCCCTATGCCCACATCATTATGGCCAATCACTACCGCAAGAAGATCGATGCCGACGAATCCATTGCCAACCAGATAAGCGATCTACTTGACAAGAACGCGCAGTTTGCGGAGGGAATCTACAGGCCGAATCCCAAGTAATGGCCATTCGGACGTATGCTGAGGCCGTGAGAAACAAGAAGCGTACTGAGGCCTCATGCCACCTTCTATCCGTACCTTCATCGATGAATGGTTCAGAATGGCTTCTTACGCTATCGTAATGCTGGCATTATCGGGCCCACCTACGTTGGCGGAATCCATAAAGGGCCAGGCCGACTTCATGCTCGCACACGGACCGGAGACATTGCCGTTGGTATAGTGGTGGGTCTCGTGTGCGCGGATGAAGGCCTTGCGCAGTCTCCAGCCTGTTCGGAGAGGTGCTTAGACTATGGTAAGATACATATAAATTTAGTGATATAACGTGTAGTCGGGAACGTACCTCTGTGGGTGAGTTAGGAGTCGGGAGGGTGCACCTGGCGTGGGATGGTAGAACGGGGCACGTTCGTGGGCACGCCAAGGCGGGGAGGCGCTGGAGATGGACGCAAGCGAGAGGTGCGTGGGCATCTTGGTGCAGCCCGTCTCGTCAGTTGCCGACATGGCTTCAATGAACAGGGAGCTTTCCAGTGGCCGTACCGTATAGGAGGCTTTTAGGCAACTCGATCGCCCGTGAGCAGTGGCTCCTCAACGAGACGCGCATTGTGGCGCGCCTGCGCCTTGAGGGCATGGACGAGAGCGCCGTGACTGCCAAGGTGCGCTCCGAGAACCTCTTTCGGTACCCAACGGAGCGGACGTTGCAGAAGATCTCGCGAGCGTGTAACAAACGCGTCGATGCCCTTGCGGATGAGCGCCTTGTGAGGATGGTCGCGTACGGCATGCCAGACGCCGCCGCGCAGGCGAACCTCTATGCGATGATGCAACTCTACCCCCTGGTGCGCCACTTCATGACTACTGAGATCGCACACCGCTACGCCGAGCTCGACTACCGCTTCACGGCCATGGACATGAACGCCTACTTCACCGAGCTCGCCTCCGACTACGATAATTTTGCGACTGCGGCGGATTCTACCGTGGCAAAGCTCAAGCAGGTGCTGCGCAAGTGTCTTGTCGAGGCCGGCATCTCCACGCCCGACGGCGGGCTCCAGGTCGTCCTTCTGGATCCGGTGCTTGAGAACGTCCTACGCGAGCGTGACGACATGGCCGCACTCGCGGCATTCGGGATAGGGGAGGTAAGGTAGGTGCCTGCAACCTATATAGACAGGCCGAGCGACAAGGCGGTCGCCGAGCTCTTCGGGCGCGACGTCGCCAAGGCGGCGGTCGACGAGCGGAAGTGGTACGACCGGTGGCGCGACCTCCTCGGCAGCGTCGGGGCCCTCATGCTCCTCGGCGGGGGCCTCGTGTGGCTGGTCTCCCTCCTCCTGTGGCTCCTCGGTGCGCTCAGCGGATACTGGTGTCTGCTGTTCGGGCTCGTTTCCGCCGTCGGAGCGGTGACCTTCGTCGGGACCGAGGGGCGGACCGCCGAGGGCACCGTCGCCAGGGACCAGGCCTGCGGCTTCTGGCGCTTCCTCGTCGAGGCGCCGCAGCCCCCGGGCGACGCGGAGGAGCTGGCCCGGTTCGCCGGGTGGGCGATAGCCCTGGGCTGCGTGGACGAATGGGCGAAGAGCCTGGAGCGGCTCGGCTCGGACGTCAGCGTCGACGAGGCAGTCCCGTGGCTCGT
>ERZ773076.1282-NODE-1282-length-10896-cov-3.144636_pt1 | contig 10896 bp, 13 predicted proteins | sample MGYA00580613_ERZ773076 | MGnify/ENA primary metagenome ERZ773076 (study PRJEB29015, sample SAMEA2738005) | human oral metagenome | biome: human oral; feature: human-associated habitat; material: dental | place: China | collected 2057 ...
GGGCGTTCAGCCTGCATGTAGGGACAGACCAAAATATCACCTCCTATACAAAAAGATACAGCTGCTTTTAATGTAGTTTTAAAAGAAATTGCCGAAGAACTTGATGAAGTTGTTGTAACACCTCCCAAAAATAACAAAACAATAAAAGAAACACAAAAAAAAGAAGAAAAAGAAAATCAAGAAAACCCAATAAGGAGGTTTTATAATCCACAAACTATAGTAACTAAGAAAAAAAGCTATAATGATACGCTCAAAACTTCAAAATTACTGCTTGTAGGTGGCGCTTCATTACTTTTTGGGTTACTCCTTTTTTCCTTAGATAACTCACAATATAAAAAGAGTGTAAAAAAGGTAGCTATATAAAATAACTAATAAATAGAGAAAAGATGATAGGTATTCCTTTCAAAATGATTTGTAACTGTAATAATAGTAGTGGAAGTAGTAATCCAAATCCTACTCCAAAACAAAAATTTTCTGCTAATTTTGGTTTTGTTGCTCGGATTGAACCTAAATCACCAGCTGGAGTTGTTGCATATACACAAGTATTAATCAAAAACATATCTCTTGACGGAAAAACAAAAGAGATAGAAATAGATTTGCCTTATGGATATGCTGGATTATCAAGTATTAAATCTCTCTATATCATGTGTGATAAATTAGGAGTTACAACAACACAAAATGCTCAAAAGTCTCCTACAGTCCATGTCAATCAAACTGATATGACACAACAAACGACCTTAGATAATTTGATATATGCTCAAGGAGCACCACTTAAAGATGGTGGTTTAAGGATAGAGCCTCAGGGAGAATGGATATTTGAGTATGACGGAACCAGCAGTGGAGATTATGAAAGTAAACCTACCTCTATTAAATATAAATTTACAGGAGATACCTCTCTATTATATTTCTAAAAACTAAACAATCCTATGATGTTAGAAAGTATTTTAACCCTGCTCTCCACCTTGGTAGGTGGGGGTGTCTTGGGAATGCTCTTTGAGCGAAAAAAACGTAAAGTAGAAACCGATGCTATTGAAGCCGAGGTTGTAGATAGAATACAAATTATCTACAAGAAATTCCTTGAAGATTACAACCAAAAAATTACAGATCTTCTCAATGAAAACGAGAAATTGAAAGATAAAATCAGAAAATTAGAAGAACGCATTAATGAGCTATCCAAATGAAGAATTTTATATTATCCCTTTTATTGGCTTTCCTTGTATTGGGCTGCAAATCGGTTACACAGAAGGACAAAAATCATGAAAAAACGCAACTAATATCTACTGATAGTGTATTTGTAGAACATTATTACGATTTTCACGATACAATCTTTGTACAAGTACCCTCTATCACTACCATAAATAAAGAATGTGATAGTCTTTGTCAAAAGGAAGTAAGCAAACTCTTACAAATTATAAAAACACATAAGTCACAAGGCTCACAATCACAAGGAATTTACTATGATAACTATAAAAATAGTTTAGTAATATACCAAAATGTATCTCCTTTGCAAAATATTTATAGAGATAAAAAGCAAGATTTGTCCAATATAAAGGAAACAGTGCATATAAAGATAGTAAAGGAGACCTATATTCCTAAGTTTGTAAAATTTCTATCATATATAGGAGCGTTTTCTATTTTATTAGGAGTAGTCTTAGGAATTAGAAAACTAAAAAGTAAATGGTTATAACATTAGTATATGAAAACAAAAGCAATTATCGTTATATTAGGGATCTGTGCGATAGGTGTTGCTATCTATGGAATGGCGAAAGCGAAGACAGAACAAGCCAAACGATTGTTTGAAAAGGTGATGTTTTCCTTTCATCAGTACAGAGATGCAGGGGCTAAGCTCTTACAAAACAAAGTATGGCTACTCTTGGACTTTGCTCTGACCAACCCTACAGCGGAGGACTTCTATATCAACACCAATGGGTCTATACAGCTCAAGGTTATGCGGGTCTATCTCAAGGGAGTTCCTATTGGCTATGCTTCTCTTCCAAATTTTTATCAGTTAGACTTACGAGCAGGCGCCACAGCTATTATAGAGAATGTTTATATAGAAATTAGTGCTTTTTCGGTAGCCAGTGAGATTTGGGACATGGTAAAGGAGAACAAAAAAGACTGGGCTAAGTATATGAGCCTTATTAACAAACTCTCTTTTGAGATAGATATTGACGCCTTTGGACAAATATACACCCTAAAACAATCTTTTTCATAACATAAAACCAGTATCAATGAAAACTTTCAGAACTGAAGAATACAAAAACAGCCCCCTCTACCAAAACAATCCTGGTAACCTACCCAACAAAGGGGAAGACTGGGGCGGAAAAGTACCTAAAACACACAGAATTGGTAATGCTAAGTATGAAGAGTTTATAACAGTAGAGTATGGGTTACGTGCCTTAATGATCAATATACGTACGATCATGGAAAAGGGCGGGAAAAACACCATAGCCGATTTTGCACGTCGCTTTTATCCAGCAGCAAACACTAAGAAAGTAGCGTTGTATGAAAGCACCCTAACCAAGGCTTTTGGGATAGATAACCACAAAAGAATTACCGCTTTTACCAAGGAGTTCTATATAAAAATGGCAAAGGCTGTAGCTACTATAGAAATGGGTGCTGCGGAAAGCCGAATTCCTGCGGACGCTTATGATACAGCTTATGCTTATATGGGAATAAACATGACCAGCGGAGGTAATCCTGTATTGCCTGCACCAGCCAAGCCTATTATCCCTCTGCCAGCCAAGCCTAGTATGCCCGCTCCTACTAATCCTAGTACGCCTGCGCCTACAAAACCCAGTACGCCTGCGCCTACAAAACCCAGTACGCCCGCTCCTACTAAGCCTTCCAACCCCGCTCCTAATAATGGAGACAATACCAACACAGGAGGTGGCACCTCTAACTTGAACCAAGACGGCTATACTCCCGCTCCTGCTCCTTCTGGAAATGGAAACGCTACTAATTGGCTCCTATGGGGTGGCTTGGCTGTTGCCTTGGGTACAGGAGGATACTTGATCTATAGCTACTATGCCAAACCCAAAGGAAAGAAAAAATAACTTTTAAAACTGATGTTATGACTGATTTAAGGAGACTTACCACTATACGTGGTTTGCGTAATAATAACCCTGGGAATATTCGTATTAGCAATACCCCATGGCAAGGGAAAATTCCTAAAGCCATGAATACAGATAAAAATAAAGCCTTCGAACAATTTGAGAGTTTGGAATATGGCCTACGAGCACTTATGAAAAATGCTTATACATGGATACAAAGAGGGAAAAACACTCTTGAGAAACTCATTACTATTTGGGCTCCTCCTCATGAAAATCATACTGGAAATTATATAGACTATGTAGCAAGGCAAATGCAGATACCCAAAAATCAAGAATTTAAAACACTTGACAAAAAGTTCTTTGTTTCCTTGGCTAAAGCAATAACTGAAATGGAAAATGGGCTTTCAGCCGCACAAAAGCTCGTCCCTTATAGTTCCTATGAACAGGCCTATAGGCTTATGGGAAGTACCTCTTACAGCCCTCCAATCGAAAAAAAAAACGTATAGGCTTCCTGAGTTTTGCCTTTTTAGCAGGGGCGAGCTTTTGCCTTTTACAGTACTATAAACCCAAACTATGGCACAAAAGAAAACAACTCAAAAAGGTACAAATCTAAATGAAAATTTTCACCTCAAGGACAAAATCGCCCTTGCTCTCTCAGCTATGGCTGTCCTCTTGGCAGGATTCCAAGTCTATTTGGCTGTAAAACACGAAAAACAAAATATAAAATAGTAAGAATATGAACAGATCAGAATGGGAACGAAAAGTAATAGACGAATCATACAAACTTGATCAGTATCTCAAAAAATCTCCTCCTGTTCTTTCAGAGGAGCTGAAACAGACATATACTAAACTTCTTGATGAGTGTGAAAAAGCACTTAGAAGATTTGAAATTGAGATAAGAGTGAATCCATTTGGTGGTGATAGTTTTTTAAAAAGTTTGTGTAAAGATATTGAAAAGTTAATTCTCAAAATAAAGGATTATCTCTATTTATATAGGACTTGGAAGCCTGCTACCTCAGCAGCAACACCAGCACCAGCAACACCAGCTCCAACAACTCCTGCTGATACCAACCCAATAGTACCTCCTCCTGTAACGCCCACTGATACCAGTACCCAAGTAGGAGGAAACACCAACACACAAGCAGGAGGAAACACCTATACTCAAACAGGCACGGGAAGCACCAATACCCAAGTAGGACAAAACCATTTAGCTCCTACAACACCTACAACAGACAATGAAGGGGAGCCAAAGGGAGGATTTTTTACCCCTACCAATATTCTCCTTATGCTACTGGTAGTAGGAGGAGGTATCTTTTTCATGACCAGAAAAGGAAAGTAATCCCATAAAAACCAATCTTATGAGCAACACAGCTGACAAAGAAGCCTACCTAAAGAAAAAGCAAGAGTTATTAGACAAACTCAAGGAGGAAAAGAAGCAAATTCTTTTTAAAGAAAAGGAATACTACGAAGGAACAAAAATTCTCTATAACTCAAATGAGGATTTAAGAAACAGCATGATAAAGTCTTATAAAACTTCGTTAGATGTTTTTTCTAAAGAAATAGAGAAATTTAAAAAAAACGAAAAAAAAGCCGCTTTAGGTATCTATTCTTATAGCAGCCTTTTAAATGAATTATATGCCTATATCTCCGCTGAAAAATCTCTTTTTGAGTACCAAACGAGATTGAATTATCTTGATGAAGGTGAAAAAATGAATCTTTTTGCTGTGATACTCATAGGAGGTATTCTTTTAACCGCTGGTTATTATGCCTTATCCTTTATGTCTCAATCTAAGAAAACAAAATAACTATGACAGCTCTTGAAGCCTTTAACTACCTCAATAACCGCGAAGTTTCTCGCAAGGAAGTAGAACAAGTCTTGACCCAAGCCAAAGCTGAAAACAACACAGCTATTATCTATCGCCTTAGTCAAGCCCTTAACAACAGCCCCGAAGCTACTCATTTTGAGATCACCATTACTCAATATGATAGCTCTGCGGGGCTTTCAGGTGTGCAGCATACAGGCGACTACCGTGAGGCCTTGGACGATTGTGGCCGCCTACGCAAGGGCTGGAAGTTCGTCAAGGGTAATGTGATAAAGGTAGAAGAAAAACCTAAAAAGGAAGCCAAACCGAAGAAGGAGAAAGCACCACAGAAGGAGACTAAAAAAGACAAAAAGTATAAGTTTGTTGTTATAACAGACGATCGCCCCAGCCGTGTAATCGCAGTGTTCTCTTATACAAATCCTAATATAGAAGACTTAAGGGAACGTTTTTGGAAAAATAGTGAAGGAAAATATTATGAAACTACGGAAGAGGGTCTTAGAAATTACGGTTTCGGCATGGGGGCTTATCCTTTTGAAAAGGCTAAAAAACATATTGAGGAAAAATATATAGAAGGAAAAGACTTTATCTATTTTAGCATTGAAGAAGACGGAGGCAGAGACAAGGCTATTTCATTGGTAGAAAAGCCTAAAAAGGAAGCCCTGCCCAAAAAGGAAAATATACAAGATTCGTCTAAAAAAGTAGAAAAAGCCCCCAATAAGGCTACAACGTCCCCAAAATCAAAGGAAGGAAAAGTCCAAAATGTGGCTAATTTCACCCTATTGCAGGAACCTACTAAGGTGTTTCTTGAGTTTCAAGATAAAGAAAATCAAGCCTACTATAAGAAGTATGCCAACAAGAAAGGGGCTGTAGGAGCTGATTTTTTAAATGAGGCGAAAGATTTGAAAAAACAGAATTTTAGGGAGGAACCTCGTGGCTTTATCAATACAGAAGATTTTCCTGTGAAGCCTACTATTGCAAAAACTACAGGTATTGATAGCCTCAAGACGATTGTTGCAAAAGACAATCTTCGTCCTGCCTTAGAATGTGTACTAATAGAAGCCGATCGCTATGTGGCTACAGACTCGTATAATATAATCCTTTTGAATCGTCCTAAGAATGACGGACTAAAAACAGGAGCTTTGTATGATCCTAATTACAAATGTACCAAGATAGGAGGCTGTTCGAAGCAGGAATATTACAGGGATATAGAACGAGGTTATCCTAATTATAAAGCAGTATTGACCGAAAACCCTGTATATACTTCCGATTGGGTGGCTATAGAGCCTATTGTACAACATTTGAAGTCAGGGCTTGAGGCAATAAGAAAAATCTATGATTGGAAAAGAGTATATGTAGTTAAGGTTACCTCTAATGTAGGAGAGGGGCATTACAATCTGAAATACCTATTAAATAACTTACAAGTCCTACAGAGCAATGGAGCTAAGAAGATAAGACTATACACCAATAAGTTAGAGAATAAAAGTTTAAATATAGAAACAGATAATGGGAATACCGCAATAACAAGTCCGGCATATGTTGATGCTCGTCCTAATTCTGTAGAAGTGATAAGCCCTCTAAGAATCGCCCCTATCCAATTGCATTTCACTCAAAACCGCAAGGAGGAAAAAGGCCTTTCCGGTGCGGATTACTCCCAAGGGCTTTTTGGGGCTGTAGGTCTTAATGCGCCTCGTCACGAGGGTATCCTCAAGGAGGCACTTAATGAATGTGGCCGCTTGAAAAAAGGGTGGAAGTTTGAAAAAGGAAAAGCTGTTAAGGTAGATACTAAAGAGACTAAGGAAAAGAAAGGAACTAAAGAGAGTAGCAAGAAGATAAAAATAATACCTCCTTATGTTGCTGATATAGAATATAATGAAGAGGGAGATAATTACATAGCCCTTGAAAAAGAATTGGGAGATATTATGGGAGCAAAATTTGACCAGTGGCAAAAAGAAATTATTGCTCATAATAGAGAAAAAAAATTAGAAATGTATTCCAAAGAGATTTGGAAAAAAATAGATGCCGAAAAAGACACAAAAGAAGATGCGTATGTTGGTGATTATGAACCTGATGAAAAAGGCTTTTATTATAAAATTCGCCAAGAAGGGAAAAAGAAATATCGCTTAGAGTTGTCTGTTCATCGGTCAGGACGTTTCAGTGCATATCCTACAGTAATAGAAGATTTCAAAAGTTTAAAAGAATGTGGGGATTTCCTCATAAAAACTCTTGATAAGTCAAACGGATTCTATTATACAAATATGTTAGGGCTTTCCCAACTACAAAACAAAATAAATGAACTAAAGGGCTATCAATATAGCAAACAAATTCATTTTGAAGATGAAGACGAAGGCCTAACAGGTGCCGTCCCCGAAGTCTCTACCGAAAGGTTTAAAAAAATGTCTGTACCTGAGTTAAGGGAATACACATTGGAATATTACCTTGAAAATTATGGAGGAAAGAGTATTTCTAAAAATTTCTTTAAAGAAGACAATATTCAGATAGAGTTCTTTAATACAGCAGGGAAAAAGCTACAAAAACCTATTTACAAAGAGAAAGTAGCTGTTTTAGAGCATTTAGAATCGCTTATTAAAAATTCTACTTACAATAATTGGGGAAATAGAAAAGAAAGTAGCCCGCCTAATATCATAGGTTACCTAAATTTCAAAGCTAAAGTTACTATTGACGGAGAAAAACGGCACGTACGCATTTCTATTGCGGTTGATAGAGACAGAAAGTTTCGGTTTAAAACACTTGAAGTAGGTGCTAATCCTAAAAAGAAAAAGCAAGCTACCTCTATTCCAGCCCCGTGGGTAACTGAAAGCCTAAGAGATAGCTCGCTTTCTGAGGACAAAGTTACGAAAAAATCTTTATCCCGCAAGAAAAAAGACGAAAATTTTGGTCTCAAAGCTACTGAAGCCCCTGTAACCTCCTTGACCGTTCCAAGGCAAACCCTCGCCCAGCAGTTGGCAAAAAGCCCTGAAGTTAGAGAAAGTTTCTTAGTAGCCGACGAGCAAATGAGCCTTTTCCTTGGGGCCTTGGAGAAAAAGACTAAGGACAGCCTTGTGATCACCCTCACTGGCAAACAAGGTAGCGGAAAAACACGCTTTGCCTTTCAGTTTATGAATGCCCTGGCGCAGCGCTATCGTGTAGGGCACGCCTCTATCGAGGAGCACCCCGAAAGCGTGCTGTACGAGGAAAAAGCCTATCAGTACCTAAACGATACAGCCTTGGAGCATATCACAGCACAGGATGTGCGTTCCTTGGCGGAACTGGACACGATGATTCGCACCAACGAAGTAATAGTGATAGATTCCTTTCAGAAAATGCGTGAGCTGGCACCCCATTTTGAGATTGACAAGGACTTGCGCAAGAAGTATGACGGCAAGCTATTTTTAGTGATTTTCCAGCAAACAGCAGACGGCAAAATGCGAGGAGGTAGCAAGAGCCAGTTTGACGGCGATATTATTCTCTTTACAGAGACCTTTCCCGATTACCGCGAGAACTATGTATATCCCGACAAAAACCGCTACAACAAGCGGCCAGCCACCGAGCTACAATATAGTATATACGAACAACGTATGCTCGCCACGGTTCCCGAAGTGCCCGCCCCACCCGCTCACTATGAGCCAACAGAAAGTGAAGAACTAAATTTTGAAGTATTATAATATGAAAGTAGAAATAATCTCTTATAGAACAGGTGTAGATGTGTTAGGATTTCCTATAATTCACGAACACATATTTATAGAAAGCACAAAAGAAAGTGCCTCTCATTCCAAAAAAGGAAAGAATATGTCAAAGAAAAGCGCTGTACGCAATACTGTACAACATTTTCTTTCAAGAGACGTAAAACAATTATAAAAATTAAATATTTAATTTTATGGCAACAAAGAAAGTCGGCTTGAAAGCCAATGGACAGCTCAAGAAAGGTTTCCGTTACAACGAGAACGGACGTATTGTGAAAGCGAAGAAAGCAACCACGAAGAAAACTCGTAAGCGCTAACCCTTGAGTACAAATCCCTACCCCCGTAAGGTTAGGGATTTTTTGTATTCCTAAGCCTCCTCTGCACGGAGCTCGCAGGGGAGGTTTTTTATGCAGAAAGTATGTTTTTATGCAAAACTCATCTTTTTTATGCGGGTTTGTATGCAGTATTTTAATTGATTATCAATGTATTAACCCTTATAAATAGGTATCGCATACGAAACATAACGATTTTTGTGTAAAATTCATCTATAGCGTGCGCACGCACACACGTACGATCAGAAAGAGAAAGAAGCGTTTTTTATAGTTTCGTCCGCAGTTAGGTTTCGGGTAGTGTAGGCTTCTGTTTGCTTAATATCGTAGTGGCGAGCTTGATCACGTACCTTAATAGAAGGAATACCACTATTGAGCAAATCCATTATCCCTGTATCCTTGAGAGAGTAAAACTGAAACTTGCTGTCAAACTTGTATTTGTTACGGTACTTTGTCCAGGTGTCCGAAATTTTCTTAGGATTGAGTTGCTTTTTACTTGGTTTGAAGTCTTCCCCAAATAGGTAATCACTATTATTGGCCTTTAACAAGTGTTGAGCCAAGATAGGTAGAAAGACATCTGGGATTGTAACACTATTTGTCTTTCGGTTTTTGGTAATAGAGCCATCCAATATGATTCGGCTTTCCGAAAGACGTACATCACCAACTTTGAGTTTGGTTAGCTCCGTGCGGCGAATAAGGCAAAAGTAAGTCATCATACAGCACACGAAGAAGGGGAAATCGGTATCTCTCAATTCCTTGATACATTCCTTTACCTCGGCAGTGAGTGGCTCACGCTTCTTTTGTACCTTGGGCTTTGTCTTTATCCCCTCGGCTGGATTTTGCTTTATATAGCCCTTTCCTATTGCCCATTCTAAGAAACTTTTCATATAAGTAAGATAGTTGTTATAGGTGGACGGACTATTATTCTTCTCATAGTAGATATAATCAAGGAAATTATTCACGAAGAAAAAGTCAATATTAAGTAGAAATTTTATATCCAAGCGCTTCTCTACTATATAGCGTTGTAGATTGCTTACAAAGGATTTGTAGGCCCTTAGTGTGTCAGGGCGTTTTATGCCGTCCTGTACTTCTTTCTCCAACTTCTTTAGGTACAGCTCCAGTCCATCTGTGAGGGATTTGTATTGATTGTTGGGATTTTCATAGAAAGGAGACCAACCACTTTCTAACTTCTGATTGATCGCAAGTATCATTTTCTTGGCATACTTACGCCTTTCCTGAACCGATTTCATTTTAGGAACACGGTTACGGAAACGGTCTAACTTCTCTGTTTGAGGATTTTTAGCATAGTACTCAATATACCAGGACTTGTTGTCCCTAAGCTCAGCGGGCTTGTAGTCTATAAAAGCGATCCGCTTGGGTGTGTTTTTGGTAGTTTTGTCCATTTTTTTTATGCCAAATTCCTCAGATCCATAAGAGCGGAGAACTTGGCACAAACTTGACACACAAATTTAAAGAATTTAAGCGTAACTAATTAATATTTAATTAGTTACGCTTATTTCGTAGCGAAGACGGGATTTGAACCCGTGACCTTTGGGTTATGAATCCAACGCTCTAACCACCTGAGCTACCTCGCCATTTTGGTTTGCGGGTGCAAAAGTACAACTTTTTTTGATATATACAAAATTATATCCGATATTTTTACAAATGGAAATGCAAATCGCTTATTACTAAGCAATTGTATAAGATTTCTGTGTTTGTTAAACTTCTGTCTTTGTTTGGTAATCAAAGGGAAAAAGTAGTATATTTGCCTTGTTATTTATCACATACTGAAAAAACAATGAGAATATTCATTATCTTTTTGTGTTGGGGCTTTTTTACTTTGGCACAAGCAATATGGAGCCCCTATAAAAGCAACGATTGTAATTCCTATCAAATATTCTGTTGTTAAATAATCACTAAAAATATTCTTCAAGAGTATAAATATCTAAGAAGCCTTTGCGACCGTTTTTTTCTATTTGGTAGAAAGCATCGGTAATGGGTACTAAAACAT
>ERZ773076.1286-NODE-1286-length-10871-cov-2.675388_pt1 | contig 10871 bp, 9 predicted proteins | sample MGYA00580613_ERZ773076 | MGnify/ENA primary metagenome ERZ773076 (study PRJEB29015, sample SAMEA2738005) | human oral metagenome | biome: human oral; feature: human-associated habitat; material: dental | place: China | collected 2057 ...
CGGGCGGTACGTGCCGGTGTTGCCGAGAAATTCGGGATCGAGTTGGTACCTGAGCCGGTTGTGGTGAATGGGAAGATTTAGGGGAAACACAATTCGCCTGTAGGCGGGGAGTACCCAAAAATTGCATAAATTTTCAGGTATATGCTTGAAGTTCTCTCACAGTAGTTCTAGAATCAAAAACAGAATATGAAAACTCTACCGAGGAGAGTCCTATATGCTTTACGAACAGTACGGAAGTTTGTATAAAATTAAGAATAATACTTCTCGCAGTATATTCGAAGATGTTGTTAAAGCTTATCATGCAGGAGCGTATAGATCTGCTATAGGAGCCCTGTGGGCACTTCTTGTTTTTGATATAACTATAAAAATTAGTAATAATTCTGTGGCAGGAGATAAAAAATCTAAAGGAAAATTTGATGCCCTCATAGAAGCAATTAATAAGTCGAAAAAACATAATCAATATAATGACCTATTAAAATGGGAGAATTCAATTATATCGTATGCTGAAACAATATGTGGAATTATTGATGAAGCTGAGAAGAGCGAGCTAGAATTAATAAAGGAAGAAAGGAACCGTTTAGTTCATCCTAATTGGTTTCTTGACGAGTATTCAGGGGAACTATATGTTCATACGCCTAGTGCAGATACTATAGATTACATGATTTCTGTCGTCTATCGCTCTATTTTAACCAAGGACTCATATAGTATTGACTTTATGGTTACTAGATTATTTGAAGATATTAAAAATAGTGTTGTGTGGGGAGGTGGTTCAGGGAAAATTATACATCATTTTAGGGAAACATATTTTGCAAAAATTTCTTCGAATAAAGCAATAGGAAATATATTTAAAATTCTAATAAATGCATGGATGAACCCTGAGGGGTTAGCTACTCATTTCAATAAAACAGGTCAAGATCCAGGTCCAGGTCTACATATTATATCAAGGCGATCAAGGTTTATTGTACGTGCACTCCTAAATAGCGAATACCATGATATTATTATTAAAACAGTTTATTCAAGTACTCAAAAATTACTATCCAGTTATATGGGTAAAGAATATGAAAGCGATCTATGTTCTCTGCGCCTGCGTTCGTTATTGGAAGACAAGGGTAATTTAGATCTAGAAAATATTATGACTGAATTATCTATTAATAAGTATTCTTACCAAGATCTTCAAGAGAGGCATCGTGATAAATTTAATTATACATTGAAAGATTTTTATGATAATCTTCTTAATTCTGGGGTATTTCATACGAAAATTTTTGAGAATCCTGTATTTACTGAATATTTCAAGAATTCGTATCAATCTTCACTTGACGAGAAGGTTTTAGACTTACTTTTAGATGAATCAGATGGGTGGATCGAGCCCAATGCTTATTCCAATGATTATTTTAAATATTTAGTTCAGGCGGAAGCGTCAAACTATGACTTCGGGACTCGTGTATGTCGGGCGATTAGGAATGTTGCACCTTATATCGAAGATGAAAAAGGTTTAAGAGAATTTATTTCACGTTTTATATCTGATTCTCAATATTACGGATCTCGTAATAGTGTAAATAATATACGACATATATTTGACAATATTCCTCAACATTTTAAGACACATAATGTGTGGGAAGAATTTTTAAATTCTGATTTATTATCTGGTAAAGCATCGCGTAGTTATGGATATGTTTCTCGTGAGGAATATATGAAATTAAAGAGTTATATTGAAGATAGATTGTTAAATTAGTATTTTTATGAATTTATATATATTCCTCAAGTGACAAAGCGCACGATGGCGATTACGAACCGTGGGGACGCCACCGCTGAGGATATTTTCGCGATCGCCCGCGCGGTGCGCGCCGGTGTTGCCGAGAAATTCGGGGTTGAGCTGGTGCCCGAGCCGGTTGTGGTGAACGGGAAGATTTAGGGCTCTCTAGCCCCGTTATTCCCTGCGATTTCCGCAGACAGATAAGTATTTTGACGAGCAGATAGCGGATTGTTATCTGCTCGTCAAAATCCTATCTGCTCGCGGTTTGTTGGGTCTGTAAGTTCAGAAGTTTTCTTGCCATTCTCAGGGGTGCATCCTATTCTTGCAGATATATCGCTGTGTAAGGAGCTATCGTAATGACCGTGATGACCAATCAAGAGTTCAAGCAGAACGTCAGCCAAGCACAGAAAGCGGCGCAAACCGAACCAGTCATTATTACCGACCGGGGCGAACCCGCATACGTGCTCATGACCTATACCGAGTATGAGAAAAACGTTTACCACAATAAACCGTTTATAAGCATTGCAGATGCGCTGTGCTCGAGCGATCCCAATGTGGCAGACATTGATCTGGAGCTGAAACCCCGCAGCCGTACCCAACGCCGTCCCGTAGATTTTGAGGATTAGCCGGCGGAATTAAACGGATCACCCACCCTATACGAAACTCAAACTGTGATGTAGGTGGGGCGGCGTTAATCCAGCAGGTCTAGAATCTTGTTGCAGGTTTTGGCGTTGCGCAGAGTCAGCTGGTTTGCGAAGGCTTTCTTCGACATGAACTTGCCGTACTGAGCCTTCTTATAATCGGGGGTGCTGTAGTTGCCGAAGTAGACGGCGCAGGTTCCTATGTGAAGCACCTCGTCGGGAACATCCAGCGTTTCGAGCTCAGCGGCGAGCGCATCGCGATCAGCATCAATGGTGAAAAACATGGCGTCCAGGCGCGGCATGTCCTCGTTCCACCACTCGGGCAGGTTGTGCGCATCCTCACGGTATTCGTCAGCGGTGAGAAGCGAGAATGGAATCTCAAAATCGTAATGCTCCGCCAGCAGCTCGGTAATCTCCTGTGCCACGGTGGTTTTATCCCGCGAACTCACAAACAGCAGGTTTCCTGAGTTGATATAGCTTGTGACGTTCTCGTACCCCAGCGCAGCCAGCCGCTTTTTCAGCTCGGGCATCGACACCTTGCGCAGCTTCCCCAGGTTCACGCTCCTGAGCAAAAGAATGTACTGCATGGGCTTAAACCCTTTCTAACGATGAATGGTAAAAATCTGGGTCGAGTTCTCGGCGCAGACTTTGCTGCCCGCATTTACGGCTCAGGATTGTCAGAAACAGCACCTGAAGCCCTGTAAAACCACGGCACCGCTGCATCGTCTTCATTCTCCTGTGAGGGTACGCCGGGGGCAACCGGAAGATGCGGAATCAGCAGATCCACCTCGTCGCGGCGCAGAATCTCGGGGTCGGTTACCGCAGGCACGAACCCGGGAACCCGATCCCAGCTCCAGTAGTAGAATTTCTCGGGTGAGCTCCACGCGATCGTGCTGAACCCGCCCCTGGAATCCTCATCAAACTGATCTTTGACCCGCGCCTCATATAGGTACGGTGCCCTCTCACCGGTCGCCGGGTTTACCCCGTACCAGATGCGCGTGATGAGCGCCCGCAGCATGGCTTCACCCGTATTGACGTGCACCGACGAGACCTGGCCGTAATCATCGTAGAGAACCTTGCCTTCGCCCGGGGCAAGTACGGGCGGCTCGGTTCCCAGAGAATCCACAATATGCCCCACCAAGGCTTCAATATAGGCACCGCGCCCGGGGACCTCATCGCGAAGCTCCCAGACCAGGTTTCTTTCCGCCTCTAGGGTCGCGACGGCGCACACCTCCCAGTCGGTGGCACGCCACGGGGTCAGATGCTCCGCCACAAACACCAAACGGTTATTCCAACGGCGCATGACGAGCGTAAAATCTACGCCAAACCAGGGCCGCGCATGATTCAAGTTAGGCATAATCCCCGAGATGGGCATTAGCTCGGCGTAGGTATCGTGGTCGCCCTTCATGGAATCCCAATCGGGTTCGCAGGCGTCCAGATACATTCTGAAGGGGGCGCTTTGCGGGCTTTGAATTAAAAACTCCCCGGAAACGAGCCTCTGCCACGGATACTGGGTGTCACGAATATCCTCACCCTGCTGAACCGTCATGGGCCAGGGGGTAAAAGTAGCCCGATAAGCGGAGGCGGGGGCATACGTGCGTTTCGCCCGTCGGTAAGGTGCCGTCGGCAAGTAGGGGAGTATACGGCGTACGTACTCGGGAATATCCTCGCCCGTGTCCGGGGGATAGATGAGGGGATCGGTATGTTCGAATGTGTAGCGCGCATCCTCGGTCGGAACGCTCCACGCCAGCTGCGCCGGAGGGTGGCAGTAGCTCAAAACCGTTGCCCGGTAGTCGGTCGTCACGTCAAGGTATGTTCGAGAACTGCATTTGGTAACGTACGCCAGCCGAATAATATTGTCACCCTGGCGCATATGGTATGAATAGTAACACGTGTCTTCGTTCAGGTCTAGGAACTCGCCATCCCCAAGTTCCAGATGCTGTACGCTGAGGCCGCGGTACAGCGCCATGAAGACCGCCTCAATATAGACCGAACGCTGCGGGTCATCATCGTGCTGCTCCCAGTGAAAAGCGAAATTACGATCCACCCGGGCGCGCGCGTACGTGCGGTCAGAGGGCTCTTGCCAGGTCAGAAAAACGTGCGCCGTGAAGTAAAGATAATCCTCATCAGCTTTGAAACTAAACGTGATATTGCCTGAGAAATACGTGTACCGATGCACCAGTTCACCCCTAAACCGATGCGGGTTTTCGGGGTCGAAAGGGTAAGGGTTCAGCTCCGCCATCAGGTGAAATTCCGAACCAATATAGTGCAGCACCCCGGGTCCCAGATACTCAGCAGGATGCCTGCCTGCGACCGGTTCACCGTTCTCAAGCGGCGCGGGCGTGTGGGCAATTGGCCAGGGAATATAGGTGACTGCGGGGGTTTCTGCCATGCCGCGCTCCTTGAGGTTGATGTCTAGACCGTTTTATCTCACTTGAGATACGCACTGAGCCCCACCCTGTACACAATAATGAGGCGGCAACACGCGATGTTTAGCCATCATAACGTATCGGCACCTGGAAATACGTCAACGCCTCATAGTGTGTCTGCGGCGTGCCCCGCAGATTATGCACCCTATGTCTTCTGCGACTCCACGAGCACCTGATAAACAAAGAAAAAAGCCGAGAAGGTGAGAGATTCCCACCTTCTCGGCACACTATGTTTCACATTATTCCTGCGTTGGAGGTTTTAGCCGCTAGAGCGATTTCCCGCGCTTTTCGGGCAGCGCGAAGGTAGTAACCGCCGCCAGAAGGAATGCCGCCGCGAAAACAGCGAACAGTACTCCGGTGCCGCCGAAAGAGATGAGCGGCGGAACGATAAGCGGCGCCAGAATTGATGCGATGCGCCCCAGTCCGGCCGCCGTGCCCGTGCCGGTGCCGCGCAGTCGGGTGGGGAACACCTCCGGGCTAATGGCGTAGAGCGCGCCCCATGCGCCCAGGTTGAAGAACGAGAGGAAGCACCCACTGAGGATAATGTAGAAATCCGAATGTGAGAGGCCGTAGCATACCGCCGCGCCTGCTGAACCAGCCAAAAATACGGCGAGGGTGGCTCGGCGCCCCCACTTCTCAATCAGGTAGGCGGCCACTGCATAGCCGGGCAGCTGCGCCAGGGTCATAATTAGGGTGAATGCGAAGGACTTCACCAAGCTGAAACCCTGTGCGCTCAGCAGCGAGGGTATCCAGATAAACGCCCCGTAGTACGAGAGGTTAATGCAGAACCATACGGTACACAGCGCCAGCGTGCGTTTACGCAGTGGAGCCGACCAGATGGAGGTTGCCTCCTGGGTGTCGTTGGCAGGAGCCTCAGGTGCATTGCCGCTGGCGGTTTCATCCGCGTGAGTTCGTGTGCTGAGGGCCGCAGAGCTCTCAAATTCGGCAACCACTTGTTCTGCCTCGTCAGTGCGCCCTTTCGACTCTAAGAACCGCACGGATTCGGGTGTTCCCCAGCGAATAATCAGCGAATACAGTGCCGGAATCACGCCGATGGCAAGTGCCCACCGCCAGCCGTTTGGGTTCGGCACAACAAAGGTGCCGATAAGCGCCGCAAGAATCCATCCGAGCGCCCAAAACGCCTCCAAAATAACGACCACGCGCCCGCGAATAGCGCGCGGCGAAAATTCCGACATCAGCGTGGATGCGACCGGCAGCTCAGCCCCGAGCCCCAGCCCCACGATAAACCGGAAAACCATCAAAACGGCTAGTGAACCGGCGAGTGCGGATGCGCCCGTCGCCAAACCGTAGATGAGCAGAGTTGCGGCGAAAACGTAGCGTCGCCCAAAACGGTCGGCGAGAAGCCCGCCGACGGTGGCGCCCAGAGCCATACCCAAAAAGCCGATGGAGCCTAACCAGCTTGTTTCGGTGGGGGAGAGCGCCCACTGTTTGGTCAGTGCCGCCATGATGAAGGAGATAAGCCCAACATCCATGGCGTCGAGCGCCCAGCCGATACCGGTGACGCCCAGGAGCTTGGTGTGTTTGCGGGTGAAGGGCAGGGATTCGAGTCGTTGTGAGAGGTTGGGTGTGGTGGGGGATTCTGCTGTTGCAGCGGTTTTCATGGTGGATACCTTTGGTGCGATATTTTCTTTGTCTCTCAGCATACACCAGGTTAGGGTGTTTATGACTCAAACATAGTGTGTGAAGGTAAGCACCCTCCCAATTTACGGGGTAAAAACCGTCAATAGTGAAGAAGTATTACGCCCAGCCCAGACTAGAAAACCGCGCGCCTAAGCACCCTCCACAACGGGCAGGCGCTTTACCGCATAATTCACCGGGGCAGGAATACTTTTGCCGCGCAGAGGGCTATCACCGTCATCATCGGCACCTTCCCAGAACACTACACGACGCGGGCCGCTCCACACTACGCTCCCACTGGGCACCCCGCGCCCCACCACCTTGGCAAAATACGAAGCGGCCTGCGTGAGGGGGTGGTGCGGCACGAATTCCACATTCACAAAACGCACCACCACGCCCCCGGCTACCGTATGGTACGAGGCCCCAACAATAGGCTCAACGCGCTCAATGGTGCCCGTCACCTCCATCATTTCGCCCTCACTCAGATGCGGCGGGGTCACCCCCAAGCTGGTGCGCACCGCATCCAGCACGGCGGCCATGAATTCCATAAACTCCGGGTCGTCGCTGCGGATTTCCCACACCACTTTGAGGGTGGGCTCGATTCGGCCCCGCACGTAGCACACCCGGTCGTCGCCGGTGTCGCTGACAGCCGCAATATACAGGTTCTCGGAGTCGGCGGAGTACTCAAAGAATAGTTCCTGGTCCTCAAAATCGTAGGCGCCCTCATTTGAGAACCCCCGAAAATTCTTGGGGTTCAGCGGGTTATACGCGGGAGGGGTAAAGAAGAAATAGTCTACGAATTCATAATCCACCTCGACGGTGTCGCCGCCCTTATGGGGGCCTTCATCGGTTAGCGCCCGGTCAATCGTGAAAATCCCGGGGAACAGCCGTGAGGCCGGGTGTACACCGGCGTTTGAGGAAGCGGCTAGGGGCCACGGAACGTACGTTATGGTGTAGGAATACTCGCTCACGGGTGATCCTTTACGAGGTGACAGACACTGTATTTGTAACTGGCGTCTTGGGCAGGTGGTTGGTGTGCCGCGGCACCCTGTGCCGCTGACTTTAGCATCTATAGTAACCCTATACTATATGCGCGAGCAGAGGATATTTGTCTCACCGGAGGAGAAAATATCCTCTGCCCGAACCGATACCCTCTGCTGGCGCTATAGGCGCAGCTACCCCACACGCTGCCTGCGGATCGACGAATCAGGCAGATGCCGCAGAATGGGCTGCACATGCCACTCTGGAATATCGCTGCCGGTGAGCGGAGTGTCGAACAGGGGGTTCATTCCGTACGGCCAGCACCGGGCGTCCTGCTCGGCGGCGTGCCACGCCAGGGCCGTGTCCTCCTCAAAGTAGCTCAGCACCCGCCCATAGTACCCGGCTTTCGCGTTGCGGGTCTGGCTGTTGGAGTATTCGGTAATGTTAATGACTCGAATAATATCGTTACCTTCCCGCAGGTGATACGAGGACGCCTCACCGTCGGGGGAGCGCACAGCCACACACTGCCCGTCGGCTATGGTGCGGGCGGGGTGGCGCATACTCTTATGCAGGGCGCCGATGACGGCCTCGGTGTAGTCCCGGCGGCGCGGGTTCTCATCCCGCTGCTCCCAGTGCAGGTTAAGCTGCGCATCAATACTGGCTAGGGCGAAGCGGCTCACGGCCGGGTCGTCCCAGTGCAGGCGGCTTCGGGCACGAATCATCAGTTCGCCGCCTCTTGCAAAGTATTTGAACTCAATGTCTGGTGCCCACTGGTCAGCGTCGGGGCTGTGCAGGTACCCCACGAAGTCAGTATCGTGATTGGGTGTGAATATGGGCGGCACCAGGTATAGTTCGTGGGTGGGGTCGCTGATTCTTGTGTGTGCGATGCGCAGCACGCCAGGCTGCAGGTACTCCGCCGGATGCGCCCCGGGTTCGGGGGCGGTGTAGAAGACTTTATGTTCGTCGGTGACTGGCCAAGGTGTGAATTGTATGGTGTACGGGAAGCTATTCACATGTGTTCCTATAACGGGTTATTTATCGGTGTGGTGATTGGTGTCATGCCCTAAATAGTTATGCATATATGATAGCTTAGAGCGGCCCGTTTTTCTGCCATATTCTTGAATAATTTTAGAGTATTTTTACGTATGTATCTTTAAACCTGTCGAATTATTTGAGAATAATCATTAATCCTCTACGGTATATATCGCTCCATTAAGGTATAAAAATGCAGGCTGTGTACAGGAATGGGTGCTGCGGGCCGCGCATTACGGCCCGCAGCACACGGCTCAACGCAGTAGTTTATGCGTCTTGTACCGGCGGCAGGTGCGCAATGAGCTGCCGAATATGCTCCGGAAGGTCCTCACCCGTCAGCGGAGGAAAAGCCGCCGGGCTCAATTCCTCCGGCCAGTAGCGGGCATCCTCGCCGGTGCTCCACGCCAGATACTCCGGTTCCGCAGTGTTAAAAAACTGTGCCACATACACTGGGTTCGGTGCACCAATACCAATCGGGTGCATACAGGCCACAAGCCGAAGCATCTGCGGCTTCTCAACACGCGTGCAGCCGCCTTCGCTGAACCTATCGGCCACCAGGGTAGTGGCGTAGTGCAGCGAGCCTACGGGACCACCCCAGTCGTACTCAGAATCCTCCACCAGGTGTGCCTCACCCTCAGCAAGCTCAACCGGGGTCAGCGACAGACTCTCCACCAGCGCACCCAGCACGTTCTCAAGGTAGCGGCGGCGATACGGGTTCGTATCATGCACCTCCCACACCGGGGCCATATCCTCGCCAATACGCACCCGGGCAAGAAGGCTGGATTTAGCCCATTCTTCATAGTCGGGGCCCTCTTGCGGGGACCAGAAATAATTACCCTGTTCAGCGGTCAGAAGCAGCTCAGTTTCGGTAATATCCATCCCAAAAATGAGCCCATCGTCGGCGGCCCGTGAGAACGGAAATACCGACAGGTACCCCGCACGGTACGGGAAACCCCACCGGTTGCCATTCTCAAACATTTCAGGGGTGAGCCCTTCCCAAACCACCTGGTAACGCAAGATACAGCCCTTCTCGCCGTTTTCCACCCCTTCCTCCCAGGCGAAGGGAATGTGCAGCTCCCCGGGGATAAGGCGCGCCGCCGGATGCTTAAACTGCTGCTGCCGCTGAACCCACCCGGCGGGCACAGGCCAGGGGATGAACTCGGTCAGAAAAAGGTCGTCGGTCATGCTCTGCTTATTCCTCTCATATAGCGTTATAACGCATGATTAGCTGGCTGTATTGTACAAGTTTTCCAGGCGCAGAATTCCCGCCAATACGCGGAATCCTTGGGCGGCTACTCGCTGCCCGCTGGCGGCAGGTGCGCACTCAGTGCCCGCACGGGGGCGGGAATCTCATCGCCGGTCAGCGGCGGGAAATACGCCTGATGCCCCAGCGCCTTCCAGTACCGGGCACCATAGGAACCGGCGCCCCACACGAGCACACCCGTCCCGTCGGTGGTTTGTACCTGCGCCTGGTATAGCTGCACATCACCGTCCACCCAGTCAGCCCCCACCATAAATGCGCGCACCATCACCCCGTCATGGCAATAATGGTAGGTGCCGAACTCCTCAGCCACATCGAACCTATGAGGCAGGTGCAGGCACTCTCCCTCAGAGACTATTGGCGGCACCGTGCCGGGGATGGTGCGCATCACCTCAAACACGGCCTCAATCAGCTCGGCTCGGCCCGGAACCGTATCCCGCACCTCCCAGGTGAGGTTCAGTGACGAATCAAGGCGTGCCACCGCGATCTCTTCCACTCCGCGCGGAGACCATACGGTCTCAGCGGCACTTGCCACCAGTAGTAGGTCCCCACACAGCGCAGCCTGCCGAAAATAGAAAGAGAGACCTCCTGCGGGGTCCTCAGGAAACTCGGGAGGAATCTGGAAGAAGTAGCCAGGAACCACGGGGTGGGTATCACCGGCATTCATATACAGGCTCAGGTTTTCAGGTTTACCGTCTGCACGTTCCACATTCAGCTCGCCCGGCACCAAGCGTCCCCACAGATCCGGTGCCGCGCTCATGCGCTCCGCCTGCGCAGCAGCCACCGGCCACGGCGTGAACATCACCCTGTAGTCTGTGACCTGCGGCGGCTGCGGATATTCGCAAGCGATCGGTGCAGACGGCAGATACGGCAGGATTTCCCGCACAAACTCGGGAATCTGCTCCCCAGTCAGCGGAGCATCAAAGAGAGGGCTCATGGCATCTGACCAGTAGCGGGCGTCCTCAGCCGCCACCTGCCACACCAGGCCCCCATGATCGGGCAGTACTTGCGCGCAGTACTCCGTCACCGTGCGACGCTCGGGGTTGCCGTAGCGCTGGTCCACCTCAAGAACACGGGTAATCTGCCCGGGCGCAGCAGCCGAATGCAGATGGTATGAAGTGAACCCGTCGGGGGAG
>ERZ773076.1287-NODE-1287-length-10870-cov-3.831808_pt1 | contig 10870 bp, 10 predicted proteins | sample MGYA00580613_ERZ773076 | MGnify/ENA primary metagenome ERZ773076 (study PRJEB29015, sample SAMEA2738005) | human oral metagenome | biome: human oral; feature: human-associated habitat; material: dental | place: China | collected 2057 ...
AGTTACTAATGACGCAATCATAAAGAGACATATCTCAAAAAACAGCAATACGAAAATTAGCATGCTACTATCTGCTCCATCTCATATGGATAACGTTACGAACTTTTTTTAGCACTGGAACCATAAAACGACATATAAAACCTATCGGCTTTCGCACAATGTGAGCTAAGGTCCTTGACTGTATGCCGATGATTTTTCCATTACTTACACACATAAATCTCTCAAGGAAATGTGCCAGATCTTCGACCGACTCGGAAGCAGACTTGTCAAAGCTGTCGATCGAGAACCCGAGTTTTTGCAGCTTTCCAACATGACCAGGACTCATCGCGAGACAGGTGCCCGCCACAAATAGATAACTATCTGGTAGGCACAGGCCATAGGGCTTACCAAAGGCTCCATAGAGACGAGCCTTCTCTATCGGATCCTTGACCAGTAGATTGTCTGCCGCAACAATGGAAACTGAGGGATCATTACAAATGAGATCGATAACCTTATGTACGCTTGCTGCTGATAGCAGCCCATCGAACAGATCGAGAAACCATGAGCGCCGAAAGAAAAACTGACCGTAGATATACTGCATGAAACGTTTTGTTCCTTTAGAATGGAGCTTGATAATAAGATCATATTCTTGTACTTTTATATATGATATGGTTTCAAAGAAGGGGCCGAGATCAAACCCTTTGTTGGGTACTTGGACTATCCGGATATCCCTATCGATTGACCTGATATCATTAAGCGTCTGCTTGCTTATTTTGTTCTCCGTCACCGTAACTAATAATTTATAGTTATAGTAATTTAAGTTTTTTAAATATTCTGCGATTTCTTTCCACGATTCATCATAAAATAAATGTAAAACTACAAGAATTTTTACATCTTTATTTCGCAAAAGCATATTTTTATATCGAATGCGCCCTATAGCTCGTTTTATTCCGCGTGAGACCCTCCGTCTACGGTATATCACTGAACGCATCGCCTCACCCCCGCCTTCTCATGCCATGCCTCCATAGCCGCCAGAGTGTACGCGGATTCTTGACAAACCTCCATACACGCACAACGTTTACTCTATGATTCGCCCCATACTCATCAAGTAAAATGCAGCATCGGTGCTGTCCCTCCACAATGATATTGAATTGGTCGACCACTATCGCTCCTCGAGAGAGGTCATATCCATTGGCCAGTACTTCCTTCTTGAGAGACAAAAAAGCCTCCGGACTTCTATCATCAATACCGATCTGATTACGAGAAAGCTTGCAATATCGCTCGTATTCTTGCAAAGTCTGTGCATCATCAGGATTGATAATAAAGCGATACGGGAGTGCATGGCTAATCGGATAAAGTCCGTCCTCATAGTCTCTGAGGATCTGTCCTAGTTTAATCGAATCAACATCATATTTGTACACACCAAGCGTGCGTAGATAGCCTAGATTCTCGTCATCAATAAAGAATCTGTTGTCGTGAGACAGGAGCTTGATTGTTTTATCCATGATTCGATCCCATTGTAGTGTTCAGAGGCATACCTATACGATCATTCACATGAGACGCATGCTCGCCAAGCGCCGGTTCACGTGCTACACCCCTAACCTCTAGACTGTACCTATCTTTTCACACCGCATGTCATCGGTCCAGCCTTCCGTACCTCGCCTCGGTAGCCGCCTTCATCGGACGCCACCACCACTCGTTATCGCGATACCAGGTGATGGTCCGATCAATCCCCTCGGAGAAGCTCGTGTGGATGGGCTTCCATCCAAGCTCCTCGCGAAGTTTGGATGGATCAATGGCGTAGCGGCGGTCATGGCCCGGGCGGTCGCGCACCCAATCGAACGCGTCTAGGGGACGACCCATGCGCTCAAGGATAGTCTGAAGCACATCGAGGTTACTCCTCTCGCCATCCGCTCCGATGAGATAGGTCTCCCCCTGGCGTCCTCGCGTGAGGATGTCCCATACGGCACGGGAGTGATCCTCGGTGTGGATCCAGTCACGCACATTCCTGCCATCTCCGTAGAGCTTGGGGCGCACACCACAGATGATGTTGGTGACCTGACGTGGTATGAACTTCTCCACATGTTGGTAGGGGCCATAGTTGTTCGAGCAGTTCGATATCGTCGCGCAAATGCCGTAAGTACGTACCCAGGCGCGCACGAGCAGGTCGGAGGACGCCTTGGTAGAGCTATAGGGACTCGAGGGGCGATAGGGATCCTCGGGTCGGAAGCGACGAGGCTCATCAAGGGCAAGGTCACCGTACACCTCATCGGTAGAGACATGGTGGTAGCGCAATCCATGTCTGCGCACAACCTCGAGTAGGCGAAAGGTACCTTCGACGTTAGTCCGAATGAATGGATCGGGGTCCACAATGGAGTTGTCGTTGTGGCTCTCGGCGGCAAAGTGGACGATGGCATCATGCCCGGGGACAATGCGCTCGAGCAGCTCAACGTCACAGACATCACCCACCACGAGCCTTACCCTGTCCTCGGGAAGACCGGCGAGGCTCTCGGGGTTGCCTGCATAGGTGAGCTTGTCGAGCACCGTCAGACGCACGCCAGGATGACTCTCGACGACATGGCGGACGAAGTTGCTGCCTATGAAGCCACAGCCACCCGTGACAATGATGTTCGCCGGATCAAACGCAAAGGACATGGTAAACCACCTATCCCTCCTCGCACTCCGCTCGCATGGATCACGTAGACTCTATCGGGGCAATCGTGCGACGTATTCCTTGAGCTCGTCCTCCCAGTCGCGCGGGATAAACCCGACTGATCTCACCTTGTCAAGGGAGAGGGTACTGTGTCGCGGCCTCAAGGCGATGGGACCCTCGAAGCTCCCATAGTACTCCGCCGTCGATACGGAGATGACAGCGGGACTGTTAGCGTTCCTTAACTCAAATACCTCAGAGGCTATCTCATACCAACTCTTGGTGTGACCGGAGCCGGTCAGGTCGTAGGTGCCGTAGGGAGCATGCTCCTGCAGCAGGTAGAAGATCCCTTCAGCCATCTGGTCGGTAAAGGTCAGCCTCCCGTTCTGGTCGTCAACCACCGTCACGTGATCCAGCTCGTCACCGGCATCGGCCACGCGGTCAGACAAGGCCGCCATACTCCTGACAAAGTTCCTACCGTCACCGATAACCCAGCTCGAGCGTACGATGTAGTGGCTCGGACAGCCCGCCACGGCTAGATCGCCCGCAGCCTTCGCCTGCCCGTACACAGAGAGAGGCGAGAGGGGCTCTAGCTCGTCGTGAGATGCGCGCACACCATCAAAGACGTAGTCAGAGCTGATGTGCACAAGCGTGATACCGTACTCCGCACATGCCCGTGCCAGAAGGGCAGGGCCGACAGCGTTTGCCTTCCAGCAGCTGATGCGACCCTCTGTCGTCTCCGCCCTGTCGACGTCGGTATAGGCACCGCAGTTGATCACGGTACCGTAAAGATCCCAGTCGATGCCGTCATAGGCAGCTGGGTCAGAGAAGTCGAAGCCGTCGATGTCGTGGTAGTCAAACGTCGGCCCGAGGCCACGAGCGTCGGCAAACGCCCTGATCGCACGGCCGAGTTGGCCGGCGCAGCCGGTCACGAGCGTCCTTTTGGGTGCCATAGGAACCACGTCAGCGAGCGGGGGGTGGTGCCTGTCCGCCTCCGATATCTCGCACCCCTTGAGCGGGATGGGCCAGTCGATGGCAAGCGCCGCGTCAAAGAGGCTCACGAAGGTATAGGTCTTCTTAAGTTCGGCGGACCAATGCGCATCGACCAGATACGTATAGCTCGTTGCATCCTCGAGCGCCTGGAAGGCGTTCCCGACCCCGCGCGGAACGAAGACCGCGCGTGCCGGATCCAACGTGGCCGTGAAGACCCGACCGAATGTGGAGCTTCCCTGCCTCAGGTCGACCCAGGCACCAAAGACCGATCCAGTGGCAACGGAAACAAGCTTGTTCCATGGCTCGGCATGGATGCCGCGCGTCACACCACGCCTAGCGTTGAACGATATGTTGTTCTGAACCCAGCGCAGGTCAGGAAGGCCAAGGGAGACCATCTTCTCACGTTGCCAGTTCTCCTTGAACCATCCTCGACCATCACAGTGCACAGTGAGCCTAAGCAACTTGAGTCCGGCAATGCCCGTCTTCTCAACAGCAAGCTTGCTCCCGAAGTCCATCACCCCTCCTTTGAATAGTGACTGTCTGGCGCAATCTTTCCCTCTGCCACGATCCTGAGGTGATGACCATAGTTGCTCTTGCCGTAGCGCTCCGCGCACTCAAGCAACCGACCGCGACCGATCCAGCCGTTCTCGTAGGCTATTTCCTCCGGCACCGAGACGGGTAGATCCTGAGCAGTCTCGACCATACGCACGAACTGCGACGCCTCAAAGAGTGACTCCATCGTTCCCGTGTCAAGCCAGGCATAGCCGCGCCCGAGCGTCACCACATCGAGGGAGCCATCATCCAAATACATGCGGTTGAGGTCTGTAATCTCGTACTCACCGCGTACGGAGGGCCTGACATTAGCCGCAAACTTCGTCACACGGGAATCATAGAAGTAGAGCCCCGTAACCGCATAGCTGCTCTTGGGATATTCTGGCTTCTCTTCGATGGAGACCACGTTGTAGTCACTGTCGAACTCAACGACTCCAAAACGCTCGGGGTCATCGACGCGATAACCAAAGATCGTGGAGCGACCAGACCCAGCCGAGACGACGGCCCGCCTGAGGTGACTGGACAGCCCGTTGCCATAGAAGACGTTATCACCCAGTACGAGGGCACAGGCCTCCCCCGCCACGAAACCCGCCCCGATCACGAACGCCTGTGCGAGACCCTTTGGCTCGGGTTGAACGGCATACGACAGCGAGACGCCAAAGTCAGAACCATCGCCCAAAAGACGTTCGAAATTGGGCAGGTCCTGCGGCGTCGAGATGATGAGGATATCTTGGATACCAGCAAGCATGAGGGTGGAGAGTGGATAGTAGACCATCGGCTTGTCGTAGACGGGCAAGAGCTGCTTGGACGTGACAGTAGTGAGAGGATACAGACGCGTGCCCGAGCCGCCTGCGAGAATGATGCCTTTCATGCTATCTCCTCTCGTAGGATAAGAATAGATTCTCATACTCTCTGACAATATGAGCCCAAGAAAACCTCTGGGTTATTTCGCGCGTCGACATCCTCGCGTAACGCGCCCTGTCGGCCTCGGGGAGATGCTCGGCCATCTGCAGGACCGAAGCGAGAGAACCATCCTGTTTCGTCCAGTATAAAGCAGATTCTCTGGCGACTTCTCGATTGAACGTAACATCAAGCAATATACTCAGCTTGGTTGATGCAAGAGCCTCCAGCAGACTCGGGTTAGTTCCGCCCACTTCATGCCCATGAAGGTAGGCAAATGCGCACTCACGAACCTTCTTTAGGAGATCTTGGTCATAGATGCTACCAACAAATTTGATTCGATCATCACGTTGGTAATTCGTACTGTTCTGCAAGCTCTGCAAAAAGTCATCGTTACTATCGGTAACAAGCACAAAGTCTTTCAAGGAATCCGTGCTCATAAACTCGCGGATCATTATCTCATAATTATTTTCAGGCACGAGTCGACCAACCACAAGGTAGTACTCATTGACTTTCAGAGCATGCCTCGTAAGCCAACCCTGAAATGTAGGGCTATTACTGTCTAACCGTGAGTGCTGGGTATCGGCTCCATAGGCTATGTATGTGGTCTTCGGGTTAAACCTCCCATACTCCTTATGGATATAACTCTCAATACTCCTGCTGTCACAAACGAGTAAATCGGCATGTTTAACCATAAATTTCTCAGAATATTTCCAATACTTACGAACTGGCAGGCTCCACTTTGCTCGCAACCATTCATGGCCATCTGGATTCACAAGCAAGGTGCCCCCAATAGCTCGAATTTTTCTCTTAATTCTTGAAATAAAAGGACCAATACGACAAGCCAGAATGTAAAAAATGGGAGCTTCATCCTTGTTTTCCTTAGCCATTTCAATAGCCTTGTTGACTGCTGCAATATCGTAAGCGATGGCGCGGGCTGGTCCGATATTAGGCACATCAACATTGAAACAAATGGCTCCATTATGCTCAAACCGATCTTCCATGATACCAGACTTGGCTGAATTTTCACGCATACAAGCAACATAGTATTGTATGTTGCTGTCTTTTTGGTATTCGGTTAATTTTTCAACAAAGGTTTCAAATCCTCCATATTTGGCAGGAATTCCTTTTGAACCAATGATATAAACTGCTTTTCTCATATCACTCCTACTTTATTTTATAATAAAACAAAAATTACTTCGCTCCATCTTTTATCAATACAACCTTAACTGTTTTTATTAGAATTTCTATATCTTTCCAAATTGTCCAACCATCTAAATAAGCAACATCTAATTTTACTACATCATCGAAGTTTGTAATATTGCTTCTACCACTAATCTGCCAAAGGCCTGTGATCCCCGGTTTAAAACTGAGACGACGTTTTTGTTCGGGTGTATACTTCATGTACTCATCTAAGGTTGGTGGTCTAGTACCAACTAAACTCATATCACCTTTTAGAACATTCCAAAATTGTGGAAGTTCATCTAGACTCGTCTTTCTAATAAAGTGCCCAATCTTTGTCACACGTGGATCGTTTTCAATCTTAAACATTCCACCCTGCATCTGATTCTGACTCATCAAGTCTTTCTTAATTTCCTCCGCATCTACTCTCATAGAACGGAATTTATAAAATTTAAATATACGTCCATTTCTACCAACCCTATCCTGGGCAAAAATAGCAGGACCTCCGTCTCTTTTTATCAGAGGAATAAGAAAAATAGATACTATACCACAAATCACTAAACCAAATAAGGATCCGATTATATCTATCATTCGTTTTAAAGCAACATCACTAGAACGATAAAAGGTTGTTGAAAAATTAACAACACTAGAATTCCCAAAACGTTGAATCGCTTTTTCACTATTGGTTACAAAATCTAAAGCCGCTATATTGACAGCTACTGGCAAACCCATCATTTCAAATTGAGAAATAAAACCTGCAATCAAAAAGCTCTCACTTGGAAGATTAATCACCACTTGATCTACTACTGATCTCGTAGCATAGGTTACTAGATTATCCAAGGTAACGACTGTAAAATTAGAAGCTTCAAAAGGCTCATCATCTACAATACAAACAGCTGAAACATAGCCATACTCATAAGTAGAAAGTTGATTTAGTACTCTATCAACTCGTGCACGCGTAGTTACTAGCAAGATACGTTGAGTATATTTTTTTTTGCGAGAAAAGAACTTCCAAACCTTACGAGTGAAGAAATTAAGTACTAGGATAAAAAGCGTATTTACCCCTATAATCCATAAAAAATTATAAATGCTTAAATAAGGTAAGTCGGGTGCTAACAATGGAAAAACAACAATAGCTAATAACAGATAGACCAATTCATACTTTATTGTCTGTATCAGTTCTTCTGCTATACTCCGATATTTGAAATTCTTACTATAATCACTGACATAGTAAGAAATGACATGAACAACCATTAGAAATAGTATATGTTCATGGATATTCAATACAAAAGGTATCAGATAAATTGGAAACAGTTGTATTATGAGAATCTCTAATTTTCGAATATTTGATACTTCTCTCAAAACTACCTCCTAGGTAACTCTACCTACTTCTTTTTCCCATAATTTCCGTAGGAACCATAGGCTCCATAGGCTCCATAACCACCATAAGCTCCATATTTTTCAACTTCGGTGTTAAATTTATTTAGAACTACACCTAAAAAAAGAGTTCCTGTTTGTTCTAACTGTTCCTTCGCCTTTAAGACATCACGACGTTTTGTCTCTCCAGCCGCAGTTACTAAGATAGAAGCGTCACATTTTTGTGTAATGATAGCAGCGTCAATAACCATCCCAATCGGTGCAGTATCTACAATGACATAGTCAAAATACTTGCGCAGGGTATCAATCATGGTATGGAAATTTTCACTCTGCAGGAGGGCTGTTGGGTTAGGTGATACCGGTCCTGCCTGAATAACAAATAGGTTTTCAATATTGGTATCGCAGAGACCATTTGAAAGATCAGTAGTTCCTGCTAAGAAGTCAGTCAGTCCAGTAATCTTTTCCCTTGACTTGAAAACACCAGACATAACTGAATTTCGGATATCTGCATCTACTAGTAGTGTTTTATAGCCTGCACGCGCGAAAGCCCAGGCGATATTCGTTGATGTTGTAGATTTCCCTTCACCAGGTTTGACAGATGAAATGGCAAGAACTTTCAAATTATCACCACTCAATTGAATATTTGTACGCAAAGCATTATAGTGTTCTTCAGCTTTTTTAGCAAAATCTAAATGCTTTTTTGAGATTTCTAATGTTGGCATGTTTTCTCCCTTACTTTAACTTATCCAAATCTGGAACAATTCCTAAAAGTGCAACCTGCATGACTTCTTCGACATCTTCTGGTCGTTTGACACGATCGTCCAATAATTCAAGCAATACAACTGAAACAACCATCACTGCTCCACCTGCTAGAAAAGCAAGTACCGTATTTCGACGAATATTAGGTGAGGATGGTGTTAGTGCTGGTCTAGCTTCCTCTAGCGTTGTTACATCAGAAACACGAGTTACCTTAATGATTTTCTCAGCTGCTACTTCACGAAGAGCATTTGCGATACGGCTCGCTTCTTCTGGTTGCGCATCTTTTACCACGATTGATACGATACGAGTATCTACCGGCACTGTCACCTGAATTTTCTTAGTTAATTCTTTGACTGTTTTATCTAATTTAAGATTTGAAATGACTTTTTCCAGTACATCTTGTGAAAGAATAATTTCCTTATAGTCTTTTACAAGATAGGTACCTGCCTGCAAATCCTGATTCGTCAACCCTGTATTTTCAGATTGATTGCGACTAACAACATAGATACGTGTTGTACTAGCATATTCCGGTTTCAACACAAAACTACTCAAGCCAAATGCAAGTACAGCTGTCACAATCGCAGTTAGTACGATAGCGAGTTTTTTCTTCCAAAGGATTTTTAATAATTGAACAACATCAATTCCGATTTCTTTATTTTCTTTCATGTCAACTCCTAAATAATTTGATCTGCTAAGATGATGCGAGGATTTTCGATAAATAATTCTCTCGCCTTTCTTTCACCATATTGTTTTGAGACGATCTCATAAGCTTCTTTCATGTAAGGCGGTCTTTGGTCTAAATTGTGCATATCACTAGCAACAAAATGAACCAAGTCACGCTCTAGAAAATAGCGAGCTCGTTTCTTCATAAATTTATATTTATCTCCAAATAACTTTGGTTTTAAAATACTTGAACTATTGATTTGAGTGTAGCAACCCATATCAATCAACTCTTTTACCCGTTTTTCGTTATTTTCTAATTCATGGTAACGTTCAATGTGGGCAACTACAGGCGTTATACCAAGCATGAGAACATTACTCAAAGCAGTATGAATTTCCCGATAAGGGGTAGTCATACTAAACTCAATGAGAGCATAGCGTGTCCTATTAAGACTTGGAATTACTTGCTTCTCTAACTTCTCAAGTACATCATGGGTATAATAAATTTCCGCTCCGTAGAGAATGGTCAAGTCTGGAGCCACTTCCTTGGCTAGTTCCTTAACTTCTTGGAAATTTTCCTCGATTGTCTCCTCAGGAGTTTCAAACATTCCTTTTCGTCTATGCGATGTCGATACAATAGTCCTTACCCCTTGCCTATAAGCTTCTGTCAAAAGCGCCTTGCTTTCTTGCTTAGATTTTGGACCATCATCCACACCAAATACAATATGCGAATGAATATCAATCATTTTGTCTTATTTTCCTTCCATCACATCATTTATTGCAGCCTTGACTGACTCTAAACTGCTATCACTTATCTCCATCATGTAGAGGTTACTATCAGGCATGGCATAGGATGGTAAATCCATTCGCCCTGTTCCTTTAAGATCTTGCGAATTGATCTTATAAGTTCCACCACTTTCAAGTTGGGCATTAACCAAATTCATCATGGTTTCAAGTGGCATATTGGTTTGAATCGAATCTTGTAGCCCTTTTATAATACTATCATAATTTTTCAAAGCTTCTGTCGAAGTTAACTTTTGCAAAACAGCGACAATGACCTTTTGCTGGTTACGGCCACGATCCCGATCTCCATCTGCCAAAGAATAGCGCTCACGCACAAAGCCAAGAGCTTGCTCCGAATCAAGATGAACATTCCCTATAGGGAAATGAAACTTACCATGTAATGATGTAAAATCCTGATCATTATGAACATCAACCCCACCAAGGAGATCTATCAACTTCAAGAAAGAAGTGAAATTCAAACGAGCATAATAGTTCAAGTCAATACCGTAGAGATTTTCCAGGGTATGAATTGAAGCATCTACCCCATAAATCCCCGCATGGGTCAACTTATCTTTTTGGTTGTTGCCACCATCTGCAATTGGAACATAGGAATCACGAGGTGTCGTTGTCAAGAGAATCTTTTTAGTTTCGCGATTCACTGTCATAATGATATTGACGTCCGAACGAGAAACTGAACTGATTGGACCGTAAGTATCAATTCCACTGATATAAACGTTGAAACTGTCACCTTTGACATCTTTTGGAGTTTCAACCGTCTTGGTTAATTCTTTGGTATAGATTTTCTTAATTTTTGAAGCATAGTCAGGATATTCTGATTCGATAATATTTTCAAAGACACTGTTTAGAATGATTGCCTTTGTATCACCAGCTAACAAACTCTTATAGGCTGCAAGATAGGAACTGCTTTCTTCGACTGTCAATTCCTTGTTTTGAGTCGCTTTCAGATCATTCATCAACTGTTGGATATTATCCCTATCCGTCCCAGTAGGCCCCATTACACTGGTTACCTGACTG
>ERZ773076.1288-NODE-1288-length-10857-cov-4.203573_pt1 | contig 10857 bp, 1 predicted proteins | sample MGYA00580613_ERZ773076 | MGnify/ENA primary metagenome ERZ773076 (study PRJEB29015, sample SAMEA2738005) | human oral metagenome | biome: human oral; feature: human-associated habitat; material: dental | place: China | collected 2057 ...
GGAACTTTGGGCAAAGATACAATAAATAATTGGATTATTCCCTTTTTAAGTGTAGAAAAAAGAGGCTCATACTATTACAATCACAATTATCAATACAACCCCACACTTTGGAAAAGTTTTATTTATGTGGGCGTTTGCAGCACATACCCAGCTATCGCTGGCTTTCCTACATAACATATTCTAAAAATAATTGATTGTCAGGTTTATAGACTTTGTCAAAGGTGTGAGCCACACGGGCAATTAAGGACTTTGCAAAAGTGTAGCGACTCACCTGAAACCTATTCCCTGAAACCTATTCCCTGAAACCTGACACCTAATTATAAATACCACTCGCTATGGCAAAGGTTTGGGTGTGTGCTCGTAAAATAGAGGTGAGTTGTGGGGAATACCCTCCTCCCATTGAGCATTGTACAGGCAGGTGATACCGATGACACGTTTCAAAAACAAGGCGATCACGTTCACCGCAACCTTCTACGGTAAGCGATAACTTACCTAACTTATCGGTTGCTAGCACATCTACCCCTGCTTGATAAAACACAAAATCGGGTTGATGGGCTTCTATGAGCTGTGGCAAAATGTTGCGCAATATATCTAAAATTGTACAAAGCCAATGGGTAGCGCTTCTTTATGTGAAAGTGTTAAGTGTAAGAAATTGTGCAAGTAAGGTTGCGTATGCACCAAAGCCGCTGTAGCTTGGGTAGCTTTTTCGGGGGTGTGGAAGTTGGACGCACTAGCGATGCCTTCATAGAGGAGTTGTTGACGCAAAGATGTAGGAGAAAGCCCTATTTCTTTAGCACTGTCAAACACTACATCTAAGTCAGCAGTACTAAGTCCATAATGCTCAATAGATAAGTCTATCAACTGTGGTTCACGCGCTGCCAATGGGTTTATTTGCGTAAGTAAATGTCCATAAGTGCGATAAGCATTGATAAGGTTCAGCACTTTAAACTCTTTTTCAATTTTTTCTGACGGTTTATTAGCCTCATTGCTTACTACTTGCTGCACCATCACTGGCACCGCTTCTTGAAGGGGAGCACCATATTGTTCTTGAGCAAAATCAAAGCCCTGAAAAAAAGCACGCCAACTGGGTTCTACAGCATCAGGATTCTCAAGATACTTGTCATATAAATCACCAAAATACGCCGTACTTGCGGCATTCAAGAAAGAATACTTATCCATAAATAGTTATTTTTTCGTTTATATTTCGTTAAAGGTATGCAAAGATAGTATTTAGTTTTGAATTAAGCAATAAATCGTGTTAAAAAAACCTAAGTAATTTACTAACTACTTAATATACAACAAAATAAAAAGCAAGCACTATTTTCGTAGTGCTTGCTTTTATTGTTATCTGTATAGGGTAAAGTGTCCCATATACTCTTGTTGGTCATCATCCTCGTGTGTGCGCAGTATATACCAATAGTCTCCTGACGGCATCTCTTTGCCTTCATAACGACCATCCCATACCTGACCCGAACGAAGCGTCTTTATATAACGTCCATAACGATCGTAAATATCTACCGTTAAGTTAGGATAACTGCGGTATATATCAGGATCCCAACCATCATTCTGTCCGTCACCATTAGGCGTAAAGAAATCCGGTGGTACCGACTTCATATACTCTTTCTCTATCGTAAGTGTAGAACTACAATTATTAGCATCTGTAGCCTCCACTACTACCAACTTAAAGATACGTCCATTCACCACTCGACTCGTTGGGTCTGTTGGCTTAAGCATATATTCACTTTCTCCATTCTCATAACTGCCATTGAATGTTATAGAATAAGGTGTATCTCCCTCTCGTGGATTACCTCCTACTACTTTCACTCTAACCTTGTTGATTTCGCGTGGATCTGTCTTATCTAATATCTCTAAGCCCGGATAACGCGTTACACTTACCGTTCCTGCCAAGGTACTTGAACATAGAGAGGTCATTCCTAATGGTCGATAGAATATCGTTATCGTATATATCCCATCGTTCTCTATATTTCTTGTCCTTAACACCTGTTTATCACCATCTACATAACCCACAAACGGTTTAATAGGCTCTCCGTTTATAGAGTAAGAAAGTGTCTGTGATGATATCAGCCCATCGCTGTTATCTCTAGCAAGCGTTATCTGTATATATGGATTTGAGCTTGTTGTCGATACTGTTGAACATTCAAAACCTACAGTAGCTGTTGCTTGCAGACTAGGTGCTGCTGCTATCGTTATATCTTGGGTTTGCGAACAGTTGCCATCTCTAAAGACTAAGCTATAAGCCCCTGGTGCCATATTAGTACGCGATACCGTTGTGCCTGTAGCTATACCCGTTCTGGTGTCTATCACATTACCTTGTGAGTCTTTTAGCTCATAGCTATAAGGGGCGCGTCCTCCTTGTATCATAAACTCAAGTTGTCCATCTGATTGCTGATAGCAAGTTTCTGTCACTGTCTTCACTACACCTAATTTCAATACATCTGGCTCTTCTATAGTGATACGCTCACTAATTTCACAACCTATTACAACATCTTTCACTTGGATAGTATACTGTCCTTTAGGCAAGTTTACAAACATATTAGTACCACTAAATGTACCTGCCTGTGGCGTAATACTATAAGTATAGCTACCCGTTCCTCCTGTCACGTTTATCTGTACCTGACCATCTATCTCTCCATAACAAGTAATATGGGTCACACTTACCGTCTTACTAAGCGGTGCATAGTTCTCTACATTTACAGTCAGTGTTTGTACACAGCCTCCTTGGTGTCTTACCGTAATAGTATGTACTCCCGCTGTTACTGAAGTAAAGTAATTGCTTGCTTGTGCTACCCCGTCTAAAGCAAAGGTAGTTTGCGCTGCTACATCTGTATTTACTCTCACTCTAACCGCATTGTTCACACTATTCGATGGACAGCTGTATTCTACTGTCGCTGTTGCTTGTAAGTCTACACCACCTTTTATGGTTATCGGATCACTTTCAGTGGTACAACTTATAGCATCTTTTACTTTTATTATATAAGTACCCGATGCTAAGCCTGTATACAAGGTCTTACCTTGATGCCAATTAACTCCACCATCTATAGAGGTACTGTAGGATTGAGTGCCTCCAGTAATAGTTACTGATACTGTTCCGTCATTAGCACCATAGCAAACCTCATCAGTCTGTCTATCTATTCGTACTCTGATCAAGTCTGGCTCTGTAATTTTGAATATCTCATCTCTATGGCAGCCATTAGCATCTTGTATCCTCACTACATATTCTCCTGCTGAAAGATCCTTAAACTCTCCGCTCTCTACTACCCTATCAAAACGTGGGCTAATAGCGTACACTATCGTACCGGTACCACCCGTAGCCGTTACAGTTATCTTACCATCTTTCTCACCTTTACAAGTGATGTTGGTAACTGCACTAGTTACTAATATTGGGTTCGCTTGATCTATCACTATATCTGCTGATGTGTATAGACAATCTACCCCACTCTTCACTTTTATGTAATAAGTGCCAGTAGCCAAGCCACTAAACGCCCAGTCGGTCACATTGATTTGTGTAGCTGAGATAGTCATTGCTACAGTACTTGGTTTTTTGTACAACTCATACTGATAGCCTCCTACACCGCCTGTAGCTGAGAAGGTTATACGTGCCGTAGCGTCTCCATTACATTTCACAAACGCATCAGCTGCATTTACCGTTAAGCTTACAGGTTGCACTGCTACTACCTCTACTTTATTAGATGCTGCTGATGGACAACCCTTAGCATCTTGTACATAGAACTCATAAGTACCCGGTGGCAATGTAAACAAGTTATTAGCTGTAAATGAGCCGCTTGTACCTTGTCGGTATTGGTAGCTACCACTACCGCCCGTAGCCGTTACTTGTATCGTAGCCTGTGTTTGTAAGCAGGTCGTTGGACTTACTATCGAAGCCGTCACTTTTATTTCCTGTGGCTCATCTATAGTTACCGGTATGGTCAAGTCACAGTTCCAACCGTCTACTATCTTCACCTTATATTCTCGTGCATCAAGCCCTGTAAAGGTCGTACTGGTTTGCGCTCCGTAAATTTGCGCTCCTCCTACTTCCCACAATTCGTACGTGTAGTTACCACTACCACCCGTAGTACCACTTACCGTAATACTACCATTTCTTTCACTGAAGCAATTCACATCAGTCTTAGTTACCGTTGCTGCTATAGGAGCTGGTGGACTCATAACTTGAGTTACACTAGTCTCACAGCCATTTTGGTCTTTCACCCATACAGTATAGGTTTCTGATACCAAGCCTTCAAACACTGAAGTGCTGCTATAATTACCATATACACTATGTGCTGCTGGCGTTGGCGTACCTACTGTTAAGCGATACTCATAATTGCCCCAGCCACCGGCAGCTGTTACCATAAAGCTACCTGTTTGTCCACTGCCGCATTTTATCTGGTTCGTTATCGTTGTACTTGCCGTCAAAGCTGCTGATGGACCTGATAAAGTAGCTAAGGTAGCGGTCTTAGTACAGTTTGGATACTGTGTTTCTGTTACCTCTACATAGTATTTACCTGCACTTAAACCTCCTATAGGTTGGGTTCTCGGGTCACTTGTGTCATTTCTACCTACTGTAGAACTTACTACCTCTACTCCGTATTCATTTACTACTCTAAAGGTGTAGTTGCCCGCATAGCCTCTCATCGATAATGTCAACTCACCATCATTGCCCGCTGCACAAGTTACCGGTTTGGTTTGTGCCGCACTTATCGATATATTATCGTAATTAGCTATTCCGTAGTTTACACTATCATAGCAACCCGTAGCACTGTCTGTTACGGTTACTTCGTAATAACCTGGCGCAGTAAAGGTTACTGATACAACACTCACCCCTGAGGTTACCGTATAGATACTTGGCGTAGTTGTACCTCCTGTCACTCTCACTATATAGCCCTGATTAGAACCTCCTTCTATAGTAAAGTCTACCGCTTCTGGCCCTTGACAGTCTATCGGACGGGTCTGCTGTGCTTTAATAGCTGTAATCCGTTTTAGCGGTGGTATTACCGTTGGACTGTTTACACTATTAGCAGTACAGCCATTAGCATCTCTTACATATACTACTACCGTTTGAGTGTAGCTACCGTTGCTGCTGATACTTACCACACTGCTATTTGTATAACCTGTAGTGCTGGTGCTTTGTCCGTCAAACACTTCAAAATTATAAGTGTAAGTACCTGTAACTCCACCCGCAGCTATCGCTTGTACGATTGCCTGACGCGCCTGATTATTCGCATCACAGCTAAAGTGGGTCGTTACCGTTGTACTGCTCACTACCAATTGTGCAGGCTCAGTAATAGTTATCGTTTGTGACGATTGACAAGCTCTCGATGAATATACAGTTACCGTATATACCCCTGCTTTTAGGCCCAATATAGAGAAGTCCTTAGGCGTTGTATTTACCGTTTCGGTTCTTGTTGTAAAGCCTCCGGCTCCTTCTATCTGTATCACATAATCTGTCTGTGTTTGTGTACCTGGTATGGTTACATCTATCCTACCATTATCACCCCCGTGACAGCCTACATTAGTTTGGGTGTAAGTAAAGGCTACCGGTAGTGCTGGTGTTACCTCTATTGTAGTGGTTACTATAGCACAAGCTGTCTTGTTGTCTTTCACCCCTACTATATAGTTACCTGCAGGTACTCCTATAAATACTGGTGTAGTGCTTACTGTTGTAGTACCACCACCCGATGGGGTAAGCGTATAGGTAATACTATTACTACCTCCTTGGTGAGTAACACTCAAGGTAGCACCTGTAGGACTCGCACAAGTTTCCTCTTTGGCTATCTGTACTTGTACATTGCTAATTGGCTCGTGAAGTTTTCCTGTCGCTAATGTTAGCGTTGCCGGACAACCCCAACTATCGCTTACCACTACCTCGTAGTTACCAGCTCCCAGACCGGTAAAGGTTCGTGTACTTTGTGGTATACCTTCCTTCACTCCGTCTTTTATCAGTTGGTAAGTGTAATTCACGCCATCACCTCCTGTTATAGTCGCTACGCTTATCTCTCCAGTACCTGCCACGCAGTTCTCTTGAGTAACCGTTAGCGTACCGCTAATAGGCGTTGGATTTTTCATCGTGATGCTCGCTACTAATAGCGGACAGTCTTTCCTCAAATTGTCTCGTACCCATACATAGTATGTGTCTGATACCAAGCCGCTCTTATAGGTGGTCGTCGTCCACGCTCCTGACGCTGTTGGTGGTGTTATAGTCGTACCTATATGGTATTGATAGCCACCCCAGCCACCACTTACATTCTCTATGCGTATCTCTCCATCATTATTACCCGATATACAAGTAATTGATCGTACGCTCGTCGTAGCGGTAAGAGTTTGTGTCGGACTCTCTATACTAAATCTTTGTACTTGTTCGCACAATGTTTGTTGGTCTTTTACCGTTACTGTATAAATACCTGCTCCTAAGCCCGAGATATTAAACTTAGTATTTGTACCTGCAAACATAGGTGACGGATTTATCGTTCCACCTGATGGGGTTACCGATACTTGATAAGTATGCAAGCTATCTAAGCCCTCTAAGGTGAAGGTAGCCGTACCATCTGAACCACAAGCTATATTCCGTGTCTGTACATCTACTATCCTAAAGGTATTAGGATCAGGTGATATATAATCGTATGATACTATACAACCCGTATTCTTATTACCTATCCAGAACTTATGGGTTGCATTAGGCGTTACCGTAAAAGTATTGCCTGTCTGCCAAGGCGCTGTGCCTATCGCTACCGTTGGGGCTGTCGCTCCTTCATAGTAGTAGATAACCCCCGCTCCAAATGGTAACACACCATCTTTGGTCATCGTTAGGGTAACAGTTGCTACCTGACAAGTAGTTGCACTTACCACCTGTAAGTTAGCTACATCTATGCGTTCATAAGGCACTATCGTCTCAGTAACGCTCGTATAACAGCCTGAAGCATCTCGTAGCGTAATAGTTACTACCGAACCCTCTGCTATCCCTAAGGTATAAGTGTTGCTATATACTTTATTACCATATGCATCTTCAAACTCTATCGTACGTGTGCCCGTACCTCCTGCTATAGCAGTCGGTGGTACTACTATCTTAGCCTGATTAGTCTGACCGTTATTGCCACAAGCAAACTGGTCTACCTGTATAAGCGTAGCACTTAGTGTTAAAGCAGGTGGTGTACCTACCCTAACTACCGTTGTAGTACTACAGCCACTATCGCTATTTTTAACCGTTATCGTATACACGCCTGCCTCTAAATCCTTGGCCGAACGTGTACCCAAATTCCATCTCGGCGCCGTTACCGGACCTGAAGGCCCTACAATATTGGTATAGATGTAATTACCACTACCCAACTCTACTATATTCATAAAGCCGTTTGTACTTCCAAAGCAAGTTACCGACTGAGTGCTTACTTTTATCTCTGGATAAGAAGGTGAAGCCACCGAAACTACCACTATAGTAGGTGAACAGTGCAACTGACCATTATCTTTTATAGTTACCGTATAAGTACCCGGTGTATTTCCTATAGGCTGTACAGCTTCTGAGGCTGTACTGCCCGTTACTGGTAAAAATGTGCTACCTGTATAAGTCGTACCACTCGGTGGAGTTATATTATAAGTATAACTACCCGAACCTTTGTCTACTCTAATGGTTATCTCAGCATTAGTACCAGTAACACAGCCTATCAATTTGCTCACCCGTGCACTCGCCTCTAATGGATTATGTACCGTTAGCGTTTGTGTCGCCTCACAGCCCGTATTCTTCTCACGTACTACCATCACATAAGTACCCGCTGATTCATTCGCAAATACATTGGTAGTTGTCCAAGTAAGACCTCCGTCCTTAGAATATTCATAGGCTGCTAATTCGGTTGTAGGCGCTGCTGCCTGTGGTATTATAGTCTTAGCCACTGGCACTACCGTAAAGGCAAAGTTACCATTGCTACAGCCTGTAACAGTAACTGTATGTACCGCTGGTTTAGGTTGTATAGTAAGTGTATAAGTACCTAAGGTCATACTACAAGTGTATTGGTCGATTATTCCTACATTCACACTTATCGTTACTGGTGCTGCTGGATAACGCAACGTATTTACATTAGGATTGGAAATATTATCACGCAATACTTGTACCCTATTATTAGCCGTCGCTATCGGGGTAACAAAAGTCGTAGCCCCTACCGGAGTAAGCGTATACGTATACTGTCCGCCTCCGCCTTGTACATTAAGCACTTCTACTACTCCTGCTGTATCACAGGTTATATTCGAACTTACCGATACTGTGCCGGTAATAGGGGCTAATTGTTTCATTTCAGCATCCCTACTGCCCCAAGTACAACTACCCTCTGTTACTTCTACATAATAGATCTTGCCCGCTGGCATCGTAAAGGTTGGTACATCATAACTATAAGTACCTGCTGCCATCGTTATCGTACCATTATTTACTTGGTTGCCCGTACGTTTAGGACCTGGTGTACTGGTAAGCTCAAACAATTTCCAATTGATCGTAAGCGGACCTGGTTTATAGCTGCTCTCACGCTTAATGGTAATTTTTACATCTCCTGTAGTTGAACCTCCACAAGCTGGTTTTACAGTAAGTCCTACTTGTACGGCTGGTGTAGCTGTACCACTGTAGAAGTCACCCTCTGCCTCTGCTGTACATCCCGCTGTATCACGTACATAGAACTTATACGTCCTTCCTGGTACCAAATCTGTCCACACATAAGTCCGCGCTGTCGCAGGCGTTGGTGTTACCCAATTGTAATTGTCTACCGAAAATACTAAATTGCCTGTACCTTTACCAACTGGCATCGTTACCGTTGCTACCATTCCTTGTGTTAAGCTCGTACAACCACTAGCAAACGCATTCATATTCGTCTCTACCGTTAGTCCATCTAAACGGTGTGGCAACGTTTTCTGTGCTACTCCTGTCAAACACTTAGTAGCGGTTCCTCCCTTAGGCGATACCGTCTTATAGGTAATCGTTACCGTATTACCTGGTATAAAACTTGGGTGCGCTCCCAATGGGAATACATGTGTGGTTACTTTCGTCCACGTTTGGCCATCTAAGCTGTAATATATGTCTGAATCATTATTGTAAGCATCAAAAGTAGTTTGTGGAAACTCTAACAGCATCGCTGTTGGACTACCTACCGATGGACAGTTTACATTCGTATCTACTTTTAATGCTCCATCTAACAATAAGTCCGGTTTATCCTCTATCGTTATTGTTCGTACACTACTACAACCAAACACGTCTTGTATTGTAATGGTGTATACCCCTGCTACCGCATTGGCTATCGTATAACTACCTGATACCCCTGTCTGAGTTTGGGTACCCACCACTCCTGGGCGTTGTACTCCTATCTTAAACGGGTTACCTCCATCTAAGTTGCCTAATAGTATCTTGCCCGTTGCCGTACCTTGACATTCTGGCTGTACTACTTGCTGCGTATAAGTTGCCACCCCTACATTCTTTAGTGTCTCTGTGTATGTCTTCTCACAGAAACCTGACCTCACTTGTATTACCCAAACTTCTGAAGGTGTATTAAAACGTGCTGGTGTATGTGTGTTAGCCGGGCCATAAGCTGGTGGTGTAGTGCCTGCTTTGTAGAATCTGTATTCTTTTGTATTAGCACCTCCACTTGTCAATACTTCTAACTTAGCCTGTGTACATACCCCTTGATCTGTAACGTTTATCTTCACCGTTAGTGATGGGTAAATATCTATCGCTCTCTGAGCACTACAGCCGTATTGGTCTTTTACCGTAACGGTATAACTACCCTGACGCAAGCCCGTAAAGCTATGCGTTACACTATCTGTCGTAGGCGATACCGCTGCCGATCCATTAAGCGATACTGTATAACCTCCATTACCATCGGCTATATTCACTTTTATTACTCCTTGATTATCGCCCGCATAACACTCTGTAGCTTGTACTGTAAAGCTAACCGTCTTCGGCGTAGGAATAAAGTTCGTTAAATCTACCTGTTTAGAACAGCCATTCGCATCTTTTACTATAAACGAAGGTGTACCCGTTGCTACCCCAGTAAATAAACCTGTTGTATTAGTTGTCTGAGTAGCTCCGCCTACTAAATAAATATATGTATAAGCTCCTGTTCCTCCCGTAGCCGTTACTTGTACCTTTGCAAATTGAGCATTGCTACACATCGCTGGCTCTACTATCGTAGCGGTTAAGGTTAATTCTGCCGGCTCTGTAATAGTTATTGTCCTACTTACCACACAAGTAGGTGCGCCTATCACTGGTGATGTATACGTAAATACTACCCTATGTGTGCCCTTCGCCAAACCTGTTATCTCATAGGTTGAATTCGTAACCGAAGAACTTATCGTACCTCCATTCAACGATATATTATAACGACCTCCCCTTAAATTCTCTAACTTAAAGGTTACTTTGCCCGTTGAACTACCTTTACATATTACATTCGTTTGACTCAATACACTAGCCTTAAACTCCTGTCCACTAGGAATTACTACCGTCTTAACTATCTCTTGTGGACATGATTTAGGCACTTGGTACACTTTAATATCATCAATAGCAAAGTCATTACCTACACCATTAGCTTCCATATTTAGAAGCTGAATTTTCACTCTTGAAATACCATTTGGATTTATCTTTCCTAAACTGCTTGATGATATTAAATGCCAAGCGTTATCTATTGGAACCCCTCCCGAATTGAGTGCTCCTAAAATATTAGAAGGATTAGCTGCCTCTACTATACGTAACTGCATATTAGGTTTAGCCACGTTTCCTCCATTATAGTTAGGACCGTTATAACTCCTAATCTGATAACTAAACTCAATCAAACTATTAGGATCTATCTCTACTTCTTTTTCTAAAAATACTATACC
>ERZ773076.1290-NODE-1290-length-10835-cov-6.547959_pt1 | contig 10835 bp, 11 predicted proteins | sample MGYA00580613_ERZ773076 | MGnify/ENA primary metagenome ERZ773076 (study PRJEB29015, sample SAMEA2738005) | human oral metagenome | biome: human oral; feature: human-associated habitat; material: dental | place: China | collected 2057 ...
TCCTTCGTTTACCAGCTCCTGGGATGGATAAGTGGGCTGGAGAAGGGGAAGTAGCAAGGCTACCCTTCCCTTTTCCAGCTGTTGCAGTAGTTTTCTTATATCACTAATTTCCCACGCCTTATCTAAAATGATTCAGGAAAAGGGAAATAATACCCAAAAGACTGCTGACAACTATTTGAAGCTTCCCGTCGTCAATCCGTGAACCGCGGCCTTCCCCCGGGGCCGTGGCATCATCGGAGGATGATGGGGGCGTATCTTCTTCCTTTGTCTCTTTCGTCTCTCGACAATGTTTGTCGCCGTCTATCTCGTTTCCAGATCCGGAAAGCACCATATGCTTTTCGTAGTTATTTGAACCACTTTCATGCCTGTACACGTTATCAGAGTTTATGTTTATGCTTGTGTTTATGTTTATGTTAAACAATATTTCCTTCCCTTTAAAAAACTTCCCTTTAAAAAATTTATACATTTCATTATGTAACACTCCCTACCTAGGTGAATGTACTCGCTATCATGTGTCATCTGCTGAGCTTTTCGCCAACCTGCGCCACGAACTGGATACTCTCTAAAATGTCTTGTGCCACCCCTTTCTAGGTGAAATAGTTAATCGGACGAAAATTTATTTTAGACGGGTCCCCAGAGAAAGTCAAGGGGTAAAATTGAAATAAACTTTCCATCCCTTTGTCTGCTGGGTGGAACGACCGTTTGTCGGCGTCCCCCCTGCGGAGGGGGCCTTTTGCGGAGCCGCCCGCCACCTTGCCTCTCCGCACACTTATGAGTAGCATCACGATGGGTGCCAAAGACGTCTGGTGCTGTCGACGGCGAAACGAGGTGAGACAGGCGTGCTGCAGATACAGCTGGTGGCGCTGGCCGACGAGCATGTGGCGGCGGTGTACGCCGCCTGCCGGGACTGGCAAGAATTGGCGGCGTTTGGCCCGCCGTACTGGCGGCCGCGCAGCGTGGCGGAGCTGCGCCGCAAAGCGGCGGCAATGGCAGGCCCTCAGGTGGCGAGTGAGTACACCTTCGTCATTGCCACAGCAGATCCTGCTTCGTCGGAGGGGGAGCGGCTGGTTGGCGAGTGCTCGATCCACGGGATCGATTGGCGCAACCGGCTCGCTCAGGTGGGTGTCTGTATCTGGGACCCCAAAGACCGCGGTTGTGGTTACGGCGGAGCTGCCGTCCGGGAGGTTGTGGGATGGGCGGTCGGCTTCCTCGGTCTGCGGCGGATCGAGGCCTGGGTCGTCGAGGGCAATGCCGCGTCTCTCGCCCTGTTTACCGGTTTGGGCTTTGTCGAGGAGGGCCTGCTTCGCGACCGCTACCTCATCGGCGGGCGACGAAAAGGAATGCATGTCTTGGCGTGGACAGACGATCGTTTGAGATGAGGTGTATCAGTTTAAAGCGATTCTCTACTTTTGCAAGCCCAATACTGCAAACATAGGCAATCTGCAGGCATTTTGTTACACTAAATATAGTAATGTCACGGAAGGAAATTGCGAGTCCGATTCATCGTCTTCGCCGCACCAAAGCGGCGTTGCTGGCAGTCAGTTTGACCCTGGCCGGGGTGCTGATCCTGATGAGTGACACGTGGCTGGGGCAAATCAACCTCGGGGCTTGGGCGTGGATCAAAGCATTGCCGCTGGGAGAGCTCGGTGGAGCGTTGCTCAGCGCCGGGCTGATCGGCAGCGTCGTGGACTACAGCGCCCGACGCGATCAAGACGAGGCAACCTCTCGCCGTTTCCGTCAGATCATCAGTGAGCAGGCTCCGACCATTCGCGACGCCGTCATCGAGGGATTTGCCTTCCGCCCCGAAGACTTGCAGCGCATCAGCGACCCGCGGCAGCTCGACACTATCGCTGTCAACGCCATGACTCTGCGCTTAGGTGATGATCAATTCGCCCGCGAGATCTACGCCGATCTGCGAGACCAAGCCGTCCAAGCCGCCGAACGCTGGCATGACGTCCAGGTGCGCATTCGGCTCTCTAATGCATTAGAGAGAAGTACCTACGGTACTTCTCTGCTCGATGTCGTCGTCGAATGGGAGTACACCACTGTCCCTGCGGACTCGCTCCGTCGTTTTGTCTGCACCAACGACCGAACCATCTACGCTGACTTGCGGCGCGACGTCCCAGTCACGTCAGCCTGGTACGTTGCCCCGCGACCTGGCGTCGACATCGCAGCGCGTGAAGTCTACGAACTGCTGGAGCTGACCGTCGACGGCCGCCCACAGAGCATTGGACGCGCCACGCATCCGACCGGTCAAATCTATACGGCGACCCTGGACGACGACGCTCGCCGCGGTGAGCCTGTCCGTATTCGCCATATCTTCCGCACTGTCACTCCCGCCTGGGGACACCGCCTCTTTTTCGAACTGCCACAGCCGGCTCGCAATGTCTCCCTCAACCTGGACTACACCAACACGTCGATCGCCGACCTGCGTGTGAGCGACACGATCGCTACTGCGCGCCCAGTCCGAATCGGCCGCACACCGGCATCCGCGCCGGGCAAGACACTGGCTATCGAAACTGCCGGGTGGTTGCTGCCGACGACCGGTTTCACCTTCACCTGGACCCTCGAATCAGAACTGCCTCAGACCGACGTCAAGCGATCCAAGGCAGCCTGAAGCTATCACTCACCACCGCTCTTCATGAGACTCACCTCCTCGTCTCGCCGGCTAATGCATTCCAGAATGCTACTTATAACTCTGTAGACCGTCAAGTAGCGGCTGGGAATACTGGGGATTATGGCAGAGGGCGATCTTCAGAAGACAGTTGGCGTCAACCTGCGGGTTCACCGCAAAACCATGGGCCTGTCGCAGGAAGACTTCGCCGACTATGTCGGCGTCCACCGCACGTATATGGGCGCACTTGAACGCGGCGAACGCAACCTCACTCTGCAATCTCTGGAGCGCATCGCCAACCAGATCGGCGTCCAACCGCTCGACCTCTTACGCCCGCCTGCAGAGAAATGATTAGGCCGCGAGCCGAAAGCCTGCCGATCTCTTCTGTGCGGGAGATCTTGAAGCTGGCCAGCCTCGTGCGGCTCCGGTCTCTATCGGAAAGCCTTCGGCGCGCTGCGGCACGTCGGTTTTGCTAAACCAAGCGCAGCTGCGGGCGCGTGTCGGCCTCACCGAGCATCTTTCGCAAGTGGGCTGGGTGCCAACCCAGACTTTGCGCCAACGATGGAATGCTCACATTGTTCTCCGCCGCAAGCTCGACGGCTTTGCGCAGTAGCGCCGGATTCTCTCCTGGGAACTGAGCGATCGGCCGCTCTTGAATTAGTCTCTGACTGGTGAGCTGGTTGAGACGAATGTATGCGCGACGAGCCGTTGCGTCGGAGATCTTGCCGAGTTCTTTGCATCGATAGATCAACGACTTGACTGACACACCCCACTGCTCACTCAGTTGATGGAGCTTTTTGAAGTCCATCCGTTGGGGCAGCAGCTCTTGGATGATCAGTCGGGGAGTGAGGAACTCCGCTGCAAACTGGTCGGCTTCGCGTTCTACCGCCGGATCCCCGCTCGGACGGTCTCCGTGGAGTATCAGATGTCCGAGCTCGTGCGCGGCGGTAAAACGATGTCGATAGACGTCGTCAGCTCGATCCGGCGACAACACAATGATCGGTCGTGGCAGTGATGCAGTGGAGAATGCGTCGATTCGAGCCACCTCGTCGTGCCTGTCGGACACAAGAACGGTGACAATGCCGTGGTTCTCTATCGTCCGCACCAGATGCGGGATCGGCCGGCTACCGAGTTTCCAGACCTTTCGGATGGTTTGGGCGGCGGCAATCGGGCTCTTGGGTAGCGCATCAGGTGCGATCTCGCCGCCGCTAAAGCCTGGCAGGTCGACGTCTGGTAAACGAACATGCTTTTCGATCGCGTAGACGAGCTCCCACAGCTGTTCGGTATAGGCGATGGCTTTGTCCCTCTGCTTTGCCGTTGTCGATCGAAGGCTGCGGAAAAACGTCGTGCTCGTTTCCACTCGCACTTGAGGCCGCCCTGCTGCAAAAAACTCCGGCAGGACGTTCAGCTCACGAGCTAAAAGAGAAATCGCCTCGGGGCGTGGCCTAGTGACGCCAGACTCATACTGGCCGATAGCGGCAGCCGACACGCCAAGCGGGCCCGCCAAACTATGCTTGGTGCGCAGGGCAAGCTGGCGAGCTTGCCGTAGCCGGTTGCCGTCGAACGTCGCAGCGATGTCTTGGACGCTTGGGCCGCTCGACGGCGGACGCTGCTCAGGCATCGCCCACTTGCTCCTCGCCCATGGCAGTTCCGGGTTGTGGATCGATCTCGTGCTCAGCCGGCTGATCAGGCTGACGCAGTGAAAGATCACTTTCTGGAATGGGAGCGTCGTCGAAGTGCCCGAGGTAGGAGTCGACGCCAGCAAGGGAGGCGCTTTCACCGTGAATCAAGTGGAGCGGCAGTTCTTCCCGATGTCTCCATACCAGCCTTCCCCTTTCCTCATTGATTTTCTCCACGTCTGCTTCGCCAATGTATATATGTTGTACACCGCCGTCGGCAGAAGCGTCACAGGCAACGCAGATAATCCGATCTATGTTAAAAGGGAAGTCTTCGACTGAGCGGACGTCGTCTGTTTGCCAATCCTCAAAAGGAAGAGCGAGTTGCATGTCTCTCGGAGTGTGGATCTGGCCAACACTCTGGAACATCGTAAGACGAATCGCTGAAAGACGCAGCTCAATCTGGTCGGGATCCGACGAACCACCGCTCATTCTGAGCGGAAAGATAAGTGTTCCCCGAAGGATGATGTACTCTCTAGGGCTTCCAAGAAGCGAGACCACCTTGCAGTCGTCAAAAGCCTTCAAGCGTTCAACAGACTCTTCGCATATACCTATTGAAAAAGACACCCCATAGACATGATTAGTGCTGATTTTACTGGCTTTCTGCGCCTCGACTGATCGGTTCTGAGTCACCAAAACCGCATTCACCATTGCTTGCCGCTTTTGCTCGCAATTGTCGCCTAAAGTGCCTCGAAGCCACAGAGACACTTCCGCGGAATCGTTCACCAAACCTCCTTAAGGTCTTAAGGTCCGCTTCCTCTTGTGAGTAAAGTCTAGCATAAGTGGTTTAGAAACTGCTTAGAAACGTGCACTCAAGCTTTTGGTGTGTCGCCTAGCCTGTCAGCATGACCCCGTTTCACCGCAATCGCAGGCGTTTCAGAGAATGCCGAAGTCTCTGGGTGCCGTCAGGCTCGGTTGTCTGAGGCGGACGCTCTCCGATGGGACTCAACCGAGTGGCAAAACAATCTTACAGCTCGCCGCCGCCTAGCAGGGCAGCCAGCCGCCCTAGCAGACGTTCCGCGCTTTCGACACTGACATCTAAGCCGTGGTCGGGCGTGCCGATGTAGACCCACTCTTGCGAATGGCCGACGTAGCGATAGCGCACAACGGCAAGTTCCGCGCCTATCGCGCTGCGGGTGAGGCGTTCGTCTGGGCCGCGGCGTCGTTCGATCTCGATCACCGGGAATGGCGTCGCATCGCTCTCGTGGATCTGCTGGTCGAGAGGTTCGTCTTGGTCATGTTGCACGACGCACCAAGGCGGACAGGTTTCGCCCACGTCCGGCGGCTGAGTCGGCCAGGCAGGTGGCCTTTCGGGCAACTTGCCACTTGCTTGATGAGCCACGCCATCACCTCGCAACTTTGAAGCCACAACACCTTGATGCTACTTATGTGAAGTCATGCTTTCAAGTAGCAAGATGGGTGCGGGTGGTCATGGATTCGACCGGGCGGCTTGCAAGAAGGAGCTAAAACTGACTCACTACCAGCTTGCGCAAAGGAGCGCAAAGACAATTGGATTGATTCAGGTTTCTTTATGTTCTTTCATATTCGAGAACCACTCAACGGCATCTTTCCCTGTCGTGAGATTTGCGGTTTCTAGTTGTTCTAAGAATCGAGAACTTGTCATCGTTCCATAGCGAGTTGATAGCTCCTTGCAGTATGTTATGAGGACGCCGTACCGAGCGCGGGAAAGCATGACTGAAAAAATCCGAGCTTCTTCGGCAACTTGCTCCTCGTCAACGGATCGCCAATCAGGGAGTGTTTCTTCTTCCAAGCCTGCGACGATCATCCAGTCGAACTGTTGGCCTTTGCCTATGTGGCCGGTGAGAAGGTGGACGCCTGGTTGGGTAAGCAGCGTTGTGTCGTCGCCAATCGTAATGCGTTCTTTAATTTCTTCTGGGCTGTTGCCCTGGCGTAGCAGGTCCGTGCACCAGTTGATGGCTTCCAGGAGATTGCTCCTGTCTTTCGGGTCTTGGATGAGTTTAATCTGCGCCAGCTGAGCGAGCCATTGTTGTTTGTCGGGCGCGACGTGCAATTCGTCTAAGGACAAGTGATTCAGCACCGTTTTGATTCGGTCTGCCGTGTCAGTATCGACTAAGGGGTCGTCCCAGCGATAGGAGGCAATGCCACTGGCCTCGAACACGCTATCAATAACTTTACGACGCAGTTTGGATCGTGTGGCGATACCGATGCGCTTGTTCGGGCTTCCGTTAAGAATCCGTTGGCATTGTTCCAAAAGCCAGTCCGCTTCTTGATGGTCATTGGAAAACTCTATGCCTCCAGCGAATCCGCCGTCTGGCCAAGACTCTGGTTGTGCTGGGGTCAGTGTTTTGCCGCCAGTCAGGCTGTTGAGAGAGTTAACGGCGGCGAGCACGGCCGGGGAGGATCGGTACGACTCGGAGAATTCGATCGTCTTTGGGCATTCAGCTTGAATCTGCTGGTAGATCTCGTTTGGTCGGGCTCCAGCAAAGCTGTAGATGCCTTGGGCGAGGTCTCCAGCGTAGGTTGTTTTGCCGTAGCCTATGCGGTTGATGATCCGCAGCTGCTGTGGTGTGAGGTCTTGGAACTCGTCGACGATGACAGCGCCGAAATGGTCGCGATATAGCTGGGCGACCTTGTCATTGGCCAGTATGAGTTCGGCCAGGCGTAGGAGGTCATCGTAAGTCAAGCGCTCTTCCGCGAGGCGTTGGCGTTCGATCTCAAGGGCATAAAGGTTCCCGTTTTCTTCTAGTTTGTCGTCAATCTCGGCATCGGTCAGCGGTTGGAGTTTTAGGCTTTGCAGCAACTTCTGCACAGTATCGCTTTTCTTGAAGCCCAAGTTTCGCGCTTTGCATTGGTCTCGGACCCAATCAGTCTTGGGCATCGTCATATCGGGACTAAGGCCAATGACGTTGGCATGGGCTTGAAAGATCCGAGTGGCCAAACCATGGAAGTTAACGAACGTCACGAGCCTGAACATGTCACGTTGAGGCACGTGCGAATGTAGTCGGTCACGCATATTGTCACGGGCTCTGTTTGTAAAGGTCACCGCCAGAATGCGGCGGGGAGTCTGGACCTCACGGCGCTCCAGTAACCCTTGAACGCGCATGGCGAGAGCTTCTGTTTTGCCGCACCCGGCCGGAGCGACAATCAAGAGCGAAAGCCCTCGATAGTCACGGGCTTCCTGTTGGGAAGGCGTCGGCTCCATCGCTACCGGTCCTCCAGCCATCCGAGAATCTTACGTATACTTTCAATTTTGCTAGCCATCTCTCTATCCAAAGCTTCCGCTACGATCAATGATGTGGTTGCTTTGTTTCGCTTGCGGCGACAGAAAGCGGCGACTTTATCGTCGGTTAACGCAGAAGAGTCGCGGGAGTCTATTGTTTTCTCAAGTAAGTTGTTTGTGAATTTTCCAGACTTCTTTATTAGCTCCCATAGTCGTTTTGCCCCTATTGCTCTCGTGTATTCGTCTTCCAAGTCTTTCACCGAAACTGATACATGAGAGTCTTCAAGGCAACTGAGATTTACTCCCAGCGCCTTAGCAGCATCTTCTTTGGCGTCATCATCAATAAGTATATATATCGGTAGGTTAAAACCCTGATTGCTGAACAGCTTGAGAGCTGCCGTAAGTTCGCCCGAGCCCTCAAGCGTAACAATTGACACACCAAGCCTGTCTAGGTCCTTCTCCAGTAAGCACGCTGCACGCACTAGAACATTTCGATCTGTAACGCCTTCTACAATAATGATCTTATTTGACGTTAGCGGTTCAAGCTTGTCGTGATTCCACCAACGCAAAACTACTCTGTCGTCGTCATTCAAAAAGTCGCTTGACTTTGGTTGCACTACCTTTCCGCCGGGCCGGACCGAAACAATGCACTCGGGGGGAAAAGCACCGACGATGTCTGGGGAGTGGGTTGCCAAGATCTTCTGGTTTCTGCCGTTTTTGAGGAGACTGGCCAGGCTTCTCTGGCTCGTGGGGTGAAGGTGGATTTCCGGTTCGTCAATGGCAACCATGTTCGCTGCGCCCGAGATCAAGTCGTACATGGCTACCGCATACATTGCTCGCATGCCGTCTGACTGGTCTGTGACCAGGTGCGGCTTTCCGTCTTTCAGGACTTGAAGTTGCACGCCGTCGAGCATGTCGTCGCCGATAGAAGAGCCCGGGGCAAACTGCAGCTGGTCGGTGTCGATCTTCTCGGGGAGCGCTCTGGTTAACTGGCCTGACAGTTCCTCGCGAAGGCCGGTGAGCACCGCTGAATCGCGGAGGCGTCCGATGACTTGCTCGTTCAGTTCTTTGAACGATTCCTTTTCGTCTCCCAGATCAATGGTGTTGAGCAAATCGTCGAGGAGCGAACGCCGATTCTCCTGCAGATTGCGCAGTCCGTCAGTCGCCCCTAAGAACCTCCAGCCGATAGCTTGGAGCTGCTCGCGCGAAAGCTGCCGGTCCGTGCGCCCATGCGGCGCATACCGATTGACGCTCAAGGTTTCCGAAGAATCAAAGCTCGCTTCCAGACGAATGGTCAGCGACGAATCCTTGCCGTCAACTTTGATCTCATCAGGAAACAGAGCACGTTCGTTGGCGTTGAAACCAGCGATATCGGCTTCGACGAGAAACGGTTTGTCTCTATCTCTAAAATCCTCAATGTCAATCTGCGAGTAAAGCTGAGCGGTGCTAGCCCCCAAAAGCAAATGAAGACAGCGGAGAAGCGAAGACTTGCCGACGTCATTGGGTCCGACAAGGACCATGTGCTGGCGAACCTTGAGTTCAAGGTTTGCCAGGCGGCTGTGGTTCTCAACGGCGATACGGGTGAGACGCATCTTCAAGCAATCCTTTCAAGCGCCGGCAACATTGCCGACTACAGCACTTCACCAAGTGATTGTACACCGCCATAACCTGTCTTTCCCCCGAGCGCATCGGCTCTACTCCGCCGACCTTTCCCTATCACACAGCGTCGCCCCCCTCGCCCGTGCAGATAGATCGACGCAAACAAACTGATGTAAGGGGGCGTTTCTTTCCTATCTCAATACGTCAACCTCCATTCAAGTCGAACGCATCTACCTAAACACTATTCACACACTAACATCTTATATTACATTGCACACAATCTATTATTATCTCCCATCCTTGATTAAAACGGAATAGGTCATAGTTCCCTGCACTTGTTCGTTTACTTTGGAGTAGTATTGGAGTTGTCCAAACATTCGCTGGGCGGCCGCTCACCGGTTGCCATGACAGGTATGGAGGGTAGATGATGGCGATGCCAGAGTTTCCCGATTTGGAGCAACTCCAGGCGGAGATTGACGATCAGGTCATTCAAGCCGAAAAGGCCGCCGAGCAGGCGAAAGAATTCGCTGAGAAGGCGCAGAAGTTGACTGCTGTCACGCGCAGTCAGTCGCGGGATGTGGCGGTTGAAGTCGATGCGGCAGGAGTGGTGATCGATCTGCTGCTGACCTCGGAGGCGATGCGACGTAAACCTGATGCGTTGTCGCACCAGATCGTCTCCCTTATCCATGAAGCTCATCGCCAAGTCACGGCGTCCTATGTGGGTATGGTTCAGCGAACGTTCGGTGAGTCGGAGACGGCAAAGCTGATGATTGAGCAGGCTCGGCAGCGTCTCGGCAATCACGGTGGGACTACGAAACGTTTGAGTGATCCGCCTCCGGAAATGCCGACCTCGGTGTGGAGGCCACGATGAGTCTGCAGATCAACCCCGAAAATCTACGGCAACACTCTCAAAAGGTCACGCGAATTGCCGACGACGTCGCTGATGTCGCAAAGCTGTCTCGCAACACAGTCAACGGCGGCGATTTTGGCCTGTTCTGCAGTTTCATGGTTCCAGGGCTGACCATGTTGTCGTCACTCGCTGAGTCGGTGCTCGCCACGGCCCACGAAGCGCTCAATGTCAGCGCCGCCTCTTTGCGGACAGTTGCCGACACCGTCGAAGCGTCTGACGCCGATGCAGCTCGGCAGCTTTCCGCTATTCAAGAGCAGCTTCCCAACACGTAGCACTTCAACACGTGGGCGGCGGCACCGTGCCGAGCCGCCGCCTACGGCTCTATCCGTATTCGAGCGGGGCCTCGCCGCACGCATGGCAGCCCCAATGGTCATCAGGAGGCAATCATGGCACCGCAGGCGGGAATCCCCGAGGGGCTCGGGGCGGCAATTGTTAACGGATTGGGATTGATGCCAGAGGGTGAGGCCCTCAGTCGAGCTCTCGAAGCCAAAACCTGGCTCGATTCGGCCTTGACAACCGTGTCAACAGGAACGACGGTGCTCAGCATGCTATCCAACCCTCTCCATGCCCTGTTTTCCGGTGCCGCAAACTGGGCATTGAATAACTTCAAGCCCCTCAACGTGTGGATGAATAATCTGACTGGTGATCCCGAACACGTCCGTCAGGTTGCTGCCGGTTGGCGCGAAATCGGCGAACGCCTTCAGGCTGATGCGGCCAGCCTGAACCAATCTGTCACCACAGACATGGCCGAAACTGAAGGGTTGGCCGTTTCCGCCTACGCCGACATGCAGCGCGACACGGCAGCGCACATCGCCGTGCTCGGTGGCTATGCCA
>ERZ773076.1301-NODE-1301-length-10795-cov-5.806052_pt1 | contig 10795 bp, 7 predicted proteins | sample MGYA00580613_ERZ773076 | MGnify/ENA primary metagenome ERZ773076 (study PRJEB29015, sample SAMEA2738005) | human oral metagenome | biome: human oral; feature: human-associated habitat; material: dental | place: China | collected 2057 ...
GCGTGGACTCTGTCCACGAAAATGATTGACGCAAAAAGGTCGTCTGAAAACCCGAACATCAAGTTTTCAGACGACCTTCTTAAGGTATAGGGATTCACTTACCCCGGCAATCAAGCCAAGAAAAAACCCTCGGTAGAACCGAGGGCTTGAAAATTTGGTTGCGGGAGCAGGATTCGAACCTACGACCTTCGGGTTATGAGCCCGACGAGCTACCATGCTGCTCCATCCCGCGTCAGGAAGTAGAACTATACAGACACTTGGAAACGCTGTCAAGCACTTTACCGCCAAAATTCAGCAAAACATTACCCATTCAAATTCAAAACGGTAAAATCAATTCCAACAACCTTATGATTTCAAATAGTTTAAACCAAAATTCGACCCATCAGCGTTAATCAAAACCCCATCGTAAACCGTCCAATCTCAAAAAGCCTTTAAACATGATTGCAACCGGTTTCTGGGCTTTTCACTATTGATAAAAAGATCCTCTCATCACACCTAACGGATTGTAAAACACACTGAAATAGAGACCTTCAAAGATATTCTCGTTTAAGCTTTGTTGGTACCATCCAATCCCGATTAAGCCGACAGCCCATATCAGACAAACCATGATTGCCAACCTGACAATCAGGCGCTGTTTGTGCGGCATAAGGCTACATAACCAATCCGCACATAGAAGCATACCTGACATCACCCAAACCACGTACCCCCAACCAAATACACCAGGCAACACAAATATCGACCCCGGTATCATCAGGATTAACATTAAACAGGGTAACCAAGGTAAGGTATCTTTCTCATCATTCAATCTGAAATATAAAACAATAAAAATTACATTAGCAAATGTAGGCCAGCTTGCTGGATGCCAAAAAACAATCAAACCTGTCATCCATATTTCTAAACCTAGCGCTCCTTTTACGGCAGGCAAGCACAAGGATAAGAAGAACAGCATCATCGCCATCCTTCTTAAGGATTTTCTTAAACCTATGTGATAGTCGAGTGGCAGTAGCTTGCCCTGCATATTATTTCCTTACACGATAAACGGCAGCCAATCAAATGTCGTCTGAAACCTAGTTTTAGAGTTTCAGACGACCTTTTGCCTTTGCTTCAATCCAATGTTTTTATTTCTTGGCCCTAAAGCCCAGCAGATGCTGCGTAGTAGCAAGCCATGCGCCGAAGACGCCTAAGGCGATGACGAAGCCGAACACCAGCGAAACTTCGCTGAAATGGAAGAAACGCCAGCCGATATTGAGTCCGTAGGGTTTGAAGATGGCATCGACCAACGGACGTACGGCGGAGAGCAGCCAGCCGCACAGTCCCAAGCTGACGGCGGCGGAGAAGATACTCTGCCACATGGCTTGGTAAAGGAAGGGGCGGCGGATGAACGATGCGGGCGCACCGAGCAGCTTGGTGATTTCAATTTCTTCTTTGCGGCTGAGGATTTGCAGACGGATGGTGTTGTGCGCGACAAGGACGAACGCCATACCCAGCGTCAGTGAAAGAAACCATAAAATTTTGCGGATGAACTCGTTGATTTGATACAGCGTTTGCACCCATTCGGTGTCCATGGTGGCAGATTCGACCATGGGCAGCTTGACCATATCCTGATAAATCGCCTGCATTTGTGGGGGCGGCGTAGCGGGATCGGGCGTTACGATAAATGCGTCGGGCAAGGGGTTGCCGTCGAGCATGGAAACGAGGTTTTGATCGAGGTTGGATTGCAGCTCTTCCAAGCCTTCTTGCTTGCTGATGAAACGGACTTTGTTGAGGCGGGCATCGCGTTCCAACAGGTTGCGGACGGTATCGCTGTCGGCTTTGGAAGCATCGGTTTCCATATAGAGGGTGATTTGCGGCGACTCGTTGAGTTTGCCTAAAACGCTTTGCCCGCTTTGGATGCCCAAATACATGAAAAGCGGCAGAGTCATGGCGACGGCTAGCATCAGGAGGGTGAGCAGCGTGCCGACGGGTTGGCGCAGGAGCTGTTTGAGCGCAGTGCGTGCGGATTCGACGTGCAGCGAGACGTAGTGGATGATGCTCATGCGAGTCGTCCTTTCGAGAGGCGCAGGATGCGGTGGCCGTAGTCTGCCATGAGGGTTTCGTCATGGGCGGCGACGATGACGGTGGTTCCTGCTTCGTGGAAGGTTTTGAACAATTCCATGATGTCGAGCGCGTAGGCGCGGTCGAGGTTGGCGGAGGGTTCGTCGGCAATCAAGAGGCTGGGTTGGTGGACGACGGCGCGGGCGATACACAGGCGTTGCTGTTCGCCGCCCGACAGGGTCACGGGATCGTCCAATTCGCGGCCTTTCAAGCCGACTTTTTCAATGGCGATGCGGGCGCGCTCTTCGGCTTTACGCGGCTGATAACCGATAATCCGCAGCGGCAGGATGACGTTCTGCAGGACGTTGCGGTCATAGAGGATTTTGTGGTCTTGGAACACGATGCCGATATGTTGGCGCATGAAGCCGATTTGGTTGTCGCTCAATTCGCCCAAGTCTTGGTTGTTGAACCACACTTTGCCTTTGCTGGGTTTGGTAATACCGGAAATCAGCTTCAGGATGGTGGACTTGCCGGAGCCGGAATGGCCGGCGATAAATATCATTTCGCCTTTTTTGATTTGGAAGCTGACGTTTTTCAGGGCTTCAAAACCGCCGGGATAGGTTTTGGAAACTTGTTCGAAACGGATCATAAGGTATTCCTGGAAAGGGGTCAGAACAAACTTATCCACAGTTAATCCACAAAAGGATGCGCTATCGGAGATAGGTCGTCTGAAAAATAGGATATGTGCCGAATTATAAAGATTTCGGCGTTTTTTTGATAGTTTGCTCAGATATGGACGGCGGTAGGCAAAGCGTCAGACTGACGGCTTTACAACACAATATTACAAGTGTGATTGTCGCCATCATTTTATTTACCGGCATTTATCCACAAAACGCCCTGAACAAAGAGGTCGTCTGAAAATTTTCAGACGACCTCTGAGCATAATAATCATCAAAAACCGCGTATCCGACCGAAGCGCAGATACGCGGTTTGAGATTTGAAGCACATATTCGGGTCTTGCTTCCTAACCGTGCAGACAATATAAAGTGCAAGCTTAATTGATGTCCAAACGTTCCATACGGTAGCGCATGGAGCGGAAGCTGATGCCCAAAAGCTTGGCTGCCTGAGTGCGGTTGTAACGGGTTTGCTGCAACGCCTGCTCGATAATGCCGCGCTCGATTTGGTCAAGGTAATCTTGAATCTGCATGGTGCGCGGGTCAAACGGCGGAAGCGGCTGGTGATCCAAAGTTTCGCCTTTTCGTGTTTCGGAATCGGCGATGTCGTCAAGACTGAGGTTTGGATGGTCGTTTTTGGGCGTTGTCGTGTTTTGGATTTGCAAATCATCCAGCTGGATAACTTGCCCGACAGTCAGGGCGACGGCGCGTTCGAGGATGTTTTCGAGTTCGCGGAAGTTGCCGGGATAGCTGTAATGCAGCAGGGCTTCTTGCGCTTTGGGGCTGAGTTTGTAGGTTTGCGTACCGTGGCGGTGTTTATAGAGCAGGTACAGAATCAGCGCCCCCAAGTCTTCACGCATTTCGCGCAGGGGCGGCATATGCAGGGTAACGACATTGAGGCGGTAATATAAGTCTTGACGGAATGCGCCGCTATCAACAAGGGCTTCGAGGTTTTTATGGGTGGCGCAGATGATGCGGACATCGACGAAAGTTTCGCGGGCATCACCGATGCGGCGCACAGCTTTTTCTTGGATGGCGCGCAGGAGTTTGACTTGCATGGCAAGCGGCAAGTCGGCAACTTCGTCGAGGAACAGCGTGCCGCCGTCGGCGTGTTGGAAAAAGCCGAGACGGTCTTGGTCGGCGCCGGTAAAGCTGCCTTTTTTGTAGCCGAAGAATTCGCTTTCCATCAGATTTTCAGGAATTGCGCCGCAGTTGACGGCGATAAAGGGCTTGTCGGCGCGATCGGACAATTCGTGGATGGTACGCGCAGCCTGTTCTTTACCGGTACCCGATTCGCCGGAAATATAAACGGGTACGCCACTGCGGGCGAGGCGGCGGATCAGGTGGCGGACTTCGACCATTTGGGGAGAACTGCCGAGCAGCCGCGGCATATCTTCTTCGCCACCCAATTCAGGCACGTCTTCGTTCGCACGCATGGCGATTTCGCCGGTGGCAAAGCGTTCTTTCATGGAACGCAGGCTTTCGGGTACGGAGACAGAACCGCTCAAGTCGCGTTTGGGCGGTTTGGGCGGGGTTTTAGGCTTGTTGAATGCGGCAGCGACGGGCGCGGACGGTTTTTCGGTTGGCGGCTGGGCAATTTCGTCCGTGCTGTTGGAAACAGAAACGGCAGATTTAACCAACGAGCGAAGTTGGGAAAGGGTAATCGGCTTTTGCAGGTAGTCAAACGCACCCGCATTAAGGGCTTCGACCGCCTGGTCGGCATTACCGAAGGCGGTAATGACGGCGACAGGGGTGTCGAGCATGAGTTCGTCTATGTATTGGACGACTTCGAGGCCGGAGCCGTCGGGCATCCGCATATCGGTCAAGACGAGCGAATAGTCGTTGTTGTCGAGCTTGTCTTTGGCATCTTCTACGCCGACGGCAGTCTGCACGCGCAGCCCCATCTTCATCAGCGTCATTTCCATCAAGTCACGGATGTCGGCCTCGTCGTCGACGACCAATACTGGGTCTTGCAGCTTACTCATTGTGTTCTCTCGGTAAAATCAGTTCGAATCCGTTCATTTCGGGGTGGTAATGGAGTTGACCCATATTGGCGTGTGCCAGTTCGCGGGCAACGTACAATCCCAATCCCGTACCTTGTTTTTCAGTGGTGTAGAACGGCTCGAAGAGATGGTTGCGGACTTCGGGCGAAATGCCTTTGCCGTTATCGGCAACGACGATGGAAATATGCATCCTACCGCTGGGGCGGATCAGGACGGTAATCGCGTTCTCGTCCTGACGGCTGTGCCGCCATGCGTTATTGCAGAGGTTCCACATGATTTGTTGGATGTGCATCACATCCGCGAGGATGGTAAGGTTGTTGCCGTCCATATTCATGCGCAGGCAGCCGATGGCTTCGGAATTGTTGAGCGTGAACTCTTGTTTGAAGTCGAGCCAGAATTTCATCAGGTTGATCGGCTCGCGGCTGATGTTGTCGCGCTTGTTGAGCAGGGAGATGTCTTCCAGCATTTTGTCGATGCGCTGGATGTTGCTGTCGATGATGCCGCAAAGCTTGGCTTTAACGGGATCGGGTTCGGCATCATCATCACTTTCTTGCAGCAAATCGCTGGCATGACGGATGGCGGACATCGGATTGCGGATTTCGTGGGCGAGGTTCGCGGTAAGCTGTCCGAGCGAGGTGAGCTTGGTGGACATGGCCTCTGCTGCGACTTCGCGCAGCGAACGGACATACAGCATGAGCAGTTCCGTCTGTTCCTGAATCAGCGGGACGGCGCGGACGTGCATGGCGTGTTGGAAGATGTGGATATCGGTTTCAAACGGTTTGTCGGGATGATATTGCCAGCGTGTAACCAATTCGCCGAACACGACTTCCTGCTGGTCAACCACCAAACCGGGGAAATAGGTTTTTGCCTGTTTGTTGAAAAGCCAGACGCGCTGGGTGCTGTCGATAACGATAACGGCTTCCTGCACGCGGTTGAGGACGAGGCGGTTCAACCCGCTGATGCGGCGGTAGGCAAGCTGATGGCGGCTGGCAGATTCGGTCGCCTGCTCCAGATAGCGGGCGGCGAACGAAGTCAGCATGGCGACAAGGTAACACGCGCCGCAGAGCAGGACCGTAGTAATCAGGGGCTGCGTATCCCAATCAAACGGATGCAGGCGGATGCTGCCGTCAAGCAGCAGATTGAAGAAGAACAGCATGGACGCGTAGCCTGCGTACAGCATGGGATAATGCCCGTAGCTGAGGAGGCAGGACGTCGCGACGAAAGGAAGGACAAGGATGCCGAAGCCCGAATCGACTCCACCGGCGATATACACCAGTATCATCATCATCGAAATATCGACGACTGCGCTGGCATTGGGCAAATCCAAAGTCTGCCATTGCCAGTCCGGACGGGCGACGGATAACAAGATGAGGAAAGAATACAGCGCTGCCCAGCTGTAAAATTCGACGGGAGGGAATGACATGCCGATATGGGTGCCATTGCTGTAAACGCCGAAAGCATGCATAACCAACAGCGGCAGCACGATGGCAATGCGGGCAATATTGATTAAACCGGGTATCCGCTCGCTCAGGTTTCCCAGTTCCTGAAAGCCGGACTTACTCATATCCGCAACCCTTTTCGTTTATTTTTATCATTATTAGTACCTGTTTTTGAAATCGTTCTGCGATATTTCCGCAGACGGTCGTAAATATTTTTTTAATTTTGTCAGCATAACATAAAACGACCGTGTTTTCTAGGTTTTCAATGTGTTACCGCGCCTTTTGTTGTTTATGCGGAGGCAGCGGACAAGGTTTTCAGACGACCTGAGATGTCCAAAACCTTCCCTTTTTTGCCGCGTTTGCCCTCGATGTCGCAAATGCGCAATTTTTCCTGATGCGCCGCACCGCGCTTGCCGACGGTTTCGACGATGAATTCCGCAGCCGTGGTCACGAGGACGTGTTCCAGCGATGCGCCGTCGGTCAGCGACATCAATTGCAAACCGCGCCCTTTGGGCATGACTTTGAGTTCGCCGATGGAAAACGCCAAGAGGCGGTGGTCGCTGCTGGCCAGTACGATTTTGCAGTCGGGATTGATGAGCGAGGAGGCATAAACCGCAATCGGCGGCAGAACGGTTTCGCCGCTGTCCACGGTCATCACCACTTTGCCCGCTTTCACGCGTCCGACCATATCGCCCAGTTTGGCGATGAAGCCGTAGCCGCCACTGCCTGAAAGTAGGTAATGCTGTTCGGGCTGTCCGGTGAGCATGGCGACGGGCTTCGCGCCGTTTTGCAGCTCGATTAACGATGAAACCGGCACGCCGTCGCCGCGTCCGCCGGGGATTTCGGCGGCATCGAGCGTGTAGGTTCTGCCCAATGAATCCAGGATGACGACGGGCAAAACGGTGCGGCCTTCAAGGGTTTGTTTGAGGCGGTCGCCTTCTTTGAAGGCGGTTTGGCTCAAATCAAGGTTGTGCCCGGCACGGCTGCGTATCCAGCCTTTTTCCGACAGAATCAGCGTAATGGGTTCGTCGGCGGTGGTTTGCGTCAGCACGGCGCGTCCAGCTTCTTCCACCAGCGTGCGGCGCGCGTCGCCGAACTGTTTCATGTCCGCTTGCATCTCTTTGATAATCAGCTTGCGTTTTTCGTTTTCGTCACCCAAAAGGATATTCAGACGGCCTTGTTCTTCACGCAACTCGTTCAATTCTTTTTCGAGTTTGAAACCTTCCAAACGTGCCAACTGACGCAGGCGGATTTCCAAAATGTCTTCGGCTTGGATTTCGATCAGCCCGAACGCCGCCATCAAATCGGCTTTCGGATCGTCTGATTCTCGGATGACTTTAATCACTTCGTCAATGTGCAAAAAGACTTTCAGACGACCTTCAAGGATGTGCAGCCGTTTTTCCACTTGGTTCAAACGGAATTTCAGACGGCGTGTTACGGTCACGACGCGGAAATCCAGCCATTCCTGCAAAATCGTTTTCAGGTTTTTCTGCGCGGGGCGGTTGTCCAGCCCCATCATCACCAAGTTCATGGACACATTGCCTTCCAGCGAAGTCTGCGCCATCAGTGTGTTGATGAAAGTATCCGTATCGATGCGGCTGGATTTTGGTTCGAACACCAGACGCACGGGATGTTCGCCGTCGGACTCGTCGCGCACGCGGTCGATTAAATCCAACATCAGCTTTTTGGTGTTGAGCTGGTCTTGGTTGAGCTGCTTTTTACCTGCTTTCGGTTTCGGGTTGGTCTGTTCTTCGATTTCAGCAAGGATTTTGGCGGAATTGGCGTTCGGCGGCAGTTCGGTCACGATCACGCGCCATTGCCCGCGCGCCAGCTTTTCGATTTCATAACGCGCACGCACGCGCACGCTGCCCTTGCCGGTTTCATAAATCCGGCGCAATTCGTCCGCCGGCGTGATGATTTGACCACCGCCGGCAAAATCAGGCGCGGGGATGTACTGCATCAGGTCGGCGGTTTCCAGCGTCGGCTTTTTCAACAGCGCAATCGCCGCCTGCGTGACTTCGTTCAGATTGTGCGACGGAATTTCGGTCGCCATGCCCACCGCGATGCCCGACGCACCGTTGAGCAGCACCATAGGCAGGCGGGCGGGCAGATGCAGCGGTTCGTCAAACGCACCGTCGTAGTTCGGCACGAAATCCACCGTCCCCTGATTGATTTCGGACAACAGTAATTCCGCAATCGGCGTGAGCCGCGCTTCGGTGTAACGCATCGCCGCCGCCCCGTCGCCGTCGCGCGAACCGAAGTTGCCGATGCCGTCGATTAAGGGGTAGCGCAAGGTAAAATCCTGCGCCATCCGCACCATCGCCTCATAGGCGGAACTGTCGCCGTGCGGGTGGTATTTACCCAAAATCTCGCCGACCACGCGCGCCGACTTCACCGGCTTCGCCCCCGCCGTCAAACCCATATCGCGCATGGCAAATAAAATGCGCCGCTGCACGGGCTTTTGGCCGTCTGAAACTTCAGGCAGCGCGCGGCCTTTGACCACGCTCATGGCGTATTCGAGATAGGCGCGTTCGGCGTATTGACCTAAGAGCAGGTAGTCTTCGCCGACAGGGGATGGGACGGAAACGTGTTCGTTCATAAGGAAGCTGGAATGAAAGATAAAGGAAGGTATTGTAAAGGATAGCGAATGAAAATAAAAATGTCGGGGCATGGTTTCGCCGCGTATCTTTTTATTTTTGAATGGAATTGTTGACAATCTAAATGGATTTGAGGTCGTCTGAAATGTTTTCAGACGACCTCTATAAACATCATGCTACATTTCAAAAGCAGACATCAAGTCTTTTCACGTTCGTCCAACAGCAAAAACACCATCAGCGACAACAGCATCAAAACCGTCGTCAACACCATTGCCCGCGCATAATTGTCCTCCCCTGCCCTGCCCAGATACGAATAAATCAAAGTGGTCAGCGTCTGCCATTCCGGACGCGACAAAAACAGCGTGGCGGCAAATTCGCCGATACAGGTTGCCGCCGCCAAAGTCAGACCGCGTCGCAAAGCAGGTTTCAATAAAGGGGCTGTCACATACAAGGTCGTCTGAAAAGCATTTGCCCCCATACCGCGCGCAGCCGACACATAATCTTCAGGCAAATCGTCCCAAGCCGCCAGCACATCTTTTGCCACAAACGGATACGCCAACAGCGCATAAGTGGCGACCAACAAAGGCAGCGATGCCGTCCATTGCGGATAAAGCAGCAATATACCGGCGGCAATGCAGACAGGCGAAACCATAAACGGCAAGAACACCAAACCGCGCACCCACGCCACCCGTCGCGCAACCGCCGCATACATCACACCCAGCACGACCGCCGCCAAAACCGCCATACCCGAAAACCGCAGCGTATTCCATCCCGCCGCCAAGGTTTCCTGTTCCAACAACACGTCCCAAGACCCGCCTGCCGACGCCGCCAGAAAAACCACCGCCGCCAAAGGCAACAGGCAACACAGCAGCAAGACCATTAAAGAAAAACCCAGCAAAACACGTTCGCCCAAAGATTGCGGGCGATGGGGCAGCAACGCACGAACCGCCTTATCAGAAGCCGTTTGCCGGCTCAAATACGCATACAGCAACCCCGCCAATGCCGTCACACCCAACACCATCCACACCAAAACCGACGCCTGAGCCATATCCAGCTCATACATCACCAACTGATAAATCTCCACCTCAACCGTCGTATAACGGCTGCCACCCAGCAACAACGCCAGTCCGAAACCCGAAAAACAATACAAAAATACCAAACAAGCCCCGCCCGCCAACCAAGGGCGCAACACCGGCCATTCCACAAAACAAAATCGCTGCCAAGCCCCCGCACCCAGCGTCTGCGCCGACTGCAACCTCGCCTGCGGCACCTGCAAAAAACCCTGATACGCCGCGCGCACCAACACAGGCAAGTTGAAAAAAACATTGCCGTAAAGCAACAAATACGGCGTATCCTGCCAGCCCGCCCACAACACACCGTTTGCCCCGAACAAAGCCAACACGCCGACCCCGACCACCAAAGTCGGCATCACAAAAGGCAGCATCAAAAACCGCAAAATCATCTCACGCCCGCGAAACGACAACCTCGCCAACGACCACCCCACCGGAATCCCAAGCAATAAAACCAGCACACAAGTGACCGCCGCCTGAACCACCGTCCAAACCAAGCGATGCTGCATATAATCATCAGCCAATACCAACGACCAAGCCGACCCGTCATAAGCCGCCATCGCCACCAATGGCGCAACCACCATCACCGCCAAGAAGCCCAAAGGCAGCAGCGCAAGCAAAACAGTGGCAGGAAATGAGCGAAACAGAGTTTTCATGGAACGGATAGGCAGGGTTTAAAACAGATATTGTAACGGATACGAAGCAAAGGTCGTCTAAAAAGGGTTTTGAACTTTTCAGACGACCTTGATAAATGTTGGGTTTTCGGCTCAATCTATACTTGTTAATAGATTATTTATGGCTTGTTACCTTACCACATTGCCTTTCTACGCAAAGGCTCGTTATGGTCGCCTTTGACCAGCTCCCAAATGGTCAGGCCCATTTGGGGTCCGAGAAGTGCTTTTTGTGTCCGTACTCCTTCTCCTTCAGGGAAAATTTCGCCTTTATTGAAATGGCGGGTTTCACCGTCAAAGCTGGTGA
>ERZ773076.1302-NODE-1302-length-10793-cov-3.877910_pt1 | contig 10793 bp, 10 predicted proteins | sample MGYA00580613_ERZ773076 | MGnify/ENA primary metagenome ERZ773076 (study PRJEB29015, sample SAMEA2738005) | human oral metagenome | biome: human oral; feature: human-associated habitat; material: dental | place: China | collected 2057 ...
CAATGAGAATAGGCTGGGCGATGAAAGGGAATATCACCAAACTGATCACATTGAGCATCATATGGAGCAGATTGGGTTCACTAATCTCTCCATGGGCTACTGCTTCGGCGTATTGGCGGGCTAAGACTGAGTTTTGTAGTGTTTCACGGATAGGGGTGTTTTCTATAAAAGGTTCAGGATTGGTACGTACCTCATTGAACATAAAAGTTGGCAACTCAGGTTCTTCCAAGAGCAGGTCTATATACTTGGCCACGACCTGTTCTATCTTCTGTTCAAGGGAGGTCGCCTCCTCATTGAGGATGGTAGATATCCCTTGGAAGAAATAAGTCATTGTCTCTGTCATCACTATACCAAAGAGTTTTTCCTTGCTACGAAAATAATAATTGACCATAGCGTGGTTGACCCCTGCTTCCTCGGCTATATCACGTGTACGTGTAGCGGCATAACCCCTCTGGTGAAAGACTTTGTGTGCTGCTGCTTTGATACGTTCTTCAGTGGATGTGTCTTTAGTGTTACTCATTGTCATTCTATTTCGGGGGCAAAGGTATATTAAATATTTGGATTAACCAAATGGTTAGATGTATTTTTTACATTAATTGTTAGAAATCTTTTTTAAACGGTAAAAAGGTTAATTTTCAGCCTGATATGCAGCACACAAAAGCATAGAATTTTCCCCACTTTCTAAATTTGTTGAAAAAGGAATGATAAACCTAAATTATTTAGTAAAGAAAAAATTTCAAACGGATTACGCTGAGACATAGAAACTTAACAATCAGATAGATATATTACTAAACAAATATAATATTGAATAGATAAAACAGCTATATTTAAAAATAATAAATTTATTTTAGTTCAATCTAAAAATAATTTGTACCTTTGTCAAAAAATAACAAAGTATGAATTATAAAGTATTTATTTTATCAGTGGTAGGTGGATTGAGCTTGACTGCCTGTGAGAAAGAAAAGGGAGAGGAAACAATCTTATCAGTCACGAAAGATGTAAAAATGTTAAATGCAACATCGTATCAGAAATGGGTATATTACTCATTCGAAAAAGGTGCTGTGGTAGAGGTGAGTTCTCCAGAAACAGACCTTAGCTGGGACATTGCTTTTCAACGTTGGTATATAAAGACCAATAGTGGCACATCGGGAAAGGGAAAAGGAGGAGCTATTAACACTAAAAAAACGGATTGGAATAAGGTGGTTTACGCCTCGCCCTCTGGCTACAAAGAGGATGCAATAGGAACCCTAAACGGCTGGGACATCATTAAGAATGTTGAAACCAAGAAAGAAGGTAGTTTTTCACAAGAAGCTTCGCTATATGTAACTTATATAAGTGGAGGAAAGTATAAAAACCGGAATGAAGTTTACCTCCTAAAAACAGCTGAAGGTAAGTTTGTAAAAATTCAGTTCTATGATTATGTAAATGAAAGATTAAAAGGAGGTTATCCAAGTTTTAGATATAAGATAAGTAATGATGAGAATTTTTAATATGAAATATTTGTGGACTGCACTGTTTTGGTTATTAACAGTGCCATCTAATGCACACGCTATTTGGATTGAGACCAATACAGAGGCAAAGGTAGGTGATTGGCATGAAGTACGGGTATTTTTTGGTGAACCTAATGAAACGAACAAACCTACACCTACTGAAAGGTGGTATTCGGATTTGAATACGCTTTCGCTTTTACTAATATCTCCTTCAGGAAAGGTGGTCACTCTAGAGAAGAAGCAGGCCGAATTATATTATTATGCGAATTTCAAGGTAGAAGAAGAGGGTGTCTATACACTCAGCATCAACCATCTAGTCGCTAAGGTGTACAAACGAATGCGATTGAGATACCAATCCGTTGCTTATGTGAGTACGCATCCGCTTAAAGAGACAATTATTATGGGGGATAAGTCTTTCTTCCGGTTGGGAATAGTTCCTGCTGAAAAGGAAGGGCAGAAGTACAAGGCTTTCTATAAAAAACGTGGCTTAAAGGAAGAGAATGTTACCTTTGACTTTTCAGTAGATAAAAGTGTTACCGTTCGTACTGATAAAAAAGGTGCTTTCTATTTCAATCCTGATACGTCTGATAGATATGTACTGAATTTGGCTAAGAAAAAGAAACACCGAGGAAAGCATAATGACAGAAAGTATCTTTTTGATTATATCTGGCTGACTTTTAGACATTAGCCCCAAACTAACCTACTCTTTCGGAGATAAATCCTTTTAACGAATAACTATAAAAAATAGCAAAATTAGTCATCAGTTTTCTCTCATTAGTCTCTAATAACCGAAAATCAAAAACTGATGACTAAGCACCGAAATTTGTTATTAGTCTTTTGTCATTTGTTATTAAATTTTGTATTTTTGTCCTTTAAATCCAAACAAAATGAGTTTCCCAACCGACCTTGCCATAGCGCAACAAGCCAAAATGCTACCTATCAGAGAGATAGCTAAAAAATTAAACATCACAGAAGATGACCTTGACCCTTATGGAAAATACAAGGCCAAGCTGCCTTTGTCCTTGATAGACCCTAAGAAGATTGCCCAAAACAAGCTCATCTTGGTTACTGCCATTACCCCTACTCCCGCCGGAGAAGGCAAGACTACGGTAAGTATCGGTCTTACCGAGGGGCTCAACAAAATCGGCAAAAAGGCTATCGCTGTTCTTCGAGAACCTTCCTTAGGCCCTGTCTTCGGTATCAAGGGAGGAGCCGCTGGCGGTGGTTACTCTCAAGTGGTGCCTATGGAGGATATTAACCTACACTTCACGGGCGACTTTGCCGCTATCGAGCGTGCCAATAACCTCTTGGCGGCTGTCATAGACAATAATATACAGAGCAAGACACACTCCTTAGGTATAGATCCACGTACAGTAGTCTGGAAGCGTGTGATGGATATGAACGACCGCGCCCTACGTCACATTATTGTAGGCTTAGGAGGCACTACTCATGGGATTCCTCGCGAAGATGGGTTCAATATCACCCCTGCTTCCGAAATCATGGCTATTCTCTGCTTAGCGGAGAACTTTTCCGACCTTAAGCGCCGCTTAGGCAATATCTACGTAGGAAAAAAATATGATGGCACTCCTGTTTTTGCACGTGATCTCAAGGTCGTAGGTGCGATGGCGCTGCTGCTCAAGGAAGCTATCAAACCCAATCTGGTGCAAACCCTTGAGAACAACCCTGCCATCCTCCATGGAGGACCTTTTGCCAGTATCGCCCAAGGTACCAATACGGTAGTAGCTACCAAAATGGGGCTTTCCTTAGGCGAGTATGTAGTTACCGAAGCAGGTTTCGGGGCTGACCTCGGCGCCGAGAAGTTCCTCAATATCAAGTGTGTATCAGCTGGACTCGCCCCCAATGCGGTAGTTATTGTCGCTACCATACGCGCCCTACGCCACCACGGAGGAGCTACTAAGGAGGAGTACAACACTCCTTCCTTAGAACGAGTGAAGAAAGGTATTGCCAACTTAGAAAAACATATAGAAAACGTACAATGCTTCGGACTGAAAGCGGTAGTGGCTATCAACCACTTCCCTCATGACAGCGAGGAGGAAATTGCCTATATCCAAGCCTTCTGCAAGGAACGAGGTGTGGAGGCGATTGTCAGCCGTGGCTTTAGCGAGGGCGGCGCAGGTACCCAAGAGCTTGCCCGCGCAGTGGTGGCCATAGCCGAGAGTGGAGAAAGCCACTTTACCCCCTTGTATGACCATGCAGCTTCGGTAGAGGAAAAAATAAAAACCGTAGCTACCCGTATCTATGGGGCTCGTGGAGTGAATTATAGCACTAAGGCACTTAGCCAACTCAAGCAAATCAGCAAATTGGGCTTTGACAAACTTCCTATCTGTATGGTTAAGACTCCTAAGTCGCTCAGCGATGACGAGAAGAAGTTGGCTCGTCCAACCGATTTTGAGGTAACCGTACGCGAATTTGAGTTTGCCTCAGGAGCGGGCTTTATCATTCCTATATTGGGCGATACGGTGCGTATGCCAGGTTTGCCAAGTGTGCCTGCTGCCGAAGGAATGGATATAGATGATCAGGGAGTGATTACAGGACTTAGCTAAGGATATCCGCCTGATGTATCCTACTACAAGATTATTCACTATCTTTGCCACGAATTTAGCGATAAACCTAAAAACCCTATTATAAAAAATGTTATTACAAATTCTCTCTTACTGCTTACCATCGGTCATAGTGGCCGCGATAGCTTATTTACTATTCCAACAGTACTTCAAGAATGAAGACAGGGCCAGACAATGGCACCTAAAGAAAGACCTTCAGAAAGGAGCTCTCCCCTTGCGCTTACAGGCTTACGAGCGCTTAGCCTTGCTGCTTGACCGCACCAGCCCACAGAAGCTTGCCCTACGAGTGGTTCCTGCTTCTCAGGACAAAATGGCCTATGAACTATTGCTTATTGAGCATATCAATGCCGAGTATGAGCACAACATCACTCAGCAGATTTATATAAGTAGCGACCTATGGAATGTGATTCTTATCAGCAAGAACACCACCCTACAGATTATCCATCGCATCGCTACCGATGAGGCCATAGCCGATGCTCAAAAGCTCCGCGAGGCCATCATCACCGAATTTACCAACAAACCCTCCCCTTCTACCCATGCTATGGCTCACTTAGTCGGCGAGGTAACAAGCTTTATATAAGTTATAAGTAAAAAGTGAAGAATGAAAGATAACTTTCACTCTTCACTTTTCTTTTTTAACTATTCACTTTCTATTGTTCGCTCTTCACTTTCTGAGGTCTTGACCACTTAGGTTTTTCACCAAGGGCAGGTATTTTAGAATCCGCCGCTTCCACTGTAGTAGGTTGTGGGTGTTTCTCAAAAGGCTTTTGGGTACGCATACCTAAGACTTCGAGCATGTGCATATCCTCCTTGATGTCGGGGTTGGGAGTGGTCAGCAGTTTATCCCCCGCAAAGATAGAGTTAGCCCCCGCAAAGAAGCACAAGGCTTGTCCTTCGCGGGACATATTCATACGTCCTGCCGAAAGGCGTACCTGAGACTGAGGCATCACGATACGGGCAGTGGCGATCATACGCACCATTTCCCAAATATCCACTGGTGGCAGCTCCTCAAGGGGCGTACCCTCAATAGGCACTAAGGCGTTGATAGGCACCGATTCAGGCTGAGGATCAAGGGTAGAGAGTGCCACGAGCATCTTAGCCCTATCCTCCAAGGCCTCACCCATACCAATGATTCCTCCACTACATACAGTGATACTCGTTTTACGTACATTCTCTATAGTCTTGAGACGGTCTTCGTAGCTACGAGTTGTTACGATTTCCTGATAATAATCCTCGGAAGTATCCAAGTTATGGTTATAGGCATAGAGTCCTGCTTCAGAGAGGCGTTTGGCCTGATTTTCGGTAAGCATACCCAGCGTACAGCACACCTCCATATCCAATTTGTTAATAGTGCGTACCATTTCCAATACCTGTTCGAACTCAGGGCCGTCCTTGACATTGCGCCAAGCTGCCCCCATGCACACACGGGAACTTCCTGAGGCCTTGGCACGCAAGGCCTGTGCCTTCACTTGGGAGAGGCTCATCATGGGTTCTATCTCCACCTCGGTGTGGTAGCGTGCCGACTGCGAGCAGTAGCAACAGTCCTCCGAGCAGCCCCCTGTCTTAACCGAAAGCAAGGTAGAAACCTGCACAGTATTAGGGTCGTGGTACTTGCGATGCACGGTGGCGGCCTCATAGAGCAAGTCCATCAAAGGCCTATTATAGATTGCGATAATCTCCTCGGCAGTCCAGTTATGTCGTATTTCGTTCATGGTCTTTCTAATGAAATATTACAAGGGGCAAAAGTACAAAATTTAATTGTTAATTGTCAATTGTCAATTGTTAATTTAGCAGCTATATGGTTAGTGATTAGTGATTAGTCTCTGATGACTAAAAACTAAAAATTAACTTTGTTATTTCCTCTTTTTTTATTAATTTTGTAGTGTCTGAGCCTAATAATCGGCAACAGATCTTAAAAACACATTCGTATGAGAAAAATTAATCTTCTATTATTGTTAGCACTTACCACTATGAGCTGGGCGCAACAACAGACCTTAGAAAAGGGGTGGAAATTCACACGTGAAGACCAGCCTCAATTTTCACAAGCAGACTACAATGACAGCAAATGGCAAAAGGTGACCTTGCCGCATGATTGGGCTATCTATGGCCCTTTCGATAGGGAGAATGATCTTCAGCGTATTGCTATCAAGCAAGACGGTCAGAAATCAGCCATTGAACATACAGGGCGTACAGGAGGATTGCCCTTTGTGGGGGTCGGCTGGTATCGTACTGAATTTGATATACCTGAATTGACGGCCGACAAGCAGGTATTTATACAGTTTGACGGAGCTATGAGTAACCCTGAAGTATATGTAAATGGACACAAGGCAGGGCTATGGCACAATGGTTACAATACCTTTTTCCTCAATATCAGCCCCTTTGTAAAGGCTCAAGGAAATACACTCGCTGTACGATTAAACAACCTCCCTGAAGCCTCACGCTGGTATCCCGGTGCAGGCCTATACCGCCATGTACATATTATCACTAAGAACAAGACTTATATACCTATTTGGGGAATACAGCTTACCACCCCTATCATAGAAAAAGATTTTGCTAAAGTCTTGGTAAATACTGAATTTGTAACCGATAATAAGGCCAATATTTCAGTGGAAACCACTATTTTCAACACCAAGGGAGAAAAGCTAACGACTCATACTACCCAAAGTACCCAATATACAGGCGATATACTTTCTAATGAACTCTATATCAACCATCCTACGCTGTGGGATATAGGAAAACCATATCTCTACAAAGCCGTTACTAAACTCTATGAAAATGGAGTGGTAAAAGACCAGATGAGTACAACCTTTGGCATTCGTTCTATAGAGCTAAAACCCAACGATGGCCTATACCTCAACGGCCGAAAGATCAAGATCCAAGGGGTGTGTATGCATCATGACTTGGGAGCCTTAGGAGGTGCTGTGAATGAAGCCGCCATCCGCCGACAGATACGTATTATGCAAGATATGGGCGCCAATACCATCCGTACCTCCCATAACATGCCTGCCCCTGAGTATGTACGTGCTGCCGATGAGATGGGTATGTTACTGGCTGTTGAGAGCTTTGACGAATGGGCTATACCCAAGGTGGATAACGGCTATCACCTCTACTTCAAGGATTGGGCTGCCAAAGACCTCACAAACCTTGTCAAGCATTACCGCAACAACCCCAGTGTACTGATGTGGTTCATTGGTAACGAAGTAGAAGAACAAAGCGTAGAGAATGGCTCGCAAGTGGCCTATTACTTGCAAAACATAGTACGAGCATTAGACCCTACACGCCCTATAAGCAATGGTATGGATAGGCCTGATGATGTTTTGCGAAACAACATGGCTGCGACCATGCATCTTGTTGGTTTTAACTATCGCCCTTTCAAATACCAAGAGGCCTATGGCAAGCTCCCACAACGTCTGTTACTCGGTAGTGAGACCGCTTCTACACTCAGTTCACGAGGCGTGTATAAGTTTCCTATTGAGAGAAAGTCTATGGCTAAATATCCAGACATGCAATCATCGTCCTATGATGTAGAACATTGCGATTGGTCAAATCTCCCTGAAGATGACTGGATTCACCAAGAAGACCTACCCTATACTATAGGAGAATTTATTTGGACAGGTTTTGATTATCTGGGAGAGCCTACTCCATACTATGAGGAATGGCCGTCTCATAGTTCTTATTTTGGAGCGGTAGACTTGGCAGGACTTCCTAAAGATCGCTTTTACCTCTATCGCTCTCACTGGAACAAAGAAGCGGAAACGCTTCATATCCTTCCTCATTGGAATTGGGAGGGGCGTGAAGGAAAGACAACCCCTATTTTCGTCTATACCAACTATCCTACAGCGGAACTTTTTATCAATGGAAAAAGTCAAGGAAAACGCAGCAAAGATCTCAGCATCAAGTTAGCCAAAGATGAAGGAAAAGGTAATCCTACCGATCTTGAACGCCAAAAACGCTACCGCCTAATGTGGATGGACACCAAGTATGAACCTGGTGTTGTAAAGGTAGTTGCTTATGATGAAAAAGGCAAAGCTGTAGCCGAAAGACAGCTCCATACTGCAGGTGCTCCTTATGCCCTACGCCTAACGCCTGATCGTTCTACTATCAAAGCTGATGGCAAAGACCTTTGCTTTGTTACTGTAGAAGTGATAGACGAAAAAGGTAATGTATGCCCCAATGTAAACGAACTGGTGGATTTTACAGTAAAAGGGGCGGGCACCTATCGTGCTGCTACCAATGGAGATGCCTCTTGCATTGACCCTTTCCATTTGCCTAAAATGCATCTGTTCAATGGGAAATTGGTTGTCATAGTTCAGGCTACTGAGAAAGCAGGAGAAATTACCCTAAAAGCCAATAGTAAAAAACTAAAAGGAGAGACAAAAATCATGACAAGCGGTCAATAAGCTATAGTAATAGGCTTGTTATTAGAGCCTGATAACTTACCTCTAATTTATTATTTGTCATTTGTCATTATATTCGTATCTTTGCGGAGAATTTTAAAACTTTTAAACCTTATAATTTATGAACACAATTACCTTAAAAGAACCTATTGATTTTCAGAAATATCAGCTTATTGTCAATTTCCTTGAAAACATAGGTGTTGAGATACAAGCTCCTGATTATGAGATGTTTGAAGAAACAGAGACTCCTACTGAAGAAGAACTTAGAGCTGTAGAAGAAGGACTAAGAGATATAGAGGCAGGGAATATTGTCTCTCATGAAGAAGTAATGCGAGGAGCAAGGAATATCATAGAAAGTTATAAAGAAAAATGGAGAAGGAAAGAAGCATAACTTGGTCACATAAGGCTAATATCCAATACTATAATATTCTTACCTTTTGGGCAGAAAATAATCAGTCTATAAATTATATTGAAAGTATTGAAAAACAGGTAACTACAATACTTGATATGCTCATTTCCTTTCCAAAAATTGGAAAGATTTTCTCTAAAGAAAAAGATATCAGGAAAGTTACTATCTTGCGCAATTTCTCTATATATTATAGATTCATTGAAGAGTACAATGAAATTCTTATTTTAGCTTTTATTGATAATAGGAGTAACCCTAAAAAACTCAAATTTTAAATTACTCTCTGTTACAGATTTATGAAATTAACTACATTAGGCTGTCATAGTGCTTCACCGAGGGATAAGGCACGTACCACTGCCCAGCTCTTGGAGATGCGAGGGCATCTCTTCCTTATTGACTGTGGGGAAGGAACACAAATGGCTCTGAGACAATCAGGGGCTAAGTTTGCCCGTATCAAGCATATCTTCATCTCCCACCTCCATGGTGATCATTTCTACGGATTGGCGGGGCTGATTTCTACTTTCCAGCTACAGGGCAGGGAGGCGGAACTACATATCCATGCCCCTAAGGGTGCCAAAGATGCCATGCTGCTATTGCTGAAAGTAAGTGGTGCTCATATGGTCTTCCCCTTGTACTTTCATGAGTTAGAGAGCAAGGAGAGCGAAGTTATCTTTGAGGACGATAAGCTCTCGGTCACTACCATTCCCCTTGACCATCGTATCTATGCCAATGGCTTTTTGTTCAAAGAAAAGAACAAGGAACGCAAGCTCAATGTGGATGCTGTGCAAGAATATGGCATTGATGTTTGCTATTATCAAAATATCAAGAATGGTAAGGACATTATCTTAGACAGTGGGGAGTGTATCCCCAATGAAGTACTAAGCTTCCCGCCTGCTCCTGCACAGAGCTATGCTTTTTGTAGCGATACCGCCTATTTGCCTAAGATCATACCACTGATTGAGGGGACACAAGTACTCTATCACGAGAGCACCTTCCTTGAGGACAACCATGCTTTGGCTGAGAAAACCAAGCACTCCACTGCCCTTGAAGCAGCCAAAATCGCTAAAGCCGCTAATGTACAAACCCTTATATTAGGCCACTACTCCTCTCGCTATAAGGACAAACGGGTTTTCCAAGAAGAAGCCCAAACGATTTTCCCTAATACGCTACTGAGCGAAGACGGGAAAGAATTCTTTTTTAGTGAATAACGAATAGTGATTAGTGATTAGTGATTAAAAACTCAAAACTTAAAACTTAAAACTCAAAACTCAAAACTGATATGTTATATCAACTACTGAAATCCACCCACTCACTGACTGCTTATATCGTCTTGGTGGTGCTTTGCTTTGCTGTGATCAATGCCGCTTTAGGTGTATGGCAAAAACGTAAATATGAGAAAAAGGACTTGCGTATCAACTTGTTTGCTCTCATATTCACACACCTACAGGTTACCTTAGGGCTTATCCTCTATTTTGTAACCCCTCTTTTCCAAAGCTGGTCGGCTATGGGGGCAGGCATCAGGTTCGGTGGTGTGTTTCGGCACTGCGCGGGTGCGTGTGCCGGCGTGCGTGGATGGGCAATCTGGGGTATCGTTAGACACATCCCGGAATGTGTCCTGGCAGGCCCGTGCGCCGGCAAATCCCAGGTTCCCGGTCGTGGCCCGTCACGCCACGAGTGGTGCGGGACAGGGCATGTCCCGGGCAGGAAACAGCAGAACAACACGTCTCAGGAAGCCGCGAATTTCCCATGATCGATCAAGTCCTTCCACCTGCCCAGGCGCCCGCGGTCTCCGCGGCCATCTTCAAGGCCTATGACATCCGCGGCATCGTCGAGACCGCGCTGACGGAAGAGGCCGTCTCGGCCATTGGCCTGGCGCTGGGCGCCAAGGCACGCGCCCGGGGCATCGGTCAGGTGGTGG
>ERZ773076.1309-NODE-1309-length-10762-cov-2.889979_pt1 | contig 10762 bp, 10 predicted proteins | sample MGYA00580613_ERZ773076 | MGnify/ENA primary metagenome ERZ773076 (study PRJEB29015, sample SAMEA2738005) | human oral metagenome | biome: human oral; feature: human-associated habitat; material: dental | place: China | collected 2057 ...
GCCGATCTCGTCAAGGGCATTCATGACCATGTAAGTGCGCGCTGCCTTCAAGAGGCACGTGTCGGCGAGACGGATGTGTATATGAAAGACCGCCATACCGCCCTGCTTCGCCGCGCGCATCGCGTCCTTGTCATCCTCGGTATAATCGAGCGAGGAGGCGGGCGCTGCCTCAGCCGCCGGCGCATCCGCTGCGGCCGGCGCCGCTTGCGCCTCCGGCTGCGGCTCGCCCTTGGAAATGGACGAGAGCTTCTTCACGAGGTCGGAAACGTCGACGAGATCCTCGGGATCGCCGTTGCCGACGTTCTCGATCATCTCCTGCAGGGAGTCAAGGCACTTGAAGATCGTCTCGATGATGTCCTCCGTCACCTTGAGCTGGTTGTTGCGGATGAGGTCGAGGACGTCTTCCATCTCGTGCGTAAGTTCGGCGATCTTGTTGAACCCCATCGTCGCCGACATGCCTTTCAGCGTATGCGCGTTACGAAAGATCTCGTTGACGACGGACACATCGTTCGGGTCATTCTCGAGGCTCAGCAGACCATCGTTCAAGGACTGCAGATGTTCGCGCGACTCGTCCAAAAACATGTCCATGTACTGATTTGTTTCCATTTCAAATCCCCCTGTTTGTTTTCTGCCGCCTCCGGGCGTCTTGCTCATTGCAGTATCTGCGCAAGAGGCACAGCAGCCTGTCAGTTTGCTCCGCAACCTTCGCCAAGAGCCCTGGTACCAGCCAGGCAGAACGCGAATCGCGAATCACTTGCATCATTCTTTAATATTCTTCGCCGTCACCGCTAAAAATCCTGCTTTTATTCCCGAGCGGGACTGTCAGGGTGCAAGGTGAGTTGGCGGCGCAGTTCACTGAAAACGAAGTGAACAATTTTATTCATTGTTCCCCGATCAAGCTCCAGAAAGTGCGCCCCTAGCTGCCAGCCGCGATCGCTCGGCTCAAGCGGTAGGGAACGTACGATGCGAGCCATGACGGACAGCGTGCCGATATTTGGGAAGTTCGTAAACACGATGGACGCACGGCTGTTGACCTTGACGTGACGCGGCACAATGAAGGAAACACCGCCGCCACTGACGTCCGTAGTGTAAAGCTTCATAAGCTCGCTCTCGCGCCCCTCCGTATCGATGATCCGCACCTGAATCGGCAGGCGCACCATTGCACGCACAAAGCTGCGGTTCTGATGGCGCTCGACGACTTCCGGCTTCGTGATCATCCAGACAGGAATCGGATCGCGCGCCTTCCCCTTGAATACGGAAAAAAATCGGTAGCGACATGCCTCGCCCACAGCGAGGCCATAGAGCTGCTCATCCGGCGCCGGTATGATGGGGCGGCGCTTTTCGTCCACGGGCATGGCGACGATCAATCGGTCCGCAGTGATATCTTCTATGCGGCTCGTATATCTTATATCGTCATCTTCCAGGTAAAACTCAACCCTCTGCCCAATTTTCAACACCGTTGCCGCATTCATCAAATCGCCTGCCATGGCAAGGCACCTCCCCATCATCGTGTAAAATCAAGGAAATATTGCAGAAATGATTTCCAACCTTTTTTGATAAAGACCTTTTCCCCATAGAGCATGGATCTCGCAATCGCCTTGATGCACTTTGCCGCAAGCGCGTCCGGATGCGCTTCAAGAATCGGCTTTTGCTGACGCACCGCTTGGATCATCGTGCGATCCTCGTAAATCGCCCCGAGGGATTGGATTTCCATGTGCAGGAAACGTTCCGCCGTCTTCCTGAGCTTTTCCGCCACTTCGAGACCTTCTGCCTCGTCGTAGACACGATTGACGACGAGGCGCATGTTCGGCTTCGCCGCATACATGCTGTACGCCTTCATGACGGCATAAGCGTCGGTCATGGCCGTCGGCTCAGGCGTCGTCACGAGGATTACCTCATCCGCCGCCAAGATAAAATCGAGGACGTTTCTGCCGATGCCTGCACCTGTATCGATGAGGATGACATCGGCTAATTCCCCGCAGCCCGTGAGTTTTTCTTCGAGCAAATCCCGCTCGGCGGGCGTGAACTCGCCCGCCTGTTCCATGCCCGAGCCGCCCGAGATATAGCGAAGCCCATAAGGCCCCTTCAAGATCACGTCGTCGAGCACGACATCCTCATCCAACAGATGCAGAAGATTATATTTCGAAGAGGTTCCCAAAAGGACGTCGACATTCGCCATGCCGAGGTCAGCATCGATGACAAGCGTCTTCTTTCCCTCGGCAAGAAAGGCGAGCGCAAGGTTCACGGTCAGGTTCGACTTGCCAACACCGCCCTTGCCGCTCGTGACGGCAATGATACGTGCACCCTCCTTTGGCACAGGGCGCGCCGCACTCGGCTCTGGCCCCTCCCGGGCAGCGTCCGTGCCGGAATCCGCAGCGGCAGAGTCCTTTTTGTTTTCTACGAGCTTTCGAAGGCTCGCTGCCTGGTCCTGCATAATCTACCTCAAAAAAAGTTCCGCAAGCTTTCCGGCCTCTGCCGGTACAATGTCATCGGGAACGCTCTGTCCGTTCGTCAGATAGGAGAGCCGCATTTCCTTCCTGCGCAAGATGTTCAGAATGATGCCGAGGCTCTTCGTTTCATCCGTCTTCGTGAAGATTACCTTGTCTGGCTTGCAGACGGAGAACTTGTCGATGATGTCTTTCGCATCCTCATTCTTCGTCGTGGCACTGAGGACAAGATACTTCTCAATATTCTGGTTAACGGCAAGAAATTCCTTGAGTTCCGCCATCTGACGACGGTTGTGTTGACTGCGCCCCGCCGTGTCAATGAGAATCAACTGCTTCTGACGAAATTTCTGTATGGCTTCCTTGAGTTCATCAGGCGTATAGACGATGGCGATGGGAAGTCCGAGGATATCGGCATACGTCTTGAGCTGCTCGCCCGCCGATATGCGATACGTATCCGCCGTGATGAACGCCGTGCTGATGCCCTTTTCCAAGACGCACTGCGCGGCGATCTTCGCGAGCGTCGTCGTCTTGCCGACGCCCGTCGGCCCCAAGAGAGCCGCGATCTTTCGCTTGCGGCTCTTGAGTTCAAGTCCATCCGCCATCTGCACGTTGTCGGCGAGATACTTCTTCAGCCCTTCTAAGGCAAGCGGGGTATCCTTGTCGGCCAGAATGGCTTCAGCGGGAAGCTGCAGTACGACGTCGTCGATGATGTCCGATTCGACCTCTTGCTGCTTCAACACCTGCTGCAGGGACATCTCGTCCTCGGGCGTCTTCTCCTTGCTGACGACCTGGACGAGCATCGCCTTCATTTGAGCCAGCTCGTTTTGCAATTCCTCGATGGTTTCGCGCTGGCGCTCTTCCTCACTCTTGGAAGACGGCGACTCGTCTTCTCGCCGCTTTTCCTGTGAAGATACAGCTGCCTCGTCCTCCTCACGCTTCCCCCTGCGCGAAGATGACGCCTCCCTTTCCACCTCTACTCCTGCAGTTTCTTTCGCCTCCGCTGCATGCACTTTTCTTCGCTTTGGCTGTGCAGGCTTCCTGCGCCGCGCCTTGCGTACGGGCGGTTCTTGAGGGGCTTCCCCGGCAGACGGCACGAGCGGTTGAAAGGGGGCTTCCGGCGTCTTTCCCGAAGGAAACGATGGTACGAACGGCTCAGCCGAAGCATCACCATGCGCGACGGGCGATGCTGCACGCGCCTGCCTCGCAGCCTCAGCAACCGCAGCTTCCGTACCTGCCGTTCGGTAGCTTTTGGCCGCGCTCTGCGAAAGCCGAGGCTGCTGCATCGGCTGCTGTGACTCGATCGGCGGAGGCTGCTGCATCGGCTGCTGTGACTGCATAAGCGGCAGCACAGGAGCGACCGGCGAACCTGCAGGAACTGGGACAGGCGCCTGCTGGGCGGGAGCAACAGGCGCCGCTTGCGTCAGTGCAGCCGCATGACCTTGCGGCAGCGGCACCGCGCTCTTCGGCTTCGTTTCTCCGCCTGCTGCCTCAGCCTGCAGTTCGGCAAGCGTCGGCAAACGCTCAGACCGCTTCTTGGGGGGACGCCGCGTCACCTCGTCGAGAGCCGCCGTCACCTCGAAAATCTCTTTTGCACCATAGCCAAGGATGCCGCCCTTCTTTATTTTTTTTGTATGCAGAATCACCGCGTCGTCGCCAAGCTCATCTTTCACCTGAGCCATGGCATCCTTCATTGTGGCGGCCTGAAACACCTTGATGCGCAATTAAATTCTCACCGTCCCAAGAATCTGAAGTTCAACCGTCTGCTCAATTTCCGCATGCGAGAGTACGACGAGCCCCTGTACGGAACGTTCGACAAGCTGTCGGAAGTAGGTGCGCACGGCGGGGCTTGTTAGCACGATCGGTTCGTAGCCCATGTTCGTGAGCTTCGGCAATTCCGCATTGAGCGACGCCAAGAGGCGCTGCATCGCATCGGGATCGAGGCTGACGTAAGAGCCGTGCTCCGTGCGCTGCACTGCACCGGCGATTTTGTTCTCCAATCCCGGGTCGAGCGTGATGCAAGGCAGCACGTTGTTCTGCACATACTGCTGCGAGATCTGCCGCGCGAGTGCATGGCGCACATACTCGGTGAGGATGTCCGTGTCCTTTGTCGCGCGCCCGTAGTCGGAGAGTACTTCGAGAATCGTCTCCATGTCGCGTATGGAAACGCGTTCCGCCAGGAGGTTTGCGAGAACCTTCTGCACCTCGCCAACGACGAGAACCTCGGGCACAACCTCGTCGACAAGCGCCGGATTCGTCTTTTTCAAGTTGTCGAGGAGGTTCTGCGTCTCTTGACGTCCGAGGATCTCCGCAGCATGCATCTTGATGACTTCCGTCAGATGTGTCGCAAGCACGGATACGGCATCGACGACCGTGTAGCCGTTGAGCTCTGCCTGCTCGCGCTGATCTTCGGCAATCCACAGTGCAGGAAGACCGAAGGCCGGCTCCGTCGTCTCGATGCCTGGCACTTCTTCGAACACCGTGCCCGAGTTCATCGCGAGGTAATGATCGAGCATGAGTTCGCCGCGTGCTGTTTCGATTCCCTTGAGCTTGATGATATAGTTGTTCGGCTTGATCTGTATGTTGTCGCGTATGCGAATCGTCGGCACGACGAGTCCGAGTTCCAACGCGCACTGCCGTCGGATCATGACGATACGTTCCAAAAGATCGCCGCCCTGCCCCGTGTCGACGAGCGGTATGAGACTGTAGCCGATCTCAAGCTCCATCGGATCAACCTGCAGCAGATTGACGATGTTCTCAGGCTTCGTGGCGTCCGCCTTCGCCTTCTCCGCCTTCTTCTGCTCGGGCACTTCCTCGACCGCCTTCTCCGAGCCCTTGAGGCGGCGAGCCGCGATGAAGCACAGGACGGCAAGCGCCCCGAGTGGGATTCCCGGCATGCCCGGAACGATGGCGAGGAACAGCAGCACGCCGCTGACGATGTAGAAGATGCGGCTGCGGTTGAAGAGCTGCAGCGCCACGTCGAGTCCGAGGTTGCCCTTCGAGGATGCCGAGCGCGTGACGAGGATGCCCGTTGCCGTCGAAATCATCAGCGCCGGAATCTGACTGACGAGACCTTCGCCGACCGTCAGCAGCGTGTAACTCTGCAGAGCCTGCAGCGCCGTCATGTTGCGCGTCAGCATGCCGATGACGAAACCGCCCGTGATGTTGATGATGATGATGATGATGGCCGCGATGGCGTCACCCTTGACGAACTTCGAGGCGCCGTCCATCGCGCCGTAGAAATCAGCCTCCTGCTGAATCTTCAAGCGCCGCTTGCTCGCCTCGGCGTCCGTGATGGCGCCCTGGTTCAGATCAGCGTCAATCGCCATCTGCTTGCCCGGCATCGCATCGAGAGTGAAGCGCGCCGACACCTCTGCGACGCGCTCCGCGCCCTTCGTGATGACGATGAACTGAATGATGATGAGGATTACGAAGATGATGAAGCCGACGAGTGCGTTACCGCCGACGACGAAGTTACCGAACGCCATGATGACATCGCCCGCATAGCCGTTCAACAAGATCAGCCTCGTAGCGGATATGTTGAGCGCCAGCCGAAAGAGCGTCGTCACAAGGAGCAGCGATGGAAAGACCGAAAAATCAAGAGCCTCCACATTGTAGATCGTCACCATGACGATGACAAGCGCCAGCGTGATATTCACGCAGATCAACAAATCAAGAAGAGCCGTCGGCAACGGGATGATCATCATGACGACGATCGTGACGATTGCCACAGCTATGAAGATGTCGCTGTATTTCGTTATGAAGCCATTGGAAAGCGTCGGATTTTCTGTCGCCATGCTGTTCTTGCTCCTCTATCCCTGGGAAACTTCTCCTCAAGCAAATTTTTTCTTTTTCAATCGGTAGACGTAAGCGAGCACCTCTGCAACCGCTTGGTAAAGTTCGGGCGGCACGATGCCTCCGACCTCCACCGCCGCATAGAGCGCCCGCGCCAGAGGCTTGTTTTCCACGATCGTCACGCGGTGTTCTCTCGCGATATCCTTGATCTTCTGCGCGACGAGATCCTGCCCTTTGGCAACGACTTCCGGCGCCTTCATGCCCGCCTTGTACTTCAAGGCGACGGCGTAATGCGTCGGGTTCGTCACGATGACGTCGGCTTCCGGCACTTCCTTCATCATGCGATTCATCGCCATCTGCTGCTGCTTCTGGCGGATCTTGCCCTTGATCTGTGGATCGCCTTCCGTCTGCTTGAACTCTTCCTTGATGTCCTGCTTGCTCATCTTGAGATCCTGCGTCGTCTGCCATTTCTGATAGGCAAAATCCGCTGCCGCCATGACGAAGTAGACGATGATGATCTGAAATACGAGTGAGAAAATGATGTCGCCCATACGCGCCATGCTGCTCTTGAGATCGAGATAGATAAACTCCGGCATATGCATGATCTCTCCGGACAAGTAGACGTAGAGAAACGCGCCGATGATCGCGATCTTCAAGAGGGACTTCAGCAGTTCCACGAGCGAGCGCTTCGAGAAGATGCGTCCGAATCCCGTGATGGGATTGAGCTTGTCCAGTTTGAAAGAAAGCGGCTCCGTCGTGAACATGAAACCGACTTGGTAGAAATTGATAGCCAGTCCCATGACGAGAATGGCGATCATCACAGGAAACGCCGTCTTCGCCAGAACGATCATCCCATCGATGATGAGGCGCATGACCGTTTCCGCATCGATCGTCTGGTTCATGTTTGCATAGATATGAATCGTGTACGTCTCGATTTCTGTTAAAATCGTGCTGCCGAGCGCGCGCATCACGAAGAATCCCGCCAAGAGCACGAAGGCGCCGCTGAGCTCCTGGCTTCTCGCGACCTGCCCTTTCTGCCGCGCATCATTGCGCCGTTTCGCCGTAGGCTCTTCCGTCTTCTCTCCGGCAAAGAGCTGAAGGTCGAAGACGAACTCGGTCATTTCGCTATTGTATTGCATGGAGGGCGGTAGTGATCTGCGCATACGTTTCATTGAACAACACATCCAGAAACAAGACGTAGAACGGCATGAGGATCGAAAGGACGAACATGCCGATGACAATTTGAAGTGGCAGGCCGACGACAAAGATGTTGAGCTGCGGCATCGTGCGCGCCAAGATACCAAGACCGACGTTCGTCAAGAGTATGGAGAACGTCACGGGCATCGCCAGCTTCATGCCCGTAACGAAAACGCCGTTGACCAGATTGACAGCAAACCCCGCAAGGTTCGACGAAGGAGAAAGCCCCATCATCGGCACGGATTGAAAGCTCTCAAACAGCGCCGCAATGAGCATATGATGTCCATTGACGACGAGAAAGACGATGATCGCCAAATTATAAAGAAAACTTCCGATAAGCGGAATTTGCTGACCGGAAGTCGGGTCCATCACATTGACCATTGCGAATCCAACCTGCATATCCATGACCTTGCCGGCGAAATGAATGGCCGAAAAAGTCACATATGCCACAAAGCCGATCAACCAGCCAACAAAGAGTTCTCCTGCTGCTGCCGCCGCATAAAGGAAGACATTGTCCGGCGCCGACACAGGGCCGTAGCTGTCCACGATGGGGAACAGCACGAAGGAAAACGCAACAGCAGTCCCCACACGAATATGCGCGGGAATGTTCAGACTGCCAAAAAAAGGCGCGATGACGAAAATTCCCGTAACGCGCGTCAGAACGAGCAGATAAGCTGCCGCATGACCCTGGAGCAGGGTGTAAAAATCCACGGCGCATCTCCCCTCGTTATCCGATATAGAGCGGCAAGTTCACGAAAATATTCGTGAAGTATTCCACGAGGATGCTGAGCATCCACGGCCCAAAAATCAAGATGGCGACAAACACCGCAATGATCTTCGGAATAAAAGCAAGCGTAGCTTCCTGAATGGACGTGGTCGCTTGAAAGACGCTCACAAGGAGTCCAACAGCAAGACCGAGGCCAAGCATGGGGGCGGACACCAAGAGCACGATCCAAAGGGCGTTCTGCCCGATCTGTATGATGAGATCGCTGGACATCCGCGTCCCTCCTACCTAAAGCTCATGATGAGCGACTTAATCAGAAGATGCCAGCCGTCGACCATGACAAAGAGCAGGATCTTGAACGGCAGGGAAATCATGACAGGCGGCAACATCATCATGCCCATTGACATCAAGGTGCTCGCCACGATCATGTCGATCACGATGAACGGGATGTAGATCATGAAGCCGATCTGAAACGCTGTCTTGAGTTCGCTGATGACGAAGGCCGGTATCAAGGTCGCCGTCGAGACGTCCGCCTGCGACTGAGGCCGCTCGGCATCGGAAAGATTGACGAAAAGCGCCAAATCCGACTCACGCGTCTGGCGGAACATGAACTCCCTGAGAGGCGCAAGCGTGTTGTCAATCGCCTGCTCCTGTGTGATCTGCCCCGCAAGGTACGGCTGAATTCCCTGCTGATTCGCCTCGCTCCAATACGGCTGCATGATGTAGAACGTCAGAAAGAGCGACAGGGCAAGCACCACCTGATTCGGCGGCACATTCTGCGTCGACATGGCGTTCCTCAAAAAGCCGATGACGACAACGATGCGCACGAATGAGGTCGTCATGACCAAGATCGACGGCACAAGCGAAAGGATCGTCAGAAGCGCCAGAACCTGCAGGGAGGCCGCGACGTCCTGCGGGCCCGCCGCCTCGCCGACACTGACGCTGAAACTTGGAATCAGAGGCGCCGCAAGAGCTTCCTGTGCAATGAGCAGCAAGGAAAAGAAAAGGAAGCTTCCCAGCAAAATCGGCCGCTTCTCCATCAACGCTTCACAACTCCTCTACTTCCGAAATACGTCATTCTTGAATATCGTCGGGATTCTTTCGGCCAGCTTGTCAAGAGAGCCAAACTGCCGCTCAAACCCCGCTGTGCTGGGAAACGGCGTTGGCGACGCCTCCATGCTCTTCTTCAAGATTGCCTCCGCCTCCGCTGCGTCCTCGATCTCTCCCAAGAGAGTGATCGTATGTTCCGTCACGCCGAGTAGCAAAATTCTGCCCGCCAACTCAATGACACAAGCAGAGCGGCCAGGGCCAAGTGGAAGATTTTCCAGCAAGCGCCCGCCGCCACCTGACATCGCACGCCCGAAACGTCCACCCAAGATCTTGGAAACGTAATAGGCAAGACCAGCCACGAAGAGAAACACGACAACGAGGCTCGCGACATAGGCGATGGTAGACCACCATGAAACACCTGGTGTACCGTTCGGCGCCGGATCCTGGTTTTCATAGCCCGAAAGATATCCTCCGCCGTCTGCGGCCAAGCCGACGGACGGAAGGACAAGGGCAAGGAAAACCCACAGGAGGAGGCAAAGGAAGTACCCCTTTCTTCCCAGCATCAGCCAAGCGCTTTACGCACGGCCTCAAGGACGCGATCCGCTTGGAACGGCTTGACGATGAAATCGCGTGCGCCCGCTTGGATCGCCTCGATGACCATCGCCTGCTGGCCCATAGCGCTGCACATGACAACTTTCGCATTCGGGTCAACCTTCTTGATTTCCTTGACCGCACTGATGCCATCCATCTCAGGCATCGTAATGTCCATCGTCACGAGATCGGGTTTGAGCTCCTGATACTTCTCCAAAGCCTTCATACCATTTTCCGCTTCACCAACGATCTCATAGCCGTTTTTGGACAAGATGTCCTTGACCATCATTCGCATGAATGCCGCATCATCCACCACTAAAACTCTGCTTGCCATAAATATCTCTCCTCATCTGATCTATATGCCTGTTTTCCACGCGCAGATGCCGTTCATGCACATCCGCGTCGGACTGCACAAGAGCCGCCCGCGGCTTTTGGCGCAGTCTGCGATGCAAATCACATCGTATATCCTATTGTATATGAATCACCCGAAAATGTCCAGTGAGGGACACGCTTATTGCAGTTGCTGCGCCCTTTCCGCCGGACTTACGATGTCGGTGATGCGCACGCCGAAGTTCTCGTCAATGACGACAACTTCGCCCTTTGCTAAGAACTTGCCGTTGACCATGATGTCAACCGGCTCGCCCGCGAGCTTATCAAGCTCGACAATGGAGCCGTTCGTAAGTTCCAGAATATCCTTGATTGTCTTTCTCGTGCGTCCTAGCTCCACGGTTACCTGAAGCGGCACATCGAGAATCAAGCCGATATTCGCATCATTCACTTGCACGGGAGCTGTCGAAAGCGGTGCAAACATCGCAGGCTGTACGGGCACATTCGACGCCACATGCGGCGTCGGTGGCGCACCGTAGGCCGGAGCGGCGCCCGTCATCGGCGCTGCCGGCGGCGGAGCCGCTGCCGCCGACGTTGGCGTGGGTGCTGCCGGTGCCGGCGTTGGTGCTGGCAT
>ERZ773076.1314-NODE-1314-length-10738-cov-12.580174_pt1 | contig 10738 bp, 10 predicted proteins | sample MGYA00580613_ERZ773076 | MGnify/ENA primary metagenome ERZ773076 (study PRJEB29015, sample SAMEA2738005) | human oral metagenome | biome: human oral; feature: human-associated habitat; material: dental | place: China | collected 2057 ...
TTCAATACATTGATGAATCCGTCCACGTCTTAACGGTTCAGCTCCTCCCCGATTGCCGCGAGAATTGTCTTCTTCGCCTCATCGAAGGAACCATGAAGCGTGCAGCCCGCTGCACGGATGTGCCCGCCGCCGCCGAAGCCCTGCGCGATGCGTGAGACATTCGTGCCCTTCGAGCGCATACTCACGCGGTAGGTGTCCTGCTCAAGCCACTTCATAAAGAAGACGACCTGCGTCCCCTCGATCACGCGCAGCTTGTCGAGGAGCCCCTCCGTAGTCGTGACTTCCTTCGCCCGCTCCTCGTCGATAAAGACCGCCGCAACCCTGCCGTCATAGAACATCTCCAGGTTTTTGATGGCACGCACCTGCGCCATAACCTCATCGTAGGACTTCATTTCCATTGCGACGGAGATGATATTCGGCTTTACCCCGATCTCGATAAGGTCTGCCGCCGCACGCATCGTATGCGGCGTGGTGTTCGAGAAACGGAAAAAACCCGTGTCCGTCGCCATCCCCGTATAGAAACAGGTCGCAGCATCGAGCGAGAAGCTGCCGCCCATCGCGTGAACGAGGTCGTGCATGATCTCACAGGTCGCGGCATAGTCCGGATTCAGATAGAGATACTCCGCCGCCTCATCGTTCGTCACATGATGATCGATGTTGAGCACGCGCACGGCATCGACGGCATCGAGCACCGCACCTGTGCGCTTCAGCTCCACATCGCAGACGATCAGGAGATCGGCAGTGCAGCGCATCCCCTCGGCGGCGTCGTCACCGCGGACGGGCCCACGATGCCGCTTTCCGACGGCGCCGTAACCTTCCCGCTGGGGGCGCTGGGGCCCTGAGCGGAGCGCGCCGAAGCCGTCGTCGTACCCCGTCACCGCGATCGGCCACAGGCCGGTGTCCCCGAAGCGGGAGGCCAGGTGACGCACCCACTGCTGAGCGAGCTCGGCCTCAACGACCCCGTCGGTCACCCACGCGCACGGCGGGGTATCAGCGGTGGCTGGGCTGGCAGCGTCGATCTGCTTCTGCCAGAAGGCGGCGGCGTCTTCAATCCAGCCCTCGGCGGCGGTGCCGATGCCGAGCCCGAAGCTGTGGGGCAGACCGTCGTAGGCGTGGAACTCCGACGGCGTCCTCGCGGCCGCGATGGCGTCGGTGCGCGCCTGCATGGTGCGCCAGGAGACGATCCCGTCAGCCGTGCCGACGCAGGCGTAGGTAGGCGGTTCCGTCCCGGTGATCTCCGAGTGCCCGGTGTACTGCATGACGACGGTGCCGGGACCGGGCACGTCGCCACCTCCGAATCGAGCGGGACCGTAGGAACTGAGGGCTGCGGCCAGGCGCGCTCCCGCGGAGCCGCCCCACAGCGAGTAGCAGGCGGGGTCCACGTCGAGCTCGTCGGCGCGGGAGTGGATGAAGGAGATGGCCCGGGCCAGGTCCGCGCAACCGCTGCGAAGATCCGGGCGGTATTGCAGTGTGAAGGCCGTGTAGCCGTGGCGGGAGAGCCACAGGGCGTGCGGCATCGAGTCGTGGATGGAGCCCACGTAGGCGAAACCACCGCCCGCGCTGCACACGGCCACCCGCGGGCGCCCGCCCGCAGTGCTCCCCTGAGCCGAGGAAACGAAGATCCCGGTGTCCCTCAGCGTGGGATCGGAGGCCTTCTCCGCCTCGGTGTAGATTCGGTGTAGATGCTGTGGAAGACGACCTCGCCGCGCTCACGCCGCCCGAGCAGGTCGCCCACGACGTCAACCGTGGTGTCCGTGTTGACGAAGGAGTACCAGGTGAGCAGGCCGGCCACGTCGGCCAAGGTGTCGCCGGGCCAGGGTGGGTTGAAGGCGATGGGGAACAGAAAACGGCCGTAGTCCTCTAGCAGCGGGTTGCCGATGACATCGGCGATGAGAGTGCTGCTGGTCACCGGTGAATCGCCTTCTGCTCCTTCCCGCGTTGGCGACCCCCACTGTTGTGTGTGGCGCCCCGTGTTCTCACTGACGTAGGGCTCCTGGTCGTACATGGAGAAGTGAGTCGCCTCGGGGGTGACGTGGATCTGTTTGATCTCGGAGCCCAGACGTGTGTACATCTCCTCGTCGCCGGCGCGCGTGAAAGCATTCTCGCCGACGATGAGGCCACTGCCCTTTTCGACTGGGTAAGCCGTCAGTGATGGCCAGATTGCGCTGGCGCATCCCCTCGGCATGCGCGCTTCACCAGGGCCAGTTCGAGGTGAGGCGAGCCTCGACGGCGCGGTGTTGGAAGCGATAGGGCCTGCCGCGGTGGATGATCCTGCGGGCGCGATCCAGGCGCTGCGCGGTCGGCCCCGCGTCTGTAGCCTTCTCGCAGCCTGCTTTCCGTGCGATGTTCGTCAGCGATCGTTCCTCCGGCGCAAGCTCGGCCATGGCCTCGATGAACTGGCGCTCGCGAGCCGGAAGCCGGTCGAGGATGCGCTGCACGTGTGCCTCGGCCTCGGGAGCGGCATTCCGCCACCCGGCCTTGACGTGCTCGGCCGTGATGAGGTTGTCCGTTCCCGCGTACCAGGCGCGTTCTCCGGCGAGTTGGAAGAGGAACGGCTCTCCGCGAGCCCTCTCGACGATGGCCCGCTGAGCGTCCGCCGCCAGGAACACCCGCTCGGCGCCGCCGGCTTCGGTGGCGACCGGCCAGCCTTCGGTGACGAACGTCTGGAGTGCGGCCGTGAGATCGGCGTCGTCGATGGCGTCGAGAGTGACGGTCTGGAATCGACGCGCGAAAGCGGCGCCCGCCTGTGCGCCGGCCATGCCCTCGAACTCGGGCAGGCCCGTCAGGTATACGGCTATGGGCAGGGCGAGGTCGACTTGCGGCCCACCCGGGAGAGCGACCGTCTCTTCGTAGGCCAAGGCGTCGCCGAGGGCGATGAGCAGCTGTGAGCGCGCATGCTCGTCGGCGATGTTCTGCACCTCGTCTATGTGGAGCATGACCATGACGTTCTGGCGCCGCATCGCCGCGCGCCCGATCTCGATGAGGAGTTCGGTGAGGGCGGTGTAGGGCTCGGGTCCGTCTTGCGCGCGCACGGAGAGCGAGATGCCCGAGGCAGCGACTGTCTCGACCCTGCGCAGGAGATCGCCGATGCGTTTCTCCCGGGCAGAGGAAAGGCCGGCTGTGGATGACAGGTCGAGGAGCGCGGAGGCGACCCGCTTGATGGGATCCGTGCCAGAGGGGATGCGAAGCTGCGGCGTCGCCCAGTCGCCGGCTTCGGTGGCCTCGCGTGCGATCCTTCGCACGAGCGAGGACTTGCCGGAGCCGGCCTCCCCGAGAATGGTGCGGCCTCGCTCATGGATGCCCGCCAGACGGCGTGGGCGAAGGACGTCCCTCCAGTCGTTGAGCTGACTGGTGCGGCCAGCCCACACCTTGGGCACGGTGTCGGAGCCCGGGCTGAAAGGCGAATCGAGTGGGGTCCTCACGGCGATAAGTTTATCAACGGGTTATGGCTTTGATAAGTTTATCAAGGACCTGTGTGGGTGTTCTCCTCTTCAGCGGGCGGTGGTCCAGCGCTCGGCGAGCGAAGCGCCTTCCAACGCCTTCTCGCCCGACTCGGTGAGTTCCACCGCACGGGTCTGCCCCTTGCGCACGATCCACCTGTGCTCGAGATAGAGCTCAGTGAGCGCGGCGCCGAGCTTTCCGCCCAAATGGAAGCGACGTTCGATCGAATCCATGCACGCCTCTCCTCGGGGCACGACCTCGAATGTCAAACCCCACGAGGCGACCAGCTTCCGCCCCCGCGGCGACAGCTGCCAGGCGCCATCCAGATATCCCCGTGCGCGCATCCGATCCGCGAGGCGAACCCCGAGACGGCCGGCGAGATGGCGATAGCACGTGCGGGCTTCGCGCAGGTTGTGATTCTGCGTCCACGCCCGCAGACTCCGCGCGGAAGGGGATTGGGTCGCCGCGATCACGCCGAGGCCCTCGACGATGCGGACGACGTCGTCGCCGGAGAACACCACATAGGTGTGCCTGCCCTGGCGGATCTTGCGGACGAGCCCGGCTCCCGCGAGTGCGTTCACGTGTTCGCTTCCCGTCGACCGTGTGATACCCGCATAGGAGGACAGTTCGCCGACGGTCCACGCGCGCCCGTCCATGAGCGCGCTGCACATGGCCGTGCGCGAGGGATGCGCCAGCGCGGCCGTGACCCTCGCGATGTCCGGGAGGGACTCGTCGCGGTAGGCAGGGCGTCGCATATTCATACGCCCAGAATACGGGGCGCATTATTCGGCGTGAGTCGAATCGTGAGTGCTTTGGATTCCGCTCGAGGCTGCTGGCGCGCGCCGAGGTCGTCACTCGATTCTTCGAAGTGCGGCGTGTGGCCTTTCTTGTGGCCGATAGTCGGCGACCGCCGGCCACAGTCTGGATTCGACCGTGCGGTGGTAGCGTTTCGGCCATGGCATTCTCCGATTTCCTCATCGACGGCCTGTCCCGCTCGCGTGAGCGTTTCGACCGCGCGCTCTCCGGCGTCACCGTGAAACAGGCCAACACGCAGCCCACCCCGAAAAAGGCGCCCCGCGTGGACTCGCTGAGCTGGCTCGCCTGGCACACCGCCCGGGAGATCGACTTCCAGATCGCGCCGCTTGCGGGCGTCGAGCCGGTGTGGATCACCGGGCGCCACAAGGAGCGCTTCGCCCTGGACCTCCCCGACGACACCGAGGACTGGCGCCATACCCCCGAGCAGGCGGCCAAAGTGGTGGTCGGCGACATCTCCGTGCTCACGGCTTACCTCGACGACGCCTACGCCATGGCCGCCGGCTACCTTCGCACCGTGGGCGAAGACGATGTGGACGCCGTCGTCGACGATTCCTGGGACCCGCCCGTAACCCTTGCCGCGCGGCTGGTTTCGATCGTCGACGACGCCGCCCAGCACTCCGGCCAGGCCGTCTACACCCGCCGCCTCCTCGGACTGCCCGGCTGACAGCGGGCTGTATAATCTGGTCATCGCCGTTTCAAAGGAGCACCATGCCGCAGGAACTGTCAGTGCTGACGATGTGGACATTCGTCTCGGAGTGCCCGATCCCCCGGGACATTGGACCGGTGCTCATAGACGGCGAGGAGCCGATCGCCGCTTATAAGACCTTGCGTGACTCCGCCGTCTTCACGGACCGGCGTCTGATCGTGCGCGATGCACAGGGGATGACAGGGAAGAAAGTCGAGATCTATTCCCTGCCGTACTCCTCGATCATCATGTGGTCGTCGGAGAACGCGGGGATGATCGACTTCAACTCCGAACTCGAGCTGTGGACGCACGCCGGGCATATCAAGGTCAAGCTCGGCCGAGGCGTTGACGTTCGGCGTCTCGATTCCCTCATCTCCACAAGGATCCTCACGAAAGCAGGGCACTGACCACTCCGAAGCGTCGATCGCGCCGCGCGAGCGGCGGTGGATTGATCTGCTCCCGGGCGGCCTCGGCACCGGCTCCGATGCTGGCGGAGTGCATGGACTCTCCCGTTCTAGGAGCGTCGACGTCCGTGGAATCAGAAGCTCGATGAGGAGCCGGAGCCGGAGAAACCGCCCCCGCTGTACCCTCCGCTGGAGTCGCCGCCGCTGGAACTGCCACCCCCACTGGAGCTGCTCGGAACGTAGGACGACGCGGAGGAATAGCCCACCACCAGGTCGGAGATCGGGGTGAAGGAGCTGAACGAGCCGCTGTCGTCGGAGAGGCTTCCCCCGCCGTCGCCCGAGCTGACGGCCGAAAGCGCGGGGGAGTCGGGGTTGAGGCGGATCGTCGAATGCGGGTCGTAGTATCCGTGCGTGCCGCTGAAGAGCCAGTAGCCGCTGTAGGACGCGTTGTTGCTCGAGGACAGCGAGTCGTTGAAGCGACGACGGCGTTCATCGGCATACCGGGAGGTGTCGGAGTCGATGGCTCGGCGCGCCAATCGCCTGGCCCGGGTCTCGGTCTCGTCGGCGATCCCGTCCAGCTCGTCGAGCGCCGTCGAGGGCTTGAGCTCGCCGGCCTCCAGCTCGGAGGTCATCGCGTTCAGCCGTTGGCGCTGAGAGCGGACCCATGCCCGCGTCTCCTCGGTGTCGACCGTCGCCTGCGAATCGTCGACCTGTTCGCACAGGCGGTTGAGCGACTGCAGGTCCTCCATCACCGGCCCCTGCTCGTTGACCCAGACGCCCTCCCAGCCGGAGGACATGGTCAGGAGCGTGGCGGTGTTGGCGATGACGTCGTCGAGCGAATCCAACGCGGCGGAACGCTTCTTGAGATCGCTGACCCGTCCCAGCATCTTCAAGTCGAACCACTGGGCGCCCACGGGGTCGCCGAAGTCCTGCCACTCCCGCGTGAACTTCGCGTACTCCCCGCGGAACCATCGGTAGCGCGCCATCACCTGAGCGCCGTGGGGCTCATCCTCGGGAATCGTGCTGGCATGCAGCTCGGTGGTGTCGTAGTCGTGAGTGACCTGGGAGTAGTGGCGCAACGCCTCCCGCGCGCGGCGTCGGGCCGCCAACCCGCGATATAGGTAGCAGCAGAGCCACGCCAGGCCCGCGATGGCGACGACGCCCGGCATGGCATAGGTCGTCCCCACGTCTCCGCTGCCGGGACGGCCCATGAGGTCCGCGGTCTTCTTCGCCATCGACACCGTGCCCCCATACCAGTCGCCGATGCGGTACTGATCCTTCGCCGCATTCTGGACGGCGGCCTGCTGGCGGAGAGGAATCGTGATGTCCTCGCCGAAGTAGCAGCCCACTTTCCTCCCGTCGGGGGCGACGGCGAAGATCACCAGACCATCACTCCAGTAGTTGGAATTCGACTGAGAGATCCACGGAACGTCGGTGTCGCTGTGCTTGCGGGCGTACTTGAGCACCTCGTCGTTGAGATTGACGATATCGGAGCCGCGTACGGTGAGCACCGCGACGTGCACCTTCCGACGGAACGTCAGGCGTTGGAGCTCGTCGGCCAAGGGCTCGGTCTGGAGGACGTCCGCCTCGTCGTGGATCTCCACCGTGGGATGGTGAGTCTTGCCGAAAGGCCACAACGCGACGATGGGGAAAACGGCGATGAGAGCCAGACTCATCGTGACGTTGAAGGCGAAGGCCAGAACCGCCCGTATGCCTCCCATGCGAACGATGAGCGGCTGCCGAGCATTCCCTTTCGCTGCCTTGGGATCCGCGTCTTGCTGTGATGTCCGCGCACTGTCAATATCCTTCTCTGCCATGAAAGCCATTCTCCCTCCTGTGCGTAGAAGTGGAGCACCGTCTACGTCGAACGGGGACATCTGCCCGTCATTCTCTCTCCTGTGCACAGAAGTGGAGAACTGCGTCCACGACAAGAGATGAGACGTGGTTGAGGCTTGCCCGAGGGCCGAGCTCCGCTTCGGTGCCGGTGGCGGCACCGTTGCGTGAAGGTCCGGCCCGAAGCGTCGACGCGGGCGGGCGGGTCTCAGACGCCGAGCATCCTGCGGTACTCTCTGGGCAGCATGCCGATTTCGCGCTTGAACAGCGCGGAGAAGCGGCTGGCGGAGGCGTAGCCCACGGACCGCCCCACCTGTTCGATGGTGAGATCGGGCTGGCGCAGCAGAAGCTCGGCCTGGCTCATCCGCCGCCCCTGCACGTACTGGGTGACCGTCTGCCCGTTGAGCAGTTTGAAGGTCTCCTTGAACTTCGTGGGGCTCATGCACGCGATCCTGGCTAGATCGCCGATGCGCAGGTTCGCCGAACAGTGGTCGTCGATGTAGCACACGATGTCGTGCATGCGCTCGCGGTCGGCCGGGTTCACGTGCTTGACTCCGCCGGTCGCCGAGCCCAGCCGGGAGCGCTCCACGATGAGTCCCATCGCCTGGAGGACCTTGCCTTCGTAGTAGAGCTCGGAGTGCTCGGGGTCGCCCGGACGCGGCCAGAGCCGGGACAGCAGGGTCTTCATCTCGGGGAATTCGCCGTCCGAGCCGAGCGAGACGAAGGCCCGCTCGACGTCCTGGAACTCGCCCGCGTACTCCTTGTTCAGGAACTGCGCCGAGAACTCCGGCGTGATCTCGATGGCGACGCTCTGCACGGGGATGCCGCCGTGCGCCACGCCCTTCCACGGGCCGCCCCCGATGCTCTGGCCCCACACGCTGTTGGGCCTGAGCCTGCGATACGGGCTGAACTCCTCGCCGGCGATCGACTTGAACCACGTGACCGTGAGGTAGCTGGGCGGCTCGACGTGCATGATGAAGTCGCGGCGCATAGTGAAATCGTGGATGCTGATGCTCCACAGCGCCCTCTCGGGGGAGAGGAAGTGAAACCAGCCGGTGCACTCCCGCCCCTCGGACCGGTACGAGTGCCAGAGCCCGCCGAGGCCCGCCGCCGGCGGCGCCTCCACGAAGCCTTCGCTCTCCAAGAGCGGATTCTGCAGTGACTTCCTCACGCCGACGTCCTCCCGGCCTATGACGATGAGACGCGATTATGCGCCGATGGGACTGGAATGCCTAGCGGACGGCCTGCGGCCGGCGTCCCATCCATACACTCGGATAGGTTAGCAATACCTGAGTTGGGAAAGGACGGGAAGTGGGCAAGGCAGCAGCGATGTCGACCGGCGACGGAGGGACCGGACAGAAGGGAGGACCCGGAGAGAAGGAGTCCGGTGGCAGGGGCCCGGCTGAGGCGGGCTCCGCCGAGCAGATGCCGACGAGGGACCTCGCCGGGCTCACCGCGCGCGACCTCATCACGACCGGCGTCTTCACCGCGGTCTTCCTCGTGTTCATGATCGTCGGGAGCGCCTTCTTCGCGCCCAACCCCGTCCTCACGTTCTGGATGCCCGCCGCGTCGGCCCTGCTCACCGGCCCCGTCTATCTGCTGCTCATCGCGAAGGTCCCCAAGCACGGCCCGCTGGCCATCCTGGGCGTCGTCATCGGCGCGATCATGTTCGCCACCGGAATGTACTGGGGGTGGGCGGTGAGCTCCGCGCTCCTGGGCGTCGTGGCCGACATCATCGCCGGCCTCGGCCGGTTCAGGGTCAAACCGCTCAACCTGACCGCCTTCGTCGTCTACTCGCTGGCCCCCATGGGCTCCTACATCATGCTGTGGGTGGACCCGGACGCCTACACGGCGTACCTGACCGGCAGGGGCACCGAGCGGGCGTACATGGACACCATGCTGGACACGGCCGTCGACTGGATGCTGCCCGCCATGATCCTCGCGACCGTGGTCTGCGCCCTCGTCAGCGGCCTGGCAGGCATGCGCCTGCTGCGCAGGCAGTTCGAGCGCGCCGGCGTCACCGCCTGACCGCCGCAGATGACGCAGACGCATAGCCGCGGCCTGCCGGTGCAGGCCGGGCACGCGGGGCGGTGCGTCCACTTGGATCCGCGCACCAAGCTGATCCTCATCGCCGCCATGGCCACGGCGGTGGCCCTCGCGCCGAGCCTCGCCTACGAGATGCTCCTCATGGCGCTGGCTTTCGGCTTCGGCGTCATGCTGGGAAGGCCCAAGGCCTCCGCGGTCATGCTCGTCCTGTACGCGGCGGCGGTCGCCGCCACCCAGCTCGTCCCGTACCTGGACAGCGTGGCCCTGCGCACCGCCTTCGGATCCTTCTTCCTGCTCATGCGCAAAGTCTTCGCCTGCGCTCTCATGGCCTACGCGACCGTGACCACCACCCACGTCAACGAGCTCATGAGCTCCCTGGCGCGGGTCCGCGCGCCACGCCAGCTGAGCATCCCCCTGGCCGTGGCCATGCGCTACGCGCCCGCCGTGAGCGAGGACTGGAGCTTCATCAGGGACGCCATGCGCATGCGCGGCATCTCTCCCAGCCCCATGAGCCTCCTCAAGGCTCCGGCGCGCACCGTCGACTGCGTCTACGCTCCGCTGCTCATGAGCGCCAGCCGCGTCTGCGACGACCTGTCGATGGCCGCCATCGTGCGCGGCATCGAGAACCCCGCCGAGCGCACTTGCTACCTGCCCATCGCGATGCGCCCGGTGGACTACGCCATGCTCGCCCTGGGCCTGTGCGCCGTGGCGGGCGCTCCCATCTGCGGGGCCATCGGATGATCCGCTTCGAGCACGCATCCTTCGCCTACCGTTCAGGCGCCGCGGCCGAGGCCGGGGTTCGCGACGTCTCCCTCCACGTGGGCTCCGGCCAAGTGGTGGTCCTGTGCGGGCGCTCCGGATGCGGCAAATCCACCCTGCTGCGCATGGCCAACGGGCTCGCCCCGCGCTTCTTCCCGGGAGAGAGAACCGGACGCGTCCTACTCGACGGCGAGGAGGTCGGCGACCTGGCCACCTGGCGGATCGCCGAGCGCGCGGGGACACTGTTCCAGAACCCCCGCACTCAGTTCTTCAACGTCGACGCCACCGGGGAAGCGGCCTTCGCCTTGGAGAGCGCCGGATGGCCGGGAGAGGAGATCCGCGCCCGCGTCGGCGAGACCTTCCGCGAGCTGGGCCTGGAGGACTTGGCCGGACGCAGCGTCTTCCGCCTCTCCGGCGGGCAGCGCCAGAAGGTCGCCTACGCGAGCATCTGGGCCCTGCGGCCGTCGAACCTGTTGCTGGACGAGCCGACGAGCAACCTGGACATGCCGTCCATCGCGGACATCGCGGCCTTCGTCGTGCACGGGAAAGCCGCGGGCCGTTCGATCCTGGTGGCCGAGCACAGGCTGGCCTGGCTCACGGGCATCGCCGACGCCTACGTCTACCTCGAGGAAGGCCGCGTCTCACGCGTCATGGAGGCCCGCGAGTTCGCGGCGCTCAGTCCGCAGGAGCTGGTTTCCATGGGACTGCGCACGCGCGACCTCGACGACGTCGCGCCCGCGAACGACGCCGTCGC
>ERZ773076.1316-NODE-1316-length-10736-cov-2.755266_pt1 | contig 10736 bp, 18 predicted proteins | sample MGYA00580613_ERZ773076 | MGnify/ENA primary metagenome ERZ773076 (study PRJEB29015, sample SAMEA2738005) | human oral metagenome | biome: human oral; feature: human-associated habitat; material: dental | place: China | collected 2057 ...
AAGTCCTGTACGGCGTTGCGTCGCCTCGCCGTACTAAACTGTACTGTCTTCGGCGGCGCGCCTTGTACAGAACTTTGTGAGTATCGCTAACCGCCCGTTCCCCAAACAATCATAGGGTAATCCCGCGCGCGATATTTGCGGGCAAAACGCGACATAAATGCGATGCCAGAAAGTTGCAATTATAGAAACCCTGTCGCAAATATTGGAAACCGCCGTATCCCGGCGGTCTTTTTTATGGGGTGAATTTGTAGACCAGATTGTCTTCGTAGGTAACGCTTTTGTTGAGTGCAACTTTTGCGGTTATGGCCTGGTATCCGGCAATGCGCTCCCAGCCTTCCGCGCGCGTCTCCATGATGAATTTCAGGTATGCGGGCAGTTCGCTCCGGGTACTGGAGAAGAAAACAAACGGCGGGCGTACCAGGCGCATCAGGCGCAAAAACTCAACCATGCCAAAATAGTCCGCCTTGCGGTATGCGCCCTGCATGGTGCAGATGTAGGGCGGGTCAAGCACCAGCAGGCAACGCGGGTTGTCAAGGTGTTGCGGCAGCAGCGTCGTGTAGCTTTCGCTGGTGATTTCCAGCCCTTGCAGGTAGTCGTCTGCGGGCGGGTAATCGCTCTGGCGCAAGACGTGATAGAGGTCAACGCGCAGTAGCCAGTCCAAGTCCGGCGCCTGTTTGCCGGAGAATAGCAGCCAGCTCGCCAGGCAGTCGAGGTCGCGGTAGCCGTCGAAGTCACGTATGGTCTGCCGGACGCGCTCGCGCTCGGCGGGCGGGATGGGCTTGTTGCGCGGCAAGTGTCCGGTTAGCGCTTCTAGGGTTCGCCGCAGGCGGTTGGTGTCGTCAATGTGTGCCAGCCGTTCGGCGTAGCCGTCATGGTCGTTGTAGATGACGCGGGCGCCGGGTTTGCGGCGTTTGGCGATGTGTGCCAGCAGGCCGCTGCCGCCAAAGGCGTCAATGATGGTGTATCCTGCGCCATCGTCCGGGATGTTGGCGTCAAGCAGGGCGGCAAAGGTGGCAGCGAAGCGGCGCTTTTGCCCGGTAAAGGGAAGTGGGGCTTGTTTGTGGGTTTTGAGTGCCATTGTTGTCTCGGTATGGCACTCGTGGCGCTCTTAGGTTTTTGGGGGAGAGGCGGCGTTACCGCTACGATAGGTCTGCGTGTACAAACGCCCGCAGCGTGGGCATTTGATGGCAATCGTGCCGCGCAGGTCGCGGCTTTCGGCAAGGAGTTTGTTGCAAATGCAGCGGTGTTGCATGGTCGGTGTGTGTCCTCTTGCGTCGCCTGATGTTAATCAGTAGGCTTGCCGCCCTCTCGCGAGAGGAGCGGACCTTGCTCGTGGTGGCATACACACCGTGGGGGCTGGCGCGCTGTTGCTAGCGGCGCGCCGGTCGTCCGTTTGCTGCGGGTATTGTCAGGGATAGGCGCCGCTGGCGCGGTTAGACTGGTTTGGGATTTGTCAAAGATTAAGGCAGGCGCTGCGCCTGCCTTATTTTTTGCCGTCGAGCGGTAGCCGCAGCTGGGTGCGGCGCTGGATGAGCGCATCCACTTTTTCTTTGACGCGGAGCGAATAGCCGTCGCTCCAGCCATATTTGCGGTCAACGTCGCGCGACGGCATGCGCCGCAGGTCTTGGTAGGCCATCATCCAGCGGGCGAAGGTGGCGGGCTGTTTGGTGACGTAGAATTTTTCGCCGCTGAAGGTTTCGGCGAGGTGAACCAGCACGCGATTGACCGCCTCAGCGGCGGTCTCTGCGGGTATGCCTGCGGCGACGAGCGCGCTGCAGGTGTGGTCGGCCAAGGCGGCGAAAAATTCGCCGCTCTCGTTAATGTCCGGTTCGGGGATTTTTATGCCTAATGCAAAATCACTCATGCGGTCTCCGTGGCGCCTTGCAGCCAGCCTTCGAGCATGTTGTAGAGTTTGTTGGTTTCGTCGTCGGCGAGGTCGGCAAGGTTGTTTTTGCCAAAATAACGTTTGATGTAGCGGTTGAAGCTGCTCTTGTCTTTGCTGTGCACGATGCCGCGCTTGCGCAGGTCGTACCATTTGCCGAGGCAGGCGCGCTGCTGGCGGGTGAGCGGGCGGCGCGTGTCCCTGAAGGCGCCGAGGCGGGTCATTTCCACCAGTACGCGAGCGCGCTCACCGGTGGTCATGGCCTTGCTGCTGCTTTTGCCGGTGAGGCGCTGCAAAAAGGCGCGGTAGGTGTCGTCATCCATGCCTAGCGCTTTTTGGCCAATGTGGATGCGGGCTTTCTGGTTGCCGGGGTACATGGTCAGGCTCCGAGGGTTTCGAGGGTGGCGGCGATCAGGGTGCGTGCGTGTCGCAGGTTGTCAATGGCGTGCGAGCGGTCGTCGTTGTTCAGCGCCATTGAGGTATCAACCAGCGTCACGATCAGGCTGCCGACTATTGCGGCGGCGTTTTTGTTCCGTTGTTGCTGGACGTTCATGGGCATTCTCCATTTTTAGCATTTGGGTGATTCGGTCGAACAGGGCGGCGTTTTTGGCGGCCTCCATCGGGTCGTGGATGGTGTCGGGTGGCGGCAGGGCGGGACGCGGCGGCAGGCGGTCAAGGAAGTGGCGCGGTGCGGGCCAGTCGGTCATTTCGGCGCAGAGGCGGCGGAAGGCGCATTCGATGCGGGCAACATCCGCTGTCTGCCAGTCCCGCCGCGCCAGCGTTTCCAGCCATACTTCGGCGACGGTGGTGACTGCTTCGGCGGGTGGTGCGCCGCGCAGGCGCAGGGTGACGAGCTTGATGAGGCCGATGACAATGGCGTTGTGGATTTCGTCGGGCATATCATTTGCGCAGCATCCCCGCCAACGCGCTCACCGCCGCGCCGGTTTTGCTGCTGGCGGCGGGCGCGGCATCTGCCGGAGCGGCAGGTGTCACCACACTGACGGCGGCGGGGCGGTAGTTGCTGATGACTTCGTACAAATAGCCGTGCGATTTGAGCGGCAGGGTAAGTTTGCCGCTGTCGCGGGTGGTCAGCACCTCCTGCATTGCCCACAGCCATGCGGCGGGCGGCGCGTCGTACACCACGCCCTTGCGCTCGATGCGCTGAGCCTGAATGTCCGGCAGGATTTCGCCGAGCAGTTTGGCAACACGGGCAAAGGTCAGCTCGGTCTGCGTCGGGCGAAAGAGGCCGAGGTAGCGCACGGTCAGGGTGGCAAGGTCGCCGCCCAGTTGCACCAATAGGCGCAGCGCGGCGCGGGCGTCGTCGTGGGCAATCAAGGCGTCAAGGCTCATCGTGACGCCACAGTTGGGGCAGCGGGTTTTCATGGCTAACACCACTCCATGCGAGTATTGATAAGTTCGCAGTCATCGCCCACGCTGAAGATGATGGCGCGCAATTCGTCATGTCCTTCCAGCTCCAGCCGTATTTTTTGCAGACGGTCTTCTTGCGTCAGCGGATTGACTGCACGGGTGAATTCAATGGCACCAATTTTGTCGACAATTTCGCGGGTTTGCGGGTCGTTGGCGCCGATTTTGCGCAGCCCGCTCTCGATGTCGCCTTGCGCCATAAAGAACAATTCCGCGTTGCGCTGCGGCGTGCAGCGGATGGTGTATTTCATGACCAACCCCGTGCTTTAATCAATGCCTCGGCGGCGGCGATGATTTCCTGTTCGGCGGCGGCACGGCGATAGTGGCAGTCAAGCGGGTTCAGCCCCGGCACTTCGCTGGCGCGCAGTAATGCTACTGCCGCCACCAACGCGGTCTCTTCACGGGTTGGTGCGCCCTGCACCACCTGCGCGGTCTCCAGCGCGCACAGCAGGGCGCGCCCGGAAAGCGCGCTGCTGACGGTCAGGCCGCCGATGATGAGAGCAACGAGGTCGCCACGCAGCGCTCCGGCGATGACAAACAGCCCGCCCACAATGAGGCACCCCCGGCACAGCCAAAAGACGTATCCGCTGAGCCAATGGCGCAGGCGGCACAGGGCAAATTTGACTTCGCGCATCATTGTTGCCACCCCTTGAGTTGTTGCAGCAGCAGGTAGTCGCTGTGGCTCAGGCGCACGGTGTGCCAGCCCTGGCGGATTTCGATGGTGCCGTCGGCGTCGCGCAGGTGGTAGCTCAGGCGGTCGCGGCGGCGCAGTTTGCCGATAAGCCAGTCAATCAGGGTTTTCATGGCTGTACTCCTTCGACTTCGTGCGGGGTAATAACAAAGTCCTCGACGCCCTTGACGACGGTAACGCCTGCCACGGTGGCGGCGATGTCCATTTCGGCGAGCATGGCGTCCTTGTTCACTTCTTCCTTGACGCGGACGAAGCGGGTCAGGCCAAGGGTGCGCAGCGCTTCCAGCACGGCCTCCTGCGAGCGGATGCGGATGGACGGCGGGCGCAGGCGCCAGCTCACTTCGCCGGTGATGAGGTTCGCCGTTTTGCCTTTGGCGGTCAGCTCGGTGCGGTTGGCCTCGCACCAGCTCTGGATGCCGGTTTGCAATTCTTTGGCACGGTCGGCAAGGGCGTTGATGGCGGCCTTGTGGCGTTCGGTGATGGTGGCGATTTCGTCGTTCATGGCGGCGACGGCGCGGGTGTGCTGGCGTTGCACGTCGCCGAGGTCTTTAATCCAGTTTTGTGTTTCTTCGCGGCTTTGCGGTGCGGCGAGGGTTTGGGCTTTAAGGCGGGTTTTGGCCATGTTTGTCTCCGGTCGGGTTGGTTATCGGGCAGCGGGGGTGTAACGGACGAACCCCACCCCCGTCCCCTCCCCCACAGGGGGAGGGGGGAAGCGCTACGCGCGGGCGGCGGCGCGGCGGGTGGCGATGTATTGGCGGGTGCTGGCGGCTTCATCGCGTAGCCAGTCAAGATGAGTGTTAAAGAGGTGTTGCAGGTCGTAGTCGCAGGCGGTGATGACCTGGTCATCGTCAAAGCTGCTGGCGCGGCTGGCGACGGTTTGCCCCTGCCACAGGGATTCGCTACGGATGGCAAACGGCGAGCAGGTCAGCAGTCCGCCCGTGTTGTCTCCATAGTCCAGACGGATGCGGGTATCGCCTTCGTCGGGGTCATGGATGATTTCGCGGATGGTCTTGCCTTCGCTGCGCTCGACCAGCCATTGCAGCAGCGCGCCGGGCATATCAGAGAGCTGCGCAAGGACGCGGTTCAGCTGTGCGGCAAGTTCCCCGGTATCGCGGCGGCTGGTAATCAGGGGCGCGTAGTGGCGGTCGCTGACGGCTTCGTCGAAGTCGCGCCAGAGCAGGGTTTCGATGGTGATGATGTCCATGTTGGTCTCCTTAGATAGCGTTGAAGATGTCAGCGGTGATGCGGTTTTGTCCCAGGCGTGCCGCTTCGTTGAGGGCGGCGGTGACGGTGTTGTTGACGATGAGCGGGTAGAGCAGGCTCATCACCTGTTTGCCGTTGGGGGCGGGGCGGGTCAGGCGGGCGACGAGGCCGCCAATGGCGTCGGCGGCGAAGACGTCGGCAAAGGCGACGTCGATGCGGCGCAGTTTGTGGGTGAGGTAGTCGGCGACGAAGGCGTTGAGCGGTTGCAGCTCGATTTGTTCGCAGCGGCGCACCACTTCGCGCAGGTCGGCATTGTGTTCGGAGAGTTTCAGCTTCAGCTCCGGCTGGCCGATGAGGACGATGCCGAGCAGGCGGCGCATCCCGTCTTCCAGCTCCCAGAAGCGTTTGAGGTATTTGAGCATCGGCACGGTGAGGTCGTGTGCTTCGTCGATGATGAGGCAGTGCTTGTTCCCGGCGCGGCTGCTGTCGGTGAGCAGGCGCTGGATTTGCCGCGCCTTGGCCTCCATCGAGCGGCGCGGGATGGCGGTGCCCTGGCTGACGTCTTCGATGATGGCGTCGCAGAGGTGGGCGGTGGTCAAGCGCACCTTGTCGATGGTCTGCGGCTGGATGATGATGACCGGCTCGCCCGCCTGTTTGATGCCCTCAATCAGGTCGCGTTTGAGCGTGGTTTTGCCCGCGCCGCTCTCGCCGATGATGGCAATGAATCCCGCCTGTTTGGCGGCAAAGAGCATATTCTGGCGGATGTAGCGCTGTTCGTCGGAGAGATAGACGTCGTCGCGGCTCTGGACGTCGTCCACAAAAGGGGATTTGGGCAGGCGGAAGAGCTGGCGCGCCTGTTGGGTCAAAACTTGCATTGCGGGGTACTCCCATGTTTGCGGGGTGGCTGGCCAGGCGACGGCGGCGGTGATGCCGAGGCTGGCAAGGCGGGTTTCAATTTGTGCGCGGATGACGGCGGGGTCGGCGGATTTGGGATATTCGCCGTGACGGATGAGGCGATTGATGGCGGCGACGCTGTAGGGTTTGCCGTCGGCGCGCAGTACGCCTGCCGCCAGTTGCGCCTGGCTGATGCCGTGCGTGGCAAGGATGTCGGCGAGGGTCATGCAATCTCCTTGGCGCGGGCGAACAGCGTCGGTTGCAGCAGGCATTTCAGGGCGTCCTCAAAGGCGCTCTCCGGCAGGCCGTCGGGGTAGGTGGCGCGGATTTCGTCGTTGAGTTCTTGGGTGATGGTCATCTCGGTTGCGCAGTAGCGGATGAAATCCAGCACCGGCAGAATGCGCTCCTCGCGCGGTGCGGCTTCGGCAGGCACAAAGAGCGGATTGACCGGCAGTTGCTGCGGCGCGGTGGCGGCAACATTGCGCGGGCGTCCGTGGCGCGGGAAATGCTGAATCTTGCCCGGCGCAGGCGCGTCCGGAAACGGGTTGAGCGCGCCGCCAAAAGCCGGGGCAGATTTGCCGTTGCGCAGTTTGTCCACCTCCTGCGCGTCGCGCGTCCCCCAGGCACGTTCGTCCAGCGCCTTGCGGTTGGTAGTGAGGACGTCGTCCGCCGCCTGCTGGAAATGGCCATCGACCGGCACGGCATCGGCGGCAAAGCCCCAGTCGTCCACCGCCAGCGGCGCGATTTCGTAGCGCTGCATCTTGCCGAAGCGGTCGGGATGGCTAACCCAGATGCTCGGCGCGGCGTAGGGATTGACCTGTACCGTGACCGTTTCGCCGATGCGGATGTTGTCAATGTCGGCGACGCGATAACGGCGGCTGCCGTAACCGGGGATGGCGTAGCTGATGTGGTAGTTGCCGCCCACGGTGCGCTCCTCCGCCTTGCCGGTAAGCAGCAGGCGGCAGATTTCCAGCGGCGGGCGGGCGACGAGCTGCTCCGGGGTAATCTTGCGCCACGCGGCGAAGCGGGTCATGCCGTGGCGGCTGTGGATGTGGGTTGCCTGAAACTGCTGCTGCCAGCGCTCGCAGGCAAGGTTGAGCTGGTCAATACTGTCAATGCGGGCGAAGGTGAGGCGGCTCTCGAAGTTGGTTTCAATGAGGTCGTTGTGTTTCTCGACGCTGCCCTTGGCGCGGCTGTTGCCCTTGACGTGGGCATGGTGTTCGATGCCGAGCCCTGCCAAAAGCGCAAGAATCAGCGCGCTCTGGTTGGCGCTACCCTTGTCCCAGTAGAGGATTTTCGGCACGCCCTCGAAAGGGTTGCGCTGCTTGTCCTTCGCGCCCATCGCCCGCATCAAAAAATCAAACATGGTCTCGGCGTTCTCGCCGCTGACGTTGTAATAGCGGCAGTAAAAGGCGCCGGTGCAATGGTCAACGCAGACGTAGCGCAGCACGCGGTCGCGGGCTATACGCGCGAAGTTGTGCGGCTTGTTTTTGTAGAAGGTTGCCTCGTCCATTACCGCCAGCCCCTTGCCCGCCTTGAGGTAATAGAGGACGCAGTAGGAGGGGTCAATCTGCCACATATGATTCGGATGGCGGCTCGCCAGTTGCACGTGAGGGCTGGCGCGGCGCATTTGCGCGCCGGAAAGCCCGCGCTCGCGCAGCTGGCGGTTGACGGTGGCGGCGTTGTACTGGCGCGCGGCGAGACCGTTGGCGGCGGCAATCTCCACCGCCGTCTTCGCGCTGGCGAGGCGCTTGCCGGTCTTGCGCGTGGCGGCGTGCTGGATGGCGGCAATATTGGCAAGCTCGGCGTCGCTGATGGCGCTCGTTCCCTTGTCGGCGCGGGGCTTGCGCTGGGTGTTGTAGCCCAGCTTGCGCAGGGCGCGATACACGGTGGTCTTGCTCTTGCCGACAAAGACGGCAGCAGCCTCAACGATGGCGTCGCGCCCGCCGTGCGGTGCGGCTTCCAGTTTTGCGATCAGTTCCATCAGATATGCCTCGTTCATGGCAGTCGGGGGTTATTTCAGTTCGTTGGCCCGTTCGGCTTCTTCGGGGTCAAATCCGCCTTGCATCCAGCGGTCATCGGGATTGACGACGTCGCCCAAGCCATATTTCAGTTGCAGGTCTTCAACGGCGGCGCGCAGTTCGTGCAGGAGGTTGGCGGCGTGGCGGGTGCAGGCGGCATCGTCTTCACCGAGCAGGGTGTCAATGGCGTCATCTAGTCCGGCGAGCGGGGCAAGGCAGAGGATTTGCGCCGCGCCCGCGTCGGTCATCAACTGCTGGCGTTTCTCTTCCATCGTGCGGTGCTGCTGCTTGTGCAGTTGCTTTTCCAGTTTGTCGATGCGCTTGTTGCGCTCCTCAATGATGCGTTCGGAGGCAGCGGCTTCGCCGCGCTGGTCTTCCAGCTTTGCCTGCAGCTCCTCACGCTCCTTGCTGTGCCTGGCCGCCATGTCGGTGATGAGGTCGATGATGGCCTCCTTGTCGCCTGCCGCCACCTCAATTTCGCCGATGACGACTTTCTGGTCGGCGGCATCGAGCTGGCGCAACTTGCGCAATTCCTGCGTGGTCATGCCGAGCGCGGTTGCCTTGTCCAGCGCTTCTTCGCCAAGCAGGCGGAGGTTTTCCAGTTTGCCCTCAATACTGCGGCGACTGCTGCCGATGGCAGTGCAAAATCCTTCCCAGGTATCCAGGCGGATTTCGGCGCCGTCGATGGTGATGCTCTGCCCTTTGAGCTGTTTGTAGGTTTTTTGTTCCCTGATTTGCGCCAGTTGCACCAAAGAGAAGGTTTCAAGCAAGGTAGAAATGGCTTGCGTCGCCTGAATGCGGCCTAACAGTTGGTTGGTGCCGAATTGCTCGGTCATGGTTACGCTGGCAACAGTAGCCAGCGCCTTTTCGGCAGCGGTGGCATCATTCCAAACGGCATCAGGGGCGATGACAGCGGGTTGTGATTCGGTGGGGTTCATAAAAAGCTCCGGTTAAAGGGTCGGGATGCCATAACGACTGGCGGTTTCTTTGAGCCGGTCGGCTGCCTGATTGACGTTGTTAAAAATCTTGAGCGCCTCGCGCCCCAGTGCCGGGCTGACGCGCCAGCATTTGTTCGGCAGTTGCTCGGCCAGTCCGGCGGCTTCCAGTGCCTGCAAATCGCGCAGCGTCGCCGCTTTTTGTGTGCCGAAACGGTCGGCCAGTGTTTGGCAACTGATACCGTTCAGCTCATGGCCAAACAGCGCCTTCAGCGTTTCATAGCCGCGCAGTTGGGTCTTGGAAAGTTCTTGCTTTTTCATCACGCTACCCCCGCTGCGGGCAAATCACGCACGGCGGCAAGCAGATAGGCACCGTCGGCGCCGATGGCATCGAAGCGTTCCAGCACCCGGCTACTCATTTGCTGCTCACCTTTTTCATAACGAACCCATTGCAGCCTTTTAATTCCGCATCTTTCTGCCGCCTGTGCCTGGGTCAGTCCCAGCCGCTTGCGTTCTTCGCGGATGCGCTGTGGTCGCCCGGCATGGATGCGTTGCAGGTGGCGTACAGGGTCTTCTTCGGGACGAATGATGCCGTCAGGGGTGGCGGCAATGGCGCCTCTGGCGGTGATGATGTACTGGACGTCAAAGCCCAGTTCACCGAGCTTGGCGAGAAACTCGGCGTTCATGCTGCATACCCCCTTTTCATAGAGGCGCAGCGTTTCGCCGCTGACCTCGGTGAGGTGCGCCAGATGCTGCTTGCTGTAGCCCAGCCTGCCGCGCTCACGGATGAGGCGCAAAGCCATTTGCTGGCGCAGATGGCAGCGTTCCGCCTGCCGCCTTGATTTTGCTGTTGTCGGGTTCATTTTTTGTCCTTTGTGCCGTTATTTGTAACCGGGTTACAAATATGTGCAATAATGCGTCAGGCATTTACTATTTTTGCAAGCTGGCTGATGCGCTTCGCCTGTGCCGCCTTTGCCGCCTGCTTTGCCGCGTAATCCGGGAACACCTCGTCAAAAGGCAAACCGAGCGCCAGCGCAATCTTGGTCGCAATCGGCCTGCTGACAGTAGTGCGGTAGGCGACGTTGCGGATGTGGCTAAGGCTGGTGCCACAGGCCTGCGCCAATATTGAGAAATTCAACTCTTTTTGGTTGAGTGCTACCCAAATCTCTTGTCCGTTCATGGTGTGATTACCGTTATCTGCTGATTTGCGGATAGTATATTTTGCAAATATGCAAACGTCAAATGTTCGTTACGCTTATTTGCGTAATTTATTGATTTTTGGAAAAATGAACTTCCCCAAATATGTATATCTGAAAAATGAGTATTGGTAAACGACTGGCAGAACAGCGAAAACTTGCCGGGTATAACAAACAAAAAGAGCTTGCCGCCGATCTTGGCGTAAACCTCACCACTATCTCCCGGTGGGAACAGGAGCAGGCTCCCATTCCCTCCGACAAACTTTCCCGTATGAACGAGCTGGGCTTGGACGCCGTGTACATCCTCACCGGGCAAAAAACGGCAACCGTTGCCGGTTTTGAAAACAAAAAACATAATAACGGCAATAGGTTAGAGGAATACGCAACTAAAAAAAACCGGCAACGTTGCCGGTTTTGAAAGCGACGACATCTTCGCCGAGCAAGCGGGGGACGGCTCATGGCGCGTACACAGAGGAGGCAAGACCGTGC
>ERZ773076.1318-NODE-1318-length-10726-cov-5.516634_pt1 | contig 10726 bp, 11 predicted proteins | sample MGYA00580613_ERZ773076 | MGnify/ENA primary metagenome ERZ773076 (study PRJEB29015, sample SAMEA2738005) | human oral metagenome | biome: human oral; feature: human-associated habitat; material: dental | place: China | collected 2057 ...
CGGCTGGCACATACACCGCCTGAACAGAGGTAATCGAACCCTTTTTCGTCGAAGTGATGCGCTCCTGGAGAGCACCCATTTCTTGCTGCAAGTTTGGCTGATAGCCCACAGCACTTGGCAAACGACCCAGCAACGCCGACACCTCAGCACCAGCCTGCGTGTAGCGGTAAATATTGTCGATGAATAACAGCACGTCTTTACCTTCGTCACGGAAGGCTTCGGCCATCGCCAGACCCGACAGCGCCACGCGCAAACGTGCGCCAGGTGGCTCGTTCATCTGACCAAACACCAGCGAAGTCTTGTCCAGCACGCCGGCTTCTTCCATTTCGTAGTACAAGTCATTTCCTTCGCGAGTACGCTCACCAACGCCAGCAAACACCGAGTTACCAGAGTGGAACTTGGCAATGTTATTGATCAACTCGGTGATCAGGACGGTTTTACCGACACCAGCACCAGCAAACAAACCAGCCTTCCCACCTTTGGCCAGCGGGGCGATGAGGTCGACGACCTTGATGCCAGTTTCCAAAATCTCCGCCTTGTTCGACTGCTCGCTCAGATCCGGAGCAGGGCGGTGAATCGGCGCGGTTTTGCCCTTTGGCTGCGGTTTCTCATCAATCGCTTCACCAACCACGTTGAACATACGTCCTTGAGTCTCAGCACCCACTGGCACGGAAATCGGCGCACCAGTCGCCACCACGTCTGCACCGCGAGCCAAGCCGTCGGTCGACGACAGGGCAATCGTCCGCACGGTGTGCTCGTCCAGGTGCTGCGCGACTTCCAGCACCAGCGTCTGTTTACCATTCTTGACATGCAATGCGTCATAAATCGCCGGCAGCTTGGCGCCCTGCGGAAACTCCACATCGACCACCACGCCAACGATTTGAATAATATTACCTCGTGTGTTGCTCATCAATTCCTCCTTTTTGTACATATGATCGCTTCCGTGGACCGGTTAGACCAACGCCCGCCAATATCAGGGCACGCACCGCCGCATCTTCTCGTATACGCCGCCGATCCGCAGTCGTAACTTCATAGTGGCCCTGCGTAACCAGTTGATTATAATAATCACTGGTGTTTTGCCGTAGAGTTCGGTAGTCAGCCCACTCCTCTGAGGTAGCCGGCATCATACCACCGTGGTGCTCTTGCCAAACTTCTAGTATGGTATTCTGTGGCGGCATCACCCCGGCAAGATCGATATTATCTGGCTGGCCAGTTTCATCGATACCAACCATGACAACAACTGATCGGGTTGCACCACCCTCATCTGCGATTGTCCGAAGAATCGGCTGAAATTCCTCACCCAGCCACCGCTCTGATTGTTTCGCTGCTCGCTGTTCACTCATTGTGCCATCGCCTCCACGCCGCCAGAAATTTCGGCGAGCTCCTGGGTGATCGCACCTTGGCGAGCTTTGTTCATCGCCAGCGTCAAGTCATCTACCAGGTCAGACGCATTGTCGGTCGCGTTCTTCATGGCCATCATTCGCATAGAGTGCTCGCTCGCCCGGGCGTCTAGCAGTGCCTGCAGCAACCGGGCCCCGGTCAAGCGGTACGCAACTGCATCTAGCACCTCTGAAACACTTGGCTCAAATTTGGCATCATTAATAGTATTCGCCAGCTGGTCAGGCTGCGACCATGCCTTGGTGCCAGCCGGTAGTAGCCGAGTTGTTTCGGCGAGCTGGGTCATACTGCTGATAAATTGAGTGTAGACCAAAGTCACCGCATCGACCTCACCGCGCTCGAACATACCGGTCGCTGTGTTGAGAATGGTATGAAAGGTCACGCCCGATGGTTGGTCTGGCAGGTCATTATAACTCCCGATCACCTCAGTATCTTTCAAGCGTGAAGCAAACTGTGAGGCTTTACGGCCAATTGTCAGGCTGACATTGGCGATACCGCGCTCGTCATCACGCTTCAGTAGCTCTAGATACTTTTTTAAGACGTTCGTGTTATAGGCGCCAGCCAAACCTTTGTCGCTGGCCATGACAATGATCAATCGCTTAGTGATCTTGCGGCGCGCAAACAGCGGGTGGTTATCGGTCACCCCCTGACTTGCCAGATAGGCCAACAGCTCCTCTGCCGCCGTGGTGTAGGGTGCGGAGGCTTTGTCCGCCTCTTGAGCGCGGCGCATCTTACTGGCGGCTACGAGCTGCATCGCCTTGGTGATCTGCTTGGTCGAGTCCACCGAGCGAATGCGATTTTTCAGCGCACGAGTACTCGGCATGGATTACTCCTCGAACCCTTTCACTGCCGCCTGTGTCGCATCATTGATCACTTGGAGCTGCTCATCAGTCGGCTTGGCGCCCTTATTTAGCTCGCGCATGGCATCTTTGGCGTTCGTCCAGAGATGGGTCAGCAGGGTAGCCTGGGCCTGCTTAATCTTCGCGACCGGCACACTGTCAAAGGCACCGCTCGTCACCGCATGAATACTGACAAATTGCTCCCACACGCTCATCGGCTGGTATTGCGGCTGCTTGAGCAGTTCAGTCAGGCGCTGACCGCGATCAATTTGTGCTTTGGTCGCGTCATCCAGATCCGAGCCAAATTGCGCGAAACTAGCCAACTCACGGAACTGTGAAAGACCGAGCTTCAAGTTACCGCCGACCGACTTCACCGCCTTCGTCTGAGCAGCACCACCAACGCGGGAGACCGATAGGCCGGCAGAGATAGCTGGGCGAATACCTTGGTAGAACAAGTCGGTTTCCAGGAAAATCTGACCGTCGGTGATGGAAATCACGTTGGTTGGAATATAGGCTGAGATGTCGCCAGCCTGCGTCTCGATGATCGGCAGGGCAGTCAGTGAACCAGCGCCCAATTCGTCTGACAACTTGGCTGAACGCTCGAGCAGGCGAGAGTGTAGGTAGAAGACATCGCCAGGATACGCCTCGCGTCCTGGTGGACGACGGAGCAAGAGCGACATCTGGCGGTAGGCCACGGCGTGCTTGGTCAAATCGTCGTAAATCATCAGCGCATGGCCACCGTTGTCACGGAAATATTCACCCATGGCCGTACCAGCATATGGCGCCAAGTACAACAGGGAAGCCGCATCCGACGGGCTGGTCGCCACCACGATGGTTTGCTCCATCACGCCTTCTTCTTTCAGGCGGTCAACCAACCGTGCAATCTTTGATAATTTCTGGCCAATCGCCACGTAGACGTTCACCACGCCGGTCTTTTGCCGCGCCTGGTTGATCATGGTGTCGATGGCAATGGCCGTCTTTCCCGTCTGGCGGTCACCGATGATCAGCTCGCGCTGCCCACGGCCGATTGGGAACATGGCGTCAATTGACATGATACCGGTCATCAGCGGCTCGTGCACCGACTTACGGCCCATCACGCCGATAGCTGGGCGTTCAATCAACCCACGCGTCTTAGTGGTAATAGCTGGGCCACCGTCTAGCGGGCGACCGAGCGGATCAACCACTCGGCCTAATAGCTCTGGCCCGACCGGCACATCGAGCACCACGCCCTTGCGGCGCACCTGGGCGCCAGCCTTGACGCGCTCTTCACCACCGAGGATCACTGCGCCAATTTCATCTTCCATCAGGTTTAGTGCAAATGCCTCAACCGTCCCACCATCGGTCTTGATCTCAAGCACCTCACTATAGCCGGCCTTGCTGAGGCCGTGGACCCACGCCACACCATCACCAACCCGGATGACGATACCGGCATCTTCTAAGCCTTCCGTCGTCTCCAGCCGCGCGATTTTTTCCCGCAGGCTTTTGGCTAGCTCTGTCACATCAATCTTGCTCATTTTTCCTCCTCGATTTTCTTCGCCCGCAAGTCATGTAATTTCTTCAGCACTGTTGCGTCCAACGTCGCAGTTGGTGTCCGTAGTCTGAAACCGCCGATCAGCGCCGGGTTGATTGACTCTTTCAATAGTACCTGTGGCGTGCGACTCTTGCGACCTGCTTCGGGCGGGTGAGTACCACTGTCCGCAGCCGAGTGAGCCGAGAGTAGCCGAGTAATCTGGCCCTTTGTTTCCGCAGTCAACGCCCGCGCGCTCTCGACCGCCGCCACGACAACCCCACGCGCCGCCAGCTCTGTTTCAATATCGCGCACCAACAGGTCAATCTCACGCTCTCGCCGCTCGGCTCGCAAAAGCGCCGCCAGCTCATCGAGCACGCCATCACGACCCGCCATAAGCTGCTCAGCGGCATAGACTGCCAATTTTCGCCGGACTACTCGCGCCATGTTTATTCCGCCTCCTTGATCGCATCAGCAATCAAGCGCGCGTCAGTTTTGCTGGTAATCTTTTGGCGCAGCACTGTACCGGTCGCCTCGGTCACCAGCTCAAGTGTCTGATCGTGCAGCTGCTGCCTGGCAGTCGCAACTTCCTTGGCAATATCATCACGCGCTGCCGCCACAATCGCCTCTGCCTTGGCGGCGGCTTTTTGGCTTGCTGCCTCGACCACCTGGCTTGCTTCATCACGCGCTGCTGCCACAATATCGCTCGCTTCGGCGCGGGCTTTACGCATCAATTCGGCCGTCATTTTCTCTGTCGCATCAGCAGTCTGGCGGGCTGATTCAGCAGCCTCGGCGCTATCTCGAAGATCCTTGTCGCGCTTATCAAGTGCGGCGATCAGCGGTGGGTACACCACTTTGCGCAGGATCGCCAAGAGAATCAAAAAGGCAATTGTCTGCAAAAGCAGCAATTTCCAGTCAATACCAAGCGAACCAAACAGACCAGGCTGCGCCGCCGAGGCCGTGGCAAATTGTATTCCTACTGTCTGCACACACTCCTCCAATCGCTACATCACTTTACCGACAATTGCCGCCACGAAGCCAATGATCGCCAGCGCATCAATAAACGACACACCCAAGATCATCATGGTGCGAAGATCATTAATCTTCTCTGGGTTGCGGCCAGCGGCGTTCATCGCTGCAGCTGCCACCATACCCGCACCGATCGCTGCAAAGGCAGCTGGAATGGCGTAGGTCAGAGCAAAGGCTAATTCTTTCATGGTAATTTCTCCTTATGATAATAATTACGTTACTACTCGTCATTCTCGCGAACCTGAAGTAAGTTCAGCAGAAGAATGCGCAACATCAACCGGCTCGTGATCATCATGGTGAGCCAACCCTAGCGAGATGAAAACCGTCGACAGCATAAAAAAGATGTAGGCTTGAATCCCGCCGATAAACAACTCAAACAGATAAAACGGCTGTAGAGTCAACGGCGAAATCACCTGTGTCAAATAGGCGATCATGATCAGCAGCACCTCGCCAGCCAGCACATTGCCAAACAGCCGGAAGCTCAGCCCAAGCATCCGCGACAACTCCGCCACCAGCTCTAAGATACCGATAAACGTCATGATCGGATTCTTCAACGGATTAACAAAGTAGCGACCCATATTCCCCTTAAATCCAAGATACTTAAAGGCATACACCTGAGCGGCGATGATCGTCACGATGGCCAGGCCAAACGTCATATTCAAATCAGCCACACCGCCTCGAAAGAGCGGTGTACCGTGTGCGCCAACAGTCACCGGGCCGACAAACGGCAGCAACCCCAGCCAGTACTGGGCAATAATGAAAAAGAACAAGGTAATAGTGAGCGGTGCGACTCGGCGAGCCCACACGGGGTCGGGAATCACCTGGGCGACTGTGTCATAGAGGCTATCAAATATCCACTGCACCAGACGAGTGGCCACCGTGTGCTTCTTTTTGCCACATACCGCTGCGCGAGTACGAAAGAAAAGCCATACCAGCACCAAGAGACCCAGCAAACCAAGCATATGAGAGTTAGTGATAGACACACCACCAATATGAGCCACTTCATCAGCCTTGATAGATAAATGTGGTGCAGCCGCACCATAGTAATACATCATTACGTCACCTCTTTCGTATGGCCTGTGTTCTGGCGGGCAGGGGCGGCCGACGAGCGGGCCTTTGCGGCCGCCAGCTGCCGCCGCACGAGCACCACCGCACTCCCGCTACCCAGCACTATACCAGCCAGCATGCACCACGGCTTCGTCTGCCACACGCTGTCGCACCACACCCCAAGTAGCGTCAAGCCGACAGTCGGCACACACATGCGCCATGTCGTATCGCCGATTGTACCGATCACCATCCCGACGGTAGCAACCTCAGCCACAGAGTGGCCTGTCTCCACAGGTTTCTTAGCCATTACTTTCATCATAACAACCTGTTATACTTTTTTGCAAGTATGCCGCGTCGAAATTATCAAAAATCATCAGCACGCCCCGCCAGGCAGCCACTTGCCAGCCAACGGCAGCACCAGATTTGCCGGCAAAAACAGCGGTTTGCCCACCAGGCAATGGCCACCGCAGCCGCCGAGCAAGCACAATTGCTTCACCCGGGCACCGATATTCGCGCCTACCGCTGCCCATGGTGCCACGGCTGGCACCTGACAAGCCGATCGTAGGGTAGGAGCACGGCTACGCCATGGCGGCTGAGTACTAGTAAAAGAGTGTTTTCTTGACGATATTGGTGTTTTTGTTGGCCTTTGGTATCGGGCTATTGACTGTCGTGCCGTCGCCCAGCTGGCCATTACTGTTGTTGCCGACAGTGAATATCTTGCCGTTTGCCGTGTAGATGACCGTGGTGCCAAAACCTGAGCGGACATACTTGGCAAGGTTGCCATCGGCACCAAGTACTTGCATCAGCTGCGGCGTCGCATAGGTGTTGTACGGTGCCTGACCACCACCGATCACCCCATTGCCGAGCTGGCCATAGCGATTACTGCCAGAGCCGTACACCCGGCCGTCGCTGGTGACGATATAGGTATTGGCGGTATTTGGGTTCCAGCCGTTGGAAGTAGTCCACGTGGCGATTGCCTTGGCTGTCGAGGGAATGGCAAATCGTACCGGTTCTGGGTTGTAGGCTTTGCGCTTATTAGCCTCGGCGTCCCAAATATCAAACTGCACACCGTTGCCCAGCGAGCCATTACCATTGTTCAGACCCCAGGTAAAGGCAGCACCGTTATCGAGCACTGCTGAGTTAAATACTTCGTCGGTCGAGATATCGACCACCTTGCCGGTCGAAGGGAAGTTCACCCGCGTCAGCTGCGTGCGGTAAAGCAAGAACGACTGCGATTGATTAGCCTGGCAGGCATCGAGCTTTGTCTCCTGGCCGGCTGTCCCTGACAGGCAGCGGCCATTACCACCCACCAGGGTGTCATTCGTAATATGCACACTGACGTTATCAATAAACCGCTTACTACCAGGAACCGGGTCGTACACACTACGCTGAGGCAAATTCTGATAGACAATTGGCTTGACATGATACTTCTCACCCAAATAGCTGCTGACACACGGCAACATCCGCGTGGTCACCCCATCACCACTCTGGTTGTCAAGGCATAAGCTGCCAGGATTTTCTGGATTGGCGGTCGCCTTAAGGAAGCTGGTACCTTGCTCGAATGTCCACTCTTGGTTCGCGGCATTATTACATGGGGTAAACAGCACTTTGCTGCCTTTGGCAGTCAAGCAGTCTTTGCGCGCCACACCGTACTGAATACGGACCCGCCGTGTACCGGCTTGGCCAAAGGCGTTACTCCCAGCGGTATAAACCACCCCTAAATCATCCATAATCACCACGGTGTCACCGTCAAATACCAGCTTGACCGCCTTGGAATTACCAGGTAAGCCAAACCCGCCGAGCTTGACCGGCACATTACTATTATTGACATGCCCCTGTGCCAGCTGGCCAGTTAGATTACTCCCCCAGCCATAGACAGCGCCGCTCTCACCGATCACATAGGCGCCGGCCCGGTCGACCGCCCATGAGTTGTCATCGCCCCGCACTTTCTCTGGAAGCGGCACCTGCATCGGTGTCGTGACATTATTGGTCGAGAAACTGGCACCGACACCAGCCGATCCCTCGGCATTTCGGCCAGCCGCATACACCAATCCGTCCTCAGTCACCACAAACGTCGTCGTACCAAGCGGCGCGATATACTTGGCCTTTTTGCCTGCCGGCAACCGGAATTTGACGGGTAGTGAGCGGTTGATTGTCGTACCATCACCCAGCTGACCATAGCGGTTCTCACCGGCGCCATATACTTCGCCATCAGAGGTGAGCACCAACATATTTAAGCCGACCGACAAGAAGTTCGAGAATACCCGAGTCGCTTTCTTGCCCGAGGGGAGCAGAAACTGCTGGAGGTCAGTCGAGTTTGTCGTCGTACCATTGCCGAGCTGGCCACAGTCATTCAGGCCGGCCGCCTTGACACGGTTAAATTCATCGATAATTGAAAAGAACGCGCCACCAGCCGAGCAGCTCCCGATGATAGTATCGGCACCGGTCTTATACCCAAAGGCAATACTCGAGATCAAGGTGTTTGCACCCAAGTGTGTGGCCAATTGATACGGGTATCTCTTCCAGACATAACCATCGCGACGAATCAGCTCAGTCACCCCGACCACCACTGTCCGCTGCAACCCGACCGATCGCTCTGGCGCCCTCACTTCATAGGTGGTTCGAATAGTGCCATACTGCTGAATGTATGACAACTGACCAGCGGTAGGGAAGCCTTTGCAGTCGGTATTTGGCTTCAGTTTGCGCGCATCAGTCCAGGGTGCGACATCGTTATTGCTGGCAAGGCAGGTCTTGGCACGCACCACACCAGACTCAGCCGCCTCACGAGCCAGCTGATTGTAATACTGCTCGCGCAGGGCATTCGCTGACACCGAGGCCAATTGCATCCCAGCCAATAAGACGATCAACATCACCACCGATGATATCAACACGGTCGGCAAGGTAAAGGCATCGTTGTTGGCGACATTTTTTGTTCGTTTATTTAACCATAACCACCATATCATAATGTATTTCACTATACACCAACAAATATACATAAACAATATGCTATACTAGGACAGTAAGCAACATAGGGAGCAGAGGAGTATACAGCTATATGAGCCAAGACAACACCGCCAACCACCAAGACGCCAAGGTAATTGTCTACCGCACCAGCTGGTGTGCATTTTGTCACACCGAGATGGAATGGCTAACAAAATTAGGGGTTGAATTTGTGGCAAAGGATATCGAGGCCGAACCCGCTGCCAAAGAAGAATTACTCAGCAAGAACGGCGGAAGCTTCCAAGGCGTACCAGTGACAGACATCAACGGCGAGATCATCCTTGGCTTTGACCGACCAAAGCTACAAGCAGCCCTGAAAAAGAATGGCTTGATCAGCGAGTAGGTCACTCATTAGCTATGCCGACCATGGCTGGCTGCACGGGCGTTCCTGGCAGCCGGCTTTTATGAGGCGCCTACACCTCACCAATATGGACTACTTCGCCACCGATTGCTTGGCGGAAGTAGTTGTCGTGGCTGACGTACAGGATAGCGCCAGAATATTTCGCCAGCGCCGTTTCTAACTCCTCAATGCTCGGTAGATCGAGGTGGTTAGTCGGCTCATCCAAGATCAATAGCTGCGGGTTATTCGCCAGCATAGCAATAATCTGAAAGCGCGCTTTCTGGCCACCTGACAAGCGCGCCAGTGGCGTCATCCGATCCGCCTCGGTGAACAGATAATCAGCTAGTAGTTGGCGAATCTTGGTCTCAAAAATCGGCAGGTCGCGGCTAAGATATAGTTTCTCGATCGCCACCTCCAGCGGATCCGCCAAATACCGCTCGTCAATCTCTTGCTCATACACACCCACCCGCACCTGCGGGTCGAGGAAGAGATTGCCAGAGTAGAGGATAGGGGTGGTAGGCGCGACACCTCCTCCACCAGAGACTGTGAAACGTTCGCGAGGAGCGGACGTTTCAGCCGAACGCTCGCGAGAAATCTCCAGTGGAGATTTGAGCGAAGAGTGTACTCTGGCAGAGGATGGTGGAGTGGCTGCTGCGGTTCGTATTTCAGCCGTTTCCCCCAAAGCACACTCCAGCGCAGGAGGTGCCGCAGTCGACGCGCTGGATGCGAGTGGCATCTCAAATTTCTTCTGAGTGTATTCGATCTGGCTCGTCAAACTCTTTTTCTGAAGGCTTTGCCTTTCCGGCAAAGGCGCGCCAAGAGCGCCAGCTGAATCAATTGGCGGCGCGCCGGCCTGAGGGAAAAGATGTTTGCGAGACGGGCGAGCCACATCACCGCTTGCCAACAACATCCGAATCAGCGTCGTCTTGCCAGCGCCATTACGGCCGCGCAGCTCCACCGCCTCACCCTCGCGCAGATCAATATTTACCCCCTCACACAATAGCCGCTCGCCAATCCCAACCGCCGCGTCCTCAACTCGCACCAGCACATGCTGACTACGGCTGGCCGCGTTCTTCATCGATAGCCGAATATTGCGCGCCTTGAACTTGCCGTAGCGCTCAGCCGACTTATAATCAAGCTGCCCAGCCGACTGCTTGTCGATCCAAAACGTCGGCTTGTCCATCTCTGATAATTTCGCCAGCTCGGCCCGCGCCTCATTCTCCAGCCGCTTGAACTTTTGGATGGTGCCGGGGTTTCGCGACTTTTCCTTCAGCCGCTGATAATCCAGCACCTTTTGCCGAAGGTTAGTCATCCGCTTCTCAACCTGCTCAAAATCATTCATGCCCGCCGCCGTCGCCTGGGCATTCTGCTTGAGGTAAGCATCATAATTACCGCGGTAGCTGACCGCTCGGCCGTCTTTAAGCTCAATGATCCGATCCACCCGACCCAGTACATCGCGGTCGTGCGTGATGATCAGCATGGCCTGGCGCGGCTGCGAACTCATCCAATCAATGAATTGCTGCTTGGCTACATAATCCATGTGGTTGGTCGGCTCGTCAATCAGCG
>ERZ773076.1319-NODE-1319-length-10725-cov-2.836082_pt1 | contig 10725 bp, 9 predicted proteins | sample MGYA00580613_ERZ773076 | MGnify/ENA primary metagenome ERZ773076 (study PRJEB29015, sample SAMEA2738005) | human oral metagenome | biome: human oral; feature: human-associated habitat; material: dental | place: China | collected 2057 ...
GCCACGTCACCATCCCGCAGCTAAACGGGATGTACCGGGGCGATCGCTCGCGCAAAGAAACACTGGTGGAATACGGCTTCCGCCTGCCCTCGGCGCTGGACAACCGCCCGCTGCAATACGAAGAATTTGAAGCACTCGCGCCGCAGACCATCAATCAACCCCGCCCCCAGCCCCAAGCGCACATAATCCAACAACACCGCACCATCATCCGACTCAAACACCGTATGCCAAGACAACCGCGCCCGCGCAAACGCCCGCGCCGCCAAAGCCCCCGCTTCAAATGCAAAACCATAAGTCAAAAGCGGCAACGAAGCCAAATCCGCCAACGAAATAGCCCCTCTTTCCGCCAACTCATGCCCACGCGGCAACACCAACACATACCGCCACTCCCCAAACGGCAAACCACGCAAATCCCCCCAATCCCCCGCCGCATCCATCGTCAAAGCCAAATCCACTTCCCCATTAAACACCATCCCCATCAACTCCGCAGGACTTCCCTGCTTCAACACCAACCGCACATCAGGAAACAAATCCCGAAACCCAGCCAACACACTAGGCAGCCTGAAACGCAACAAATCATGCGTCGCCCCCACCGTAAACGACCCGCTCTCCGTTTTCGCAAACTCCCCACCAATATTCTTAATATTGCGCACCCCCCGCAACACCTGCTCCGCCGTCTCCAAAATCGCCATCCCCACCTGCGTAACCGCCACAATCCGCTTGCCGCTACGAATAAAAATCTGCACCCCCAGCTCATCTTCCAACAACCGAATCTGCTTAGACACCCCAGGTTGCGAAGTAAACAACGCCTCCGCCGCCTCCGACACCTCCAACACCGCCGACACCGCCCCCAACGCCTCCGACCCCACCTCCAACTCCTCCGACTCCACCCCCAACTCCTCCGACTCCACCTCCAACACCACCGACACCACCCCCAACTCCTCCGACACCGCCCCCGACACCACCGACACCGCCCCCCGGCGATGGTTTCCGACTCGATGAGGACAACGCGAAGTCCCTTGCCGAGACGGCGGCAGGTTCGGTTGCCTTTATCGGCTCGGGCATGAATCTCTTTACGGGCTTGGGGATGTCGAGTGCGTCCATCGAGGCGGCGGCAGCCGAGGGCTTTGCCCCGTTTGCGGCCATCGGCGGCTCCTCCATGCGGCATGAGACGGGTTCCCACGTCGATATGAAGGGCATGAACCTCGCCGTCGGCTTCTCGCGCGAAATCCTGCGCGGCGATGAGCGCGTTCTCTTCGGCCCCATCGTCGAGTACGGACGCGGCACCTACGACAGCTATGTGAACGATGCGCACGGCGACGGCTCCGTCCGCTACGTGGGCGTCGGCGGCTTCATCCGGCAGGAGCAGAAGGACGGCCTCTTCTACGAGGGCAGCCTGCGCTTCGGACGCTCGTCCATGGACTATTCGGCAGTCCTTTCGGGCACGCCGACCTCCTATGATACCGATACGAACTACATCGGCGCACATCTGGGCTTTGGTCAGCGCGTCACGGAGCAGAGCGGCAACGAGCGCGAGCTGTACGTCCGCTACTTCTACACGCGGCAGAACGGCACGGATGCAACGCTCTCCACGGGTGAGCGCTACGAGTTCGACGCCGTGCAGAGTCAGCGTCTGCGTACGGGCGCACGCTGGATGATCCCGCAGGGCAGCGGCTCCCTCATCCTCGGCGCCTCCATGCAGTACGAGTTTGGCGGCGATTCAAGCGCCACCGTATATGGCAGAGGATTCACCCATACCACGCCTTCACCATCCCTCAAGGGATTCTCCGGCAGCCTCGAACTCGGCTGGAAAGCCCCCATGGGCAAGAACGCCACCGCCGACCTCAGCGTCGAGGGCTGGGCGGGCAAACAGCGCGGCGTGACCTTTAACGCCGGCTTCAACTGGAAGTTCTGACGTCCGCTCTCCAAGCCTCCCCCATCACAATGGGGGAGGTGGCATTGGATTGCGGTATAGCAGCTTCTCCCGCTGCGGCGAGGGAGGCTAGAATTATGCCATCTGAGCCTCCCCCATCACAATGGGGGAGGTGGCACGCGACAGCGTGACGGTGGGGGCGCCTTGGACGATCCATGACTCTCTATCGTAAGAAAGTCATACAAGTCTCAGGCGCCCCTTCCACCGCTCGCGGTCCCCCTCCCCCGCTGCGGCGTGGGAGGCTTTGGATTGCGGTATGTTACCTCCCCACACAGAAAAAGCTCCGAGCACCTATACGTGCTCGGAGCTTTTTGCTGCCAATTGCCTATGCGCGGACGGATATCTCACGCCGCAGGATGCTCCCGTTCCAGAGTGCGTCCTCGATGTGCCGCGCACCGCGCAGCCCCATAAACGGCTGATCCGACAGGCAGAGGCGATCCACAACGGGATAGGCGACGGGGAGGTAGAGCATTCTGCACGGATCGGCAAGCACGGACTCGCTGCTGCTCGCCATGAGCAGTCCGTGCTCCATCGCCGCGAGGAGTTCCTGCGCCCGCACCGTATCCGTTTCCGTCAGCTGTTCATCCACGATCTGCACTGCGGCAGCATCGCGCACCTGCGCCGCAACGGCGAGATGCCGGACATCCGCCCACTCCGTGCGCAGCGCCTCGGCAAGCCCCCACGCCGCCGACCGCGGTGCGCGGATGAGTGCGGTATCAAAGCGCAGCTCTCCCCACGTATTCTTGAGATCGTTGATCCGCAGAAAGTCTCTGCGCTCCGCCGCCTCGATCTCCGCCATAGCAGCCTCCCCATGCGCGGGCGGCAGCGCGGCAAAGACCGCCTCCAGCCACCGCCGCGTCCCCGCACGCCCATAGGGCGGAAGAGGGGCGATATAGGGCGTGCCGCAGCGCTGCTCGATGTACTTTGCCGCCGCAAGGCCAAGCTCGTCATGCACGACGATATTGAGCGCCGCCTGCGCCAGTGCATCGATGTCCTCCGGGGACATATCACACCCGAATACATGGCGCACCGCATACCCTGCCCCCGTCAGCAGGCGTACCAGTTCCCGCGCATCGTTCTCGCCGTTGTAGTAGGACGCGGTCATGCCGATGAGGTTGACTCCGTGCCGCGCGGGCGCCGCCGTCTCGCGGAGCAGTACTTCAAGCGCCGCGCAGGAGGCGTGCCGCCATCCGTCCGCGAAGCTGCCGATCAGCCCGCCGCTGTCAATGGCGACCACGGGGCAGGTTACGCCCGCCGCGCGCGCAATCGCACCGACATCATCGCCGATCAGACTTGCCGAGCTGCCGCTGATGACGGCGAGCAGCGCGGGCGGATGGTCGATATGCGGCTGCAAGGCTTCGCGCAGATACTCCTCCGCACCGAACACAATTGCATCGTTGTCGAGCTGTGTGCACTTCATGCGGTGCGAGATGTCGCTCTGGCTCTGCTCGATGTGCCGCTGCGTAAAGAGATAGCACCACAGCGGCCCGTTGACCACGACGGCGCAGCCGCGCAGCCCCGCGAAGAAAGCCGCCGCGCCCGTCAGCGCACAGCTCTCCATCCACACGGACATATCGTCGAAGGAGAGAACCGCCTCATCCATAGATCAGCCCTCCTCTGTCCGTATGCCGATAGAGTACGTGCTCCATATCCTCGATGAGCTGCCGCTCCATCGCCCAGCCGACCGTAGGCAGCTTGCCGAGCAGGATCTGCCGCAGCTGTACGTCCACCAGCTCATGTGTCGTAAAGACGAAATCCGCCGACCGCAGCAGCTCCTCACTCGCGGGATCCTCCACCGCGAGAATCGGTACATCGCTGCACGCCCGAAGGCCGTCCTCCACCTCACTGCGCTGCGCCTCGGTAAAGAGCGCGAGGAGGATGATGCCGGAGAGGCGTACCCCCGCCCTTTCGATCAGGCGCAGGAGGATCTCGGGCTGCAGCCAGTGCAGTTCGCGCCCGACGACGAGCACGGTGCGCCGCCCCGCGAGCGTCTCCCGCGCACGCGCGAGACTGCGCTCGAACGCCGCCTCCTCACGCCGAATCGTCTCCTCCGCTTCCGCCTCCCGATGGCAGCACGCACCAATGCAGCGCAGCCAGTGTGCCGTCTCCTCTGCGCCGCCCGCAAATGCCTCCGCAAAATACGGCGTACCGAAGCGCGTGTGAAGTTCCTCCGCGAACGCGATGAGCAGCGCCTGTTTCTCATCGGACATGGCACTGCCGAGCACGACGAGCAGCTCCGCCTCCGGCACCGCCTGCGCCTCATCGAGCGGCGTATAGGTGGGAAACTGCCCTGCCAGCTGCAGCCCGAGGCCGCCAAGCAGGCGCTTCAGCTCCTGCACGTAGGCGCTGTAAAGCCCACCGTAGTCTCCGAGAAACACCACCGTCCCCTGCCGCACCCGCGCGGGCGGCTGCATAAAGCGCTCCATCAGCACCCGCGCAACCGACAGGTAGCCGTCGAAGGACTCATCGTCCAAAAAGCCGCCCGTCGGAACGGCGACGACGGGCAGCCCGAGCGCCTCCTCCATCTCCTCCGCCGCAGCCCGCATATCATCCCCAATGATACCGCTCACACAGGAACCCGCGACAAAGACGGCACACGGCTGATATCTTTCCACCGCAAAACGGATGCACGCACGCAGCCGCTCCGCCGCGCCGAACACCGCATCGCCCTCGCCGATCCCGCTCGTCAGCAGCGGTACGGGCGACGGCGGCGCATAGGTGCCCGCGCCGATCAGTCGATGAAAGCTGCCGACATCCTTTTCACGCACCACATGCGCACAGGAGCGCGGACTGTGAAAGATGACCAGTGCGCCCCGCGCGTACGAGAGCGCCCACCAGACAGCGGGCATACTGCAGCTGCACTGCGCACGCCGCACCCCCGCGCGTTTTACCTTAATTGCCATACTGCTCCACCAAGTCCTCCGATTCCTCAACCGCCATCGGTGTCAGTACTGCAACGTATTCCGTGAAAGCTCCTCGCGCAGCACGCGCTTCATGAGTTCCACGTCGGGACGTTTCCCCGTCCAGAGATGAAATGCCTCTGCGCCCTGCGCGACAAGCATTGTCTCGCCGTTGATCGTTTCACATCCCCGCGCCCGTGCCTCGCGCAGAAAACGCGTCTCAGCGGGCGTATAGATCAGATCGTAGACGACCGCAGAGGGCTTTATCATTGCCGCATCCACAGGCGGCATCTCCTCCGTGTGTGGTGTCATGCCCAGCGGCGTTGTCTGCACCACAATATCGGCATCGCTGCACGCAGCAATCCAGGCGGTATCATCAAAGGATCCCGCACGCACATCGCCGTCCGCCGCAAAGTCCGCCGCAAGTGCCGCCCCCTTTGATGCATTGCGCACGCCGATCACGACAGAACGGACACCGCTGCGCAGAAGTCCCCACAGAGCCGCCCGCGCTGCGCCGCCCGCACCAATCAGCACGGCATTTTTCCCTGTGAGCGCAATCCCCCGCTCCGCAAAGCCCGCGAGAAATCCCATCACATCGGTATTGTGCCCGACCAACCTGCCGTCCTCGATCACAACGGTATTCACCGCATGAATGCGCCGCGCATCCTCACACAGCGCATCCAGCAGCGGAATGATCTCCGTCTTGAACGGAATCGTCACGTTGAATCCCGCAATGCCCGCATCGCGGAGACCACGCACCGCAGATGCGAGAGCATCCGCACGTACGGGCAGAGCCGTATAGACATAGTCAAGCCCTGCGGCGTGCAGGGCTGCATTCTGTATGATCGGTGAGAGGCTGTGTCCGATGGGCGCGCCGATGACGGCGAGCAGTCTTGTCTTTCCTGTAATCATATACATCCTAACTATGCTTGCCGCGCATATCGTCGAGCAGTCCCATCTTGACCTCGTAATACATCGGCGTCATATCGAGATAGTGCCGGTGCGGATTCTCAAAGCGCTGCTCCTCCGGCCAGATTTCCTCCGTCAGCTGCTTTTGCACATATGCGCGAATCTCATCCAGTGACGGAAGCTCCTCCACTCTCTGTCCCTCACGCACATAAAGGCGGCGCAGGTTCACTGCCGAGAATCCCTCGAAGAAACGATTCTTCCACGGCTTGCGCGGGTCGACATAGCGGAACGGCTTCGTGAGATCGATCTCCTCCCCCCGCATAGCGAGCATATCCGCGACCGCCTTGCCGTGCCTGTCGTAGATGCGATAGAGATCCTTGATCCCGGGATTCGTCAGCTTTTCCACATTCTCCGACATCTTGATGCGCGGCGCAAACACGCCGTCCTTTTCTACAGCAACAAGCTTGTAGACTGCACCAAAGACGGGATCGGACTTCGCCGTAATCAGACGCTCGCCCACACCGAAGCTGTCCACCTGCGCGCCCTGGAGAAGGAGCGAGGAAATCGTAAACTCATCGAGGCTGTTCGACAGGATAATCTTGCAGTCCGTAAGCCCTGCATCATCCAGCATCGTGCGGACACGCTTCGAGAGATATGCCAGGTCGCCCGAGTCGATGCGCACCCCCGCAAGGCGGTGCCCCCGCGGCGCAAGCACCTCATGTGCCGTACGAATGGCATTTGGAATCCCCGAATGAAGGACATCGTAGGTATCGACGAGGAGCACGGTCGCCTGCGGATAGAGCTCCGCATATTTTTTGAACGCCGCGAACTCATCCTCGAAGAACATGACCCAACTGTGCGCCATCGTCCCCGATATGGGAATGCCGAACTGCTGTCCTGCCGACACCGTTGCCGTCATATCGACACCGCCGATGTATGCCGCGCGTGCGCCGTACGTCGCGGCATCCATGTTGTGCGCGCGCCGCGCACCGAAGTCCGACACCTTGCGCCCCTCAGCCGCACGAACGATGCGCGAAGCCTTCGTTGCAATCAGAGACTGATGATTGATCTGTGCGAGAATCGCCGTCTCGATCAGCTGCGCATCGATGATGGGTGCGACAATCGTCATCAACGGCTCGTTGGGATAGATGATCGTCCCCTCCGGCACGGCGTAGATGTCCCCACGGAAGCGGAAGCCGCGCAGGAACGACAAGAACTCCTCCGAAAACAGATTCTGTGCACGGAAATAGTCGATGTCTTCATCCGAAAAGGAAAGATTCTCCACGAACTCGATCACATGTTCAAGCCCTGCAAAGACGGCATAGCCCCCCCTGTCGGGAACCGAGCGAAAGAAGAGATCGAAGGCAACGCGCACGTCGCCGTGTGTCTGACGAAAGTATCCGTAGGACATCGTCATCTCGTAGAAATCCATCATCATCGACAAGTTTCGCTTATCAAATTGCGTCACAGTACAGTCCCCCTATCGGGCAGAAAGAAATGGCATAACAATCATTCCTTTGCATTATACCATTTCCTCAAGATTCACGCAAAAATAGTTTCTCACCATTTTTCGTTCTGTTTTGACAGAAAGAGCAGATCCTCCGTTGTGAGCTTTGCCAATGGCAGAAGCTCCGGACGGTGGCGCATGGTACGAAGCAGGGACTGCTCACGCCGCCAGCGTGCAATCTCCGCATGATTGCCGGAGAGCAGGACATCGGGGACGGACTTCCCCTCGAATTCGCGCGGACGCGTGTACTGCGGATAGCCGAGCAGCACATCAAAAAACGAATCCGTCGGTGCAGACGTATCGTCGCCGAGCACACCCGGCAGCATACGCGCCGTCGCATCGACCACGAGCATCGCAGGGATCTCCCCGCCCGTCAGCACGAAGTCCCCGACGGAAATAAGGCGGTCGGCGAGATCGTAGACGCGCGCATCAAAACCTTCATAGTGTCCGCAGATAAGAATGAGCTGTTCGTATGCCGCCAGTTCCTTTGCCGTCTTCTGCGTGAATGCCTCGCCCGCAGGATCGAAGATGATGGTGCACCGCCGCCCCTCACAATCGGTGGTCTTGGCACGAATGTCACGCACGGCAGCATAAAGGGGCTCGGGCTTTAAGACCATGCCCGCCCCGCCGCCGCACGGGGTATCGTCCACATGACGGTGTTTATCCGTCGAGTAGTCACGAAAATTTATATAGTGAACATCCAATATGCCGCGCTCTGCCGCACGCCCGATGATGCTCGTGCCAAATACGCCCGCAAACATCGCGGGAAAAAGCGTCACAAGGTCAATTCTCATAGCTGCTTCATCCTACTTTCTGCATATCCTCCCCATTATAGCATGAAGACGTAGGCAAATTGTGCCGTCTCTGCAAAATATTTGATAAATATATTCAGAAAAACTGCACTTTGATATATAATGTAGAAGTCAACACTATGGCAGTGATTTGGAGCGGTACCATGGAAATCAACCTTGCACATTTCAATGTCAGCATCGGACGGCAAAAGCCTGAGAATATCCTGCACAGCGATGTTCCCTGCCCGTTCTGCGACACGTCAAAACTGACGGACATCATCGAAAGGGACGGCGACATCATCCTGCTCAAAAACAAATACAACGTCATCGAGGAGGCGGATCAATTCGTCCTCATCGAGGGCAGGGACTGCGATGCAGATATGCCCGACTACACGCGCGACCATATGCACCGCCTCATCGCGTTCGGCATGGAGCATTGGGCGCAGATGCGTGCGAGCGGGAAGTATGACACGGTGCTCTTTTTCAAGAACTATGGACCGTACTCGGGCGGAACAATCCGTCACCCGCATATGCAGCTCGTCGGCTTCCCCACGTTTCGGCAGGAGCTTGCCTTTCGCCGCGCCGAGTTCGAGGGACTGACCGTGGACGAGCGGGACGGCGTCACGCTGAACATCTCCACCACACCGCGCGTCGGCTTTTGGGAGCTGAACATCGTCCCTGCGGATGCGGGGGCGACTGCGGCAATCGCCGACTACATCCAGATCGCGGTCGACTTCTTTATGAATGCTTTCCGCCGTCCGCTGACGAGTTACAACATCTTCTTCTACAATGACGGCGCGGACATCTTCATCAAGATCATGCCGCGCTTTGCCACCTCCCCCGTCTTCATCGGCTACAACATCCGTCTGCTCCCGTCCAACCTTGTGGAGGTGCGGGATCGGATACGTGCAAAATACTTTGGGAAGCACTAAAACAATATGTGGAGTACAGTATGAACGATACGATCAACGAGACCCCGCCGAAACGCACGCGCAGACGCAAAACAACGGCACGAAAACGCACAGGAAAGAAAAAAACGCCCCGCAAATTTGGGCGTTTTTTCTTGAGTATGCTGCTGTGCGCCGTCCTCGTTTCCGTTGGCACATTTCTCTTCGTTCCACAGGTCTGGCAGAGCATCGGTGAACTCCTGCCCTCTGCCGAGCGGCAGCTGCCCGCAAATCAGCTGCACGAGATCCACGATCCCGATGCCTCCGAACAGCTCGCACGCGTCCTCTTCATCCGCCGCGCGATCAACGCGCGCCTGAACCGCTCCGACTATGTCCCCATCGGACACATTTCCCCCGACCTCAAGCGTGCAATGGTAGCAATCGAGGATCGACGTTTCTACGATCATTGGGGCTTTGACATGACGGGCATGGCACGCGCCGCCCTCGTCAACATCCAGCACGGACGCATCGAGGAAGGCGCGAGCACAATCACACAGCAGCTTGTAAAGAATCTCTTTCTCGCGAACGAGCAGACCTTCACGCGCAAGGCACAGGAGCTTTTGCTCGCCCTCGACATCGAGATCGCCTACTCGAAGGACGAGATTCTCGAGATGTATTTGAACGTCGTTTACTACGGTTCGGGCTTCTACGGTGTGAATGCCGCAGCCGAGGGATACTATGGAAAAGCACCGGCCGCGCTCGACCTGCCCGAAGCCTCCATGCTCGCGGGTATCCCCAACGCCCCCTCCGAGCTCTCCCCATTTGAAAACTTCATCGCCGCAAAGAAGCGGCAGGCAGTCGTCCTCGATACAATGGAAGCACAGGGACTGATCGACGCACGCACAGCCGAAGATGCAAAGATGCAGCCGTTGGATTTCCGCCCCGAGTAGAGCGCGAAGGAAAAGAGGTAAGGAATCACGGATAAAGGATGAACGGATGAATTTAGCTGCAATCTATCAGCCGCTGCTCATCATTGCAGCGGCACTGGCAGGGATTATTCTCGGATCTGTGGAGGGACTCCGCGAAGCCTCTGCTCATATCATTACGCCCGCACTGGCGGCACTGCTCTACATGGTCTTCCTCTCCGCCGACGGCAGCAAGCTGCGTGCGGCGTTTCAGAATGTCCGCTTCACGCTGACCGCCGTTGCTGTCAATTTCCTGTGGACTCCCGTTTTTTCCTATGCATTGGGACTTCTTTTCTTTCATGAAAGCATTGATATGCAGATCGGCCTGATGATGCTTCTCGTAACGCCATGCACGGACTGGTACCTTGTCTTTACGGCACAGGCGCGTGGAAACACCGTGCTCGGGGCATCAATCCTGCCGCTGAACCTCACACTACAAATCCTGCTCCTGCCCGTCGATCTGGCTCTATTCTACGGGGATATTGTCCACATGACCGATGCAGAGGTTGTTCGCAGCGCGCTGATTGTGCTGCTCCTGCCGTTGACTCTTGCCGTATGCAGCCGGATACTTGGACGTTCCTTTCCGCGCGCGGCACATGGCATCACACACCTCCGCAGATGGGGAGACGGGCTGCAGCTCGCTTTTCTCATGACCGCTGTCCTTGCTATGTTTGCATCGGAAAGCACGCTGCTGTTTGCACATCCTAAGCTCTTCGCCGATATGCTCCTCGTCATGCTGATCTTCTTCATCGTCAACTATGTGTTCGTACGCCGTCTTGGCACACGGCTGGGATTTCGTGGCGCAGACCTCACGGCACTCAGCTTCACCACCC
>ERZ773076.1320-NODE-1320-length-10724-cov-20.915831_pt1 | contig 10724 bp, 14 predicted proteins | sample MGYA00580613_ERZ773076 | MGnify/ENA primary metagenome ERZ773076 (study PRJEB29015, sample SAMEA2738005) | human oral metagenome | biome: human oral; feature: human-associated habitat; material: dental | place: China | collected 2057 ...
ATTTTTAGTTTTGTAATACACATCAACATATGTTTCATTACGATCACCATTGTGTGTAACTTCTACATATTCATCAATACTAGGACCACTTACTAATGCTTTCCAGTTTTGCAAGGTTTTACAAAACCATACAACGTACATGAATTCTAATTCTTCAAATCCATGTCCAGTCTCTGCTAACACTTTACGAGCTGCTTCAATTGCTTTTGTTTGTAATTCGTACATATTTTTAGTCTCCTTTACTAAATCCGATTTAACGCTTTCCACTCACTTAATGTAAATGTGGAAATACTATGTTTCTTAGCAAATTCAAATTCACCTTTACAACCACGACTAGATTCCCAATCAGGACACAATACTAAAATGTCACAATGTCCAAGCAAGCTTAAACAGATATCTAATCCCCTTTGATAATCATCACCAGTTAGATATACATACCCAAAGTTATGAATTGGGGAAATATAGTCATGACTGGCATCATTTAAAACCAAATCTCCCATGATCACATCAATCTTTTTACGATTGCTTTCCTTGCCACCATAAGGATGAGCGACATAAACTAATTTTTTCTTCATAGTATCAACCTTTCAACGTTTCAATATGTACCCAAATCCCTGTTACTGGATTCCAATACTTTTCTGTAATCTCACTACAGACTTGAGCATCATCATTCCAGTAATTCAACTTGGTCATACAGTCCTTAAATAATTTAATGAGATTATCTGTATCTGGCCGAGTAGTTTTCCAATGTGGCACATTGCAATTCGCTTTACCGAAACACCACTTGGTAACCAATCGAATAGGTCCCTCTAATGGTTCACTAGGAACATGATCAGCTAAACCAGCCAAGAATATTTGCTTAGCTTGTTTCAACTTATCAGATTCATAAAAGATAGGCTTACCATGTTGTGTATTTACCTGCTTCGTTTGATGAGTAACAGTAGGGACCTTTTTAAGAGGAATGAAAAATTCAATAATCAATAACCAATCCTCCTTTATTGAGAATTTAATTGATAATAACCAATACAATTTTTAAAGCCCTTTTGTAATGTAGGGTTCAACCTAAGGGGAAGAGGTAAGAAAAGGATGATTTTAGAAATCCTTTTCCTTACCCCCTTAGCTTGAATCCACCTTACATTGGGACAAATATAAAGACATACCTATATATATATATAAGGTTTGTCCGTCCCTATTGTTAACCTAAATTAATAGGGATTAGTTCACCTAATTCAACTTTAAAGATAGGTGTTTCTTTTAAATATCTACGAACTGTTTTTTCAGATATTTGCATAATTTCAGCTACCCGTTTAATATCCGCTTTGCCGTTAAATCCATTTTCAGCAGCTGCAATATTAAACGCATCTACCAATTGCTCTTTTTTCTTTTCCTTAACGGCTTGCTTGCGTTTATTCATCTTGTCTAATCCTTTAGACTGCGGACTATCAAATTGAGCCATTGCAAGGAACCCGTTTGTATCCACCTTATGAATTGGGTATTCAAACCATAAATCCACTGGTTTAAACTTAGGATATTCTCGGAGTGTTCCTTCCATTCGCCATGCAGTACATTGGCTAGTATCAATAGGAGCATCTTGGAGTTTATCTTCGTTCATGTTCTCGAGTTCAAGTTCTAGTAAGTCAAGTAATGCATCTGGATCACGAGCGAATACACCAGAACCAGATGCACGGTCCATAGACCGCTTAGCAGTTTGGCTGCCTTTTGAATGGTGATGACAATAAATGACTGCGCATTTAAGTTCAGTACATACCTTATCAAACTGATTACAGAAATTTGCCATTTGATCAGCGCTGTTTTCGTCACCTGTAATAACCTTATAGATAGGGTCAATAATGATAGCCTTGTAGTTACGCTTTTGGGCCCTACGGATAAGTTTAGGTGCCAATTGGTCCATTGGTAAGGACTTGCCACGTAAATTCCATATGGATATATTCCCAATGTTGGTTGGTTGCTGTTCAAGTGCTTCATATACATCTTTAAAACGGTGTAAGCATGATGCTCTATCAAGTTCTAAATTGACGTATAGAACCTTGCCTTGTGTACAGTCAAATCCAAACCACGGTTTACCTTCAGCAATGGAAATGCACAATTGAATTAACGCAAATGATTTACCGGCTTTAGATGGTCCAGCAATGAGCATTTTATGACCTTCACGAAGAATTCCTTCAATTAATGGCGGTGCTAGGTCTGGCATGTTATCCCATAATGCGTCAAGTTCTTCCGGTTCTGGTAAATCATCATTAACAGATGCGATCCATTCTTCCCATTCCTTATAGTTTTCTTTACCAATATTGGTTGCCATAAGGAATTGTGGTTTACCGTCACGCATAACGCCCGGCATCCTTGATAATCGGCTAGGGTTACGATTCTTTTTATCTGGTTTAAAGCCATTTTTCTGGGCGATGGAATATATAAAGTCAACACGCTTTCTGTATTCCTCGTAGGAGTAAGCATCAACTTTAACGATAGCATGAATTGATTTACCACCACTAAATACCATGGCTGCAATTGGTAATTCTAATTGTTCAAGAATGGCTTTTTGTTTTCCGAGTGACATATTGTCAGATTCTAAGAGCATATACCGAAATGCGGTTACGTTATCATTCTTAACCCCTTTACCATCAATTGGATTAAACCGAATCCATGCGCCCATTTCTTTGTTAAAGCTGCCAAACACATTTTCTAATTGTGTCGTACCGTTAATACCATCTATGATTTGTTGTACCGTGCGGCTATAATTTCCCATCGTAGGGGACTGTTTGCCGTCCGGTAAAGCAAATGTATTAACGACATATCCAACGTACTCCTCTGGCTCAAATAACGTAGTCAAATATGTAACAATATCTTGTTTACGTTGCTCTAAAGGATAAGCTTTAGGAATATGAACATCAGATTCTTCAATCCAATTTTTATCGACAACTTGATATTGTTCTGGAGTAGTGGCCAATACCATAGAATCAAAACTTAATGCCTCATTATTTTCAAGCTTATGTTTAGATGTCCATCCGTTTTCTTTTGCCATTTGAGTGATCGTGGCTCCAGTAATAAGTTTTCCAGTATACCGACCAAATGATTCCCATTTAGCAGCACATTCACCTTCATGGAATCGTTCTCCATCATCTGCAGACCATTCTTCCCATATAAACATAGGATAGCCCTCTTGATGGAGAGCAAGTCCTACGTTTAACCATTCCTCATAGGAGCATTGGGCAGGGTCTATATATTCGAGTAATTCTCGTAAATCAATTTTGCTTTCCATGTTTACTCCTTGTTCTTGGTCTTCTATTACCGGCTTGTGTTTTGGCATCTACCCACCTACAGTTAGTAGGGCTATATGGTCCATCATTATCAATGCGATCAATTGTTAAATTATCTTGATATCCATTAGATTGCGCCCAGTTTATAAATAGTAAAATATCTGTTAACCATTCTTTACAAATGTATATTCCTCTTTCACCATAATTTTTATAAGCGTTTGAGTTAGGATTATAGCAACGTTTTTTCATCCCATAAAATATCTTTGCAATTCTACGTTTAGATTTTCCGTGAATTTTATGTGGCATTCCTGCATTTCTAAATTCGGATTCATAGCAACCACAACTTTGTATTTTTCCAAATCTTAAATGATCACCTCGAACGACCTTTATGTTTCCACAACAACATTTACATTCCCAATAGGGTGAACAGGTACCTTTAATTTTTCCTAAATATTTAATAACTTTTAATCGGCCAAATGTTTTTCCTGTTAAATCAATTAATTTACCCATTATTTTCTCCTATGCTGGATAATATGTTTTAGGTACGATTCCCTTAGGAATTCTCCAACCAGAAGCACAAATTCTACTTATCATTTTAGATGCATCATTTTGATTCCACATTCCAACTTTTTGAAATCCATAGCGTTCTAAAATTCTGATTTGTTTTGGTGAAGCCAACCCTTCTTCTTTTCGTTTAATTAATCGATTAATGAGTAAAGTTGCTTTACCTGAAGATTCAATTGAATCAGGATTAATTCCAAATTTTTCTAAAGTGTCTATTTGTTTAGGTGTAATAGCTTGTACTTCATAACCAAAAGCTGGTACATAATGGGTAAGGTCTTCAGCTTGGATAGAAAACTCAAATTGCAATGGATCAACGAGTTGTGCTTTTTTCTTACGCATGGCAGCGAGTTCTTTTGCAAGTGCTTCTTCACGTTGAGCCAATACATCAGATTCTGCATCCCTTTCGCATTCTTCAAGGTCCATTCCTTTTTCTTCAAGAATTTCCGTCATGCGTTTGGCCACATCATCTGATTTAGCGATTAAATGAGCCGGTCTACACAATTCGTGACGCTCCACATGCCATAGAAAATCTAAAATTAATAGATGATCTTTACCCGGTGAAAGACGTGTACCACGTCCTATCATTTGACAATACAAGGCACGAGACCGAGTAGGGCGTAATACAATAACACAATCAACGCTTGGACAATCCCAACCTTCCGTGAGCAACATTGAATTACAAAGTACATTGTATTTACCTTCAGCAAATGCTTGTGTAATTTCTGTACGGTCTTGGCTTTTGCCGTTTACTTCTGCTGCTTTAAATCCTCGTTCATTAAGAATTTCACAAAATCGTTGACTGGTAGCAATTAACGGTAAGAACACAACGATTTTTCTATCTTTGTATTCCATTAATTTATTGGCAATTTCTTCTAAGTAAGGTTCTAATACTCTACCGATATCTCCCACGGCAAAATCACCAGTTGAAATCTTAACCGATGAAATATCCAATGTGAGCGGTAACGTTTGTACCTTAATCTTAGACAAGAACCCCTCTTGAATAGCTTTAGGTAAGGTGTACTCGAATGCTAAACTTTCAAATACATGTCCTAAATTTTTCATATCTGAGCGATCTGGTGTAGCCGTTACGCCTAGGACTTTTGCTTGGTCAAAGTAATTTAATATAGCTTGATAACTACTAGATACAGCATGATGTGCTTCGTCGATGATAATGACATCGAAGTACGTTTTGCTGAACATTGACAATCGTTTGTCTTTACATAATGTTTGAACAGAACCTACTATGATGCGGTCCCATTGTCCAAGACATGTATGTTCAGCCTTTTCCATTGCCGTTGTAAGCCCTGACGCACTCATGATTTTGTCAGAGGCTTGTTGCAATAGTTCTTCACGATGCGCAAGGATAAGAACACGCTTACCCCTGCGAACCGCTTCCTCAGCAACTTTGGCAAAACAAATCGTTTTACCTGTGCCAGTTGGAAGAACTAACAATGTTTTATTAACCGTTTCCCATTCATGCCATATCGAGTCTACAGCTTGTTGTTGATACGGTCTAAGTTCCATTAGAATGCACCATATCCATTGGTTTGAGCATTAGGACTTGCAAAGCATTTTTTAATTTCGTTACGAACGCCATTATTGCCGTCATTTTTTACATAGCCTTGTTGTGTTAATTCACACATAGCGGATTTACCCATTAATTGCTCAGGGTCCGGATTGTAATTTTCACCTTTTTTAGCTAGTCCTACGGCCATAAATAGTTCTGTAACTTTCCAGATTGTAGATTTCGTATAGAATAAGTTGTGAATCAATTTTGTTTTACCTTGATCACCACCATCTACTTCGAGAGTAATTTGAGCTTGTGGACAAGATGGTAGCTTGCTACCTTCTTTAGGTTCATAAAATTTCTTTGCTACATCTGTGATTACAAATGGATAAGAACCAGCTTCAAGTAACGTATATTCACGTTCTTTCGCTAAAATAGGTTGGTCAAATGAATATACTTCTTCTGCTTTACCGAATGTTTCAAAATTGCTTTGTGCTGTCATAATAATTAATTTCCTTTCTTAATTGCTTCAACAATATTTGGCCAGAAGGGGATAATCCATCCATTAACGAATTCTGGATCATAATTTTCAAATGGTGTACCAGCTGGATACTTACCACGAGCGATAACTACTGATTGAACTTGTTCTAACGTGACACCATCTTTAACCATTAAATCTTTTAATGGTTTAGGAATAGCCGTTTCAACTAATGGTGTTTCGTTTTTGTTGGTGTCAACATTTTCCTGAGGTGGTGTTATTACAGGTTGTGTTGTAGTAACTTCCCCAACTTGTTCCTTGATAGCGTTCATTACTTCTGGAGCATATTCATTATTAGCGGCTTGCGCTAATTCTTTCGCTGCAGCAGTTGGTAGAATATCATCAGGAATAACATGAGCGATTTGACTGTATTCAAATGGCATCATATCTGGTAACCCATGACGATTTTTAGCATCCCACGCAGGATTGTGAGTAGCATACATCAACCGCTTACCATTGGTTGCTTTCTTTTTGTTTGTCTGAGTCGTAATGATTTCATTTTTATAATTGGCAAAGAGTACCATGTCCGCCCATTCTTTAATAAGTGGAGAGGTTTGACTTCCTGTCTTTTTACCAAGCTTTAATTCAAAGCGATCATATGCGCCTAATTCATCTGGTTGTTCAAATTTACGAATTTGAGCATGAGCAGTAAGAACTACGTTCATACCTGCGTTAATAACTTCATCAAGTAGATTTAGGAAACGTCCCATTTCTTCACGGACAAACACATAACCGTTACCATAACCAAAGTCTTCAATGCCAGATTTATTATGTTTAGAACAGATAAATTCAACACATAGCTGTTCTGCCCAATCAATAGTGTCAATAACTAAAGTCCGATATAAACCCGGCATTGTTGCAAATTCCTTAACAAAGGAAATTAGCATTTGCCACGATGTAGGCTTATCGGTACGAGCCACATCTAAGTGGTCAGTACTGCCTTCTGTATCAATAAATACAGGCGAGGGAAAATGACTGGCGAAGGTTGTTTTACCAATCCCCTCGACGCCATAAATGATGACCTTTTGAGCACGTTTACGTTTACCTGTTATAATATTCATTAAAAATCACCCCATTCATTTTCAGGTTTAGTCTCATTAACTGGTGCTGCCACATTACTGTATTCTTCACCTTTGATATGTCCATCTTCAATAATGATGGAGCATTCATCTTGGTTATTAGTAACACGAGTTGCAATGACTTGCAAACCTTCCGATTCAAGCCATGCCCCAAACTCTTTCATAGTATCTACATCCATTTGTTCAAGTTTATCCATAAGTACAAATCCACACTTAGGATTTAAAGCTCTAACAATGGCCGTAGCCACTTTGAGCTGCTCAGCACCGCTCATGCAATCCCATTGACGATCATTGTAAATAAGAACGCCATCTTGGATAGATAATCCCGGCAAAGGCATTTGCACGGATTCAAGCAGTTTATTTTTATCTTGTCTGATGGTTTCAAGTTCACCAGTCAAGTTGTCATAATCTGCTTTGTAATCAGCAGCTTCCTGCAATGCTCTTGCACGTTCTTGATTAGCACGTACCTTTTGATTGATGGCATCTACATTTTTGATTTGCTCCTCGAGTTCAGCCGTTGATTCATCTTCAAGGTCTTTAGCTGCTGTTGTTGCGATGTCGTAATCTTCTGCTAATTGTGCTTGTTTAGCTTGTAATTCTTCGAGTTTCTTTTGTGCTTCATCAACCAAGTTATTGATGGTAACCATTTGAGCTTGAATAGCTGAAACATTGTTACGTTTCTTTTGGTTTTCCGCATTCTTTAATAAGATGGCTTGTTGTTGTTGGATAAGCTCCGATGCGCTAATTGGTTCAAGTGGTACATCATCATAACCAACTAACTCTTTAGCGTACTTGTCTTTCTGAGTGGCAATTTGCCCTATAGAATGACGTTTTGCATATACCTCTTGGTGTTTGCCTTCGAGTTTATTCAATTCGTCTTCTACGCCCAATAATTTTAATAATTCTTGGGCCTTTTCCTTATCGCTCATTTCTATGAACTTAGGAAGGTCTAAGGCTAATTGGCCAATAAAACCATCTAAAATACGTTGACCGGATTTTTTACCTTCTGGATCTACGACTTTTAATGTGCTACTATTACCACTACGTGTAACCACTAGTCCATTAGATAACTTAACTTCTAATTTTGGTGGATTGTAACTTCCATCACGTACTGCACTGGATGGTTCAAATTTAGCACCGCCTAATGTCCAAGCAATGGCATCAAGGATAGATGTTTTCCCTTGTCCATTCTTCCCACCAATAATGGTTAATCCATTAGGTGATGGTTCATAAGACACAGCTTTAACACGTTTTACATTTTCTAATTCAAATGAATTAATTTTGATTGATTCTCCCATGCATTTGCTCCTTATTCTTGAGTACCAGACAATAACAAGTAATTAGTTAATTCAGATTTAATTAAATCAGTTTCAGATTTGATAGCTTCTTTAATATAACGATTCATGATTGGACAAGATAACTTGAATGATAATTTATCCCCTTCATTTTTAGGCTTAATTATATCTAATTGCACTTCAACTTTTTGAGTAAATTGGCTTTCATTAAGAATGACCATATTTACGAAGATAAAGCGAGGCATCTTTAAAGTACCTTCAGCTTCTTTTACCTTGATGCTCATAACATAGTTGTCATCATCAGTTCTAGTAAAATCGCCTTCCGTTTGTGTTACGTATTTGAAGTTTCTAACAGCAATTAAAAGCTTTTCGTAATCTTCGATTTCATGTTCATGAATTCGGAGTAAATCAAGCATTTCCTTTTGCGTTAAACTTATATCAAAGATGGAATCCCATTCTTTGAATTGTTCGCTTTTTTGAAATGCATATACAATTTTGTCTTGTGTACGATCTGTTACGGTACAGTCTGTTACGGCCACAACCTTTTTGTCTGAATATGTAATGACAGTCGTTTTAGCATCGCCTTTAGCTTTTACACCTTTAACAAATGATTCAGCGCTACTAAGTTCATATCTAAATCCGTTATATTGAAATATGTCATTTGCTTCACCACGACGAATAATAACTTCACCATTTGCTGTTTGTACATTCAATTTGATATTTTCTTCCATTGTGTTAACCTCTCTTTTCAGTAGTTGAATTAAATGTTAAGACTTCTAATTGCGGCTTTTCGTTGACATCAACTTTTACTGTGAAGTCATCCGCATAAGAACCAATAGCACGACGTGAGATAGCTGGTAATGTTGATTTAATATTGTAACCAAGTTCTACGATGGTATCAGTATCTGGAACTCGTAACATTTCAATGTTAATGGTGATTTTAGCTTTCTGACCTTTTGAAATTTTTCGTAATGCATCTTTGTACATTTCCTCAAATTCAGCTTCTAACTTTCCATCACAAATATTAGTTAGATTTAAGATTTGTTGTTTTTCATTCATTTGTTTTCTCCTTTTCAAATGTATTAAGAAAATCATTTATAAGAGCCAGTTTTTCTTGCTTTTCACACATCTCTTTTGTAGCTGCTAAAAATGCTATAAATTCTGTGGTATCAAGATTTTTATAACCGAAGTTATAAGCAGCTGAAACCAAAAGAGCAGCAACTTCTGTTGCGTTACCATTAAATTCATCTTTATTAACAATAAATTCCATGTTATAACCGTTGCTATTTTCTTTAGGTGTTAATATGATTTCGATTTTTTTTTGCATTTTTCTTCTCCATGGTATAATTACCTTAGGTATAATTTGCCTACGCCCGCTAGTCTTTCCAATTGCTATTAGCGGGCGTTTTCTTTTTCATATACATCGGCGCACACCCAAACAAGTCCGCCTGTAATGATTTGCAATAAGAATTGAACAAACCCAATTCTATCGATTTCTAGACTTCTCATGGACCCTACAATCCATAAGAAAGAAATCCATTTTAAAACAGTAATCATAATTTCAACTCCCCTCCTACCATAACCAGTAAATCACTGGTTATTTTTCTTATACTCATTTTTAACTTTTCATTTTCTTGTAAAAGTTCATCACGCTCCTTTTCTAACTTCCTGTATTGCAGTGGACTGTATTCGTCCACAACTCCTACAAGAGCATCAACTTCTTTTTTATTGAAGCGGACACCCGGAAGCCCTTTTACTTCACGTAGGATGCCACGCTCCCTAAGGTTGTTGACGCTACTTTCACTGCATTGGAGCAGTTCAGCAACATCTTTAATTGTGTAAACTGCAGGATCCATTATTTTTCATCTTCATAAATAACTTTTGTATGACTACTTACTAAAGGATGTCGTGCATTACATTCGCTAATGAATGCTTTATCATCACGAATAATTATTTCACGATAATTTCCATCTTTAGTTTCCTCATTTTTTAAAAGTGTAGTAATCACTTTAATGGGTCCTCGTAGTTGGTCTTCAAAAGTCTGTTCAAAACTTACGGATTCTATTGATTGCTTGGAATCCGGATATCTTTCATCCAGTGCTTCATACTGTTTAATTAATTCTGGAAGTGCTTGTGGCACAGAATCTGTCTCCATTACTCTTAATAAGTAAATTTTTAAAGCATTTTTAATTTCTCGCATAATGTGCCTCCATTTTTGCCATTCTATCTGCTTCACGACATTTTTTGATTTTGCCGTGGATAGACTTTCTGCATAACTTACTTGCATGTCGTTTAGCAAAGTATTCTCTAATAATCTTTCGCCAATATTGTGAATACTCAGCATTACGACCAGCCCACCCAAATACAGTTGGTGTGTTTCCATAGACCTTGTTAGCTACTAATAGATCTTTTTGATTTTGTACTAGCATTACTTCTCCTTTTTAGTTTTTTAATAACGAATCTACA
>ERZ773076.1325-NODE-1325-length-10694-cov-2.489050_pt1 | contig 10694 bp, 13 predicted proteins | sample MGYA00580613_ERZ773076 | MGnify/ENA primary metagenome ERZ773076 (study PRJEB29015, sample SAMEA2738005) | human oral metagenome | biome: human oral; feature: human-associated habitat; material: dental | place: China | collected 2057 ...
TAACCGATTATATGGAATCTCGTTATCATAAGCCGTGATGCATTCGTGATCTTTCTTGGCTGCGCGAGCACGGGCTTCTTCAATAGATAAAGTGGGGGTGACAGAGGTGATCTCTTTCACAGCCACTGCCATATATACACCACCAGCTGCTTCACCTGTAGCTGGATCAATCTCGCCACGGATAAAAAGATTCAGTACGTCTCGCTGGAGTGCACGGTCACGATACATCACCACCGCTGCAATCGGTTCCCCGTAGGGGTCACGCATCACCGCTGCGTTGGTTGGCGGAAATACCTTCTGCCGTTTCGTGCGTGGGTCTACGTAAAGGTAGCTTTGCCGATAACCGCATGCAAGCGCCATGGCTTCTTGGGCTTGGATACCCATCTCATCCCGGTCAAACAGCTGTGCGATTACCTCGTCGCCGTTCTCGTCTGAAGCTGCTGCTGAACGAAAACCTAAAATACCTAAACGGTCAGTGGTAGCCGAAACAATAAGCTTAGCCCAGTTCGTTTGAGCCATCGCCTTCAAGATTGGTAAGCCTTCTACCTGGTTCGTTTCCGGGGTAGAAAAATGATCGAGGAGATTAGCCCCAGTGAGATAGTCTTGGTTTCGCTCAATGTATGTCGTTCGGCTTGCTATTTCACTAAGTAATGAGCTAGCGAAGAAATCTGGGGTATTTCGATCGTCTGTCTTCTTGATTGATTCGCCATATGTAATTCGATATTTCACGTATTAACCGCCTAATCGGATTGGTACTTGTAGGAAATCGGTTTCGATCTCTGCTGCTCCCTTCGCTAACGCTTGTAACCGAGCTTCCCACGAGAGCACAGCTGCCATTGCTGCGTCGTATTTGAGTTCTCGCTTAATTTTGGTGAGCCGCCACTTCTGGTTGTTTTCATCATCGTACTGATTTAAAAGATTTTTCCCTGCATTACCGATATGCCGTTCAAGATCAGGATTGCCGGTATGAGCTAGGTCACCGGAATCTATAGCTTCCTTATATGAACGCAGTGCATAATACATAGGGTTTGTTTTATTAGTATACCAAAAGATAACTTTCTTTTCCCAACGTCCAGCCCAGGCGGATAATTGTTCCTGCCAATAAGGGGGATCAGCAAACATCCAATAAACCTCAAAGTCCTCAAAGAGCGCTTCAATGGTCGCTTCAACCTCAGACACCGGAACTTCCCAATGCTTAGAAGCAGGATCATCCTTCGGCGGACGCTCCCAAAGACCTACAAGCTGCTGGACGCCGGTATTAATATCAGTAATCACAATCGCTGTTGAGTCTTGAGTCTTGGCGCCGTCAAAACCAATGGTTATCAGTGCGCCGTGAGGTATTCGTAGTTCTGGATCCCCAAGGTCGGCAAACTTCTTCCGGTCAAAAGCGTACATAGAGCTTGCAACCCAGCGGTTACACCAAACCCGCTCAAGACGGGAACGGTCCGCGCCTTCCTCATCCCAAAGCTTCGCGGTAGCCAATAAATCCCGCCACGTCGCCGGCCCCGCAGCCTCGCGCAATGCCTTTAACCGTTGCGCGATGGTGTCGAATTTCGCTAGTGCATCTGAGGTTTGACGATGATAAAAGAACGTGGTGCAGTCGTCAATCTTCAAGTGTTTCTTATTCGCGTTCTTCACACCTTCCTCGAACTCGCTTTTTGCAATTGAGTCTTCAGAAGGATGTCCAGCAGTGGTGATAGACAACTTCCAGGTGCCGAACATACCAAGCTTTGGTAGTCCGTGCACCACCGTAGAATAAGCCTTCCGGTTCTGGTCGGAGGTAAACATATGGGTTTCATCAAACACCACAAAAGTTGGTTTAAGACCTTCGGCGCTTCTTGAGGTAGCGGCCAAGGGAAGCGCTTTTGAGTTCACTTCTCCTTGCACCATAATCCGCTCTTGGGTCACGTCAAACCAGTCGGCGTCCGGGATCTCTTTCGCAATCTCCATGGCCACGCCATAGCCTAGGTCAAACAGTAACTCTTTGGTTGGCGCAAAGAACGGGATATAGGGAGACTGCACCGGAATACCAGGGGCTAATCCACCAGGCATAAAAGGGTCGTACCCGTTAAAACGGACCGGCGCCTCAGGGTGCAACTCACAAAGAGCAATGATTGCCCCCAGCTCAGTCTTCGCGCAGCCTTTCGGAACGGCGACATTGACCGAATAAAAGTGCCTACGTCCTGACATGTCTATATATTCATCTTCGTACCTGGACTTATGCCCCTCGGGAAAATACTCGTAGGCACGCATAAGGATATATCGGAAGTCTTCACGCACCTTATAGGGCTGACCTTGTAAAGGCCCTGGTCCGAACACAAAATGACTTTCAATAAAATCAATGACTTGAGGGCCTAGGGTTGGCCAAATATCCAGCGTGCCGTCTGGCTTTCTCGCTGGTTTAGGGGAGATGATTTCCAAAGCTACACCTCGAAACCTTGCTGTCGCATCCGGCGGCGTTTACGAGCTCGCGCTGACACAGAGGTGTCATTCGGGTCAATAGGTGCAAACCGCTGGTTAAACGCTGTGGTTTTTTGAACGTGATGCTCATAGCAAAGCAGCTGTAAATTATCTAACCGGTTTGCCAAATGCTTTTCATGAGGTTGAAACTCACTGATCTCTACGATGTGGTCGACTTCTGTCCCGGATCCACCACAAATAGCACACCGACCGTTATAGAGTTCTCGAACTCGCTTCCGCAAAGAGTCTGTGGTGTGAGATTCTTTTTTCGGCAAGGGGTGCTCGGAACACCTGGTGGTACCAGGTAAAGCCAGATTGTGGCAAGAATGATACACTGGGGTTTCTGATTCCCAGGAACAAAAAGTGACTTTCGGCAAAATTAAGACATCCGTCCCGTGGTCTTACGACGGCTCGGTGCCTTCTTTGAACGGAAAGTTTTATTCTTGAGCTGTCGCGCTACAGCGTTTTTAGGGGTGAAGTCATGACCCCACTTAGAGCCGGCCTTACCCTTGCCTTTTTTGTTTTTGTTGAGAGGCTTATTGCCCCGGCCTGCTTTTGCCACAAATAATTCCTTTGCTTTCGATTAATTAAACTTATTATAACATATGTAGTTTAACCAACCTTAGTTTATTGTGGCAAGAAAAATAGGCCCCAAAACTGGGGCCTACAACAGCTATTTATTCAGCTAGGCGTTCAACAGATTCAATCCATTGATTTACCAGGTCTTTGAAATCGGGTGGGACAAATCCCTCGCCTTTGACGAACTTGCCGGTTTCCGGGTCGGTTTTTCCGCCTTTGAACTTGGTGCGGTTTGATTCGCAAACCCGTTCGAGGGCTGCTGAAAGATCGTAACCGGTATGGGTTTTCACCGCCAAGCCTAAAAGGGTGAAAAGCACGTCGCCGAAGGCGTCGTAAAGATCGGTGAGCACCTTTTCTCGGTATTCTTGATCCAACGCAAACTTGGGTTTTGCCATGAGGTTTACCGCTGATTTGAGTTCGTCTACTTCTTCGAGGAAGAAGTTTAGTGCTGGACGGAGCAGTGCTTCTCGGTCGCCTTCTGCATTCAACAAGATTTTCATATGGTCTGAAATGTTTGGCGGGATTTGTCCGACCTGCATGTTCCAATTGCTTACTTCGTTGACGAAATCATCAAAAGCCCGGTTTTGTGATTCCTTATAAGTAGTTGGCGCTTTAGGGTCCGTAGTTAAACCTGCGTCTTCAAGAACCTTCCCAAAAACCGCACGGTCAAGATTGTAAAGTTCTTCGGCAATGAGTGCGATTACTGACCGGAACTCCGCATCTACACCCACGTCGGAACGCTTCTGGATAATCTCTGTCCAGGTTCGGAAGTTACCGGTCACCACAATTGATGTCGCGGTAGCATTTGGCAAAACACACCGGGCTGCTTCCGCCGCTTGTTTTTTAGAAGCCTCCGGGTGATAATGCATCACCATGTCGAAAAGCTTATTGTACAGGTCTACGCTTTCGCGGGCGAAGCACTCTAGCTTTGCTTCCATTGATGCTTTAGGTGAAAGTTCAGGATCACCACTTGCGTTAGTGGTTGGGATATCTTGCAAAGCCGGAGGGAGAACCATCCCCAACCCTTTATCTGGGGATACGAACCGCTGGGAAAGCACGCTGAAAGACAGGTGGCGGTGACGAGTAAGTTCTGCTAAGAAAGAACGGCTCACACCTTGAAGAAGAAACGTTGCTGAAGCGTGCTCCATGATGGAGTAATGCTGCTTCTCATGGATCGTCTTCTCCACATACTTCGTTGGAGTGTTGGTTTCTTCGTTTGGACGATCCCAGGACTGGTAACAATTGCGTCCCGCAAACTCGATGAGACGGGTTGAGTCTGGGTCACCTGGTTCAGGGGGTAGCACGGGACCAAACAGGTAGTTGAACTCTGGATTGAGCCGGGTGAAAGCAAGGAGTGTGACTTGCGGAATTTGGGAAATTCGTACAACCATTTATAGCACCTTTTCCGCTGCGTAGTCGTAGGAGAAATCGCCTTGGTTGTTTCGTGCTAATTCACGTCGGCGTTGCTCAACGTAAATATCGTTCTTGTTCCAGAATGCTTCCATGAACATTGCGCGCAGGATAGAGAGTTGTTGGCGCTTTTCTTCAGGGACCGACTTGGAGTCTACGAGGAAATATTTGGGCAGGCCTGGGGTGTACTGAATTTCTTCCTTTGGCTTATCCTGAATGAAGGATGCGATTTCAAGATCCCGCTGATCTACAATTTCGTCGTACTGGTCGCGGAGGTTTTGAAGTTCCTCATCGGTGTATTCTTTGAGTTTTTTAGCCATGATTCTTCCTTTCTAGAAGAGGGGTTCTGGGGTTAATTCTACCTGGTTCAGGTGATGAAGTCCTAATGCTTCACGGAGGAAACAGATTCCTTCTGGTTTCACAAAAGTAGTTCGAGTGGCAACCCGTTTTTCAGTCCGTGGGTCAATGCGGTAGCCTTGTTTGACCTCGAAGTATTTCATGTACCGCTGGTATGGGGTGTTGTAGTCTTGCCCTCGGGAAATGAAGATGCCGTTGTGTCGGAGTTGGGCAAAGAGGCTATTTCGTCCGGTCCCCAAGATCTTTGCGGCCTCTGCCATGGTGTAGAGACCTTCGGAGTCACAGAGTGCGTCGAAGGCTTCCGTTTTTGGTTGAAGGACCTTGTTTTCTGCCTCTAGGGCTAGTCGCTCTTTCTCTGTTGCGAGGGCAAGCTCTAGGATTTCCAGTCGGGACATATCGCTTTGAGGTTTAGTCTGGTTCTGCTCTGCCCTGAGCTTACGTTGCAATTGCTTCTCAGCTTCGATGAAGTATCGGCGGGCTTGCTTCCCTAGTTCTGAGCGTTGAATCATAGCAATTTCCTTTGCCATATCCAGACTCACAATGTGGTTGAGTCGAGCTTGTATTGGCATTCCCGCAGGTGGCGTCGGATACTCATTTTTGAGTAAGTAGTCCGTTCCTTCTTCAAAACCGTAGGCAACCATTCGAGGGAACCAATCGTTATAACGAGCTCCTATTTGTAGGAACTTGTGAAGGTCCCGACCCATCACGGCTTGCACAGAATCTTCCATCTGCACAATGGGAAGTAGGTGCTTGATGAGATCAGACATTTTTTTTGACTCCTTTGTGTTGTCTGATTGGGTGGACAATGTGTCTGGTTATCATTATAGCAAAAACACCTAGACCATAAAGATCTAGGTGTTCCTACCTGTCAAATAATGTACCGACCAATTCTATGAGAGAGAACCAAGAGTCACCGGAAGTCCAGAAAAAGCCAGAGGCCGGGACCCTTGATCGGTTAACTAATATGATAGCAGGAAACCCTTCAAAGAGCAAAACCTCTGGTCATACCGAACGGTCATTTTTGACCGCATAGAAAATCCCCCGGGGGAGTCAAAAACCCCGGGGGATCACCCAATCAATCACTCAATCCCTATAAAAAGAGACCTTGCGTTATCATAAACGCAAAATCTATTATATCACGATCCTTCTTGCAGCACAAAAATGGTTCGCTGGAGTAGGGCAATCATGGATTGATTATCTACGACATTACAGCCTTCAATGGCAAGATCAAAACGATCTTTGTATACATCACCGTCCGCTTTTGCTTCTTTGTCTCGTAAAACAATAAGCACCCCGCCGACTAGTTCTTGAGACAGGTCTGCGTCTGGCCATTGTTCTTTCTGCACTCTCCGTACCGCCTCTGCACAGGCGGAGTCATCAGTGACGTATGTTTCATCAGAGATATGTTTTGTCACGGCAATTCACCTTCTACCTTTCGCATTTCCAGTTCAATAAGTCCATCGCGGAGGTCTTCGTATTTGTAATACCTATCCTTAAGTTCTTGCAGTAGTTCCTCAAGATCGTCTTTAGAAACAGTGCTATCAACGAAAGAGTAGATCCAATCAAAAGGATATTCCACCAAGTACTGGATGACTTCTTCAATAAGGATACTTGGAGTAACATTTTCCAGATCGGGGAGCACAGGGAGCACTCTTTCCATATAGAAGTTCCGCAGTCCCGCTTTCTTTTGTTCAAACTGCTCCCAAAGCCCAAGAACGTCCTCCTCACTTAAGGGAGCTTCTTCTTCCTTGTGGGATTCAATAATGCTCTTGGGAAGCTTTTTGATTTCTTCATCAATCGCTTCTTGAAGGGAGTCTTTGACTGCAAAAAGCCGGTTGATCCGCTTGGTGTCTTCGGACTCCTCTTCTAGGGAGAGGTATAAGCGTAGTAGTTCTTCGTCACTTGGTTGGTTGTACATGTTTAGTCACATTCTCCCTCGTTATCGCTTTCTTCAAAGGCGTCCTCGAAAAAATCTTCCCAGTAATCATCACTGCAAGGATGATTGGACATGAAAGAAGATTTTCTCCGGCTTTTTGAAGAGTTATTAAATTGTGCCTTTACCCTGCGTCGATTGCGCATTCTTTAGGTCTTCCTTTCCTGAAATAAGCTGTCGTAAGGTTGTCAGATCTTCCTCAAGCTTTTTCTGTCATTGTTCTTCTGCTTCGTGGTGGGTTTCTAGGAACTCATCGAACGGAAGGTGTTGGGGCTGTGTTGGCCTGACTGCTTGCTTACGGCTCATCTTGTTCAAGCCCTTCTAGGTAGTCAGACATTGACACCACTTTTTTGTTGACAGCCTCAATATTGTTCTTCTGACAATCGTGCGCTAAACAAAGATAGGAAGCCGCATCTAGGCTGTCATCAATCAGTGACTCTGGGTATTCCTCGTAGACACTGCCTAGAAAATCAGGATCTTGGTCAACACATTGACTAAAGTCCGTATTGGCAGTTACCCGGGCAATTTTGAAAAGCGCCATCATGCGCGCCACATCTTCGGGAAGCAACGTGATGTCCGTGTCTTCCCGAGTGGAAAGGTACGCGGACCACTGCCTCGCAATCGCGGGGAAAGTTTTGTCGCTGTAAGAGTCCCCCCGCTCCTGAAGGATTTGTTGAATTTCCGAGGCTGCGTCCATGATATGTCCTTTCTATTTCGCTTGGTTTGATTCTAGCATAGTAAGGAATTTATCTGTGTGTTCACAAATAGTTGTTGTCATGTCCTCAATTTCGGCTTCTGAAGCGCAAATATCCACGTCAGCCACGTGAGTAATATCTGTGTAGCCTTGTGCCTCCAAAATCTTTTGAGTATCTTTTACGGCTGCGCAAAAATCCCGGCCAAACGTAAGATTCCCAACACCAATAATGAATTGGGGAGTGTCCCGCAGAATGCATTTTTCGGCTTGTAAAAATTCTTTGAGTGGTTGGGGGATCATGTCGTCTTTCACCCGCCTTCCGGTCGCTGGGTCGTCGACGAACCGTCCGTAGCTGGGAACCAACCATACCACAGAGGAATACATACGTTTCCCACGGAATTGAGCTTCGTCCATATCGAGGGATGCGTACTGCTGTACAATTTCAAGCTTGATTCGATCCACCGCCTTGAGGTGTCCCCTTACGCCTTCTTTAAGGGCATTCGTGAGACAAATTCCTTCAAACTTAGGAGCAGCCTTAGGGTTCCTTAGCCATAAAGTTTCCTTTAGCTTATCAAAGACTTTTTGAGTGTTACCGGAAAGACTATAGGCGACAAGTAGATGGTTCATCCAGGGTTCAGGTTGGTTATTCGGCATCAAGGTTTTCCTTTTCAGTTACTAGGCCTAGTTTGAGTTTTTGAATCATTTCTTTTGCCAACTCCTGATCCTCTTCTGACAAGGTGGTGATTCGCTCTTCCAGGTCCCGTACCGCGCGGAGGGAGTCGACGGTGATTCGGCTACAGGCAAAGGGGAAATGGTTGGTCTTAAACAACTCAATTAAAGCGTTTCCCGCTTCTAGGAATTGTCGCTTGTCTTCTTGGGTGAAAAGTAACTCTGGTCCGTAGAGGGCCGGAACGAGTGCTTCACGGAGCTGGTCTGCGTCAAAGATTTTCTCTAGGGGGAGGATGATTTGAATCTTTCCTGACTCAAGAAGTTTCTCCGCTAGTTCTTTTTTAACTCGCTTTACGGACTCTGGGTTGGGGAACTCAAAAGTTTCTTGCCTGATTGCTGCGAGTAGCGCTAGGGAGTCTTCGTCTAGTTGGATTTCTAGCTTCACGTATTTTCCTTTCTGTGTCGTGACTCAATTATATATGACAGGGGAGGGCTTCAAGGTTTTGAGTCAAGATATCTTTGTCACACGTTAAAGCAAAACAAAAACGAAAATTATGCAGAAAAACTTGAGTTAGTTGAGTTTTTGAGTTAACGGTGTTCAAAACATACTTTGATCTGCGGTTATCCTCAACTCAAATTCAACTCAAAAGTTGAGTTAGGGTTTTGAGTCGGAAAAAGTTGAGTTGGAGACGTTTAAACACAAATAAACTCAAAAATTTACCCAAAAAAGTTGAGTTGAGTTGAGTTTTTGAGTTGAGTCAATAAAAACCCATTCTGACCTGCGCAAACTCGTAACTCAACTTTAACTCAAAAACTGAGTTGAGTTGAGTCAGACGAAAAACTGAGTTGGAATTAAAAGCAGAAAAAATCGAAAAATTTGTACAAAAAAGTTGAGTTATTTGAGTTAATCTGAGTTTACCCCCTCTGACCTGCGGAAACACTAACTCAAAACTCAACTCAAAAACTGAGTTGGAAATTGAGTTGAGGATTTTCCGGGTTTCGGACTTCCGTTGAGCCGCCGGTGAGGCAAAGAAGAGACCGCAACCCACCGACTACGGCGCTGAAACAGGGTCTCAACTCAAATTCTAACTCAGTTTTCGCAAAAACAGCAAGGCTCTGACCTGCATAAACGCTCAACTCAAATTCTAACTCAAAAAATTGAGTTGGCCTTTCCGCAGGTCAGGATAGGTTTTTAGGGGCTAACTCAAAAACTCAACTTTTTTGTCGATATTTTATAACTAATAACGCTTTAACGCTTATTGGTTGTGCACTAGTGTATTTTTCTCTATACGCATTATTTTACAAATTAAATTGAGTTATTGAGTTAGAGTAGTAAAAAGGGTATATGACCTGGGAAAACAGTAACTCAAATTCAACTCAGTTTTTTGTTTTCCCACGTCAGAATTTGAGTTGAAACTGAGTTAGCAGGTCAGAGGCTATTTTTGAAGCTGGAAAATCCCGGAAAATAGGGAACTCAACTCAAAAAGTTGAGTTAGGCAGAAAAAGACGCCTTGACTAAACCGAAAGCGGCTGGTCAAGGCGCGTGCTCAAATTTGAGCGGCTGACTTTAAGAATATTGGTTATACAGATTCTGTTGCTGCTTCTCCCACTCCTGAGCGAAAGTGCGGTCGTTTGTGGTCGCGGCACGGAGTTGTTCGCTGCGCTGCACCGCGGTATTGCCTTGAGCGATAGTCCAGCGGAGCTTCACCCGTGCCTCAGGCGTGAGACCAAACTGCTTGATTCCATCCATCCAAAGCTTTTGGAAGCGGGCTCGGTCGGCGGCTTTATACATTGGGTTCAGGGATTCCTGGAGGTCTCCAGCGAGGATAACGAGGGTGTGATAATCAGCGGCTGTCCATTCGCTCACCATCGGAGAGGTCCAGATTTCTTCCCACCAGCGGAGGACTACTGGAGACCATTTGGTCTCGTCAGCTCCGATGAGATCAGCGGGGAAACCCACAACTTCGCTAGCAGGCGGGAGTTCTGGTAAGGTGGCTAGCAGCTCCTCTCGCGGCCTTTGTGCTAGCATGGTGGTAGCGGCCTTGGCACCCTTTTTTGAGGGGCCTCCGGGCTTCCTGGGGGGTCCTGGCATGGCGATACGGGCCTTTCTTTGGTCAAATTAGGGGGACATGGACATTTTACCCCAATCCCGCGCAGAGCGTGATGTGCAGCACGCGCCCGGCTCGCCTCCAGAAAGGGGGGAGGGGGTACCCCCGGGTGGGGTGGAACGGGGGTAATTTACGGGGGTAGTTGCTTCGTTTCCCCTGGTGAGTCGCAATATATATACCGCAAATCGGGCATGGGTGGGGGTATCTAAGTGGGTTTCTTTGGTTGCATGAGGTCATCAGACCACCTGTTTTTACCGGAAAAACCCGGTTTTTTGCTTGTTTTATCAGCTTCTCTTAAGTCTTGCATGGATTTTGCATGCTATAGGTCAATCTTTTTACGGTCTATAGCATCAACCAAAAGTTTGATTGTAGGTATTCTCCGCGCATGCGGAGGTAGTTCCCAGCTGAAATGTGAAGTGGGCTTCTGGGTCAAGTATTCTCCGCGCATGCGGAGGTAGTTCCATTAGGATTACAGAGTAATTCC
>ERZ773076.1337-NODE-1337-length-10600-cov-24.971740_pt1 | contig 10600 bp, 6 predicted proteins | sample MGYA00580613_ERZ773076 | MGnify/ENA primary metagenome ERZ773076 (study PRJEB29015, sample SAMEA2738005) | human oral metagenome | biome: human oral; feature: human-associated habitat; material: dental | place: China | collected 2057 ...
GTCAGCCCTTGCTGGTTTATACTGACTTGAAGGTCGTAGATCAAGAGCTACAGGTTGTTCACGAAAGCATGATTCGCACTCAGTCGGATCACGCTAATACAGAACTAATCCAAGAGTTGACGGAGAATACGGTGACGGGTGGTGTTTCTATGATAAATCGCGCCTTGGCTCAACTTTGGACTGGGAAGGAAGAGCATGAACTGCTCATGCACGATTGGTATCTGGGCTTGCTGGCTGCGGCTTTTGGCAATCTAGTCTATATTGACAAGCCGGGTGAGCTCTATCGTCAGCATTCGAATAATGTGCTAGGAGCTCGAACGCTCAGAAAACGCGTAAAAAACTGGGTGCGTCCCCATGTTCTTTTTGCCAAATATTGGAAATTGATAAAAGACAGTCAGACTCAGGCCAGAAATTTGCTGGTCCTGCCGCTGACTGCTAAAAATAGAGAGTTAATTGAGAACTTTGTGACCATTATGGAGGTGCCTTTTAAGGAGCGTTGGCGCAGGATTCGCCAGTATGGCTATCGTAAAAACCGCACTTTTCATACGCTTGTTTTTACAAGCCTCATTCTCACAAAGTTTGCTTATAAGGAGTAATATTCATGGATTTTTTTAGTAAAAAAAATCGAATTCTTTTGAAAGAATTAATCAAGACGGATTTTAAGTTGCGTTATCAAGGATCCTTAGTCGGCTATCTCTGGTCGATTTTGAAGCCATTGATGATGTTTACCATCATGTATCTGGTCTTTGTCCGCTTTTTGCGCTTGGGAGGAAATGTACCACATTTTGAAGTAGCTCTACTCTTAGCCAACGTCATTTGGGGCTTCTTCTCAGAAGCGACGGCTATGGGGATGGTCTCTATTGTGACACGTGGGGATTTGCTACGAAAGTTGAATTTTTCTAAGCATATTATTGTTATTTCGGCTGTAGCAGGAGCGGCCATTAATTTTTCAATCAACTTGTTTGTTGTTTTAGTGTTTGCTATTTTGAATGGTGTCCAATTTACTCTATCTGCTTTGTGGATTTTTCCTTTATTTTTGGAACTCTTTTTAATCTCGACTGGCCTAGCTTTCATTTTAGCAACGCTTTTTGTTCGTTTTCGTGACTTATCCCAAATTTGGGAAGTGTTTATGCAGGCAGGACTTTATGCAACTCCTATTATCTATCCTATCAGCTTCATTGTAGATAAAAATCCTTTAGCTGCTAAGCTAGTTATGATGAATCCTTTGGCTCAGATTATCCAAGATATGCGCTATTTCCTGATTGATAAAGCTAATACACCAGTCTGGCAAATGGTAAATAATAAGCTAATTCTTGCTATTCCATATTGCCTTCCTTGGCTTATCTTTATCTTTGGATTTTGGATTTTTAATAAAAATGCTAAGAAATTTGCGGAGATTCTCTAATGACAGAAAATAATATTGCAGTAAAAGTTGAACATGTTAGTAAGTTCTTTAAATTACCGACAGAAGCAACCAACAGTTTACGGACAGCTGTAGTCAATCGTTTTCGAGGTATCAAAGGTTACAAAGAACAGTATGTTTTGAAAGATATTTCCTTTAATGTTGAAAAAGGTGATTTTTTTGGAATTTTGGGAAGAAATGGCTCTGGGAAGTCCACCCTTTTAAAAATTATTTCACAGATTTATGTGCCGGAACGGGGCTGCGTGACGGTTGATGGTAAATTGGTTTCTTTTATAGAATTGGGAGTTGGTTTTAATCCTGAACTTACTGGGCGCGAAAATGTGTATATGAATGGGGCTATGTTGGGATTTTCAACAGAAGAAGTTGATGCCATGTATAGAGATATTGTTGAGTTTGCAGAATTGGAAGAATTTATGAACCAAAAACTCAAAAATTATTCTAGTGGAATGCAAGTTCGACTGGCTTTCTCGGTTGCTATCAAGGCACAGGGGGATATTTTGATTCTAGATGAGGTGCTGGCTGTAGGAGATGAAGCTTTTCAACGTAAGTGTAATGATTACTTTATGGAGCGTAAGGCTTCTGGTAAGACCACTATATTAGTTACTCATGATATGGGAGCAGCAAAAAAATACTGCAACAAGGCTGTTTTGATTGAAAATGGCTTGGTAAAGGCTATGGGTTCGCCAGAAGATGTAGCTAATCAATACAGTTTCGATAATGCTGTTCAGAAAACCAGTCATGATGAAAGTGAAGATAATTTAGATGCATCAGAAGTGAATAAGGGGAAGGTTCTTGTAGAAAATTTGCAGGTAGAACTTCTTTCAAATTCCAGAATAACTCAGCATGAAGATGTGGAGTTTAGAATTTCGTACGATGTTTTAGAAGATATTTCGACTCACGCTGTATTTTCCATGACTGATATAGACCGGAACATCTGGATTTATAATGATAATTCTTTTGACTCTCCCACTGAGACTAAAGGGCATAAAAGTTTGATTTATAGATGTAGTCTAGCCGCCATCAATAATATAAAATTAAAACTACAAGTAACGATTTTAGGAGATTCTAGAGAGATGCTAGCCTTTGCAAGCGAGAGTAATGCTCCTATTATAATGATAAACCGAGATGACATTGCTAGTGACGATTTTTCAGCTGTTGATTCAGCTGCCGGATTGATTCATAGAAATGGTGAATGGAAGATTGAGGGATGATTTGATTTTCAAACGATGAGAAAACATATGGGTAATTAGATATTCAAAAGCTTTAAGATTGGATGATAGTTTGCAAAGAAGCGTCAATAGTACTAGAGAACTTCAGTAATTTCTATTGCTATAAAATATAAGTAAGTATGAATTTTAATTTGAAAGAATTGTGAAGAAAGGATGAAAATATGACGGAACCAGTTGTATCTGTGATCTGTACGGTTTACAATAAAGAAAATTTCTTACCGAAGACTTTAGATAGTTTACTAGAACAAAAAACCTCCTTTTCTTTTGAGGTTATTATTATTGATGATGCTTCTACTGATCATTCAAGAAATATTATTGAAGAGTATCAGACTAGATATCCTGAACTTATTCGAACGTTCTACAATGAAGAAAACTTAGGGATTGCACTTACCTGGAAGCGGGTCTGTCAAGAAGCTCGTGGGAAATATATTGCCCGCTGTGATGGTGATGATATTTGGTTAGACAATGAGAAACTCCAGAAACAGTATAGAGCTCTGAGAGAAAATCCTGAGTATCGTTGGTCTACAACAGATATTTGTTTTATTAATCAAGACAATCAAATTACTGAAAATCAAGTTTTTTCTAGTGGACAGATGCCACTGATTACTTCTTACGAGGTGATGTTAGCAAGCCGAGGTTTTACAGCTCCATCTACTTGGTTAATTGAAAGAGAACTGATGTTGGAAGTTAATGACGAGATGGATCCATCAACAGCTGATGATACTTTTGATATGCAACTTGATCTCTTTCAAAGGACAAAAAAGCTCTTCTTGCCAGAAGCTATGGTTGCTTATCGGATACATGAAGGATCAGATTCTAGACCTAAGGATTTTGAAGCTTTGCAAAAACGATTTAATCGTCTTTTGGAAACCCAACTTTTCTATGTTGATAAATATCCCCAAAGTGATTTTAAAGGAATGGTTAAATTCCTCTTAGAACGGATTAACACGTATGAGATATATTTGTCCCGGCCAACGAATTCCTTGTCACATATTGGCATTGAAAAGCTGACCGTCTATTTTGCAGATAGACTGGGAGATTTTTCCCAAGAACATATCTTACAAAAACTCCTACAGCTTGAAGATGAAGTTTCTTTTAGGCTTCCCCCAGAATGTAGGTGGCTACGAGTTGATTTGTCAGAGCTTCCTAGCTTTTATTCTCAGGTTTCCTTATTGGACGTAGATAACAATACTGAGATATTACCTAGTGCATTAAATGGATTTACTGCAAAAAATTTTTATTTTTTCCCTCAACATGATCCACAATTGCTTTATGATTTGAGAGACTATCATGGGAAAAATCTTATTTTACGCTATAAAATGCTAAATATTGATGATCCAGTAAAATCAGATTATGTAGCCGTTGTTTTGGGAAAAGAATTGGAGATTTTAACTAGACAGCTGGAAAGGCAAGCGGAGGACAAGGCTGAGTTAGAAAAAATGAAACAGGAAAATCACCGACTACAGAAAGAGATTGAGAATATTACCCTTCAGTATAATTCTGTAGTCCATTCCAGAAGATGGACTCTTTCTAGCAAAATTCTAAATATATTTAAAAAAAGGAAGTAAGATGAAAAGAATACTTTTCTATGTTCACTATAATAAATTGAGTATAATTAGCCAACATGTGCTTTATCAACTGGAACACATGAGGCCACTGTTTTCTAAGATTGTTTTTATTTCTAACAGCGCACTAAATGAAAAGGATAAGAAGAAAATAGAGAATCAGCATTTAATTGATTATTACATTGAAAGAGAAAATGTTGGTTTTGATTTTGCTGCCTGGCGAGATGGTATGGCTGAAATTGGATTCGAAGAAATAAAAAATTATGATTCTGTAACACTGATGAATGATACATGCTTCGGTCCTCTGTGGGATATGAAGGAAGTATATCGGCGTTTTGAGAATGATTCTTCTGTTAATTTTTGGGGTATGACTAATTTTCGCAGAACCAAGCACTTTCGGGAGCATATACAAAGTTATTATATGTCTTTTTCTAAGGAAGTAGTAGCTTCAAATGTTTTTCAAAACTTTTGGCTTTGTGTACAGAATTTCACCGATGTCCAAGATGTCATTAATCATTATGAAACTAATATTACTACCAATTTAGTGGATGCCGGATTTAGCTACCGAACTGTTTTTGACACAGTTGGTGAAGATACTGCAGGCATGCTTCATCCGGATTTTTCCTATTACAACCCAACGGCCATTTTGCGCCACAAGGTACCTTTCATAAAAGTAAAAACTATCTCTGCAAATCAAAGTATCACACCTTATATTCTAGACGAAATTGAACGAAAAACCGCTTATCCAGTTGATTTAATTGTCTCTCATATGTCTAAGATTGGTTATCCAGATTTGCCTTATCTCCTAAGTAGAAAGTATTTGAAAGAAACGAAGAATGGGCAATTTGAGAATAAGAAGATAGCGGTTCATCTACACGTCTTTTACTTGGATCTATTAGAGGAGTTTTTAGAAGTTTTTCAGAAATTTGAGTTTTCCTATGACCTTTTTATTACGACCAACACAGAAGAGAAAGCATTGGAAATTAAAGATAGTCTCAAAACTTTTCATCAAACAGCTCAGGTTTTAGTTACAGGTAATATTGGTCGAGATGTCTTACCTATGCTCAAATTAAAAGAACAGCTAGCTACTTATGATTACATTGGGCATTTCCATACGAAAAAATCCAAAGAAGCGGATTTTTGGGCTGGGCAGTCTTGGCGAACAGAGTTGATTGATATGTTAGTTTTGCCAGCAAATAATATTATCAAAACTTTTAACCAGCAAGACGATTTGGGTTTGGTCATTGCTGACATTCCAACTTTTTTTCGCTATAATCGGATTGTTGTTGCTTGGAATGAACATCTAATTGCCCCAAAGATGAATGATCTTTGGGAAAAGATGGGATTGAAAAAATCTATTGATTTCAACTCCTTTAATACATTTGTTATGAGCTATGGAACATACATTTGGTTTAAGTATGATGCATTAAAGCCTCTTTTTGATTTAGAGTTGACAGATCAAGATGTTCCTGCCGAACCGTTGCCTCAGAATTCAGTCTTGCATGCCATTGAACGTCTCTTAGTTTATATTGCTTGGGATAGGAACTACGATTTTAAAATTTCACCGAATCGGATAGTATTGACATCTTTTATCGATAATAAAATTCTCAATAATCGAGGAGATTTGCAGCCGTCAACATATGTTGATTTTAACTATATGGGTGGTATAAAAGGAGCTCTAAAATATATTTTTATTGGGCCTGTAAGAGCAGTTAAATACATATTAAAACGTTTGATAGAGAGGTAAGAAACTTGCAGAGTTTTATAAAAAAAATAGATATCATTACTATTATCAATAAAACTTTATTCGCTTTATTTATGTTTTTCATAAATTTTTTCTTGGTAAATTACTCTATCTTAGACAAGATAGTTAATAATGGTTCGAAAATTGCAGAAAATATCAGGATCCTATCATTTGTTTTGTATGTTATTTCTGTTTTAGCGGTGTCGCTCTATACGTCGAGAATTTTGAGTAGGAAGTTCTTGTTAAAATTAGGTATAGGATATGGAATTTATGCAGTAACCTCTTATGCTATAGTGGTAACTCGAAATCTTAATAATGAGGGTTTTAAGTTATTTGATTTGATAAACAATAATTTTATTCAGTTCAACTTCCTTCTTACGGTACTGGGAATGCTCTTAATAGTATATGGTTTTAAATATCTTATGAAGCTACCATATTTTAATCGATATTTCCGTATAGGAGCACTGGATAAAGTTGGCAATATTTATCCACTCTGCCTGTTTTTAGCTTCTTTTGCAGCTAACGATTTCCTTTTAACAGATTATATTCTAGAAAGGAATCAAGTGGTAATAACAAATAATATTAATAGCACGGTATTTCAACAATACCTCTTACATTCTGGAGGGAGTATTGTTATTACCTTAACTGCATTTGGTATTCTTAGTCTTATATACTTTAAAGGAATGAGTGATGCTAGGCATAATCAAGCTAGTTTTTCATTGGTCATATTGACAAGTTCAATTTTATCCTTAATTTTTAATTATACACTGCAATATGGTGTTAAAGGGGATGATAGACTTCTAGAAAGATATATTTTCCCTGGTGCAACTCTGTTTCAAATATTAAGTCTTTTTATAGTTTTTATGCTAATATATTTATCTATCAATAGATATTTGCTACCAACTTTTCTTATTATCAGTCTAGGCATTATTTTATCTTTAGCAAATGGTATAAAACAAGGGATGCGTAGTGAGCCATTACTTGTAACTGATTTTGTGTGGTTGCAAGAACCAAAATTGCTCTTAAGTTTTGTAAGCAAATCGGCAATTATTCTTTGCATCAGTTTTTTGGTCACCATAACAGTAGTTTATTATTTGTTGAGAAAACATATACTTGTTGAAAAGTTGGTAGTAAAAAAACGTTTTCGCTATTCAATGATCTCATTTTTGCTTATAGTATCTCTGTCAGTCTTTGTAGTTTTTAAAAACGAAAAAAATGGGAAAATTACTGAGGGAATTCCTGTTTTATCTACTGTTAACAATTGGGAAGATATAACTTGGATGGGTTTTTCTGTAAATGCACGTTATAAATCACTAATGTATGTATGGATAAAGCAGTTATCTAAAACATTAATGGAGAAACCGGATGATTATAGCAAAGATAGAATTAGTGAAATTGCTAAAAAATACGAAAGGCGTGCACTTGAAATTAATAAAGACAGATTTGAGGATATACATGATCAAACTATTATTTATGTTTTAAGCGAAAGTTTTGCTAATCCAAATAGATTACCTGAGGTACATCTTTCTGAAAATGTTATTCCAAATATAGAATCTATAAAAGAAACAAACACAGGTGGTCTTATGATTTCGAATGGTTATGGTGGCGGAACAGCAAATATGGAATTTCAAACATTAACAGGTTTACCTTTTGATAATTATTCATCAGCAACTTCTGTTCTTTATACTGAAGCAGTTCCGAATATGAAAGTATTCCCAACGATTAGCAATCATTTTGATTCAAAAAATAGAATAGTTATTCATCCGTCTGGTGCAAATAACTATAATAGAAAAAATATATATAAACAGTTAGGGTTTAATAAACTAATTTTTTCTAGTGATTCTAATAGACAGTTAAAAAATGTCCAGTATGAGGGAGTGAGTGTTAGCGATGAAACGGTATATAATAATGTTTTATCTAATCTCAATGCCTCTGAATCACAGTTTTTTTCAGTAATAACAATGCAAAATCATGCTCCATGGTCTGATCCTCAACCAGAAAATGTGACAGCGACTGGTGATGGCTTAAATGATGAGGAAAATGAAAATCTAACTAGTTATGCAAGGCTATTAACACATACTGATAAGTCAACTATGGAATTTTTAGAAAAACTAAAAAATATAGACAAAAAAATTACAGTGGTTTTTTATGGGGATCATTTACCAGGATTATATCCTCCTAGTATTTTTGCTAATAACCCTTCTTTACAATATGAAACAGATTATTTTATCTGGAGTAATTTCCAAGAAAAAAAAATAAACTATAATTTTGTTGGTGCTAGTGATTTTATAGCAGAATTATTTGAGCATACAAATTCAAAAGTTTCACCATATTATGCACTTTTAACAGATGTTTTATCAACAAAAAATACTTCAGAAAATAAAGAATCAACAGATGAACAAGCAATAGCTCAAGAAGAATTAAGGCTTATACAATATGATATTAGTCTAGGTAATGCTTACATAAAAAAACATAAAAAATTTTTTAAAATTGGAGAAGAAAAATGAAAAAGTTGTTAAAATTAGGTAATTCAATTTATTTTTCCTTAATGGTTTTTTGGCTCTATTTTTCTATTTACTTTATTTTTCAATATTTGAATATAGATTATAGTAATTTAAATAGAAGTGTAGCAAAATTTCTAGTTATTCTTTTTTTCAGTTCCATACTTAGCTTTCATTATAGAAAATCGTTTCTTAGACTTTTAAATTATATACTTCAAATAATATTGAAAAAAAAATATCTACTAGTAATAGGTATGTTGACTTTTCAGATTATTATTACACTCTCTAGTCTTAGTTTAGCATCTGCTGATACTACTATAGTATTTAATATTGCTACAAATGTTTCATTTGCTCAAACAACAGATTATATTTCGCAAAATCCTAATAATTTTCTCCTAGTTCTTTGGTTTAAATTGAATTATATTTTTGCTGGAAATAATTTATTATTTATACTTGCTTTATGGAATATAATTTTTATTGATTCTTCTATAGTCATAATTTACAAGATAAATAAAATGGTGATTGGTGCCAAAATTGCGAATCTTTCCTTTTTAATAATGAGTTTAATTTTGGGATTCTCACCTCAGTATATTTATACTTATTCAGATACTATTACTCTTTTTCTATTAACCCTATTTATTTATAGTGTTTGTAAACTTATCCTTGATAAAACAAGCATACGATATAGCTTGTGTTCGGGTATTTTTCTTGGATTTGCAACTGGTTTTCGTCCTACCGTTCTAATATTTTTAATTTCATTTGTCATTGTTATAATTTTTATTTTTTTAAGAGGTAATATACAAAAATATCTGAAATCATATTTGAGGTCTATATTGGTATTTTCAGCAGCATTTGCTATGACTATGTTGTTGACATCAAGTATTCTCAATTACCAGTCTGTTGTGAAGTATGAAGCTAATAAAAGTCGTACAATGCTATATTATGTTAATCTTGGTTTGACATATAGTGGAAATATTCATTCAGAGCTATCAGAAGAAATTCTAAATTCTGAGGGAAAAGACAGAAATAGAATTGCTATAAATGAAATTAAAAGTAGATTGAAAAATTATAATTTTGAAACTTTTATAGGGCATTTATTTTACAAATATTATTGGATGACTGGAGAAGGTATGCTGGGATGGTTTCAAGAAAGGGTTTTTTCTGAAAGCAATAGACCAGATATATCGTGGTTGAAAAATATTCAAGATACGAAAATTGCAAAATTAATAAGAACATATGTATATGTAGAAGGGGAGAATTATTTTTACTATGCTCTTTTTATACAGATACTCTGGGTTATAATGGTAATAGGTTTGATATTTTATTCAAAGTTATTTGTTACGAATAATTACTATCTACTTTGGATGCAAATCTCAATTTTTGGTGCATTAATGTTTCTATTTATCTTTGAAGCTGGAAGGACAAGATACCTAATTCAATTTTTACCGGCTATCATAACCATTTCTGCAACAGGATGGTCTTCTATAATTGATTATTTTAAAACAAAACATCAAAAATCCAATATAAAGTAATTATAACGAATTCTGTTATTTGGTGGTTCTTGATGTGAAAAGTTCAGATAATAAAGTTAAATTATTAAGACAACTTCTACTGAATTTAATAAGGCAGTTTCGTCTGCTAAAAAATTTAAAAAGTTGCAAAATTATCTTTCAACAAACTTTCTGCTTGGAAGCAAAGTAAAACTTGTTTTGGGAAATTAGTATAACAGAAAACTAAAATGAAAAATAGGGACTTTGTCAACTATAATGTGTTGAAGAAAAAGCCATAACCTGGAGAGGACCATATTGATCTTCTTCTTGTTGAGACGTTAAATTTCAATAAAAAGTACAACATTTTTAAACTCTATTTCTAATGGCTTTTTCGGTATGCAGACTGTATCTTTTATTTCAACAATAAAAATATTAAAATTAAATGAGAGGCACTTAGCTCTATGTAATGCAGAATTAAATCTTTTCAAAAATTAAGTATTCAACTTTTTATAGTCATAACAATATAGAAACCGTAATTACTGCAGTTATTTTATACACTAATAGAAATTATAGAGATTAAAAATAGAATAGGTAAGTCTACCTGTTCTATTTTTTCTTAATTTATGCTAAACTAGTAGTATGGGGGTG
>ERZ773076.1340-NODE-1340-length-10594-cov-5.779960_pt1 | contig 10594 bp, 8 predicted proteins | sample MGYA00580613_ERZ773076 | MGnify/ENA primary metagenome ERZ773076 (study PRJEB29015, sample SAMEA2738005) | human oral metagenome | biome: human oral; feature: human-associated habitat; material: dental | place: China | collected 2057 ...
TAAGGAAAAAATAAGTATGTCAGATAAAAAAATGATGTTTTTAGCGGTGAATATGTTGATAACGGTATTGAGTTTGGCTATAATAATAGGAACGGTATTTATCGAAAATCAAAAGACAAAACTAGTAGCTATAGCCGTGGCAATCAGCATACTTATAACTCAAAAAATTGTAGAAATAATTGTTATAAAAGAGACAAGGAAGGTAAGTATAGTAGTTTTGATTATTATAGTTGCTGCCGCTGGTTATTTCGGATACAAAATGTTTTAAAAAAAGGGGGAGCTAATGTTATTTACTTTAGCTCCTAATTTTAAGAAGTATAGTTTTAGAACGACTTTATTACTAAGAATAAGTTAAAGTTAAATTGCTAGCTTGGGGAAAATATGGAGTTCTAATAAAATTGTAGGAGATTAGTATGGATAAATTATTTTCATCAAAAATATATATAAAGCATCGCTTTAAATTGATAATGTTATTAGATTTGAATATTGTAGCATTAGGGATTGTTGCATCAATACTTTTAGGTAAGGCTTCTGATCCTTTCGAAATGTTAACCACTCACTATATAGAAATAGGTGGATTTTTAATTATCTCTTTAATTATCTATGCTATTTGTTTCAAATTATTTGGGATAAATAAGTCGTTATGGTCATATTTAGGAGTTAATGAAATTGTTAATATCTGTGTTTCTGTGTTTGTTGCAGATTTAATTACAAGCATACTATATCAATATATGCTTCCAGATACATTTTCTAATATAAGATTCGCTATTTTCTCACCATTATTAATTATTGCTGGAATTATGTTTATTAGAATGCTTTATCGTGCGTTACGCGAGCGAGAAGTAGGACGCACAGGAAAAGCTACATACAAAAATACCTTTATTATTGGGGCGGGGGATGCTGGATATATTCTTTTAAAAGAATTATCTAAAAATAATGTTTTTCGAGCTAATGTTGTAGGGCTTATTGATGATAATAGAAAAAATTCTGTAATAAGTGGTGTAACTGTTATTGGAACAACTTATGAATTGTTAAAACTTATTCCAGAGTATGAAGTTGAACAAGTGTTTTTAGCAATACCATCTATAGATGCATATAATAGAAATAGAATATTAAATGTTTTAAAAGAAGCGAATGTTAGTATAAAAGTGATGGGTTCTGGTGTAACAGTTGAAGATGGGGAAAATATTTCTAAACATCTTAAAGACGTTTCAATAGAAGATTTGTTGGGGCGTGGGGAAGTTAAGCTTTCTCAGGGGGAAATTCGTAGCTATCTACGCGGTAAGAGCGTTCTTGTCACAGGTGCGGGTGGTTCAATCGGTAGCCAAATAGTTCGTGAGATTTTCAAGTTTAAGCCAAGTAACTTGATTTTAGTAGATGTAAATGAAAATGCACTTTATATGTTAGAGCGTGATCTTGATTTTGAAAGAAGTCATTCAAAAGAATATGAAGGTGTAAATTATATCTCAGAAATTGTTAGCATTCGTGAAAAAGAGGCTTTAAGAGAAGTATTTGATAAATATAAACCAGAGGTAGTCTTTCATGCGGCAGCTCATAAACATGTACCTCTAATGGAACGTCGCCCGCAAGAAGCGATTAAAAATAATGTTTTCGGGACAAAAAATGTTATGGATGTAGCGATAGAAAAAGATGTTGAACGTTTTATTATGATTTCGACAGACAAAGCGGTAAATCCAGCCAATGCAATGGGTGCGTCAAAACGTTTAACAGAGATTATCTTACAGTCAAAAGGTAATAAATACAAAACGAAATTTGCAGCTGTTCGCTTTGGTAATGTTTTAGGATCTAATGGTTCGGTTATTCCAATTTTTAAAGAACAAATAAGGAAAGGCGGGCCAATAACGATAACACACCGCAATATTATCCGTTACTTTATGACTATACCAGAAGCGGCGCAGTTGGTTCTACAAGCTGGTTATTATGCGAGTAAAGGGGAAATTTTCCTTCTAGATATGGGAGAACCGGTAAAAATTATAGATTTGGCGACAAACCTAATCAAACTTTCTGGTCTAGAGCCGTATAAAGATATAGCTATTGAAGAAATTGGGCTTCGTCCAGGGGAAAAAATGTATGAGGAATTGTCGTTAGATTACGAAAATAGCGAGAAGACAGATAATAAGATGATTTATAAAAATACAACTCTAGATATTGATGTAGATGAGTTGAATGCTAAATTGGACAAGCTACAAGCGATGCTAGGACACGCAACAAACGAAGAAATTCGTAATGAGCTGTTTGAAATAATAAATTGTTATAATGGGTAGAAGAACAAAAACTCCATCGTTGAGTGCGATGGGGTTTTTGCTCTATCTTTTTTTATTTTAACAAGTATGCTATAATTGTTAAGGAAAAATAAACTTATTCAAAGAGATTTTCAGTTTTGAGTAAAAGTAAGGTGAAAGATGAATATAGACAAAAGATTTGAAACAGAGATAGTAAAAAAATATAGAGAAGAAATAGAAAAGAGAAAAATATCGTTGTTTTTGAAGCTGTTTTTAGATAAAGTATTAGCTTTAATATTGCTTATCCCGTTAAGTCCTATAATTTTGATAATAGCTATTTGGATAAAGTTGGATAGTGAGGGGCCTATATTTTATCGTCAAGAACGTATTACAACTTACGGTCGTCCGTTTAGAATTTTTAAGTTTAGAACAATGGTTAAAGATGCAGACAAACTTGGGGCAGCTGTAACCGAACATAATGATCCACGTATAAGTCGTGTTGGGAATAAACTTCGTAAGGTTCGTCTTGATGAACTGCCACAGCTTTTTAATGTACTTTTTGGGGATATGAGCTTTGTCGGTGTTCGTCCAGAGGTTGCAAAGTATGTTAATCGCTATACTGATGAGATGAATGCAACATTACTTCTCCCGGCAGGAATAACATCTCCTGCGAGTATTGAATATAAAGATGAGGATGAAGTAATTGAAAAGTTCAAAGGGACAGGACGTTCTATCGATGATATTTATATTGAAGAAGTTTTACCGGATAAGATGAAATACAATTTAGACTACATCAAGAACTTTAGCATAATAAATGATATAAAAATAATGATAAAAACAGCAATTGCTGTGACAAGGTAGAATTCAAAAGATATATAATTCTAGAGCAACATTACTTTATTGGTAATATTTTGTTGTAGTATTATTAAATCATATAATCCGCGAAAGCTTATTAATGATACGAGAATTAACTCTAACAATTTAAATATAACGACACAAGAGGAACTTTTACACTATTCTCTTGTGTTTTTTATCATGATAGCTGAAATTTTTCTAAAATTAGAGTATAATAAAGAGATAATATAAAAAAGGAAGGTTAATAAACATTAAAAGATTAGGAGTCAAAATGAAAAAATACAATATTCCTTTTTCACCACCAGATTTAATAGAAGAAGAAATAGCAGAAGTAGTAGACACTTTAAAATCTGGATGGATAACAACAGGACCTAAAACAAAAGAATTAGAAAGAAGATTATCAGAATATACAACAACACCAAAAACAGTATGCTTAAATTCAGCGACTGCAGCATTAGAACTTGTCTTGCGCGTGTTAGGAATAGGTGAAGGAGATGAGATAATTGTTCCAGCTCTAACTTATACAGCATCTTGTAGTGTTATTTACCATGTAGGCGCAAAGGCTGTTATGGTTGATATTCAAACTGATAGCGCAGAGATGGATTATTCAAAACTTGCAGATGCGATAACACCAAGAACAAAAGCGGTTATTCCAGTAGACCTTGCAGGTATCCCATGTGATTATGATAAAATTTTTGAAGTAGTCGAAAGCAAAAAAGAGTTATTCAAGGCAAACAGTATTTATCAAGAAAAACTTGGCCGTGTAGCTGTTATTGCTGATGGGGCGCATGCCTTAGGTAGTGAGTACAAAGGAGTAAAAATTGGAGCTGTTGCTGATTTTACAACATTCTCATTCCACGCGGTAAAAAACTTCACAACAGCAGAAGGTGGAAGTGTTACCTGGCGCGAAAATCCAAACTTTGACAATGAAGAATTATATAGAGAATTTCAAATTTTTTCACTTCATGGTCAAACAAAAGATGCGTTGGCAAAAACAAAAGCGGGTTCTTGGGAGTACGATATTATTATCCCAGGTTATAAATGCAATATGACTGATATTATGTCGTCTATTGGCTTAGTTCAACTAGATCGTTATCCTAAATTGTTAGAACGTCGTTTAGAACTTGTTGAAAAATATAACGCAGGTTTTAAAGGAAGCAAAGTAATTCCGTTGATTCACAATACAAAAGATCATAAAAGTTCAAATCACCTGTATATTACACATGTAGAAGGTGCCACATTTGAACAACGTGGAGAAATCATTACGAAAATGGCAGAACGTGGAATTAGTTGTAATGTTCACTATAAACCATTGCCACTTCTTACAGCGTATAAAAATTTAGGTTTTGATATGAACGATTATCCAAATGCTTATTCATATTATGTTAATGAAGTGACATTGCCATTGCATACGCGTCTTAGTGATGAGGATGTAGAAGTTATTATAGAAAACTTTAAAGAAGTAATAGCGGAGGTAGTGGGTGAGTAGAGCCACTATCAGAAAATAGCTGAAAGCTAGAATATTTATACAAGGAGAGAAAATATTGACTAAAGAATTGATAAGCATAATAGTTCCAGTTTATAATGTTGAGAAATATTTAAAAAAGTGTGTAGACTCAATAGTTAATCAAACGTATAAAAATTTAGAAATAATTTTAGTAGATGATGGAGCCACCGATAATAGTGGAAAAATATGTGATGAATTGGTAGAACTGGATAATAGAATAAAGGTTTATCATAAAAAAAATGGTGGATTATCGGATGCAAGGAACTATGGAGTAGAGAGAGCGACTGGGGACTATATTGGCTTTGTAGATAGTGATGACTACATAGATGCAGAAATGTATGAAAAGTTATATGAGGCTATAAAAAAAGAGAATGTGGATGTTGCGGAGTGTAATTTGAAAATTGTTTATCCAGAGAAAACCGATCTCTTTACTGATCAAAAATATTATCAAATTTGTAATAAGCAAGAATACTTGGAAGAATACTTAAAAATAGAAAAGATTTTTGGTTCAGCATGTGTAAGGTTAACTAAAGCAGATATTGCCAAAAAACTAAAGTTTCCAGTTGGGAAATTATATGAAGATACGTATTATGCTTATGATTTAATCGGTATTGTTGATAAGTATGTTATAGTGGATAATCCATACTACAACTATTTGATGAGAGAAAATAGTATAACAAATGCAAAATTTAATCCTAGGATATTTGATCTTATAGAAATAGTGGAGAAATTTCATACAAATGTTTATAAAAATTACCCTAGTCTAAAAGAGGCAGCGGATTGTCGAAAAATGTATGCATATTTTTCAGTGTTGAACAGCATATTATTAGAGGAAGATTTCAAAAATAATAGTTTTTATAAGCAGATAATAGATTATTTTAAAGAAGAATATACGAAATTATTAAGAAATAAATACATAACTCGTAATAGAAAACTAAGCATACTATTGATTAAATTTAGTATAAATCTATATAGAAAAGTGTTGTTGAGATATAAAAATACTTTAGCGAGAAATTAGGTGAATTTAATGAATAATGAATTAATAAGTATAATAGTTCCAGTATATAAAGTAGAGAAGTACTTAGAAAGATGTGTGAAATCTATTCAGGAACAAACATATACAAATTTAGAAATTATTTTGGTTGATGATGGAACTCCTGACAGATGTGGACAATTATGTGACGAATTTGCTAAATTGGATGAAAGAATAAAAGTTTACCATAAAGAAAATGGGGGAATATCCGACGCTCGTAATTATGGGATAGATAAGGCTACTGGAGAGTATATCGGTTTTGTAGATAGTGATGATTATATTCATGAGAGTATGTATGAAAAATTATATGAGGCTATAAAAAAATCAGGGACAATGATTTCTGAATGCGGATTAACAAGAGTGTATAAAAATACATTAAGACCACATTATGAAGGAAAAGACTACTTTTTAATTTTAGATAAACAAGAGTATTTAAAAGAATTTTTGGAAAATAGAAAAGTATATGGCTCTGTTTGGTGTAAATTGATTCATAGGGATATAGCTAAAAAAATAAAATTTTCAGTTGGGATGATTTATGAAGATGCTCTATATAATTTGGAATTAATAAAAAATGTAGATAAGTTTACATTAATAAGTGATAGTTACTACTATTACTATATAAGAGAGGATAGTTATACTACCAAGCCGTTTAATAATAGAAGTATGGATTATATTGATGTAATAGAGAAAATAAGTGAGTATACTTTAGCTAATTTTCCAGAATTCAAGGAGCAACTACTTATAAGAGTCGCATTTGCTTATGTTTCAATTTTTAATCAGCTAATAGAAGTAGATAATTATAAAAACAAAAAAGAGTATAAAATATTAAAGAATAAGTTGAAAAGTATTCATTTAGAAATTATAAGTAGCAAAAATGTGCCTAAAAACCTGAAGATAGCATTCTTATTATTAAGTATTAATGAAAAATTATATAAGTTTGTGCTGTCTAAGTATAAAAAATATGAACGTAATGATTAATTAACGGAGAAAAAGGCAATGAAAAAAGTATTGATAGTTATTCCTTCGTATTCTAAAGGCGGAGGGGCAGAAAAAATTCTTTCTAATATTTTAAATAATGGTGATTTTTCTGAATATAAAATAGATATAGTAGAAATAGATAGAGGAAAAAAAGGATTTGAGAAACTTCCTAAGGATATTTCTATACTAAAAAAGTATAATGATGAAAAATATCCGTACCTAATGCGTCTTGTATTGGAGCAACTTGGAAGAAGGCTTCCAAATTTATTGAGAAATTATCTAATTAAGAAAGATGACTATGATATTGAAATTATGTTTGAAGTTATGTATCCTGATATTCCATTCTCAAAAAGAAATATAAAAAAGATATATTGGGTCCATGGAAGTATAGAGGATTTTTCTAATACTTGGCGTAAAAATAGATTTAGAAAATATTTTTCAGATGCTACAAAGATAATATCAATATCGAATAGAACAGAACAATCTATAATCGACTTATATCCTGAACAACAAGGGAAAATAACTCGAATATATAATGGATATGACTTTAAGGATATAATAAATAAATCTAAAGAAAAAAGTGATATTGATATTCATGAAAAATCTATCTGTTCTATTGGACGAATAGAAAGTAAAAAAGGCTCAGATAGAACTTTAGAATTAATTAGAATGTTACATGAAAAAGGCCATAAATATCATATGTATTATATAGGTTCGGGAGAGTTGGAAGAAGCTTTAAAATCAAGAGTAGAACAATATAAATTATCGGAGTATATTCACTTTTTAGGTTATCAAAGTAATCCATATAAGTATTTAAAAAATATGAGATGTCTTGTTTCTATGTCGAAACAGGAAGGTTTTCCTGGAGTATATGTGGAGGCTTTATCATTAAATATTCCTTTTGTTTCAACTGATGTAGGAGGGGCAGAAGAACTTTCACAAAATGGAAAATTTGGAAAAATAATTTATAATGATGAACAAGCGATAAAAGAAATAATAGGGTATGTTGAACAAACTCAAAGATGTGAAGAAGAGGTAACAGAATTTCTTAAAAAATTATCTTTAGAAAAACAGATTCAAGAGTTTAAAAAATTAATAGAAGATTAATGTTTACAGAAAGGAAATTATTATGCCGTTTACAAGCGCAGGATTTTTATTTTTCTTCTTGCCAATAACGATAGTATTATATTATCTATTTAATCTTATTGGTAAAAATCAATTGAATAATTTATTGCTAATATTATTTAGTTTGTCATTTTATATGGTATCGGGGTTGCGTACAACGGTCTATTTGATATTGTTTATAATTATTATTTATTTTTCTGGTAAGATATTGGGGTACACAAATACTAAAAGAACAAAGAAAAGTTTTTTTATATTATCGTTGCTATTTGTAGTATTGACTTTATCTTATTATAAATATATAACATTTATATTAGAGTTATTCCAGGGTAATAAGGGGACATTCAGTCTAGTAGTCCCGTTAGGCTTATCTTTTATTATGTTTGAAGCAATATCGTACATAGTTGACATTTATAAAGGAGATACAGAAAGTGAAGGTTTAATAGATGTATTTCTATTTTTTACATTTTTCCCAAAAATTGCTTCTGGGCCGATAGTATTGTGGAAAGATTTTTCTAGTCAAATTTATAATAGAAAAATGTCTGTAGACTCATTTTTTAGTGGAATGAATAGGGTAATGATAGGTTTTGCGAAAAAATCTATTATAGCAGATTCGTTAGGAACAGTAGTTCAAAGTATTAATGAGAATACACAGTTAGGAATAGATTCACCAACGGCTTTTTTAGGAGCGTTATGTTACTTCTTGCAGATTTATTATGATTTTTCAGGATATTCAGATATAGCAATAGGTATTAGTAGAATATTTGGATTTGATTTAAAAGAGAACTTTAATTATCCATATACATCAACCTCTATAGGTGAATTTTGGAGAAGATGGCATATTTCCCTAGGGTCATGGTTTAGAGAGTATATTTATATTCCGCTAGGAGGAAATAGAAGACACGTCTATATAAACCTATTTGTTGTATTTTTAATCACTGGTATTTGGCATGGATCAACATTTAATTTTGTTATTTGGGGAGTGGCTCATGGCTTGTTAATCATGATAGAACGTGCATTTAGGGAGAAGGTTTGGTATAAAAAGATACCAGCGTTATTTAAATGGATGTTTACTATGGTATTTGTCTATCTGACATGGATAATATTTATGATACCGTCTTTAACTCAGGCTATAATATATTACAAATCCATGCTGGGAATTCCAGCGGGAAATATATACTTTAAATTTGAGTATTTTATTAATAGTAAGCTAATTTTAATAATTGTTATAGCCGTAGTTGGAGCGTTTATAGGTAAGTGGAATAAAGCAGAATTGATTAAAACGTGGGCTCAAAGTACAAAAACTGGAGTAGTAGTTAGCCAAATATTATATATGCTGTTATTTGTTTTAGCTGTTTTGTTTATGATGAACTCATCATATAGTCCATTTTTATATTTCCAATTTTAAGGAGGAAGTTAATTGAAACATTTGAAAATATTTTTTATATTACTATTTTCAGTTATTCTACTCTTGCCATTAGCGTTTTTTAATAGGCAACCGAATTATATTTCTGAAATTGATAATAGAAAACTAGCTGAGTTTCCAAAGCTAGATAAAATTAACTCTGAAACTATCAAGGATATGTATAAATATGTAAATGATAGAGTGGGTTTTAGAGAAGAAATAATTCAAAGTTATGGAATTTTGAATAATAGGTTATTTGATATTCTAGTTCATCCAGCCTACGTTTACGGACAAGATGGATATGTGTATTTTGGAATGTATCAAAAAAATTACGACGAACATACAAGGCAATTCACAAAATCTCTTAAAGAAGTAAAGGATTATGTAGAGAGCAGAGGCGGAAAATTTTATGTTCTTATCAATCCCGAAAAAACCTCTGTTTATACAGAATATTTACCTAGAGGAGTAAATTATAATAGAACATGGATACAACTTATAGAAAAAGATTTAAAAGATTATGGTATAAATTTTATAGATAATACTGAAGAGTTGAAAAAGCGAAGTAGTATTGAGCAAGTATATAATAGGCAGTACGATGCTGGACATTGGAACGATTTAGGAGCGTTTTATGGAGTAAACAATCTATTGCAGTTAATCGAAAAAGATGATTATAGGGTGAAACCTCATATAAAAGAAGATTTTGAGATGACTCAAGAAATAAAAAAATACTTACCTACATCTAAGTTCGAAGTAAATGAAGCTGTTCCAGTATTTAATTTAAAACAATCATATGAGGATTTAACAAAAAAATATAATAAGGAAATATACAGAGATGCACAGCAGAATCACTTTAGTTATATTAAAAGTGATAATTCAGAGTTGCCAAAAGCATTAGTATTTCAAGGTAGTTATTTGAATGGGAGAGAAAAGTATTTAGCAGACAGGTTTAGTGAGTACATTGCAGTTCATAACTATCAAAATATTTTTGATATAGACTATTATTACAATATATTCCAGCCAGACATAGTTGTCTTTGAGGTTGCAGAGTACACTATAAATAACGTATATTTTGATATGGCTAGGATGAAAAATATGAAATTAAACCCTACCTTAACAAATGATTATATATATACTGAAGAAAAAAATAATATCAAATATTCATTAGAAAAAGGAGATTTTATTGATAAATTGGTGTTTAGTGGGGTACCAGAGAATATAGAATACATATATTTTAAAATAGGAAATAAAATATATGATATAAAGTATATAGATGGTAAATATAGTCTTAGTATAAAATCAGAATCTTTAGTTATTAATGGGGATGAAGAAATTATCTTTAAAAAAAATGATGATAACAGGTACTATAAAAGTAAAGTAAAAGAGGAGAAAAATAAATAATGAGAAACAAACTTTTAGAAAATTTAATAAAATATCCTATTTTATTTTATATA